>VYKN01000004.1_pt1 | contig 190213 bp, 155 predicted proteins | sample 5114581 | NCBI WGS metagenome assembly VYKN01 (sample SAMN12291810, study PRJNA351875) | freshwater metagenome | isolation source: freshwater lake | place: USA: Michigan, Baker Lake | collected 2011-08-08
GATTACGAAAACGACAACGACTTTTGGTATAACCTGCCCGCCAATTTTGATGTGGTGTACAATGCCTGGCGCTTGTATCGGTGGACAGGCGATAAAAATTATCTGCAGCATCCGGCCTTCCAAAAATATTATGCGCTCAGCATGAATAACTATGTTGATCATTGGCAATTGGGAAATGATCGGGTTATGCAGCGCACTCGTCAGTTGCACAACAGCAACGCACAACGCTTTGGCGCGAATCGTGGCATTCCTACCTACAATGAAGGTGGCAGAGGCGAAACAAAATTAGGTATTGATTTAACTGCATCGCTCATCGCTGCCTATCGTGTGTATGCTGAAATTTTAAAATTGAATGGTGAACCCGAGAAGGCTACAGAATATAGAAACAAAGCAAACCGCGAAAAGAAATTTCTGAATGACTTTTGGTGGGACAAGGCGAAACAAGAGTATCGATCAGTACAGTACACCGATCAGTCGTTTGATTATTTTATGGTGGGTAAAGATCAAGCTTTTCTACACTATCTGCTTTATTTTGATGTGATTGAAAATCCAGCGCATGTATCGAAACTGATGGAGCAGTATCGCAAAAATTATCCGCAATTGATTGTCGAATTAAAATCATATCTGCCCATCCTTTTTTATGAAAACGGTTATTCGCAACTGGCCACACAAATGATCATTGATTTGTGCGCACCTGAAAATACCCGACGCAATTATCCTGAAAATTCATTCACCATCATCGAACATGTTGCTCGCGGTCTGATGGGTGTTGAAGCAGATGCCACTTCGAATACCGTCACCACATTATCAAGAGTAGAAGCCGGCGATTGGGCAGAGTTGAAAATGCTTCCGGTGATTTCAAATACGGTTTCTGTAAAACACAGAGGAACAAACGCAACAACATTTACGAATAAGAGCGGTGGCACTCTTACGTGGCGCGCGGGTATGCCCGGCCATCACAACTATTTATTTGTAAACGGAGTAAAACAAAAATGCAATCAGGGTATTGATCATGAAAGGCCTTACACTTTTATTAATGTGTTGGTAAAGCCGGGTGAAGTGATGCAGGTGTCGGTTGATAAGTAGTTGTGTCTTCAAATTGTTCTATGAATAGCGCACATCAAATCTGTCTTTGCTTCCCGAAATTCAAAGTGATTAATAAAATTCAAATTATATGAGTGGCTTGCCTAGCTTAAGTCTTTGCCGTAAACTTGTTACTTACCTATGCCTATTCGTTTATGAAAAGATTTTTTTCTTTGTCGGTATTGATCCTACTGTTTATAAATGGCCATTCCCAAGAATCCTTTAGAAGATGGCGAAAGGCGAATCAAATAAGGCTCGATAAATTCGATCTTGTCTTACCCGAGACAATGAGGGAAAATAAAATTGACATGTGGATCATTATGAACCGGGAAGGCAACTTCGATCCATTGTACACGGATATGGGTGAAGGGTATGTGGGTCACACCGGCTACTACATTTTTACAGATATCGGTAAACCCCGGATAGAGCGTGCTGTATTAGGCATTGACGGATATTTATTAGAAGAAACAAAAGCATACGATTATTTCGGTTCCGAGACCGAGCTAAAAGAATTTGTAACCAAAAGAGACCCGAAGCGAATCGGGCTTAATATGTCCAAAGATATTGGCGGGGCAGATGGTTTGTCGTTCACGGGCCGACAAGAGTTAGCGGAAATTTTGGGCAGCAAGTATGAAGCCCGCTTTGTTTCAGCTGAAAAATTGGTTTCTGATTTTCGCTCGAGACATACCGCCAGCGAAATTGCTGCGTTTGCCGAAGCCGGCGATTATTCCTACCAGCTGGCAGAACGTGCTTTGTCTAACGAAGTAATCACACCAGGCATCACTACGCTGGAAGACGTAGCGTGGTGGATGAAAGAACAACTATTTAAAAACAACCTCCAATCTTCATTTGGCATGCCCTCCATTTATGTAACCGGCCCGAATGGAATCGAGGCCACTTCTACCGATCGGATTATTCAACGCGGAGATATTTTAATGCTGGATTGGGGTGTGGGCTTCATGGGCTTTTATACAGACATGAAACGGATGGCCTATGTGTTAAAGGACGGTGAAAAGGCGGTGCCCGCAAGCATACAACATGCGTTCGACCAGGCGTTGAAAGTAAGAAAAATTGTAACGAGCACGATCAAACCAGGCATTACCGCAAAGCAAAACGAAATCAACATCTACAAAGCATTGAACGATGGCGGCTTTACTCAAATTGAATTTAATAAACCCACCGCAGATGAAAAGACGAATGTGATTATTGGCTGTCATTCGGTGGGCGATTGGGGCCATGGCACCGGACCCTCCATCGCGTTCTTTAATCCGGTACAACTGACCTACATCCTTAAACCCACTAACTTTTTATCGATCGAGTTATTCGCATACACTCCCCTGCCGGAGTGGGGCGGAAAGAAATTAAGAATTCCATTGGAAGACGATGCCGTAGTTACAGAGAGAGGAGTTGAATGGGTGTACCCTGCCAACGAACGTATTCAATTAATTAAGTAATCATGAAGAATTCCAAAGCCAGCGGGCTTACCCGACAAATGGGTTTACTCAGTCTGTCGGCAACGGGAATTTGCTCCATGATCGGTGCATCCATTTACGTGGTGCCGTTTATGATTCAGCGCAACGTTCCCGGTATAGGCCCATTCGTTTTACCGGCATTCCTATTTGCGGCTATACCCGCAACATTGGCCGCTTTTGCATATATCATTTTGGCCTCTGCCATGCCTCGAGCTGGAGGAAGTTATATTTATGCCAGCAGAGCGATCAATCCCTACATCGGTTTTGTGGCTAGCTTTTCACAATGGTTTGGATTGTCTATTGCCATTGGTGTAGTGTCATATGTTATCATTCCCTTTCTCCGCGACATCTGCACATTCTTACATTTAAGCGACCTAGCTGCTTTACTAGAAACTGGTTTCATACGCGTTTCACTTGCCTTGGCCATTCTTTGGACGTTTGTTCTAATTAATGTGCGAGGCATCAAGTTATATGAACGAACCCTCATCCCATTAATGATTATGATGTTTGGGTTAGGCGCCATCGTTATTGTCGCAGGGCTTCTTTTCAATCATCAAGATTTTGCTGCTGCGTTGCTTGCCAAAGAAGGGCGAACCATTCCAAACTCCTTTTCCCATTTCAATTGGTCTACCTTCCTGGCTGGTTCAACCCTTTTATTCTCAAGCTTCATCGGCTTTGATTCGATTGCTCAAGCAGGTGGCGAGGCCAAAAATCCGGCACAGTTACTTCCAAAAGCAATTGGTATTGCAATTCTAACCGTAACGCTGTTTTATATCTCATTCACGTTTTCGCTTTACCATACTGTGCCCTGGCAATTTGTTGCGCAGGAAGCCGCTGGCAAAGATGTGACCGCCCCGGGGCTATTAAGTTACGTGTTGCCATCAGGATGGGCGGTGTTTATTGTGTTGGGCGCAACCATCGCTTTGCTCAATGATCTGCCCGCAATGATATTAGCCGTTTCTCGTCTGATGTTCGCTTGGGCGGAAGATGGAATTTTTCCAAAAAAAATTGCTGCTATCCACCAACGGCATCACACCCCACATCTGGCTATTTATTGCAGTGGGCTGATGGCCACCATCGGAATTTTAGGAAGTCATTTTGCGGGCGATTTTTTTCTTGGCATTGATATCATGGTAACATCAATGCTCGTAAATTATTTGCTGATGTGCTGGTCCGTAGTGCAGCTACCCAAAGCAAATCCAGCTATTGCTTCACGTGTTGCTGTTTTCAAAAATAAATTGTTACAGAAAACAGTAGCAATCTCAGGGGTGGTTTGGCTGGCTTCTTTTTTAGCCATTCATATCACAAAAGATTTTAATGCTCCGGTTTCTGATTGGTATTTTCACTCCACGCCAGTATGGTTGATCGTGATGTTACTGGCATCAACCATCTTCTGGCTATACTGGAAAAAACTGAAAAGATCAGGAGTGAACACAAAAGAACTTTTTTCAACTTTACCTTCGGAATAAAGCTTTTATGAGTATCCCAAATCATAACCTCAGACGGGCAAGTGGTTTAACGATTTCCCCGGTAATCATTGGTCTTTGGCAAGTGGCTGATTTGGAACGTAATGGTTCTGCCCTTAATGCTGAAGAAGCTGCCAAGGAGTTGAATAGTTACTTTCAAGAAGGACTAACCACGTTTGATATGGCCGATCATTACGGATCGGCTGAAGTCATTGCAGGAGTATTCAACAAGAACTATTCAAAAGGTAACGCTCAACTTTTTACAAAGTGGGTGCCACCTCCGGGTGCGGTTACAAAAGAACAAGTGAAAGCTGCTGTAGAAAAATCACTAAATAGATTGCAGACCGATTGCATCGATCTGCTGCAATTTCACGCTTGGAACTATGCCGATCCTGCTTGGCTCGACAGTTTGTATTGGCTTCAGGAATTAAAAGAAGAAGGCTACATTAACCAGATAGGCGTTACGAATTTTGATACCGCTCACTTATTAGTTGCCATTAAAAGCGGAATTCAACTAGTTACCAATCAGATTTGCTACTCGTTGTTAGATCAACGAGCTAGCGAACAGATGACAAAAATTTGTCTGGCCAATAATATCAAACTACTTGCCTTTGGTACGGTAGCAGGTGGCTTTTTAAGTAGCAAATGGTTGAACCAACCAGAGCCAATGATTACTGAAAAACTCACGTGGTCGCAAATGAAATACAAGCGATTTATTGATGCCGCTGGAGGTTGGCAAAAATTTCAAGACCTTTTGCAAACATTAAATTCTATTTCTGTTGAAAACCACACCAGCATTGCTACGCTTGCTAGCCGATTCATATTGGAACAACCCGCGGTAGGCGGAGTAATTATCGGTGCAAGACTCGGCCAATCCGAACACATTGCCGAAAACAAAAAGCTACTTTCATTGCAGCTAAATGATCGATCAAAAAAGGAAATCCAACAAGCCATTAGCTCGTTAACCAAAATTCCGGGTGACTGCGGGGACGAATACCGTAAGCCTCCTTTCTTAACAGCATCCGGTGATCTTAGCCACCATGTAAACACATTACCACCACCATACCCTTCTGTGGCAGGTGAAGATGGAAGAACAAAAGCACTGAGTGGCACCATCTGGGAAGACTTAGCAGGGTTTAGTCGAGCGGTTAAAAAGGGAAATAGAATTTTAGTTTCAGGCACCACTGCCACACATGGAAATCGACTGGTAGGAGGCGATGACCCCGCAGCTCAAATGCACTTCGTTATTGATAAGATAGAAGGGGCATTGCAATCACTTGGAGGAACGCTGCAAGAAGTAGTACGAACCAGAATCTACATAAAAAATATTAGTGATTGGGAGGTGATAGCGCGTGTACATGGCGAGCGATTTAAAAATATTCAGCCTGCCAATACGATGATAAAAGCTGAGTTAATCGGTGAAGAATATTTAGTGGAAATGGAAGTGGAGGCTATTCGTGGAGAGTAGGTCAATTTTTCGATGCACCAAACGACTCTACCCGCATTGGTGTTCTTGGCACGGTAACGTTAAATAAAAACAGACCAAGAGAGGGTCATCCATTTTCCTTACTATTACTTCACTTAGAACCGGAGTTGTAGAAGCTCATTTCTGATACTCAAGCTTTGTAATAACCAGACAAATTTCGTGTTCTGTGCCGTGCTGGAAATACTTCAAAATAAGCACTAAATTCCTTCAAAATTTTCTTATTTGATCAAAAAAGCTCATTTAGAGTCAATCGTTTGATCTTATTTTGCTATTTTTGGTGAAATAAGGAAAATAATGCTCAATTCCGTTGCTAAATCGCAGATCATTGACCGCATCCGGTTTGAAAATCCGTGGTGGGTAACGGGGCATATTGAAGACGACTACAACCAGATGCGGCGAAGGGCTTACTTCGAGTTGTTCAAGCCGCAGGCATTTGAAAACGATATTCGCAGGGCGCTGGTACTGATGGGCCCCAGGCGTGTCGGCAAAACAGTGATGCTATACCACTTAGTAGAAGAATTATTACTGGCAAAGGTGCCGGCCCGAAAAATAATTTTTCTTACCATCGAAAATCCGCTCTACATCCATAAAACGCTGGAGCAACTTTTTCAATTGGGGAAAGAAGCCAGTGGCAATACCGATAAAAATGATTGGTATGTTATTTTCGATGAGATTCAGTATTGCCGCGAATGGGAAGTGCATCTAAAATCGCTGGTGGACTCATACCGGAAATGCAAATTTATTGCTTCCGGTTCGGCTGCCGCTGCACTCAAATACAAAAGTCAGGAAAGTGGTGCCGGTCGGTTCACTGATTTTATGCTTCCACCGCTCACCTTTCACGAATACGTGGAGTTAAAAGATCAAAATCATTTGATGGTGCCCACTTCAGTTACGTGGAACGGAAACGTATCTGCCTTCTATACTTCCACACACTTAGATGAACTGAACAAACATTTTGTCAACTATCTGAATTTTGGTGGCTACCCGGAAGTAATCTTTAATGAAAAAATTCAAAGTAACCCCGGGCGCTTCATACGGCAAGACATTGTGGACAAAGTACTTCTTCGCGACTTACCGAGCCTTTACGGAATCAGCGATGTGCAAGAACTCAATTCGCTCTTCACATCCATTACGTACAACACCGCTAACGAGTTTAGCTATGAAGAACTGAGTCAGAACAGTGGAGTGCCTAAAAACACGCTGAAGAAATATATTGAATATCTCGAAGCAGCCTTCTTACTCAAACAAGTAAAGCGCGTGGATCAGAGTGGCAAGCGCTTTCTCCGCGACAATTTTTTTAAACTGTATCTCACCAATCCATCGATGCGCAGTGCCTTGTTTTCTCCACTCACAGCCACCGACGACCAGATGGGCAATATGGTGGAAACAGCCATCTATGCGCAGTGGATGCACCGCGAGTGGTTTACTCCTTACTATGCCCGTTGGAACGGAGGTGAAGTGGACATGATTGGCATTGATGAAAAAAACCTGAAGCCTAACTGGGCGCTCGAAATAAAATGGAGCAACCGGTATTTTGAAAAAACACAAGAGCTGAAAAGCTTGGTTAAGTTTTGTAATGAAAGCGACCTTGACAAAGCTTTGATCACGACCATTGATAAAGAAGGCACAAAAACAGAAGGCAATTGTATGTTACAGTTCTTTCCTGCGGCAGCTTATGCTTACACCGTAGGGAAAAACACATTGGTGAGAAAGAAAACGAAATGATAAACTGACTACGCGAGGCTGTTAATCCTACTTTACATATTCAATCTTCGTAATGCGCCAGGCAAAATTTCGGGTTGGGGTTTTTACAATCACTTCATCGCCGACCTCTTTTTTTAACAATGCTTGTGCCATGGGCGAGTCCATGGATATGTAATCCTTCGCGCCAATCAACTCTTCGCCGCCCACAATGCGAAAACGATTTTTAAAACCCTGATCGTTTTCAATTTCCACCCACGCGCCGAACATCACCTTACCTTCCTGAAAAGGTGAGTAGGTTACCACTTTCAGATCGTCTATCAATTTGCGCAAGTACAATACGCGCTTGTCAATTTCGCGCAAGCGTTTTTTGTTATAATGATAGTCTGCGTTTTCCGAGCGGTCGCCCAAGCTGGCTGCCCAGTTCACTTTTTGGGTGGTGTCGGGTCGCTCCACACGCCACAGGTGGTCGAGCTCTGCTTTCAACTTCTCTAAACCTTCGGGTGTAATCAGCAGTGTTTTCATTTTTATGTTGAGGAACGGTAAATAACCGAGGCGTCCGACCGCTCTATATTAGCATCAACGAGCGGTCAGACGCCTAAAAAGTCGTATTGAGTATCTTTGAAAATTTCTTCTAATAACTTCAAAAATGTACGCGCAATTTAGTCAAGAAAAGTGGAACATCGGAGATATCCGCGATGCGAAGTCAATATGTAAGAGCAATCGGGCATTATAGATTGCATTGAATACTTCATGTACAGCTAAGCAACCTTATGATCGTATTGAAGATCATTTTATTCTTTCGATCCGAACTTAACACCGGCACGTATGGCTACCGGTAAATCATTAACCTTAGGTACCAATGGACAAGAATAAAAATCGCTGTATGCACAGTAGGGGTTATAAGCAAGATTAAAATTGATGATCAGCGTGTTTCCTTCTTTGGGTATGCGCAAGCCAAGGTATCGGCCACCACCATACGTTTCATCTCCTGTTGTGAGATCCGTAAAAGGAAGAAATAAATAGTCTTCATATTCAGGGTTGCTCCTGAGATCTTTTGATTGATACAGTGTAAGGGAGTAAGATTGTCCTTGAAGTTGAAATTGGGCAATGGCAAACGTGCGATACTTTTGAACAATTTTACCAGTTGCCTTCATGGGAATAAAAGGCGAATCAGGAGTGAGTGTAAGTTGCGCTTGCACAACATATTTCAGATCGATTGGAAAAAAATCATGCTGCCTGAATTCCTTTAAAGCAGAAGGCTTAAGCGGTGAAGTAGTCTTATCTCTGTATTCCTTGTTGAGTTCATCCTGAAAAGTAAGCACTTCTTTCACTACCGTAATGGAGTCGGGCTGTGCGTTCAAAATAAATGGAATACAGAGAAATAATGTGAAAAGATATTTCATAGTTCTTCTGTTTTGGTGTATAATAAACATTCGATCAAAAGAACTCAAAAAATAGTTGAATCAAAAGCATAAAGCTAAGCAGGTCAAACTAATTACGTCTACCTAAACAGCCTTTTCACTTTCCACCAAAGACCACGTGGGCTATACCACCGGAAAGACTCAATGCCGCCTGTAACAATCACGCTGTCAAAATTACCTGTTACATCATATTGTAGTCTTACTTTCAATTCTTTCGATGCAGACGTAACACTTATTTCCTGCTCCGCAGTCACAAAACCAATGAAAGAAACGACTATGGTTTCTACTGCTTTCGGCTGATCAATCAGCAACTCAAATTTACCATCAGCATCTGTTACTGTGACGTCCGTCGTTCCCTTCCTCACTATATTTACGCCCGGCAAAAACTGTCCACTATCTCCATCAGTTACTTCGCCCCGTAAAATGAATCGGGGTATCGAGTCGACTTTGCCCTTAGTGAAATTCCTTTCTGGATCAAACTGCTCTTGCGCCACACTAGTCTTTGTGGTTTGTGCTTCCGTAGGACGATTGATCAATACTAGAAGAAATGCAATGGGTAACGCCCATCGCGATGGTTGACGAGCAGATGTTGATAGATCTGAATGATAAGTGGTGAGTTGATTGGATCGAAAGCGCCCACAGGTAGATGTGGCACCAGAGCGGAAGTAGTTTTTGATTTCCTCTTCACTCCACATGGTGAAGTCTATCACTTCTTTTTGACACGAGCCGCAGAATCCGCCCTTAGCGGTAGGCATAAATTGTTCCCATTTTTCATGGCAAGGGGTGGGTATGGTAATTGTAATTTTTTCTTTCATGGCGATTAGGTTTACTCTAAGATGCCGGATGACAACATTTTCCATAAAAAGAATATGCTTTTTTTAAATCCATTCATCACAACCGGTAACTGATTTTAAAAAACTAAAGCCCAATTTCTTATATTTAGGGGCACCTATAAAAATCTTCTTTTTATCGCCTCAACCCTTTTCCTTCTCTACAAAGTAAAATGTGAAATGGAGTTTTAGAGGTGCCTTTAAAATACTTTTCCATGAAATGGCCATTAAGAAGTTCTACACCCAACAATATGGGGTTATTTCAGGCCAACATCGTTACCTCTCTCTTTTTATGTTAAAATAAAATACACCCTCAAAGACAAGTCATGAAAAAATTTCTCTTCTGGACTTTTACGTTGATTTTTCCTTTTCAAGTTTTTTCACAGAATTTCAGTGGTGAAGTGCAATACAATGTTCGCATCGTTCCCAAAGTTGCTGGGTTAAATGTGGATAGTATATTGGCATTGCAACCTGGCAAGAGATCAATATATCGTATTATGGATGGATACTACAAGGCAACTTACTTTCGAGATGAGGAGGAAGTATACTCATACACCTACTTAGGCGATACCAAAAGGATGTATGATGCCGACCCAAAAAAAGATTACATTACTTTTCGTGATTCGCGAAAAGCCAACAATGTTCGGATTCGCTCTATAATCTATAATGATAGCATTAAAACAATACTTGGGCACTCGTGCTTCATGGTTGAACGAGTGTATGAGAATTATATCAGTAAAACATACTACGCCAAAGATTTAAAAATTAACCCTGAGTCAATTAAAGATCATTCGACTGGAGATTGGTATCATCAGATAAAAGAAGTAAATGGTGCGTTAAGCTTAGGCTCTATAAATGAATATGCCCAATATTTTGAGATAAATGAAGTGGTTGGGATAAAGCCTAAAAAACTCAATGCGAATGACTTTGCTTTACCATCACACAAATTGGTAATAGCCTCATCATATGCCCTAGATAGTCAAGTTGAGTTATTACCTCCAACTCAAGATGCTATAAACTGCTATAAGAAAAAAATAGCTGTCAGTAATGATAGAATGGCAAACAATAAACAGGTTTGCTATGTTGGGTTTATTTGCACCTCGGAAGGTGGAGTAACTCATGTCGAGCCATATGAAGAAGATACACAAGGACTGCATATTATTGCTGTGGATATCATCAAAAATTGTGGCTTCAAGTTTTCAGCTGGTTTGATTGAAGGAAAAACTGTCGATTCATGGGTATACTTTCCGGTAGAGTTTTTCAAGAATTAATACCCTTCACTTTTAGTTCAAAAACGTCTGGACGAGCGTAATGACCAATCACATCAAAATCCATTTTGGCTTTTATGATTTCGCGATGATCAATTTCGGCAATTAAAATTCCTTCCTGATCATAAAGTGGACCGGCCAGCGGTTTTCCGAAAGGCGAAATAATACAACTTCCTCCTGTACTCGTGATGATTTGTGATGGTTTCGCAGAGCGCGAGATTAAATCTGTTTCCGGTCCGGGCGCTACGATGGAGTTTTCCCAGTACCTCAAAAACATCTCCCTTCCTTCGTCTGACCGACTTCCAACGGTGGTTCCAAAAATCAATCCTCGCGGATATCCAGGAATAATCACTTCCGGAAAAAGAATGAGTGACGCTTTTTGTCGTGCGGCCTCACCAATGAGGCTTTGAATCTTTTCAACAGTTTGCGCTTTATTGAAAAACACAGGCGAGGTTTGTACAACGGCAGCAATAAAAGGATCGGGCGTTTCCATAAACGAAAGTTAGGTGAGAATTAGGTGCCAAAAAACAGGAATAGAAAACTTTCAGCCACGGACACCTGCAAAAGATCATGGTCATGTAATGATGATGCTTGGCGGAAATGAGAAGGAGGCAAAATGTACGGTCAATGGGTCGCGAAACGGAAACCCTTGTTCATCTCTTCTTGAATATTAAATTTCACAGAGCATTGAATACACACTCAACTGCTTTCAACAAATATGTTATTTTAGTATACTTATTTCTTTGACGACAAAGCGCCGTTAACTAATTAGTCTATGCCAAAAGCGATCATTACGACATTCTTCATTCTTTCCGGCATGTATGGATGGTCGCAATCGTTTATCGATAGTGCCATCGTAAAGTGGAATGATAAAAATCTGGTGGTGCTACAAGCGCAAGCACATGATCTGACGGACCAAGTGTACAAGCGAATTATACAGCGTTCAGCAAAAAACCCTAAAATGCTGCTGGACGAAATTGCTGCAAAATCGGTGGAAAAGGCTGCAGAATTTGGCACTGAAGGGCAAATCATCATTTACGCGAATCTGGGAGAAGCATTCTTTTACCATAATGACGTAACGAAGGGCTTGTATTACATGACCGAAGCCCGAAAAAAGGCCGTTGGTTTCTCGGGCTTACCGCGAGCGTATCTCTACTTCAAATACGCAGAAGTCTTTCAAGATTTGAATCGATTAGATTCAGCCATTTTATATTCAGAGCGGGTGTTGGATATTGCGTACGCGTTGAAAAATGATAGCTTGGAGCGGTTGGCTCTGGAGAAGATTGCCTTTCAATGTTACCGCTCCGCAAATTTTAAACGAAGTAAATTTTACTTCGAAAAAATCCTCACGAATCGCTCCAGCAATTTGATTCAGCAAATGAATGCACTAAATACTATTGGCCTGATCTTTCGAAATTTAAAGAACTACGATTCAGCCAGAAATTACTATTACAAGTCGTTGAACATTGCGCACACATTGCGCGATACCGCTTGGATAGGACTTTTAAACGGAAACATAGGACACAGCTATTACTTAGAGAAAAAGTACGAATTGGCGGTTGCTGGCTTGGAAAAAGATTATGATTTCAGTCGCAGAGCGAATAACGTTGAAAGTTCTATTTATGCACTTTCTTCATTACTCAATGTACACGTCCAACTCGGCAATATATCCAAAGCCAAAATTTATTTTGATAGCCTGAAGCGTATCATTCCGCTGACAAGCGATCGACAAACTCGATCGGATTATCTTTTGAACATGGCTAATTATTATGAAAAGATTGGGAACAAAGACAAAACTATTCAGTATCTGCGTCTTCACGTTAATCTACAAGACAGTTTGCGGATACTGCGAAATGGCGAACGAACTGCTGAACTTGAAGCGCAATTTAATTTTGATCGCTACACACAAAAGATTCACGACTTAGAATCGATGGCTGCCCTACAATCAGAAAGAAACATTCGAAACCGCATCATCATCGTAAGTTTTATTTTACTGACACTAGTTGGATCAACGACCACATTACTCCTATACAAAAATTATAAACTCAAGAAGAAAACCAATCAAGTTCTTGAAGAAAAGAATTTAGAAATCACTGCCCAAAAAGAAACGTTACAGCAACTAAATGAAACGAAAAATAAGTTATTCTCAATCATTGGCCATGACTTGCGCGGCCCTATCAATTCATTAAAAGGGCTGCTTGCTTTAGCCACGAGTAACGTTTTGAGTCGGGAAGAATTTTTAAAGATGACCACACAGCTTCAACACAGTGTAGAGCAAGTTCACTTTACGCTCAACAATCTGCTGCATTGGGCTAAAAGTCAGATGCAGGGAATTAAACCGGAAGTGAGAGCGATTGATCTGCGCGATTTAGTTCATGAGAACATTCAGTTTTTACAACAGACGGCCACATCAAAAGGAATCGAACTGAAAAATAATGTAACGAATTCATGTTGGGTTTTGGCGGATGCGGATCTTGTGCGTTTAGTGATTCGCAACGTGCTTGGAAATGCCATTAAGTTTACTCCTGCCGGCGGAATGGTTTCACTCCATAGTGAAATTACCACAGCAAAAAATATCCTATCAATAGTGGATACCGGAATTGGCATGAGTAAAGATGTTGCGCAAAAGCTGCTTAAAAATGAATTTGCAAAAAGTCAATCGGGCACTGGCGGAGAAAAAGGCACAGGCCTTGGCCTGCTGTTAAGTAAAGAGATGATTGAAAAAATAGGCGGCACCATTTGGATTGAGAGTGAACCCGGCCAAGGAACAACTGTTAAAATTGCATTGCCTGCTTCACTAAAAGCCGGAAGTTAGTTAGCGAAGAAAAACCTACCTTGAATGCAACAGTCGCCGTGAACTTGTGTTATAATTTTGGTTGAGTAGTTTATAAAAAATGATTTGGTCTATCGAACCAAAGGTTAAATCCCTAAAAAAATGAAAAGCATAATCCCCATCTTGATGCTAACGATACTTTCGTTGCAAGCAGTAGGCCAATCAAAAGTAACTCCCGCCGCGCAGTCTGCCCTCACGGGCATTTCATTACCCGATGGATCAAAGCAAGATAAACGATTGCTGGTAACGGCTACCGCAAAAACGGTACTTGAAATGGTGGCCGAAGACAATTCCATAAAGTTGAGCGAAAACATAGAGGTACTTATCTTACCTCCGGCTTCGGGCGACGAAGTAATCGAAAAGGTGAAAGCAAATCTCGCACAAACAGGATGGAAACTTACCGGTGTTCCTTCGCAATACAACCATTGGATACTTCAAAAAAATGAAACACGTGTGATGATGTATTTGCAATCTTCGAAACGAGATACGCAACTTTACTTTTCAACAATTAGTGGATTAACCCAAGCTCCGCTGAGCACTCCAAATCAAAACGAAGTTAAAGTAGAAAAACCGGTTGAGAACACAACACAGTCATCTTCTCCTACGCAATCACCTGCCGTGCGTAAGCCCGAACAAAAAGCGGTCACATCAAATAGTGCCTTTACTTTTACAACTACTAATTTTGATGATGGATGGATGAGTAATGTGAAAGAAGACTGGGTAGAGGTAACTAAAGGAGATTGCAAAGTGCTGATTCATTATCCGAACAAAGCCACGAACGAATATATTTCAGATCCCAAAGTAGCAAGAGAGGTTGCCTGGAATACGTTAGTGGCTCCACGCTATCATAGCTTAAAGAATTATTTTGTCGGCAAAAACAAACTGAGCTACATCGAAGCCAATTTTTTATCGGGTACACTAACCGATCAGCAAACAGGTTCCACTTTTTATGTCGCACTTTTTCAGCGAGGGAGCAGTCCCTGGATGGAATTTATAGCTCCCAGCATAAACGCATTTGGAAATGCCACAGGCTTCGACATCAATAAACTTGCTGATGTTGTTGATAGTGAAAGTTGGGATGCACTGCATAAAATGGAGGTGTACAACAAATTTGCGGTAGCAGCCTCAGATTTAATTGGTGTGTGGACGAATAATTATGGAGCTTTTCAACAGTATGTGTACGTCAACACTGGTGCCAGTGCAGGGATGGCTACACATTCTTCTACTGAGACATTCGAATTTACCGGTGGCAATAAATACAATTGGTCGTTGAGCATGGCTACAGGCTATGTTGGCAGCATGGATTTTAAAGGTTCCAAATCTTCAGGCACTGCAATACTTCCCAATAATTGGCAGATACAATTTTCTGATCTTGGCGGCAAACCAAAATTATACAACGCGTATTTTAGTTGCGTAAAGAACGCCAGAGTATTGTGGCTACAAGATACAGGCTATGGCGGGTATACGAGTTATGGCAAGCAATGAGAAACAGTGTACTTACTGAAAATAAATCTGAATTAATAATCTGAGTAAACGGTAGGCCGAAGGAATAAAATGGTATTTAGTGAAACATTGTTTTGATACTCCGGCATGGATTTGAGTTTTTTCCATTGCGGGTCATCGCCAAATTTTTTCCAGTGTTCATCGCGGGCAGTTTGATTCGCAAAAGTAGTGAGATACATCAGGTTAGGCTGGTGGCTTCCAATTAACACTTCTCCGTAAAAAACTGCATTGAATTCCAATCGCTTGAAGAGTCCAATCTCATCCCCATCATTAAACATCTTTACTTTATTTTGAAAAATTTTTTCAGTGCTACTTTCATAGCTGCGCAACTCATACACACGTTCAGCTCGTGCATTGGTGAGAGCGGGGGTGGACATTTTTGGTGAACCGGAAAAGGCGCGCAACAAAACAGATTCGATTCGTTGGTAAGGCGCATTGCTATAAGGTGCATCCAGGTAAGACTTCCCCACCTCATTAAATACAGCATCCTTCAAGAGTAAATCAGGTAAATCATAAAATTGTTGCAGCGACTTGTAAGGAATCAACACGACAATCCGCTTTCCATATAAAGAATCTGTTTCGAGTGGTTTGAATACGCCCACTGTTTTAATGCCATGGCGATGTAATGCAGGTAATAAAGCGTTGGCCAAAAAAGTGTCTACTTGCGCTTCCTGTTGGCTACTCGTAAGCCGATAGGTTCTAATTTCATAGATTTCCCGATCTATCTTTTTTTGCGAATATCCGGTAAGAACAATAACATACAAAAGCAGAAAGCTGATTCCTTTTTGAATAAAAGATAGTAGCATGGAATTAAATTTCAATAAGGTACTAAAAATTGAATGGTGGAAACCATCACCACTATATGAGCGGTCTGGCCTTCATTTCAATAATGACTTTAGTGCGAAAGTTGGTTGTCAAAAGTAATTGTTAGTGGCTTTAAAGTTAATTCAATAATGATCTCGCAAGTACCGACCTAAAATTTCCAGTGGCTCGTGCATATTCTTTCGGCCAAAGCCGATGCGAAAATGAGAGCTGCCGAATTCAAACATCTCTGCCGGTAATGTCATAATGCCGGTGTTCTTCACCAACTGATCGCTGAAGGCAAGCGAAGATTCTTTTCCCAACCATTTTACAAATGCCGTGCTGCCGGCTCGTGTAGGTGCGAACCGAAAATGTTGTGGATGTTGTTCGCAGAATGCTGTGAAGAGTTGGAGGTTGTCTGTAATCTTTTTCAAATTGTGATCAATCAATGTGCTCTTGTTGCGCAACGCAATCAGCGCTAGCACTTCGCTGGTTGAAGGATTGCAAATGGTGAGGTAATCTTTAAATCGTTTCATCTCCTCCATCACACTCACATCTTTGCACACTACCCAACCTAATCGTAATCCTGCCAGCGCAAATGTCTTTGCCATGCCCCACAATGAAATCGATCGCTCATACACTTCGCAGATGGGCGGCAGTGTGTCTTGTGGATTGTGTTCCAACAAATGATACATCTCATCGGCAAAAATAAAAATGCCTCGTGCTTGCGCGATGGAAATAATTTTGTGATAATCTTCTAACGATGGAATGTATCCGGTCGGATTATGTGGGAAATTAAGGATGATCAACTTAGTGCGATCCGTAATCAACTTCTCCAACTCCTGCGGATCGTAATACCATGTTGATTCATTGGGTGCCGGATTCCAGAACGACAAATCGCAACCCACACTTCGGGCTACTTCATACAATGATTGATACGCAGGGGCCATACAAATCACATGATCTCCTGATTGCAACAACACATTCATGGCAATGAAGTTGGCTTCACCAGGCGATAGCACAAAGACTTCATCGGGTGAAGTGCTTTTATAAAGTTTGGCAATTTCCTCACGCAACTCGGGCAAGCCGGAAGACTCGGTGTAACCCAACTGCAAAGCGTTCCATTGTTCCAGTTCTTTTGGATTGGCTAATGCTAAAATTTCTTTTAACGAAAATCCATCACAATCCGAACTGGAGAGCAGATAGCGCGCAGAGAACTCATGTTGAGCAAAGTAGCGCTCGAGATGAAAGGGTTTAATTTTCACAAGTATTGATTTTGGATCTTAATTTAAACTATTTAAGACACACTCAAAACCAAACCTTCTATCCCTTATAAGCGAAAATATCCATCTGAGCTAATCAGTGCGAAAGTTGGAAGGGAGCAAACGGAACAGCGCCTATTACCGCATCGATCACTCCGGCCTGAAGATATTGTGAGCCATGCACTTCCATGTACTCAATCCGTATTTTATGTTTGCCTTCGGCTACTATCGTTTGTCCTAGTTTTTTAATAGCACTGTGGTCACCATCATGATCAACCACCAACACATCGTTGATGTAAAGTTTTGCTCCATCATCCGAATTTAAATAAAAAGTTTGAACACCCGATTTCTTTACATCAACATAGCCTTCTAACACCACTCCAAATTCATCATCGCGATGTCCAACTTCTGATAAGCCTACTTGTTTCACCACACCACTTTTCACTGGTTTAAGTTTCGAGAAGTCAGGCAACTTATTCCACGCTCCTTCATAATAGTTCATGCGTAGCCCATCTTCTGTCTTCTTCACCTTAGCGGCAGGCTGCGGTGCCATTTTTGTTAATTGCATTTTATTCAATCGGCTGGCGCGACCATCTTTTGAATAGGCACGTGTTGACAGGGTAGTGCTCTTATTAATTTTAAGTGGCTGCGAATAGAGTTGACTACTCAAAGTAGGTTCGCTGCCATCGAGCGTATACCGTATTTCCAATCCTTCGAATGCAGGTTCTAGCCTCACACTCGTTTCGCTCTCAAACAATTGGCCCGTAGTAGTAATCATTGGCACGGGCGGCTGCACTACACTCGCCTGACTTTTATCGGCTTCCTTTTTCTCCATTTGAAAGGCATCGATCAATTTGCCTTCATGATCAATCGCTTTAAATGCAAGATTGTTTTCAAAGACATTGAAGGTGCAGTAGTGATGCACGGCTTGTAATTCTTGTGTGAACCAACTACGCGTAGGAGCAAAGTCTTCCAGGTTTCCACCGGCACCGCCCGAGTTGATGTAAACCACTCCATTCTTCATATTGATTTTATCTTCCTTAATCGGCCAACTGCGTTCGTACAAATGTGTGTGACCAAAGAGGCAAAAATCCAAGCCATACTGCTCATACAATGGCACCAAATTGCGCGCTTGTGTACCTAAGGTAGAGAGCGCGTTCTTCGTATCGCCATGATCATCGCTGTCCGATGAATAAGGCGGGTGATGATGAATCGCGATCTTCCATGTAGCCTTCGACTTAGCCAATTCTCTTTCCAACCAATTGTATTGATCCGATCCTTCGGTAACATCGCGATTGGTGTCGATCATAAAAAATTGTGCGTTGCCATACGTGAATGTGTAATAATATTCGGGAGCAGGCGCCACCATGTACTGATAATAGTAAGGCGCATCTTGTTCGTGATTTCCCAACACAGTAAACAAGGGCACTCGATTAATCAACGGGCGCGAATTGGGAAAAAAGTTATCCAACCAATCATTCTTATCTAAACCGGCATCTACGATGTCGCCGGCATGCACCACAAAGTTGGGACGATCTTGCCAAACGAGCGTTGAAATTTTTCCCCAAGCCCAAGGCGTGCGGTCGTTGCGTTGAGTATCGCCAACCAGTGCAAACATATATGCACTGTTATCGCTCACAGCTGTTTTAAAAGTATAAATGGCTGAGCGAATGGTATCTCCTTTGGTGGTGATTGACGTAGCTTGCCAAAAATAATTGGTTTCCGGTTTGAGGTTCGAAAGAAATAATTCGTGCATCAATCGGTTTCCGGTGAGCGAAACGTGTTGATCAAGTCTTGCCTTTTTATCATTTAGTTTTGCTTCGCTGTAATCAACACGCGAGGAAGCCGCTTCACGTGTCTCCCACAAAATGTAAATGCCCGTTTGAGTCGAGAACTGAAGATAAGGAGCCACTAAGAATTGATTTTCGGTAACTCGCTGCGCAAGTATTGAAATCGAAATGAAGCTCAATAAGATGGTAAGGAGCAATTTTGCAGGCATGCTGAATAGTGTTTAGGCGTTTACAATACTACCCAGCCAATATGATGTGAAAATTAACTCAGGATAAAGTTTACTCCGCTTTTCTTTTGACTATATAAACCAAATCTGAACGGCAATCTGCCGATTGTGGCTAATCTTTTAGCGATAGGAACTTTAAATAAACCCACATGCAATTATTCAAAATTTAGTAAATTTGCTCACTATGCGTTTCACCAATTGGTTCGTGCCAAAGTGATTCAGTTGATCCAAACTAAATTAGGATGTAGTGAAGCATAATTTCTAGCATGGAGGTCGGATTTTTGACCGAAGTGTAAAATGCATCCCCAATAATTAACAACGATTCAATCTATTACTGAGTGATCTATTAAAATTCACAATTAAGAAACTTTATCAGGCATGCGATTTACCTTTCTACTGTTTTTTCTTTCCCTTCATGCCGTTGCTCAAGTTGACCCCGCGCTAAAATTCATTCAAAACAAGGGTCAGTGGAGTGATGACATTGATTTTCAGGCACAGGTGCCGGGTGGACGGGTTGGCGTTTCAGCCTCGGGGTTTTCAGTATTACTGCTCGACATGAAAGAAATGGAAGAGCGCCATCTGGCCTCGCATGGGGCAATCAATGAATCCGATGGGCATGAATCAACCGAAGGAATTAATGGGCACTTCTTCCGCATCAATCTGGTCGGATCGAATGCAAACGCCAAACCCATTGTCGAAAATCAATTGGATGGATATTACAATTATTTTGTAGGAAGTGATTCATGTCGGTGGGCATCGCATGCATTGGCATATACTACCGTTACCTACAAAAATATTTATAATGGAATAGATTTTCGGGTTTCTTCCAAGGGCAGCAATCTCAAATATGATTTTATAGTGCACCCGGAAGCCGATCCATCGCAGATAAAAATCGAATACTGCGGTGTGGATGGGTTGGAAAAAATGTATGGTGCATTACAAATCAAAACGTCACTGGGCACATTAACTGAATTAAAGCCTGTCTCCTATCAACAGACAGAGCAACAACAACACATCATTGCCAGTGAATATCGCTTGCAAAACAATTCGGTTACGTTTTCTTTTCCCGATGAGTATGATGAATGCCGCACACTGATCATTGACCCTCTTTTGATTTTCTCTACCTATTCCGGCTCTACTGCCGACAATTGGGGCAGCACCGCCACACCCGGTGAACACGGTACGTTGTATTCAGCGGGGGTAACGGATCAGGGAAATGGCGGTTCATTTCCCGCCACTCCGGGGGCATTTCAAAAAGACAACAATGGCGGCTACGATATGGCCATCATTAAATATGACTCGGTCGGAACAAAGTTCTTGTATGCCACCTTGTTGGGTGGGAGTGGTAATGACTCGCCTCAAAGTCTGGTGGTCGATAAAGTGACCAATGATCTGATCGTTCTCGGGGTCTCCAGTTCCGAAAACTTTCCAACCGGAGTAAACTCATTTGACAAAACTTTCAACTTTGGTGTCTCAATCGATAATCGTGTCTTAGGTACTACTGATATGTGGGATATCGTAGTGACGCGATTTCCATCTACCGGTGATCGGTTGATTGGCTCCACTTTTTTAGGTGGCTCGGGGAACGATGGATTGAATCTGCCCAAACAATCGGGTGGACCACTGGTAGTAAACTACGGTGACGAGATGCGAGGAGACGTGATTACTGACCACACCGGAAATGTGTATATCAGCTCCGTAACGGGATCAAGTAATTTTCCAATTGTAAATGGATTTGATCCGACGTTTGACAACGGAACCGATGGCGTGGTCGTCAAGTTTTCTCCCGATTTATCTTCCATCATTTGGTCAAGCTATGTGGGTGGAACAGGCTATGATGCTGCTTACTCTATTAAATTTGATAACAATCAAAATGTTATTCTGGCGGGTGGTACTACCAGTGTTGATTTCCCAGTTACTGCAGGCTCATATCAAACCATCTTCAATGGAATTGTTGACGGATGGATTGCACGGATAGCCGCAGATGGAAGTGCTATTTTACATGCTACGTTCACCGGCACTTCTTCTTTTGATCAAGTGTATTTTATTGACCTGAACAGCAATGGCGATATATTTTGCTATGGTCAAACCGCAGGGCACATGCCAATAACTCCAGGCGTTTTTAATAATCCAAACAGTGGTCAATTTGTACAAAAATTATCCAGTGATTTAAGTACGCTTGAATTTTCTACCGTATTCGGCTCTGGTTCTACCAATGGGTTGGTGAGACCCAACATCTCGCCAACCGCATTTTTGGTAAACGACTGCGATAATATTTACATGGCGGGCTGGGGGGGAAGCATCAATTCCGAACTCAATTATTGGGTATCCGATACATTTGGCATGCCTATTACCAACGATGCATTTCAAAAAACTACTTCAGGCTCTGATTTTTATTTCATGGTACTGAATGGCGATGCCTCTACCCTTGTATACTCCACCTATCTCGGTGGCATTTTCTCAAAAACGCACGTAGATGGCGGAACATCGCGTTTTGATAAATACGGCATCGTGTATCATTCCGTATGCTCAGGTTGCGGTGCGTTTAATTCAGCTAACCGATCTACATCTGACTTTCCCACAACGCCCAATGCCAAATCACGAGTGAACGCAAGCACCAATTGTAATAATGCGGCCTTTAAATTTGATCTGTCTTCTTTGCGTGCGCTCTTTCAAACCAACTCTACCGACTTTACCAAGCCGGGATTCAATAACGTTTGTTTTCCCGATTCAATCGTATTTGAAAACCTCAGCACTGGCGGAAGAACCATTACATGGGATTTTGGCGATGGTCGCATCGTTAATCAACAGTCCACCGATGCACGCTGGTTGGTTCATCGATACAAATCCACCGGGCAGTATCGCGTTAAACTAAAGATTACAGATCTAAGTACCTGCAGTCAAAAGGACTCTACTTTTAAAATCATCAACTACTTTAATCCTGATTTTAAAGTGGGTCCGGATGTTGCCATTTGTGAAGGAAGCAATCATCAACTGACCGCCTCTGGTGGAGTTACCTATGAATGGAAGAGCAGCGATGGCACGTTTCAATCTACACTTGAATCACCCACCATACAACCCAAAGAGTCCACTGTTTATTACTTGACCGCTGCCGATATAAACGGATGCAGTAAAAAAGATACCATTGTGATCAGTGTGATAAAAAATGTGCGGGCTGCGTATCAAACGTACGACATCAACTTTGGAAAACCTGGCTTTAACAATGTATGCTACCCGGAACAAATTCGCTTTAAAAATCAAAGTAAAAATGGGGAGAGCTACATTTGGGATTTTGGCAATGGCACAATCCTACCGAAAACAAAATCAGACACACTCTCTATCATTGGCGACATTAAAGATCCCGGTTCGTACGTTGTAAAACTTAAAGCATTTAATCCCAACTCATGCAACAAAGTAGATTCGGCATTGAAAGTAATCAACTATAACCGCAACACGATAAAGGCAGAAAATGATTTGCAGATTTGTGAAGGAGCTTCGCATCAACTAAGCGCACCGGGAGCCACCATCTACGAATGGTTTACAGCCGATCGTTCCTTCACCTCCACCAATCCATCACCGGTGGTGCAACCCAAAACCTCTACCACATATTTCGTAAACACAACAGACACCAACGGGTGCAAAAAGAAAGACACGGTGGTGATTGCCGTTATTAGCACTGTTCAATTAAAATGGAAGTATAGCCTGCAAGGCAGTTGCACCACACGGCCTACGGTGCAAGTAGAAAACCTGACACCTCCGGAAGATGACGTGGTTTTTAGCTTTGACTTTGGTGATGGAACTGTTTCTGAGGAGCGTTCTGTTCAACACGATTATAAGAAAGATGGACAGTATCGAATCAAATTTACAGCCAACAAAAAATTCTGCCCCAGTGAACAATCTGTACAAGTGCCTGCATATACATTACTAGTTCCCAACGTAATTACCCCCGAAAAATCGCCCGGGTTCAATGATCAGTTTGAGATACACTTTGACGGTAGTGCCACTACACCCGCTGCACTTGGCATATCCGTAGAATTAACCATTGTAGACCGATGGGGAAATTTGGTGTACGAGTCTAAAAAATATAACAATGACTGGACTGCCAGCAATGTATCAGAAGGCGTGTATTATTTCCATGTCAAAGTTGGCGATATTGCCACCTGTAAGAATTGGATACATGTCATTAAATAAATAGTGTGAAGTTGTTGAGTGAATTATATGTTTAAAATGATCATTTAGTGAGAAGTATACCCCGCAGATTGCATGGTGATCATAAAATTTTGTTTAAAATGAAACGAGCTAACTGGATTCTTTGTCTTTTCGTGATGTGTGTTTCGATGAGCCAAATCTTTGCGCAAAGAAAAACCGCGACAACTCCTACCGTAACCGCCATACGATCAACCACTACCGACATCGGTACCGTGCACCATGGCAGCACGCTGGAGCCGCCGCGTGCAATCGAATTTAAAGAGGGTGCAGTTTCTTCAGCACAGTTTGATGCAAACATCCGCACCTACTTTAACATTCCAGCTGACTATTCCTTTACAGAAACTGAATCTTCTACCGATCAACTGGGCATACGGCATCGGTACTTGCAACAATATTACAAAGGCGTTGTCATTGAAGGTATGGGCTACCGCGTACACGAGAAGAATGGTTTTGTAAAATCTGCCAATGGCAGGTCAACAAGAAATATACGCTTGGATCTGCAAACGAGGCTCGGCGAAAAACAAGCATTGAGTATTGCCACCGACTATCTCAAAACAAAAGACACAACAATTCGTGCAGGTAAAAAATTAATCACTTCGAAAGAGTTTACGTATACGCCAGAAAGTTTCGCTCTCGCTTTTCAGTTTGATATGGATGTATCACTCATTGAGCAATGGCGCATTTCCATTGATGCACGCACAGGCGAGGTAATCAATAAAGTAAGTCTTGTAAACAGTTGCTTTCACGAGAACGAAAAAGAAGTCCCGCCGCTTCCGTACACTACAGGCACCGGCTTAACCAGATACTATGGTCAAAAAAATATTCGGATTGAAAAATTTGACGACGGTTCTGCGCGCTTAGTTGGGCAAACAGAAAATGGCGGCATGCTACAGACCTACACGTATAATAATGCCAGTGTGCTCGCGTGGTTTTTCGGTTTCAATGTACCTCTGTACAACATCAGTTCATCTACCACCAACTTCATAGAACCTTATCACAAAAGCGCAGTATCCGTTCAGTGGGCAGCTGAGCAAGCCTACGAATATTATTTTAAAAAATTAAACCGCAGGAGTTTTGATAATAATAACAGCACTATCGAAATGCTAGTCAATGTAGATGTTGGCATGAATAACGCCTTTTGGTCGCGCAATACCTTGTTGTTTGGCGATGGAAGCGATAACAACCCTTTAGTAGAATTGGATGTGGTCAGTCATGAACTTACCCATGGGGTAACGCAATTCGAAGCCAGCCTTCAATACTACAATGAATCCGGAGCACTTAATGAATCCTTCTCCGATATTTTTGCAAAAGCTATAGAGTTTGACACGTTTGGTGATACGGCCACTTGGCAACTAGCTAAATACTATCGTGCAGGAGGGCTACGTGATTTCAGCAATCCAAATCTCAAAAATCAACCCGATACCTGGCTGGGTGATATGTGGTACACAGGTTATGATGATAACGGGGGTGTTCATTACAACTCGGGTGTGCAGAATTTTTGGTATTACCTGCTTTGCGAGGGTGGTAGTGGAATCAATGACAACGAAGAAAGTTATAGCGTTCAGTCCATTGGAATGGATGCCGCTACTAAAATTACTTATCGCAATTTAACCGAATATCTCACGTACTCATCCGAGTATCTGGACAGCCGGATCGGTTCATTGCTTGCTGCTGCCGACTTGTATGGAAAAAATTCAGTCATCTATCAGCAAGTGGTGAACGCTTGGGATGCCGTTGGTGTGATCGACGAACCCATCATCACCAACTTAGAATTGTTTGACATTACTGCCACTACCGTTAAGTTGAAAGGAAGTCTGGTTCCTCGCGCAGATTCTGCCAGCTATCATTTTGAATATGGAACCACATCAGCTTACGGAAGTAGTTCCGATTCTAAAAAATATGTTGATAAAGTTGAAGGCTTGCTCAGAGGGTTGAAAAGCGAAACTCGTTACTTTTTACGATTGGTAGCAACCAATGTAAATGGAAGTTCATACGCAATGCAAGAGTTTACCACTCTCCCGCTCACACCGATGGTACGAATAAAACAAACGGCTGATATAACCGAGACATCGGCCATTCTTTACGGACAAATAAATCCCAACAGTCTGATCACTTCCTATTATTTTGAATATGGGTTGACACCTTCCTTCGGAATGATTACGCCTACCCAACTTACCTCTGACACAACCGAGTTTATTGATGTTTCTATACCTGTTGATAATCTTTTACCACGACAAACTTACTATTACCGGCTAGTGGCAACTAATTCATCCTCGCAGGCAAAATCGACAGGAGCAAGTTTTTTTACGAGTTCCAAACCTATCATTACCTCCATTGCGCCTATCGTTGGAAAAATAGGCGATGAAGTTACCATCGTAGGCTCCAACTTCAATTCAATCGCTGAAAAGAATATTGTAAAGTTTGGCGCTACACGCGCAACGATCGTATCGGCCTCTACCACCCAGTTAAAAGTAAAAGTACCGGTGGGGGCTTCGTATGGTTCGCTCACCGTGCTCGATGAACAATCCGGATTGATGGCGCAATCTTCGGAAGAATTTGTGCCCACTTTCTCCGGTGGGTTTGACAAAGGAGATTTACAAATGCGGGTTGGTATCAATGACATACGCATTTACCAGGCCTTTATAGAAGATATGGATGGCGATGGCAAGCCAGACATTTTTGCATCACATAACAACAGCTTTTCGGTTTATCAAAATGTAAATCAAGGTGGAGATATTACAGCTGAATCATTTGTAAGAACTGCTTTTAATGTCCCGTTTCGCTCACGACTGTGGCTGGCCGATGTTGATGGTAATGGTTTGAAAGATGTGGTTGGTTTAGGCGAAGGGGGCATACGCATTCTGCCCAATTTATCAGTGCCCGGATTTGTATTTTTTGGTGCTCCTGTTGACATCCCTAGTCCTTATTTTTACAACTTGAAAATAGAAGACTTTGATCAGGACGGCCGAACGGACATTGCGTTATTTTTTTCTTATACGACTGGAACTTATATTCATATTTTTCGAAACAAAAATCCCAAAGGCTTTATTTTACCGGAAAATTTTACAAATGTATTAACGTTGGTTGATGCTTCTTATTCTCGCGCTTTTGAAACGGGCGATGTTAATAATGATGGCAAACCAGATATCATACTGACCGCTGAAAGTAATAGCTTTGGATATATATTTAAAAACACCTCCAATCAACCCGGAAATCTCCAATTTGAACAAATGGCATTTGATGACGGCCTAAAAACCATTATTCTGAAATGTTACATTCGCGATTTAAATCAAGATAAGCGAAAAGATATTATTGCAAGATATTGGAACACTCCAACTAGCCTAGGATTGATTGAAAATCTAAGCATATCTCCTCTCACGATGGGATCAACTATTTTGCATGAAACCGATGTGCAAGATAATTTAAGAGATTTGAGGGAATTTCAATTTGGTGATATAAATGGAGACGGCAAAGTAGATATGTTACTAGGTCTTAGCAATAGGACATTTCAGTATTTAAAAAACAACTTATCACCGAATGATCATTTTACAAGCACTTCGTTTGAAAAAATTAACTCATATGGAAAATCTATCGGAGATAATAACACCGTTGAACCACTATTGTCAATCAATGATCTGAATGGAGATGGCAGACCAGAAGTAATTGCTGCATACTCTTACAATTACGGGCCGCATGATGGATATCAAATGGAAATTTGGCAAAATGCACCTCCCAATTGTCCGGATCCCTCACTTATCAAAGTTCAGGTATCCGACAATACAGCCACCATCATTTTACCTCCCAACCAAACTTTTAATGATTATAGTTTTGAATATATGGTAAAAGGATATGACAATTGGTATCCGGTATATTCTACCACACTGGATTTATACAGAGCCGCCTCGTATCAATTACGTGTGCGTGCAAGATGTTACCTCGATTACACCAATTATTTTTATTTAAATTTCAACTCAGAATGCGTTTATCTGAGTACTTTTTCAATAAGCAACATCAAAGCCAACTCTATTGATGTATATGCCAGCGAAGTTAATTCTTTTGAAATTCAATACTCACCCGCTGATAAAAATCAATGGTTAGATGTACCCACAAGCAATTCGTATTCTTCAACACAAATTACAAACCTCGCTGCTGGCACCGCCTATGACATACGCTTTCGGGGTCGCTGTAACTACCCGACTGAATTCAATTATCGGAAAGTAACTACGCTCTGCCCCACGCTTACAAGTATCACAATTACCAATATTCAATTCAACTCGGCAAAAGTAAACTGGACAAGCAACTATTCCGGTACAGTCGTTTTAGAATACAGTCCGAATAATTACAACTGGATTTCGATCGGTGAAAACCAAATGATGTCCCCGCTTTTACCGGCTCGCGAATATAATGTAAGAGGAAAACTTTCTTGTCCCGATCGGCCATCTGATTTCATCTACACCTATTTCGCTACACCTTGCCCTAAAGTGTCAAACATTTCAGTCGAAGAAATAACTCCCTTTAGCGCGCTTGTGAAATGGCAGGATGAAGCGAATATGGGCAATTATCAAGTTAATTATTCACCCACTACTGGCGGGATCGGTACCTCCGTGCAAACTACATCTACTTCCATTCAACTGAACAAGCTCACTCCGGGTACCAACTACTTAGTATTGATTACTCCTATTTGCTCCGGTGGTGGTAACACTACTCCCACGTCATTTACAACTATCTGTTTTACACCTACCAATCTCGCGACAACGCAGGTATCACATAACTCAGCAGATCTATCGTGGTTCGATTCTTTTGGTGGTGTGCTGTATTCCGTAGACTATGCCCCAGCCGGCACAAATAATTGGCGCACGATTCAGTCGTCTACCACGTATGTAACATTGGACCCGCTTCGACCAGCCACCCAATATGAAGCCCGCGTACATATTACATGTAAAAGTGTGACTCCGCAGTTTACAAAACTGCTCTTCGAAACGAACGCGTACGAAGAAACGTCTCTGGCGCCAAACCCTACCGACAAAACCATAACTATTTACCCTGCCAAAAATTTAATCGGAAGTAGTTTCACCATTTATGATAACTTCGGTAGGCAGTTCATCAGCGGGAAGTTATTAGATTATACGTTTGATTTATCTCTTTTGGCACCGGGGCTTTACACATTGCAAATTGAAGGAGAAAAACCAATTAAAATCTTAAAACGCTAATTACGCTCCGGCAACAGTAGCCATCTTATTCGCCATGTTTAAACGCGATGAAGCAGCGCGCTTGCGCGAAGAATTCTGGACAACATTCGGTCGCTACATGAACCCGGTTCCATCTGCTGATGATTCAAAAATAAATTGGGTAAACTATCGCACAGGTTTGAAAGATGTACACTTTCGAATGAGTGCTCAGTCAAATTCAGCCATGATTTTCATTGCACTAGAGCATCGCGATGCAGCCATTCGCGAATTATTCTTTCAGCAATTTGAAGAACTGAAAACGATGTTGCACACAACGGTAGGTGAAGAATGGACATGGCAACTGCATACACCCGTCGCCGAAGGAAAAACCATCAGCAGAATTTACCGCGAGCTTTCGGATGTTTCGGTTTTCAACAGAGAGCACTGGCCCGATTTAATTTCGTTTTTCAAACCACGCATTATCGCGCTGGATGAATTCTGGCAAAACGCTCAATATAGTTTTGAGTCGCTGAAGTAAGCCTTATTTTCAGGTATTGAGAACCCAATCATAACGTAGTATGATTTTTTTTGCATTCTAATCTGCGCATTATGTAAATTCGTTTATCAAAACCAAATTTTATGCCTGCGTTTCATATTGCTAAATCCATCCGCATTCAGGCCTCACCTGAAAAAGTTTACTCTATCATCAGCAACTACCAGCATTGGCCTGCTTGGTCACCTTGGTTAATTACTGAGCCCGAGGCGAATGTAGAAGTAAAGCCAGGAGGCAAAGAGTATAACTGGCAAGGCAAGCGCACAGGTAGCGGAGAGATGAAAATCCTAAAAGAAAACGCTCCTCATCGGTTAGATATGATTGTCCATTTTTTAAAGCCTTGGAAATCTACGTCACCCGTTTGGTTTGAATTAAAACAACAAGGCCAAGATACGGAAGTAACGTGGAGTATGACCGGCAGCCTTCCGTTCTTTATGTTCTTTATGACAAAAATGATGACTGCGTACATCGGCATGGATTACGAACGCGGATTGCGAATGCTAAAAGATTATATAGAAAAAGGTGCTGTGCCTTCCAAATTAGACTTTAAGGGCATTCGTCCTTTTGCCGAAACTAAGTATATCGGAATCAAAACGGCTTGTACTATGCAAACACTTGAGACCAAAATGGCAGATGATTTCAGTAAACTCAGCGCGTGGGCAACACAACCAACGAGTCAGGTAAATGGTCAGGGCTTTTCCATTTATCACATGTGGGATATCGTGAAAGATAAAGTCGTGTATACATCTGCCTTTCCAGTGAAAGAAATTCCTACCACATTACCCGAGGGCTTTCTAAGTGGGGTAATTCCAGCCATGAATGTTCATACCATTGCGCACATTGGTGCGTATAAACATCTGGGCAATGCATGGACAACGCAATACATGATGCAGCGAGGCAAAGAGTATAAGTACCGCAAGGGAATCGACCCGTTTGAGGTCTATTTAAATATGCCAAGTCAAGTGCCGGAAGAGCAGTTGATTACTGAGATACATTTTCCGACAGTTTAAAAGAAACGAGTTCTGCTTTATCACCAGCAACCTAAGAAATCAGGAATTGGTACCATATCCACCGCAGTGGTAGTTAACTGTAGTTGGTAAGTCTCTGGGCAAAATTCTCCGTTCGTGTAAGCCATCTACCGTTATTGACGGTTAAACAAACTTCTCAGTAATCGAGTCGTTGAAGTCCTAAACCTACCATTGCATGCTATGATTAAAAACTACCTTACCATCGCTGTTCGAAGTTTTCTCAAAAACAAATCATTTACGCTTCTTAATGTAATAGGTTTAAGCTTGGGCATGGTGGCAAGCCTGCTCATTTTGCAATATGTAAAGTATGAGCGCAGCTATGACTCTTTTCATAGCAAGGCCAAGGACGTGTACCGCGTTAATTATAATCAATGGCAGAATGGCAAGCTGCGGTTTGAGTGTGCGGCAGCGGTTCCTGCTGTTGGCCCCGCATTGAAAAACAATTTTCCGGAAGTGGTACGCTTCACGCGTTTATTTCCTGTAAGCGGTATTGCCAGTTATAACAGTCCTACACGGGGCGTCATTTCCTTCCGTGAAGAAAAGATGCAAATAGCAGACTCATCTGTATTTGAAGTGTTTGATATCAAATTGATTCAAGGTGATAAAATTCAATCGTTGGCCGGGCCTGACAAAGTAGTGCTAAGCGAGCGAGCGGTGAAGCGCTATTTTGCAGATGAAGATCCAATGGGTAAAACCATCTCATGGGATGGTAATCGAAAATTCGAAGTAATGGGAGTTTTTGAAAATCTGCCTCAAAACTCTCACATCAAATTTGATTTTCTCTTTTCCTATGGCACCCTGAATCGCGAAACGCAAAATTCATCTGAAACGGAGTGGGGCTGGTATGATTTTAATACCTACGTGTTGTTGTCGCCCGGCACCGATGTATCTGTCCTACAATCAAAATGGAATGCCTGGCTCGCTGAAAACAGAGCTGAGGACTGGAAAAAATCGAGCGGCAAGCAAGAGTTTCCACTGCAACCTCTTCTCGATATACATCTCGGGCCTGTGCTATTGCAAGAATCACAGCCTGATGAACGTGGCGATGCAGATTCGGTTTATGCACTTACGGCTATTGCATTTTTTATTCTAATCATTGCCTGGGTTAACTACATCAACTTGGCAACCGCTAAGTCATTTGAGCGTGCCAATGAAGTAGGTGTGCGCAAAGTTATGGGAGCACAGCGAGATCAACTGATGAAGCAGTTTTTGAGCGAAGCGTTTCTCATCAATCTTGTTGCAGCTGTGCTATCGGTTTTAGCTGTATGGCTATTGTGGCCTACATTCACTAACCTATCCGGAAGAAATATTCCCCTCAATTATATACAGCAGCCTTCCTTTTGGCTAGTAGTAGTGGGATTGTTTTTAATAGGGGCTTTTTTGGCCGGCTTTTATCCTGCTATGGTTCTCTCGGGTTTCAAACCGGTGAGCGTATTGAAAGGCAAACTCATCCGTAATTCGCAAGGAAACTTTTTGCGCAAAAGTTTGGTCGTGTTTCAATTCGTTGCTTCCGTGGTTTTAATTAGTGGGTCAGTGATTGTGTATCAGCAGTTGAATTTTATGCGCAATCAAGATCTGGGCATTGATATTAATGAGGTGCTTGTGATCAAAGGCCCGGGTGTGGTAGTCGATTCTTTGTTTGGAAAAGCATTGGATGGAATGAAGGCAGAGGCCTTGCAAATCACCGGGGTGAAAAAAATGACAGGTTCCAGCAACGTACCGGGAGATGAAATTTTTTGGGCAAACGGGGTTAGGCGACTTAAGGCTGATAGGAACGCAAGTATTTCCGGATATATTGTTGGGATGGATCATGACTATGTGGAGGCTTTTGGTTTAGAAATTATTGAAGGCAGAAATTTCGATGTCACTACGCAACGAAATAAAGCGGTCATTTTAAACAGATCCATGTCGGATGCATTGGATTTTAAGGACCCGAAGAGTGCTATCGGAGAAAAAATCATACAAGGAAGAGATACGCTGGAAATCATTGGCATATTGGAAAATTACCACCAAATGTCATTGAAAGAGCAAGTAATTCCATTGGTGTACCGCTACACTCCAAATTTTGCCTCTTTCATTTCACTTAAAATTGAGAACAAAGATTACCAGACTGTGTTGTCACAAATTGAAAAAGTGTGGCAGACGCACTTTCCAGGCAATCCACTTGATTATTTCTTTCTTGATAAGTTTTTCAATCGCCAATATGAAAATGACAAGCGCTTCGGTGAAATTTTTACATTCTTCACGGCATTGGCAATCTTCGTTGCATGTTTGGGGTTATTTGGATTAGCCTCATTCATGACCATGCAGCGGACGAAAGAAATCGGTATTCGAAAAGCACTGGGGTCAACATCAAGCGAAGTAATTCTGTTGCTATCCAAAGGGTTCATTGTGTTGGTGATGATTGCCAACCTGATTGCCTGGCCATTGGCTTGGCTCATTATGGATCGGTGGCTTCAGGTATTCCCTTATCGCATTAGCATTAACCCTTTCTTGTTTGTAATAGTCGGAATCGGTGTAATGGTGATTGCATTTTTATCGGTAGGATTGCAAACATTGAAGGCTGCCCGCATCAATCCGGCCTCTACGTTGCGAAGTGAGTAGCGAGCATTCGCCAGATGGGTGGTTTAAAAATTGTGTTTGCTCTTTTTAACGAACGGATGCTTCGTATTCCAGAATGACTTTTTCCGTAAGCGGCTCTGAAAATTCAAAGTAGCCGGTGAACCACGATTTCAAATTCTCAATTTCTTTCGCATCGGTAATTTTATAGAATAGTTCTTCGTGATCTTTCAGGCCTTCGAGTGTACATGTGCCCGAGCCAATAAACGCAATTGTCTTGCGAAAGGGCAAATCGAAGATGTAAACATTCGCATGAAAAACATTTTTAGTGTAAATGTTCAATGTAATACGACCCTGATAGTTGCGCCAAATGCGGTGCAACACTTCGCGCGATGTAGGCCCAGTTACTCCGGTAACGATATCCATTTTCGTTTTGGTAGGAATACGACTACGAATAAAATCGAATCCCTCTTCTGAAACAGCCTCAGTAGCGATGTAACAATGTTCGACTTGCGGCAAAATTTTTTCGTTGATCAGCGGAACAGCCAATTTTTTTATAATCATAAGGAGCACTTAGATGATGGCAAATTAAGGATTTTTATTGGCGCCTTACTCAAATCCCATTATAAACCAAAAGCGTTTGTTACCTTGCATACTCAATCGCTAGTGTTATGACCGAACGTGAACTGATCAAGTTAGAAAGAACCATTCGCACCAAAATGGAAGACATCAAAAGCCAGCGCGTGAGCCTGAAGGACTCCGGCATTGGCGCGCTGATGAACGCTTTAAAAAAAGTGGACGAAGCGCTGTACGAGAAAATTTTGCCGGAATACAAAAAGATGGCTGCCGAAAGCAACCTCTTTAAATAGAGCATTAAAGTTTCCCCATGTGCTACAACAAAGCGTATCTGACCAAACGTGCCGAAAAGCTGGCGAAGCGATATGCGCACAATGAGGAAGATGAAAAATGGCTGATCGATCAACTTCACCTTTTCAATATTAAACCCGTTTATTCGGCCTCGGGTTTTGATCACCCTTCCGTTCCGGTGATCCTCGCCGGCTCGAATGAAATTCATCTGTTTTCATGGGGACTCATTCCGAATTGGATTAAATCACCTGCCGAGGCGCTTACGATTAGCAACAGCACCATCAACGCGCGTTCAGAAACGATGTTTGAAAAACCTGCTTTTCGCGAATCGGCCCGCGAGCGAAGATGTATTGTGATGGTAGATAGTTTTTTTGAACATCACCACAAAAATGGAAAAGCGTTTCCGTATCATATTCGTTTGAAAAATGATGAGCCCATGGCGATGGCCGGATTGTGGGATGAGTGGGTAGATAAATCATCCGGACTGGTGCGCAAAACCTATACGATCGTAACCACACGTGCCAACGCCTTGATGACGCGCATTCACAATAATCCGAAAGCGAGTGAAGGGCCACGCATGCCAGTGATCTTACCCAAGCAATTTGAATTAGAATGGCTGAAGCCCATTCACGAAAAGGCCGATCAGGAGTTGATTGCTGAATTGGCGCAACCGTACAACGATCAGGAACTAGAATCCTACACCGTGAAGCGCCTTACCGGCAAAGAGTCGGTGGGCAATCGGCCGGAAGCGCAGCAGCCACATCGCTATCAGGAATTGGAAGAGCAACAGGGAAGTCTTTTTTAAATGAGCTTCCTCATCACCATAGTAAATCAATTGCAAAACGCTTGGAATAAACTGCTTGGCGTACTCGCCATATTGCTTTTGGCAACCGCATGCGTTAAAACAATTCCAGAGAAAGGATTTCCGCGCACCATCATTCCTCCCATAGATCAGTTTACTTTTCATATTCAACATTCACCGGATTCCATCCGTGTTTTGTACCTCGGTTGTGGACATCTGGTTATTTGTTATCGGCAAGAGAATATTGTTATCGATCCTTTCTTTTCCACCCATGGGTTTACGCAGAATAAATTGTTTTCTGATTCAATCGCATTTCAGAAATATGAAAACATACTGCTGAAGCAACGTGTGAATTTGAATGACACAAAGAGTGTATGGATCGCACACTCACATTACGACCACATGAGCGACTTGCCCTTGTTGTTAGAGAAAAAACGAATCGAGAGCACTACACCCATCTACGGAAATGAATACGGAGCCTTGATCCTGCAAAATTTTCTCATGGCACAACAATACCATCCACTTACTAAAGAAGTCACCTACAATCCGGAACAACCTACACCCGTTTCATTTATCAATGCATCACCGTCTATTTCGGTGTTGCCCATCCGGTCTGATCACGCGCCTCATTATAAAATCTTCGGTATACCCATTCACTTGATGAAAGGCAAACTGAAGTCAAATTATTTCAAGAAGAAATTCATTCACGCTACCGACACCACCAGTCGCGGGCAATGGAAAGAAGGAGACACGTATTCATACCTCATCGATTTTAAAACCAATAATCACATCGACTATCGGTTATTCATTCAAACATCGGCCAGTCATTATCCATTAGGGCGGCCTCCGCTGGATATGTTGCGCGAGCGGCCCGTGGATGTAGCATTTCTTTGCGCGGCCTCCTCGGACTATGTAAAGAAAAAATATCCTGTCAACATCTTACGTGATCTGTTTCCCAATCATCCCGCCAAGGCAGCCAACGTAGTGTGGATACACTGGGAAGACTTTTTTGGGGAACCACTGGCATTTGAAAAAGCGCGCCTCGTGCGAATGACCAATTTCAAGGGGCTCGGCAAGCGCCTTTACAAAGCTGGCTTCGCTCCTGATTCCACGCATCAGGTCATGCCTAGACCCGGCACGGTGGTAACGATTAAGTAAAAATTTGTACCTCCTTCCTAAATATATCTTCAGAATATTTATTTTCAAGAATTAAGCGTGAGCACATGAAGACTTTATTCATTCCAGCTTTTCTAGTTATACAACTACTTTCTGCGAATTGCTACGCACAAAATAGTAGTGACTTTCAGATACCTGATGAATCCGCTGTCTATCCCGGTGGAATGGTAGCTTTCTATCAATATCTATTTGAAAATTTAATATACCCGATATCTGCACGACAAAATAATATTGAGGGTACAGTTTATGTATCCTTTGTCGTTGGGGCAGAAGGACTAATTGAATCCAGATCGCTAAGAATCGTTTCAGGATTGTCCAAAGACTGCGATGAAGAAGTAATCCGAGTTCTTAATTTAAACAAAGCTAATTGGCTTCCAGCGAAAAAAGGGGGTAGAGCAATCAAGCAGTTGTTTACGGTTCCTGTTCAATTCAAATTAGATCCAAATGTGAATGGGGAACTAAACTTAAAACCACTAAAACCAATAAACACAATTGTGAATAAATCCTCGGACAAAGATGCTGGTTGGAGTTTATTTGCTGATACTAAAATTGAAAATAAAATCGGGCGCATTCAAGCAGGCGATTCTGTAACGGTGATAGGTTGGGCGCCTTGGCAATACCGCATAAGAACTAAAGACGAAGAAGGGTACGTTCGGCACACAGCTATTTTTATCACACCTGAACTAAAACCGCACCATGATTATTTGCTCACTGAATCAGGTAATTGGCAAGCTTTAATCGATCGAACCGATAGCATAAGGAAGGCCGAAATTAAAAATAGGTGGGCACCGATTGTTTCACGATTCAAAGCAAACAATTCTGAACGGTTAGGACAGAAAAAAAGAGATAGCCTGGCGCTACAAGGTTATCCGATGTCATATCTTCATATCAGCAAGTCAAAAGATCGGATAGTGGTTGGCGAATGCGTAACGATTAGCATATTCTTTTATGTACATCAACTAAACAAAATTAGGTTACAGTTTACAGAGCTGGGAGATCAAATTCGTTTGTGGGAAAAGACGAATCTAAAAAAAGAGGACTGTTGGTTTAAAAATAGTGTAGTTTCTGAAATCGAGAGTGAAGAAAAAAAGCTTTCGGATCAAACCTACTATGCATACAAACTCTTTAGCGCCGCCTACTGTCCAACAAAAGCAATGACTTTAGCATTTGAACCGATGTCATTAAAAATAGCTAGAATATCACTTACCCATCCCGATTCAATTGATAAATTGATTACCTACCAAACAAAACGAACTCAAATAGTAGTAGATCCAATACCTGAAAAAAGCAAAATCTCCAATTTAGATTTCTATCATCCTGTAGGGGAATGGATAATAAAAGATACGGCGTCAGCTACTTCCATTTCGGCAGGTGACTCAATCGTTTATTCGTTCACATTATACAGCCGTGGATTAATCTATCCTTTACCTTCCATTGAATTAGCTAAAAGTGGTATTCAATCAAGTCTTTTAGATGAAGTACATGTGGATACTATTATCAACGAAATATACTACGCACAAAAAAAATATACCTATTCAATCACTTTTGAACAGCCGGGTGTGTATGATCTTGGGAAGTTATTCCAGTACCACTATCTCAACAGTAAAACAAAAAGAGTAGAAACTATCCAAGGAAAATCCAAAATCAAGGTAGTGCCATCAAATCAAGTAATAAAAAAGAAAATAAAAAAGTTAGCGACTCCAGTATTTAATCGTGTCATCGCATTTGATGTCTCTCGATCCATGCTCCTTGAAGATTACATACCCAATCGGCTAGGAGCTATTAAACGAGGATTTGCTAATTTTTTTGATAATTACCCCAATTGCGATATTGGATTAATCGCCTTTGGCGGGAATGCTAAATGGGTTAATAATGATGGAGCCTGCTACTCGAAACAACGGATTAATTCCTTTAATTATCATTCCGTAGAAAGAGGTACTGCAATTGGTGACGCTATTCATCTTGCATTAAAATCTATGCGTACTAATCCCAATGAAAAGAAAAAAATTGTGGTGATTGGTGATGGCGATAATACGGCTGGCTATTTTTCACTAGCCTTTGCAAGTGAATTGGCAAAGAAAAAAAATGTTGCAATCTATACTATTGGTGTCGGACATACGGGGTTGGTAAAATTTGGTCAAGATTTATCTGGAAAATTAAGAATGGTCGACAACTCATTTTCGGACGAAGATTTTAAGAAGCTATCTTTAACTACCGGAGGAAAATACTATTGGGCCGAAGATACTGCTGCAATCACTAAAATACTTCAGGAAATATTTTAGAAAAGAGATTCACGCATCTACTAATTATAGTATCTTTTCGATGAATCTTTTCTTAATGAAACTTAACTCTATCGGATGAAAACAATCCCGTTTCTATCAATTTATCTGTGCCTCCTCCTCTTTTCCTGCGGATCAAATCATAAACCAAACAACGAAGAGCAATTGCGAATTACGAACACTGACTCATCGTTAAATCAAACAGACACCGCTAAAGTAAATGGTATCCAAGGAAACCTCTCGTTTAGTCAGATTACGACTGATCCGAATTCCGTAGTCCTTACGGGATTGAAGCAACACCGCTTAGTGACTGTTTACAAAGTGCGTATAGAAAAAGACAATGGCAGTTCTTATTACAAAAAAACATATGAAGAGGATTACGGCAGCGACCGTGTTACACATTACATGCCCGGTTTCGATTTACTGTTTGGGTATAACCTGTTGGCGATTGCGCATTATGATTTAACCACCGAAAAACTAAACTCATTGTTTGATAAACCCGTGCTGATTAAATCGCTCTACTACCCTTCGTTTGAGCAAGATTCCATAGAGAAAAAACCAATCAACCGAAACAATTACATGGTTTCTGTATATGATGAAGACACGAATCGGGATACACTGATCAACCGCCTTGATTTAAGACGGTTTTATTCGTTCGATGTGTCGGGGCAGGAGCGCATTCAATTAGTGCCACCCAACTATTCGGTAGAGCGCTCGCAATACGATTCGCAAAATGATGTCATGTACATTTACGCTCGGCTCGATGCAAATCAAAACGGTAAGATTGATAAAAAAGAACCACAGCACATCTTTTGGATAAATCTGAAACAACCAAATAAAGCCAAACGCTTGTATTAATGATCCAACCCTTCACGATCGCGTATGCAAAAATACATTCAGCAATTGCTAGCCGATATTCACGAAGCCACCGAGGTGATGGAGAATTTACCCAGCCGCGAGCTATCGCTCGAAGACTGGATTAGCGAAGAGGCCGAAGAAGAAAATGCACCCAAGCGGGTACTGAGCGAGTGGACAGGTATTCGCGCAGAAATGCTTCCACCTGCCTCCATGCTCAATGAAAAACAAATTCAGCAACTGCTGGAACCGCTCAACCGAATGCTCTCGGCTTACAATTGTCATTTTGTATTGCAGACCGAAGTGCCCGAATTATTTCAATACGAAACCATCCGCCAAAACATGGATCAGATAGTGACCGTGAAGCAGTGGCACATGGGCTTCTTTGAAATGTGCAAGCCGGGCACCCCGCCTACCACCTGCGCACTGGGCGACTATTGCCAATGTGCCTTCTTTAAAGATTTGCTGGCCAATTGCATCGACGAAAAACTCTCACCTGAAGAAGAGCGGGCCCGTGCACTGGAAATTGAAGTCCAGCACATCCGGAGAAAGTATGGCGATGATTGGATGAAATACTACCCCTACCACCTCGATAAAAACTACGATGACGAAAATGGAAATCCATACGACTACGGCTATGGCAAGGATGACGAGGATGAGGAAGACGACTGGTGGAGAAAATAAAAAATGAACTAAACCTCTAAATTGATCTAAAATCGAAGCGTTTAACTAATATTTTTAGTATTTATTTGCTAATATTTTTAGTTTTTGTATGTTTGCTTGTGTAAACACAAGCGCATATGAAGATGATTGAATCCAATCTGATTGGCCGCTGCCCCATCACTGCCAAAGATAAGAGCGTGCGGCTGTTTCAAGTGAAAGAAGTGCTCAACCGCCATCGTACCAAATTGATCAATACATTATTAAAAGACATCCCCTATTTTATAGGTCAGAAATACCACGCGTTTGCCACACCCGAAGAAGTTGAAGTGATAAAAAGTAAGCTTACGTACCTGCAATCGCGCGACATCGATTTAACCAACTACGAAGCCATCGTACAAGAAATTCAAAGAAGGTCAATCATTAAACTAAACAACGAAGCCTTTTACAGAGAAGTAGATCAACTGCTTCTTCACAGGTAACGTGTACTTATCCACATCGCCAAGGTAAGCCACTCCGCTCGTGGAGGCATCGTTAGAACACCAATTATTATTGGTAGAGTTAATCTATATAATTCATACCAGAATTTTCAGCAGAATTTGCGAAGTTCAGCGGCATAGCCGCAAGATATTTGTAAAAAAACAAGACGGGATTATTTAAAAGGTGCAGCGCACCGTAACATCAAAAATTAATTCGATTCCACTACTAATTTATAGGGTTATGTCTACAGTCTGCGCAGTAAATTGATGCACGATTTTTTTAATGCGTGTGAAGAATCAGCCAAACAAACTATTCAACTCCAAATCAACGCGGCCAACAATCTGTGAAAAATCCTCAATGTTAGCCACGAAGTCAATTTTGTTCACATCAATCACCAACAGCTTGCCGTGCTTGTAGCCACCAATCCATTTTTCATAATGTTCATTCAGCGTTTTTAGATATTCCAGTTTTATGTTGAATTCAAAATCGCGGTTACGCTTTTGAATTTGTTGCACCAGCTTGGGAATATCTGCCTTCAGATAAATCAAAAGATCGGGCGGTTGCACAAAGTTGACCATCGAATTAAATATATCCAGATAGCTTTGGTAGTCCCGCTCGTTGATGTGGCCACTCTTGTGCAGGTTAGCAGCAAAGATGTGCGCGTCTTCATAAATTGTTCGGTCTTGAATAATCGTTTTTTCGCTTTCGCGGATTTGCCGCACTTGTGTAAACCGACTGTTGAGAAAATAGATTTGCAAGTGAAATGCCCAGCGCGTCATGTCTTCGTAAAAATCACGCAGATACGGATTGTGATCTACCGATTCGAACAAAGGAGTCCAATTGTAATGCTTGGCCAATTTCTCCGTCAGCGTAGTTTTGCCCGACCCAATGTTGCCGGCAATGGCGATGTGTTTGATTTTACTCACAAAAATTTTTATTGAACCACGAATGTCGACTTTTTATTTTCACTTTCGCAAATCTTTGCGAATGGAAACGGGTCATGGCAAAGCTTTTCGGTAAGCAGCTATTTTCTTAGTCGGGCTCTCTACAAATTACTTTGGAATTTGCGTTTCTTTGCGGCTTCTTACAAATCCTCTGGTATGAACAAATTTGCTTTCGTCCTTCTGTGCACACTTTTTTTATTTGCACAGTGCTCATCCGATCCAAAGGAAGAATGTGCCTTTCAGCCGGAAACCACCGCAATCCATCTGGAAATTGAATTCCGTTCATTGGAAGATTCCATACCCAACTTTCAATCAAAGCAACAGCTCGTTGATTTTTTCGCACGTCATACTACCATGCGCGATGTATTTTTTAACCGCTCCGCCTATCCGCACGATTCCATTTTTATCAACGAACTGTACCGTCGGTTTACCACCCCCGCATTCGACACCTTGTTGATGGAAACGAAACGCGTCTTTGGCGATGGCTCTGAACTAAAAAAAGAATTTACGCAAGCATTCACCAACCTCAAATTTTACTACCCTGAAATTCAAATACCCAAAATCGAAACGGTTATTACCGGTATGGAAAGCGACTTGTTCGTCAGCGACTCGCTGGTGATTGTAGGCCTCGATTATTTTTTAGGGCACGGTGCTAAGTATCAGCCCAACATGTACGAATACATGCTGCGCAGATACACCAAAGAATTTGTAGTGCCTTCGACCATGTTGTTGTATGGCATTGACGGACGCATCAACACCGTAAATCCGGAAGACAAAACGGTGCTGGCCGATATGATTGCCTACGGCAAAGCCTATTACTTCGCCAAGCAAATGCTTCCTTGCGTGCCCGACAGTGTTTTTATTGGCTATACCTCCAAAGAAATTAATGGAGCACGCGAAAACACCGACATCATCTGGAAACACTTGGTGGAACGTGAGGTGTTCTTCAACACCGCCAAAAACATCAAACAAAAATATATTGACGAGCGCCCTACCACCATTGAAATAGGCGACCAGTGCCCCGGCCGTATTGGTGTGTGGTTAGGTTGGCAGATTGTAACTGAGTTTGCGCGAAAGAACAATCGGTACGACGAACTTCCAAAACTGATGAAGCTTTCTAACCCGGAACAAATCTTGAAAGGCTCCAGATTTCGGCCTGATTAGCACAAGGTTATTTTTTTCTGAAAACGATAGAAACTGACTCCAATCATTGTTTTGCAGATAGGAGCCCTCTATATTCGCACAATTTAAAATCAGTCTAAATAACGAATGGCCAAAAATGTTGCGGAGATGCTACCTGGAGAAACAGCCGTCATAGCAGGCTTCAGCGATGAACAAATTGGTTTAAAACTCTTAGAAATGGGATTATTGCCCGGAACGGCCATTCGATTCAATTTTTCTGCCCCCTTTGGAGACCCGGTGTGCGTAAGTGTGTCGGATGTAGACCTCTCACTGCGCTTAGACGAGGCGGCCACCATTTCGATTATTAATTAAAAATGGAACCGGGCAAACTGAAAATAGCACTTACGGGCAAGCCCAACGCGGGTAAATCTTCGCTATTCAATCACCTCACCGGCCTCAACCAAAAAATTGGAAATTTTCCCGGAGTTACGGTAGACAAACGCATCGGGTACTGCCAACTAGATAATAATACACAAGCTGAAATCATCGACTTGCCGGGCATTTACAGTTTGTATCCGCGCACGCTCGATGAAAAAATTGTAACCGAAATTTTCTCCGATCAACAGAACAATCTCTATCCCGATAAGGTCGTATTGATTGCCGATGCTACGAACTTAAAAAATTGTTTGCTGTTGCTCACGCAACTAATTGACCTGAAGATTCCGACTGTGGTGGCCTTGAACATGATGGACCTTGCTGCCAAATCGGGCTTGAGCATTGATGTGAAAAAGTTGTCGAAATTGCTCGATATGCCCGTGGTGATGATCAACGCACGCAAAGGCCATGGCATTTTTGAATTGAAAAGAGTATTGGCCGAACCATTATCGGCATCACGCAAATCGGTTTTTCAAATAGGCGATGAAATCAAAAAAGTAATCAGCGTCATTCGTGAGAAGTTTCAACTCGCTACCGATTACGAAGCGTATCACTTTCTGCAACAAACGGAGAATCTGATTTTTTTAAAACCAGAACAGCGCAACGAAATCAAAGCCATCGCCAAAGAGCATTCGTTTTTTCCGCACAAATACCAAGGCGCAGAAACCATTATGCGCTATGGCTTCATTCAGGATTTGCTGAACACCGCCATCGTTAAGCCATCGCACCGCGATTGGAAACGCGTATCGCACGGCATCGACAAGGTGCTCACCCACAAAGTCGGCGGCTATGTTATTTTCTTTACCGTTTTGTTTTTGATTTTCCAGGCCATTTTTGCGTGGGCGCAAATACCCATGGATTTCATCGACTCATCGTTTGCGCAATTGAGCAATGTGCTGGCTAAGGAATTACCCGAAGGCCCCTTCTTTGAATTACTGTCGCAGGGCATTGTGCCGGGCATTGGCGGCATTGTTATTTTCATTCCCCAGATCGCGATTCTCTTTGCATTCATTGCCATATTGGAAGAGAGCGGCTACATGGCTCGTGTGGTTTTTTTGATGGATAAAATTATGCGCAAGTTTGGGCTCAACGGAAAAAGCGTAGTGCCCCTCATGTCCGGATGGGCCTGTGCTATTCCCGCCATCATGGCCACGCGCACCATCGACAATTGGAAGGAGCGCCTCATCACTATTTTTGTTACTCCGTTTATGAGTTGCTCGGCACGGCTTCCGGTGTTCACCATTTTAGTAGCACTCATCATCCCCGATATTAAGTTGTTGGGCTTCTTCAACTATCAGGGCTTAGTGTTGATGGGTTTGTATTTGCTTGGGTTTTTGGCGGCCATCCTTTCTGCCTGGGGCATGAAGTTTTTGATCAAGACTACTGAGCGCAGTTTCCTGATCATGGAGTTACCCACCTATCGCATGCCACGGTGGTCAAATGTTGGGTTTACCATTATCGAGAAAACTAAAACATTTGTGTTTGAGGCCGGTCGTGTAATTCTTGCCATCTCCATAATACTTTGGGTATTGGCCAGCTATGGCCCAATTAACGAAATGAATGCCGCCAAACAGGTGGTACAAGCGCAAGCGGTTCAAGAAAATTTATCGGAAGCAGATATTCAAAACCGCGTAGCCGCTTACAAGCTGGAGCATTCGTACGCTGGCAAACTCGGCAAAGCCATTGAGCCACTGATTGCGCCATTGGGTTTTGATTGGAAGATTGGCATTGCACTCGTCACGAGCTTTGCCGCTCGCGAAGTATTTGTAGGCACCATAGCCACCATTTACAGTATTGGCAGCGCCGAAGATCAGCCTACCATCAAACTGCGGTTACGCAACGAGATTAATCCCGAAACCGGCGGCCCGCGATACACTCCTGCGGTGGGCATGTCGCTGTTGATTTTCTACACCTTTGCCATGCAATGTATGAGCACACTGGCCATTGTGAAGCGTGAAACCAAGGGCTGGAAGTGGCCATTGATTCAGTTGGGTTACATGACCGGCCTTGCCTATGTTTCGGCCTTTATCGTCTTCCAGATCATGTCTTGATTTTTTCATCGAAGCGCAGACATTAGGCGTTTTTTCTTTATTCAATAACTCCTATATTTAATCTTATTTTAGAATTCCCCCCCAATGGCACACCGGACTGATTACCAGCTTGGATTACTTTACTTAGTTCACTTGTTGATTAGTGCGGATGGAGTAGTAGACGAAAGTGAAGAGAAGCAACTCCTAACGATTTGCGAAAAAGAAAACATTCCGGGAGACGTTTTTGCCCAGTTCAAAGAACAAGTTAGTAAGTCAAAAGACCGGGATATTTATCACAAGGGTATTGAGCTGATTAACAAGTGTACAGACGATGAAAAACTCGATGCCTTTGTACATCTCTACAAAATGTCGGAAGCAGACGGCACCGTACACGTAAAAGAGGTAAGGCTTTTGTTGTACTCCATCAAAATGGCCGACATCGAATTTAACGATGTGGTAGCCCGCGCCACCCAGACAAAAAGTTAATACCCGTACCGGGTCGTATTTTAATTCTAGTTTGTTTTTACCATGAAGTTTTACCAACACCTGCTTGGCTTACTGCTTATTTTCTGTTGGGCATGTTCCAGTGCGCCGAATAAATTTTCAGACCCCGTCATCGTTCGGCTGGGCGAGTTTCAGGATCGGCGGCAAACCGATAGTTTGATTTATTATCTATTGAGCAAAGAACCTCTCTACCGAATAGAGGCAGCAAAGGCATTGGCTTCCGTGCAAGATTCCGCTGCATCAATGCAGCTCGGCAACATGTTACTGGAAGATCCCATCACTGAGGCGCGTGTAGCCGCTGCCTTTGCGCTGGGTCAAACACCGGGCACCGCTTCGGCTAACGCTCTCATACCAGCTTTGCAAGACAAAGAGAGTGGAGTGCTACGCGAAGTACTGGAAGGCCTGGGCAAAACCATCCACCCGTATGATATGGCGGCATTAAAAAATTTTAAAGCAAAAGATACATTGACACAAGAAGGATTGGTGTGGGCGTATTATCAATTGGGCACACGCGGGCTGGCCGATTCCGTGATTATTCAAAAAGCCATTCAATTTTTGAAACCATCCTATTCATCTCAAACTCGACTCGGAGCCGCCCATTTCCTTAGCCGTACACCGAAAATAACAATTGACAGAGATCATTTACTCGTTGAAGAAGCTTCTGTCAAAGATGTTTCTCCGCTCGTGCGAATGGCCGCGACCAATAGTTTACGAAAACTCGACTCAACAAAAGCCATTCCTGTTTTAACCAAAGCATTGAGTGATGAGGACTACCGTGTGCGTATCAGTGCCGTACGTGCGCTCTCTTCCTGGAATTCCATCAAACCCCAAAAATTAGTGCTCTCAGCCCTTTCCGATAAAAATGAATCGGTAGGCGTGGCCGCATCAGAAGCAATCAAACCACTTCCCGATTTGTATGATCCATTATTAACAGAGGCCCGAAAAGCAAAGAACGGTCGTATTCAAAGCAATCTCTTTGCCGTGGCGCTCACGATAAAGCCATCGGAAGAGATCATTCAGGAGATAAAAACTTTATACCAGGCAGCAAAAAATGAATATCATCAGGCGCAGTTACTAAACTCACTTTCATCATCTACTAGCGCACATGAATTTGTTACGAATGAAGTGCTACAAACGAAATCATTTGTCATCAAATCAACCGGCACACAAGCTTTAGCAAACATGCTACAACGGCCGGAGGCAAACGTGAACTTTAAATCAGCCGTTGCCACCGCATTTCAAAAAATCATTCAGCAAGGAGACCCGGGTGCGTTAGGTATTGCTGCCTCTGCGTTGACGGAACCCTCTTTTAAATTCAAAGAAATTGTGAAAGACTTTTCTTTTTTGAAAGAAGCCAAAGCTAAATTATCGCTGCCCAAAGATATTGAAGCTCTTCAGCCGCTGGAAGAAGCCATTGCCTACTTTGAAGGAACAGCCAAGCCATTGCCCCTGCAGAATTCATTCAATCATCCTATTGATTGGAAGCTCGTTCAAACCATCGATCAAAATAAACTGGCGAAACTAACTACCAGCCAAGGCGAAGTGATCATTCGGCTTTTGGTGGAGGAAGCACCGGGCTCTGTAGCCAACTTCGTACAGCTTGCCGACAAAAATTATTTTAACGGAAAATATTTTCATCGCGTAGTGCCTAATTTTGTAGCGCAAGTGGGTTGCAATCGTGGCGATGGATTTGGCAGTGAAGATTACTCCATTCGTTCAGAATTTTCTACGCGCCGATACAAGGAAGGCTCCATTGGGATGGCCTCGGCCGGAAAAGATACGGAAGGCACGCAATGGTTTATCACACATTCTCCTACGCCCCACTTGAATGGAAAGTATACTATTTTTGCCGAGGTAGTTCGCGGCATGGAAGTAGTTCATCAATTACAGGTAGGCGACTCCATTTTGTTGGTTACTTGGATTGATTCACTTTAATATCTAAAAATTGTGAATAGATTTTTGATTTTTTTGGCCTGTTTGGCGATTGGTTGTCATTCTAAAAAACAAGAAGCACCCACTACCGATTCTTTTCTAAAAGGACAAGCGTTGGGTACGCTAAGCGAAAAACTTCATGAGGCATCAGGTCTGGTGGAAAGCATTCACTATCCTAATAATTTTTGGGTGTTGAACGACAGCGGTAATCCGGCAGAGGTATTTTTAATTGATCGTAAGGCGCAAACAAAATTAGTTTGCAAGCTAAAAGGAATTGAAAACCGCGACTTTGAATCCGTCGCCATTGGCCATGGAAAAGACTCAACGAAAACCTACGTGTACGCTGGAGATATTGGTGACAACAATGCGCAGTATGATGTAAAATTAGTGTATGTGTTTGAAGAACCAACCGACCTTTCCGTTGGTGAGATTACCATTACCCGTTTCGATACGCTGCAAGTTGTGTTGCCCGATGGCAAACGCGATTCAGAAGCGATGATGACTGACCCTATTACCAATGATCTCTATTTGTTTTCGAAGCGCGAAGATTCCATCCGGCTTTATCGGGTGAAATATCCTTTTGCCAAAGGGAAAATCACGGCAGAAAAACTGGCAACGTTAAATTTCCACAATATTGTAGCAGCCGATATGTCGGTAGATGGAAAGGAAGTGCTAATTAAAAACTACGATGCCATCTATTATTGGAAAAACGAAAATGGAGAGCCATTAGAAAAACTATTGCAGCAAAAGCCCCAGGTGCTCCCTTATGATCGTGAGCGCCAAGGCGAAGCCATTGCGTGGGCGCGGAATGGCTCGGGTTTTTATACCGTCAGTGAGAAAGTCGATGGCGAGTTGGGCAAACTGCTTTTCTACCCGCGAAAGTAACTTTTACGCTTGGCGTGCAATTAAGTCTTTGGTAAATGCTTCCAGCAATTGGGTATCGCCTGATACTTTTGAAAGACTGGTAAATCCTTGTTGAAAATATTCTTCAATCTTCTTTTCAGTTATAGAAGGGATTCCCAGCGCATCGTAAATCTGTGTGACTGATTTTACTTTTTTTGTGGCATTGAATTTTTTAGCCAACAGCCATTGGTTCAACTCCAGCTTTTGTTTGCTTCTCACTTTTTCTAGTGCCTTGATCAGCAGGAAAGTTTTCTTGTTGGCAATGATATCGCCACCCACCTGTTTACCAAATTTTTCCTGATCGGCGTACACATCCAGTAAATCATCTTTCAATTGAAACCCGATTCCGATTTGCACACCAAATTCGCGTAAAGCGAGCTGATCACTTTCCGGGGCGTCGGCTAGGATGGCGCCTAACTCTAAACTGAAACCTAGTAACACTGCTGTTTTCAGACGAATCATTTCAATGTACTGCGCTTCGGTAACTTTAGCTTTCGTTTCAAATTCCATATCCCACTGTTGCCCTTCGCACACTTCGGCTGCGCATTGGTTGAACGCACGCAAGACTTTTTTCAGTTGGTGATCGGGCAATGACAAGAACATGTCATACACACGCACCAGCATTACATCTCCAGAAAGGATTGCCGTATTCACATTCCATTTTTCGTGCACGGTGGGCTTGCCTCTGCGCAACGGCGCTTTGTCCATAATATCATCGTGCATCAAAGTAAAGTTGTGAAACGCCTCAACCGCAGTAGCATAGCTGATGATTTTTTCAGCATCTTTTTTATAAAGTGAATACGCCATCAGCACCAACAGCGGGCGCATACGCTTGCCACCCAACTTCATCAGATACCGAATAGGTTCGTACAATGATTTGGGTTGTGTGCCAAAAGGTTGGCGTGCAATCTCTTTTTCAACTTGTTTTTTAAGTGCCTCCAGCATGCTACTATTTATTTTCCTGTTTTACAGTTCAAAAGTCAAATCAATCAATCTTCTGTCTACATCTGTCTTTTTGATGAGCACTACTACCTTGTCTCCCAGGCGATACACTTTCTTGCGTCTGCGGCCGATGGCGCGATAGTTTTTCTCATCAAATTCGTAGAAATCGTCTTTCATGTCGGCCATGCGTACCATGCCCTCGCATTTGGTTTCTACAATCTCCACGAAAATACCAAACTCCGTAACACCTGTAATAATGCCATCGTACGGTTTTTGTTCAGCCAAGCTCATGAATTCTACTTGCTTGTATTTAATACTGGCACGCTCTGCATCGGCAGCACGCTTTTCGCGCTCGGATGAGTGAATGCACTTTTCTTCAAACTCTTTCTTATTCACCGACTTGCCTCCATCCAAATAGTGTTGCAGTAATCGATGCACCATCATATCCGGATACCGGCGGATAGGAGAGGTAAAGTGAGTGTAATGATCAAATGCCAACCCAAAGTGTTGCTTGGCTTCGGTGGTGTACTTGGCCTTCGCCATGGCACGCACTGCCAGCGACTGTAATACATTTTGCTCCGGCTTACCTTCAATTTCGTCCATCAGTTTGTTCAACGAACGTGAAACCGTAGCATCATCAATTTGCAAGGTGTGCCCGAACTGCTTCGCAAAAACAGCGAAGTCTGCCACTTTCTCGGGGTTCGGATAATCATGGGTTCGATAGACAAACGTATTTTTCTCTTCGCCTTTTTTCATTTTGAAAATGAAGGTGGCCACGGCCCGATTGGCGAGCAACATAAACTCTTCGATAAGTTTGTGCGCTTCTTTCCGCACTTTCGGCACCACCATCAATGGTTTGCCGTCTTTATCTAATTTGAATTTTACCTCCGTGGTTTCAAAGTTAACCGCTCCTTTGCGGAAGCGCTCTTTACGCAGAATGAGATGCAGGCTGTTCAGAATTTTAATTTCTTCAGCAAATGTTCCGTTGCCGGTTTCAATTACTTCTTGCGCTTGTTCATAGCTAAAGCGATGATCGGAGTGAATGATGGTACGACCAAACCACTCGCTGTGAATTTTTCCTTTTGCGTCCATTTCAAAAACCGCTGCAAAGGTCAGCTTATCCTCATGCGGGCGTAGTGAACACAACTCATTCGACAAACGCTCAGGTAACATGGGCACCGTACGGTCAACTAGGTAAACAGAAGTAGCGCGATCGAAAGCATCAGCATCTAAGTCATTGCCTGGACGCACATAATGAGTTACGTCGGCAATGTGAACGCCAATTTCATAATTGCCATTGGGCAATTTTTGAAACGAGAGCGCATCGTCAAAATCTTTGGCATCTTCCGGGTCGATGGTGAAAGTGGGTACCTTACGAAAATCTCTACGTGCTTTTACTTCTTCGTTGGTGATTCCCTCCTGAATTTTTTCAGATTCACGCAGTACACTTTCAGGAAAGCGAAAGGGCAGATCAAACTCTGCCATGATGGAGTGAATCTCGGCATTGTTCTCACCTGCTTTACCGAGTATTTCAATCACTTTGCCTTCGGCACTTTTATCGCCTTCGGCCCACTTGGTTACTTCAAATAATACTTTGTCGTTGGCTTTGGCACCGTTCAAATTCTCCGGATACACAAAGAAGTCGCTGTACACTTTTTTGAAATCAGGAACGATGAATCCAAATGACTTTGAAATCTCCACGCGTCCTACAAAGCGATTGCGTCCACGCTTTACTATCTCTACCACTTTGCCTTCGGGGCTTGCGCCATTTTTCTTTCCCAGCAAACTAACTTTTACAGTGTCGCCATGAATGGCAGAACCTAAGTCGCGCGATTGCACATAAATGTCTTTGGAACCTTCTTCTCCCGTGGCCACGTATGCAAAACGCGGGTTGACATGATCGACAATGCCCACTACGCCTTTGCCGGCAGCAGCGCGCTTCGCTCTGAAATTTCCGTTGCTGAGTTGCTCGATCTTACCATCCTCTAACAAGGATTCGAGCAGGCGGTATAAATCGTCAATCAATGATTTTTTCTTAATCTGAAGTTTTTTGGCCAACTGTTGTGCTGTATAGCCTTTTTCTGATTCGTTTAACAAAGAGAGCAACGAGCTGTACAAGCCGCTTTTCTCTTTCTTCTGTTTCTTTTCTTTTTTCTCTTTAAATTTCTTTTTGCTCATGGTTATAGCTTTATATTTTGGGGTTTTGTCGGTTATCCCAAAAGGTTAATAATTCGATTTTGTTTTTTCGCAGGCGATAAAACAGGCTATCTTGTTTTACCACCACGCACCGATATGCGTTGTGTTGCGGAAGGAAGACAAATGCTTTTGGGTGCTGTGTAACGATGGATAGGATGGAATGTACTCTTTCGATAAATGTTATGGCTGGCTTACGGCCCCAATTTTCCTCGACGTATCGAACTATTTTCTCAAAGGAATCTTTTGCTTCCGGTGACCAAACTAAGGAATGATTCATTCCATTTCAGGATACCTGATCCTTAATTCCTGCATGACTAATTGATGTGCAATCCCCTCGCCATTGTCTAGTTGCTTTTTTGCGCGGGTTATGGATTCTTCTACATGGTTGGGTAATTCTTCTTTTTCTGTATGGCTGCTGCGAATCATTTCATCAATCAAGACATCTAATTCCAGCAATGTGCTATCATTTTCGATAGCTGAAATTTTATTCTGGATGTTCCCAATTAAGATCGATCGATTCATCTTTTTTATCGATTTCACAATAAAAGTACGAATAATTCTTCAGTTTGATGGTATGATGTGCGAATCGGGTATGATGGGGAAGCCTTTCATTTTTAAATAGAGTTGGGCAATGGCTACCACATCGCCAATGCAATACGTGGCAATTTTGGTTAAATCTCTCTCCTGGTAATAGACCTGACTTACCATCGATCCATCCATATTGCCTTTGCTGGAAGGGATTTGAAAAATAGCCGTTAGTAAATCGAGTGAAGTGTAGTGTTTGTAATCACCAAACTTCCACAGTTCCATCGTATCGAGATGAGGAACATCCCACGGCCTGCGACCGGCAAAGTCGAGCAAGGAAGGTAGTACAATTCCATTGACCAACATGCGCCTGCTCAGATACGGAAAGTCAAATTCTTTTCCGTTGTGCGCACATAGTTTCGTGGCAGGGTCTTGTTTCTCAAGTGTAGCTTTGAATTCGGTTAGCAACTTCTTCTCATCGTGATCGGCAAAATATTTGGTGCGCAGGCACATTTCGCCTTTTTCATTTTCGGTGTATTTGCCGATGGCGATGACCACAATCTTTCCGAACTCGGCATAGATACCTGCTTTTTCATAGAAGAGGTCTTCATCGGTTTGATCTTCCTCGCGTTTAAAGAAAGATGCTTTGCGCGCCCATTGAGCTTTCAGTCTCTCACCGAGGTGATCGTACTTTTCTACACAACCTACCGTTTCGACATCTAAGAAGAGGATGTCTTTAAGTACTGGTGATATCATTGGTTAACCTTACTTAATATGGAGGGGAGTGTTTTGTTGATGATTAGAAGCACAAAGAAACCGAACATGGCAGCAAATGCAATGATTGCGAGAAACATCAAATAGTATTGAATACTCCATTCAAGAGCCACTTTAATTCGGTGGATGGTACTGATAGAAACTTGATGAGACTCTGAAAGAGAAAAGCGAACGGTGCAGAATTCATTTTCTTCTGAAAAATCACCTAGTAAAACTCCTAAGCCTTGCAACTCCTGTTCGATCTCTAATATTCTGTTTTGAAGGTTGATGTATTCATCTATTCGACCACTTTGTTTTTTAACTTCTAATAAAGATTGACGCGTATTTTCCAGTGAAGCTTTCTTAGCATTTAAGTTTTTGAATTCACTCGTCTTATCAACCTTGGTAATTTCCTTAACAGAAACCTTTCCAATCTTTATTAAAGCCTGATAAATAGAATCAAACTGAGCGGGAGGTACACCAAGCAATAAATCCAACACACGCGCACCTTTGTTTCCAGAACTCTGCTCGAACTGAATGATAGCGTTGTATTTTTTAATAGTATTCCGCAGTAATTGGTTGTCGTTCTCAAAATCAACTGACTTGGCCTTTACCGTTGCGGTCTTTTCATATTTTTGGTCGATGCTGATTTCGTTTACGCCATTTTCTGCTGGCTCGTCTTTTTGAAATTTGTAGCGATCGCTGGCGTAATTCTTTTTTGATGACAGCTCCTGGTTAAACGCTTCGGTATAATTGCCATTCTGAATGACTCTATCGGAAACTTCGGAATATCCATACACTAAACGAAAAACAAATAGTGCCACGAATCCTACTAAAGTAAATAGGACAACCCTCATCAACTGTCTTTTCATTTCTTAAAAATTTATTTCCCTTAGTGTGAGTAATAACTACGAATGCAAAACGCCTTCCAATTGCAACTCTTTAATAAAGGTAAGGTTTGCTTCGCAAATCGTGTCAGGGACGAAGACAAATTTTTTATCGTGGATTTGTAGGCCAACGTAGTAGCTTACCCAGTATTCATTGTTGAGGTGAAATACATTGGGGTCTATCGGCTCAATCAAAGTGGAGCCCCGTGCCGGAACGGTTTCTAAAAAATGACGGAGTGTAGAAGTGCGCTGTGTTTCGCCATCTTTTTCGCCATAGCCTTTGCTGGCAACTAAGGTGTTTTCTAATGGAAAATCGTTGTTGTTGATCAGGTAGACTTTCCATTCGTCCTGATTGAGAAGATTTTTTTCGCGTGTAACGGCAAGGGTTACATTCTTTACCGGCGGGATTTCTATATCTTTTTTCAAATTCTATAATGCTCTAGTGTTTAACATTTAATTCGCCACGAAGTCACAAGGGCACTAAGAATATCGACGTGCCTTTTGCATTTCAATGATCTGGACAAAGTTACATTTTTTAAGTTGAAGACAATTGGTGGAAGGCGGCATGTGCTGGCGTACGCGGGCAAGGGATGGAAGCGAAAGCCCGAAGTGGGTCGGCATGATGCGTGGCCGGACTTGTAGCGAACAGCCCGGTGGCCGCCACGCGCTTGTTTTTTCACCCAAATGTGGTTGCGGCCATGCCCCATATCTTCTCTTTTATTCACTGACTCTAATTCTTATCTTGTTGGTATGAACAAACGTACTTTCTTAAAAAACACGGCTGCACTGGGATTAACCGGGTTGTTCCCAACTGTATCACTGGCAAATTGGCTTTCAACTTTCGAAGGAAAATCAGCCACCGAATTGGCGGGCGACGAATCGTTTTGGGATGGCATTCGCAGTGGCTATCGGTTAAAGCCGGATTACATCAATCTTGAAAATGGCTACTACTGCTTTTTGCCGGAAACTACGCTGGAAAAATTTGTGCAGCACGTGCGCGATGTGAATTATCAAGGTTCGTACTACATGCGCACGGTGCAGTGGGACAATAAGAAGAGAGCTGCGGCTAAGTTGGCAGTGCTTGTTGGTTGCTCGGCTGAGGAACTGATCATCACTCGCAACACAACCGAATCGCTCGACACGGTGATAGCAGGACAAGATTGGAAAGCGGGTGATGAGGCGGTGATGGCCGAGCAAGATTATGGTGCCATGCAAGACATGTTTAAGCATGTGGCAAAGCGACATGGTGTGGTTCTCAAAGTAGTTTCAGTGCCCAACCACCCTGCTTCGGATGAGGAGATTGTAAATTTGTATGCCAATGCAATCACCGCAAAAACGAAGTTGCTGATGGTGTGCCACATGATCAACATTACGGGGCACATTTTACCGGTGCGCAAAATTTGTGACATGGCGCATAGCAAAGGTGTGAAGGTGATGGTGGATGGCGCACATGCAATTGCGCACATTCAGTTTTCGATTCCTGATTTAAACTGCGACTACTATGGAGCAAGCTTACATAAGTGGCTGAGTGTGCCGCTAGGTGCCGGTATCTTGTATGTGAAGAAGGAAAACATTGCTGCGCTGTGGCCTTTGTTTGGCGAGGAGGGAAAAAAGCAAGAAGACATTTATCGACTGAACCACACGGGCACGCACCCGGTACATACGGATTTAGCAATTGCCGATGCGATTGATTTTCACTTGCAAATTGGTGCAGAAAGAAAAGAAGCACGCTTGCGATTTTTACAAAATTACTGGACGGGAAAAGTCAGAAATCTTAAGAATGTTATTTTGAATACTCCTGCAGATGCCGCACGATCGTGTGGTATTGCCAATGTGGGTATTGCCGGAATGAAGCCGGGTGATTTGGCGGATGTGCTGATGAAGCGTTTTAAAATTTACACAGTCGCTATTGATGGAGCGAACGTGCATGGCTGCCGTATTACTCCGAATTTATATACTACTACAACTGAACTGGATACTTTTGTGGAGGCATTGCGCCAATTGGCTGCGGAGGCTAAAGGTTAATCTTGAAAGTACTGTTCTAAAAATTTTTCCGTGTGCCCGTATCCCTCGGTCTGTGTCCACACAAACCGAAACAAACCCTTACAGTTTAAAAACATCATTCACAGATAGAATGCAATCAGAGTTGCGAAAAGTGGTCTGTGAGGACACAGACCACGGATTAGGGATACTTTTGTGACGGCATTGTGCCAATTAGCTGCGGAGGCAAAAGGTTAATGGCGAAAGTGCTCTGCTATTTTTTTTTGTAAACTCTGTACCTCGGTCTGTGTCCTCACAGACCGAAAACGTCAACCCTCATGTCGAGAATTACAAAGTTACGAAAAGTGGTCTGTGAAGACAGAGACCACGGATTAGGGAATACGTTTGTGGCAGCGTTGCGTCAATTGGCTTCGGAGGCCAAAGGTTAATTGCTAAAGTGTTCGGCCAATATTTTTTCTGCTGGCTTGCCTTGTGGCGTAAAATCAATGGAAGCATTTCTACGTGAGCCATGCGGATACCATTTCCAGAAGTAGGCTCCGGCCATCCACGGTTTGTTCCAAACCATTTCAAAAAATGCCCGATAGCAATTTGCCTGCATTTCGTTTGAAACAGGCAACGGTTTTTTATCATCGGGCCACGTCCAGGGTTCAATCGCGGCCATCTCATCGCTGCGATAGCCGATCTCTGTAAACAAAACAGGTCGCTGGTATTTTTTGTGGATTCGATCAATGGTACGCAAGGGTTCTTCCCATCCTTTTTTTAATTCGGATAAGGAAGCGCTTTTATCTTTTGTCAGTGGAAAGTAACCCTGAATGCCGATGTAATCGAGCGCATCCCAAAACATGACTTGTTCATACTCCTGATGAAAATTGGCGGCATAGGTTAGTTTGCCTTTGTATACTTTGCGAATGTTCGCGATGATGGCACGCCACTCTTTTTCGCGCAGCGTAAGATGCAACTCGGTGCCAATGCAGAGAATATCTATTTTATTTTTCTCGGCCAACTCAGCATAGTGCAAAATAAAGCCTTGGTACAAACGAAACCACCGCTGCCAGGCGGTGTCGCTTTTCATGGCGATAGCACCGGGCCAACTTTTGCCCACCCAAATGTGCGGCTTCAAAATGGTTTTGATGCCCGCCTTGCGCGCCAACTCAGTAGTGATAGCAATGCCTTCGTCGGATTCGCCCCACCACACCCGATCGGAAGTGAAATTTGTTTTAATGGTAGAACTGTAGGGATCGCGTTGAAAGGCAAATGGAGTTTGTGAAATCCAGTTGACGTGGCATTTTTTTAACTCGGCAATTTCTTTTTCGGTAACTACCTCGCGGCCACCTACCCAACAAACACCCTTCTGCTTTTTGCCATCGGAGAGCTGAGCAAATGTTACTTGAGCGATTGATAGACAAGCTAAGAGAAGAAGCGACTTCATCCTTACGAAGGTAAGAGTGCCATTTCGAAAAGAGAAGTAATTTTTTCTTTCATCACTTGCTTTACTTCATTCATGTCGATGGTGGTGCCAAGTTCTTTTTCCATGGATGTAACTGCTTTGTCATCGATGCCGCAGGGAACGATATGATGGAAGTAGGATAGATCGGGAGAGACATTGAGTGCGAGGCCGTGCATGGTTACCCAGCGGCTCGTCTTTACACCCATCGCGCAAATTTTGCGTGCAAACTTCATGCTGTCAAATCCAAGCCAAACGCCTGTCAAGCCGGGTATACGACCCGCTGTGATGTGAAAGGTTGCCAATGTTTGAATAACAGCTTCTTCCAGCAAGCGCATGTATTGATGAATGTCGGTAAAGAAATTTTCAAGATCGATGATGGGGTACACCACTAATTGACCAGGACCGTGATAGGTAATATCACCTCCGCGATTGATTGGGAAGTAGCTGGCTTGTATGGTGTGGAGGTCTTCTTTTTTAACTAACAGATTTTTTTCGTCACCGCTTTTGCCGAGGGTGTACACGTGCGGGTGTTCGCAGAAGAGCAAGTAGTTGGAGGTGGGGAGTTGTTCTGCTTCCGCGAGATTTCGGTTTTGCTTTTTTAGTTCGAGGATTTGATTGAACAAATTGGTTTGGTAATCCCATGCTTGTTGGTAGTCAATCAAGCCGAGATCAGTAAAATAAGTTTGTTTGTTGATGCGGGTATTCAAAATTTCTTTTGCCTAATAAAACTTTTATCAATCACGGTTATGGAGCCGGTAGGATCAAACCCATCTCTCATCAATAACTCTAAAATCATTTCGCCTGGTTGCGATGGATAAAATTCCTCTAATCTGAAATAAAATACTCCTTTAGCTGGAATCAATCCATCTCTGAATATTAGAAATCCAAAATCCTTGTCAAATGTGAGAATAAGCCTTTGTTCTTGATTCGCTAATTGAATTACTTCAACATCCGAGATGCCGGAGTAAGACCTTAAAACACTAACGATATCATAATTTTTGCTTCGTAAGAGGTCGATGCTTGCCATGGGGAAATTTTCATCCACAAGGAGCTTAATCATATTGATAACTTCGATTCAAAGAGTAGTCCTTCTTTTAACCCATCTTGAGCAAATGCAAAAACTGCCAATAGATCGTCTTTTTTAAGAGTTGGGTAGTTCGATAAAACATCTTCTTCTCTCCAGCCAGTGGCGAATAGCCCTAACAGAAACTCAACAGAGAGTCTAGTTCCCTTTACAATTGGTTTTCCGCCAAGAATATTCTTATCAGAAACTATTTTGTCTTTCCAATCCATAATTCTAAGATACTACGAAACCAAGCTAAAGTCAACTCACTTCACCTTCCCCAACTCTTCTTTCAAGTAATCAATTGCTTCAACCGGATTTGCCTCAACACCATTCTCTTTGGCGAGGTAATACGAAATCCAATCGGTCAGATGAATGAGATAATAGTATTGCTCCAATAACGAAGCTCCTTCGCCCACGATGTCAATGATCGGATTTGACTTTTTTTCAAAGATCGGTCGGCAGATTTCCATACGCTTCTCTACACGTTCATGGTCATGGTCAGAGTAGAGATAGATTACTTGTGCTTGATGTAAAATGTTTTCCGGAAACTGCCATCCTACAATTTCATTGTGATTCATTTCCGGAAAAGTATTGACGTGTGCCAACTGTTTGGCATTCTCATTGATTTGATTTTGGAAACGAAGTGCCATCGCTTTGAGGCGCTCATCGCAATAGATAATTGGAAATTTGCCCTTCAGTTTTTTGGCGATCAGCTCGGCTTCCGACTGAATGGCTTTCTCTCCGCGATTTAAATATTCGATAGCATTCTCTGTTTCTTTCATGAAGGCAGCACCAATTAAGTTGGTGTGGTAGAGTGCATACAGCAACGAAACCATCATGTATCCCAAATTGCCACGTGGGCTTTTTGAGCCACCGGGAATTTGAATCCAAAACAAATTGTATTCTTTCGCTAACTCAAGCATTTTGCCTCCCGAGGTAATGCAAATGATGTGTGCGCGCTTCAGCATAGCTTTGTTAATAGCAGCCAATGTCTCTTCGGTATCGCCACTGTAGGAGCATGCAATGAACAACGTATGCGGACTCACAAACTGAGGAATGTTGTAGCCTTTCGAAACGGTGATGGGTATGGGCACACGACCAAATGTTAACGACTCCACCAGATTGGCACCAATACCAGAGCCGCCCATGCCTGTTATTAAGATATTCCGGATGTCGCTGCCCGGCCTTACTAAATCTACGGACTGACCGATTTTGAGTGCACTGGCTAGTTGCAGGGTAAAGCCTTCAATTAGTTTCTTCATTCTTTGTTCTTAACTTCGATTTTCAAAGGTAGATTATTTATTGTGAGCGATAAAATCGAAAAAGGAAAAGTGGGCGAAGATTTGGCCGCCAAGTTTCTCATCGACAAAGGCTATCAAATTTTAGAGCGCAATTACCGCTTCAAACGATCTGAAATTGACTTGATCGCGCGGAAAGACAATTGTCTGGTTTTTGTGGAAGTTAAATTGCGCACATCGGACACCTTTGGATATCCCGAAGAATTTGTGAACGAAAAAAAAGCAGCTAAAATTTCAGAAGGTGCAGATCAATATATCTACGAGGCGAACTGGAATGGGAACATTCGGTTTGATATTATATCCATCCGGCAGATCAACTGGCAAACAGAGTTGGTGCAGATTGAAGATGCGTTTTATTGAAAGGGTTACGCATGATTGATCGTCTAGCTTTTCAGCTATTTTTATTGCCAAAGAAAAACTCTGATTTGAAACTTCGCTTAACCGTAAATACAGCTTATCTTAAAATATTTTTCTGAACTACGTATGAAAAGACAGATCACATTTAAGTTAGACAACACTGACTCTTTTTTAGACTTAACAAAGACATATTTTACAGAAAATGGATTCAAATTAGTAAGTGAGGCCACACATGAATTACGCTTTATCAAAGGAAATACATTGCTAAACATGGTCACATTTAATCCGTTGAACTGGAAAAGTGAAATCAAAGTAATCTTAACGAATAGCCTTGTAGAAGCTTCCTTCGACATTAATACTGTTGGGCAAATGGTCACAACAAAAGAAGAGCGGTTGTGGGACCAATTTGTAGAGAACTATAAAATATCAGTTACAGAAAAAGTGGACATGACGACGGCAAATAAGAATCACATACGCGAAACAAAAACTAATAACTGGACATACGCTAAACACGCATTGATTGGAGCCGTTGTCGTAGGTGTACCTTTTGGCTTTCTTGCATACATAACCGGGCTAGATATGTTGGCTTCTATCGGTGCGTCCATAGGCGCAATTTCATTTATGGCCAATAAAATTAACAAAGACAAACTGAAAGAATCAAAATAAACTAGTTAGCTAAAAAGTCTGATGCTTTGTACTGGCGCACAATCAAATTTTGATTTCAAAAATTACTTCGAATAAATTTCCTTTCCCTTCTCATCCCACTCTTTTCTCAAATATGGTTTGATATCTTTCTCGAAAGGCTCTTTGGGGTAGGTGACAATTCGCTTGCGTTTCCCGTTTGGATAATTCTCAATCCAATCACCCACCTTTTCATTGAAACGATATTCACCGCGCACCGCCACTTGACCATTTTCGTGCAAGAAATAATAGTATCCTTCTTTCTCACCGTATTCAATGGGCGTGATCTCTTTGATTTTTTTTCTTTCAGCGGGATCGTAGTAAGTAATGCGTGATTCTTTAGGCCAGCCCTTGTAGTATTTCTCTTTGTCTTCCAGTAAGTCTTGCTGATTATGGCGCATCCAGCGACCATGCTTCGTGCCCATGTAAAAAATCCCTTCTTCTACCACATTGTTGCCAATCATTTTTTTGTATGGCCCGTGCAGAAGCACTCCTTTGGTTGGATCAAATTTTTCTACCTTCCGCACTTCGGCGCGCTTGTAGTCATAATAATAAATGTCGCGGGCAAACGTGTTGGGAATAGCGGGCTTTTTTAGTTTATAAAATAACTCCAGCGTCATTTTATCGCCATAGCCTTTTCGGGCAAATCCTTTTTTGGTTTTGATTCCGTAGAATACTTTTCGTTTGGGTTTTTTCTTTTTGGTAACGATCGGCTCCTCCTCTTTTTCCAATTCCAGCAACGTAAAGGGGCGGTCTGTATCAAATGTAAACTGTCCTTCTTGCACCTTGGGTTCGGTGCCTTGTGCCCACAAAACTGGGCTGAGTGCCAGCAGCAATACAACGGTCGATATACTTCGCATCGTGAACATCAACGAAAGTTACACAATATTATTTTCGACGCGAATTTGCGATTTCGAAAACCCGTTGTTTACGACAAAAGGATACAAAGGGTTTCTAATAATCAGGTTAATAAAGGTTAAAATACCCTATTTACAAAAAATGCTTTGACTGAGGCAACCTGAATGGGGCGTGTTCGTTTGGACGGTTTTGTTAAACACCAAATACGCAGAAACTTTTAAGAAAAAATGAAAAAGATCCCGCTCCCCATTCTCTCCTGCATTTTTATTTCAACTATCTCATTCGCACAAACCATTACCCCCAAAATTGGATATACGCTTTCCAGCTGGGGTGCCTCTACCTACGTCGCTCAATTGGATAACAGTTTTAGTTCGCAGTCCGGGTTTTCACTTGGCGTGGCATACAATGTTCCTCTGAAGGGTTTAGGCGCAGGCATGCTTTCGTTACAACCTGAATTGTCGTTTGTGCAGAAAGGGTTTAAGGTAGACGCGCAAGGCGAAGTATTCGACATCGAAAACAACGCACTCTTTATAACTTCGCGTCAGGAATATACCATTCACTACCTTGAGTTTCCCCTGCTGGTTAAATACGAATTGGGAGGTGATCGTTTTCGGTTTTCATTTTCTGCCGGCCCATCAGTTGCCTTTGGTTTAGGAGGAAAATACAAAGCGGTTGCAACCATGTTTGATGGAACTGCCACCACCGAACTGGCGAATATTACCGGCGATATCAAATTTTTTCGCTCGAAAGACACTGGTTCAGCATCTTTCGATCACAATATCGATGCGGGTGTACAAGTCGGGATCGGTGCGGTGCTTTACAATCGCATAGCCCTGGATGTGCGCTTTGGAAACAGCTTTACCAATACTAATGAGTACAACGAATCTAAAAATCGTGTACTTCAGTTTACAGTTGGTGTACCCATTTCATTAAAAGACTAAAAAAATGGGAGTCGGAAAATTCCGGCTCCCACAATTTTTAAAGTATTCAGCAACAGCTTATCCTACCAGTTCTACGCTGCGTTTGATAAAGGCTGTCAGATCAGCGCCGGTCAACATGCTTTGCGAAAGGAGACCGAGATCATACGCCTGCTTGGCGAGCTTGCTCTTCTGATCATCGTTTTCTGCTTTTAATATGCGCTGTACGATTGGATGGTTAGCATTCACTGCCACGTTGTAGTTGTCGGGCATAGCTCCCATAAAGCTCATACCACCTCCACCGCCGGTGCGAGCCATGTCTTTCATTCGGCGCATCCACTCACTCATGGTGATGGTCACCGGCATATCGTCTGGCGACAAGGATTCAATCGCCACGCTCATGGCTTTGTTATTGATAGCTTTTTCAAAAATGCCTTTCACCTGCTCTTCTTCTTCTTTGCTCAACACACTGGCAACAGCATCTGACTTCACAATCAACTTGTCGATGATTTCGCTATCAACTCGCTTGAGCTGGGTTTTCTCCAACTTCTGCTCGAGGTGGCCAATAAAGTGACTATCTAAAACGCCATCCAACAACAATACATCATACGCTTTGGCTTTTGCACTTTGAATGAATGCATCTTGTTTGCCTTTATCGTTGGTATAGAGATAAATAACCTGCTCGTCTTTATCAGTTTGATTCGGTTTTACTTTATCGGCATATTCATTCAATGTGAAATACTGTCCGTCAACGTTTTTGAGCAGTGCAAACTCTTTGGCTTTCTCAGCGAATTTCTCATCACTGATCATGCCATAGCGCACAAACACGCTGATGTCGTCCCATTTCTTTTCAAATTCCTTGCGGTCTTTGTTGAACATATCCAACAACTTATCGGCTACTTTTTTAGTGATGTGCGAACTGATCTTCTTCACATTCGCATCACTTTGCAGATAGCTACGTGACACGTTCAATGGAATATCGGGAGAATCGAGCACACCATGTAGTAGCATCAAAAAATCAGGAACCACATCCTTCACTTCGTCGGTAATGAATACCTGACGTGAATAGAGTTGAATTTTGTTGCGCTGAATTTCGAAATCGTTTTTGATTTTGGGGAAATATAAAACGCCTGTGAGGTTGAATGGATAATCTACGTTTAAGTGAATCCAGAAGAGCGGATCTTCGGTGAACGGATACAGTTCTTTGTAGAAGTTGATGTAATCTTCATCCTTTAAATCAAGCGGAGCTTTGGTCCAAATGGGTGAAGTATTATTGATGATGCGATCGGTAGTGACTGTTTTATATTTGGGTTTGTTGTCGCTATCAACACCATCTTCAACACTTTCATCTTTCGTGCCGAACTTAATTTCGACAGGTAAAAACTTGCAGTATTTATCCAGAATGCCTTTCAGACGGAATTCCTCCAAAAATTCTTCAGAGTCTTGGTTCACATGCAGAATTACATCGGTACCGCGGGTTTCTTTGGTAGCTTCGGTTAACTCAAATTCGGTCGAGCCATCGCATATCCAACGTGCGGCTTCGCTGCCTTCTTTAAATGATTTGGAAACAACCTCTACTTTATCAGACACCATAAAGGCCGAATAGAAGCCCAAGCCAAACTTTCCGATGATGTCTTTAGCATCGGTTTTATCTTTAAATTTCTCTACGAATTCTGCCGCTCCTGAAAACGCGATTTGGTTGATGTATTTTTTGATTTCCTCGGCCGTCATGCCAAGACCTTTGTCGCTTACGGTGATGGTTTTAGCGTTTTTATCAAAGCTCACTTCAATTTTCAAATCGCCAAGCTCGCCATTGAATTCACCCAATGCTGCCAGCTTCTTTAATTTTTGAGTGGCATCTACGGCATTGCTCACCAATTCACGCAAAAAGATTTCGTGATCGGAATAGAGGAATTTCTTGATGATCGGAAAAATATTCTCGGTATGAATCGAGATTGTACCTTTTTCTGCCATAATGGTTCAAATTTTGGGTTAGAATGAATGAAGTCTCCCTACACAAGGATTGTTCCAAAAGGCAAAAATGTCAGGTTGTCATAACCCTAGCGATGTGTGGGTACATGCCTGTTCAAAAAGTTGTCAGCGGCTTTGTTCCAAGCAGACAACACTTCTTGTCTTTTCTTGTCCAGTTCGGCGTTTAACTGATTGTATTTTGCCACGGAAGCATTAAAATCAGACACCAACTTATTGAAGGTGTCTACATCTTGCTGCGTGCGGTCAGCCGGCTTTTTCGATTCAAGTGCCTTTTTGCTTTTTTCGAAGTTGTCCTTCTTTAGATAAAAATTAGCTAACTCCGCGCTTCTGTTGGCTTCATCATTGTAAAATTTCAGAGCCTGCTCGCAAGCGATTTTCAAGCTCTTGTCGTCATTGTAAGCCGGAACGAGGCTTATCTTTCTCAGTCCCTCTTTGCTGTTTGCCAACATAGTGTTCTTTGTTTGCTCCAGCGCATTCACATCATCTTTTTTCAGGGCCTCAAACCAATATAACTCGTCTTTAAAACTCTTGAAAAAAAGAAGATAAACCTGGTTGTAGTATCTAAACACAGCGCCTGCCTCTTCCATTTTCTTCGAAAGCTTAGACGAAGACTCTGTCAAATTAATATTGTTTCTCAATGCGAAGGCATTAAATTCTTTTTCATAGATTTTGGATGCCTGACTGGTACGCTCATTGGCTTTTTCTTTGGCCAGCAGAAATGCTTCCATGGCATCATACGATTGCTCGGCAATCTCTTCCATGTTTACAATCTTAGCGTAATCTTCATTTAAAAGAGCCGAAACGATTTGAAAATACGCCAGTGTAGAGTCGCGCAGGGCATGGTCTCCTTTAAAAGGCTTCAATCGGCGCATGTTAAAGACAGATTGTTTGATGGTTTGCATGAGTTCCAATCGCTTCTTTTCTACCTTACGTGCACTCTTGTTATGTGAGGTAGCGCTTGTATATGCCATCATGTCGTCGGATATCAACCGGCCCTGCTCACTCACATAACTCAAATATTCAACGGGCGTAGCCAAATTTTGAGCGTGCGCGTATTGAAAAGCTGAAACAAAAACGATGATGAATGAAAAGGCTAAACGCATATAGGTTGATTTATTTTTTTCTTAAAGATAAATGATTTACTAAAATCTGATACGCTTCTTCAATGTAGATACTTTCTTCTATTTCCTTTACCAACTCCTTATTCAATTGATTTCTGTTTTCATCCAAATCCATCAGCACGCCGTCAAATGTATTTTGCATCACACGGTACGAAGGTTTTTTGTGGTTTTTCTTTGCTTCATTCAATTGTTCTACAAACTCTTTCATTTTTTGATAATGCAGAATGAATGAATTGATTTCTAAAGATTGGTTGGCTGCATACAATTCTTGGTATGTATTCAAGAGTGTAAACCAAGGCGTATTTTTTACCCGTTCCACGCTTCTCTTACGCAGCGTGTCCATTTTGATTTTTTCCCACGGCGTGTAATACACTTTTTTGATTACCGAATCGGGAGGAAGCGAATGACGGGTAGATCGCTCGCTGATATCCAGTATACTGTAAAAGTCAGGTAGATCAATATCCGGTTTTACACCTTTGTGCTGATGTGTTTTTCCGGTGATGCGGTACGCTTTGGAATTGGTAATTTTTACGTGCCCAATTGTATCTCTGTTTTGAGTGACCGGGAAATCGACCTGTGAAGTAGCCTTGCCATAGGATGTGCTGCCCACCACGATCGCACGATTGTAATCCTGTAAGGTGGCTGCAGTGATTTCGGCTGCCGATGCACTTAAACTATTCACTAAAATGAGCAAAGGGCCATCGTACGCCAGTCCTCTGTTCTGGTCTTTCCAGGAATAAACCTGACCATCTTTTGTTTTTAAAAGCAGCATAGGGCCAACGTCGATAAATACACCCGCCAAATCAACGGCCTCTTGCACGGAGCCTCCACCGTTGAACCGCAAGTCAAGAATCAGTGCGCTGATATTTTCTTTCTTCAGCTTGATAATTTCCTTCGCCACATCGTCTGCGCAACTTTGACTTTCACCATCAAAATCAGAATAAAATCTTGGTAAAGAAATATAGCCAATCGACTTTTCACCTTTCAGTAAAAGGCTCTGCACGTTGTCATCGATAGACTCTGATTTTTCTTTTTGAAGTTTTACCTCGATGGAACTTCCGTCTGCTTTTCGAAACGTAAATGTTCCCATCAATCGAGCCTCTTCATTGATTTTATCTTCCAGTTCATCATCATCAAAATCCAATGCATTCGAAACTTCACCATTCGGCCATGTAACCGATACAAGAATGTCGCCTTTGTTAATGAGATGTGTGTTCCATGCAGGGCCACCGGGCGCCAGCCGATTAACTACCAGTTCGTTTAGGGAATTTTCTGTTAGTTCAAACCCAAAAGAATACGTCAATGAAGAAATGGATCTGTCAAAGTCTTTGAATTCCTCATTGGTAAAATAGTTGGTGTGAGGATCGAATGAAAGCGCAATGGATTTCAGCAGCGCATTGGCGACAAACTCTTTAGGAGATACACTGCCGTGCAACAATCGGTTTAATCTGGCTATCGTTTTGTCACGCACTTTTTCGCGTGCCGTTTTTTCCACAGCCATCCAGTCTTTCAACGTCATTGCTTTGGCCGTCTGCGCCATCCGCGAAAGCGTAGATGCCTTGAGCCAAATTTCCCAATACTTTTCCCAGCCTTTTACAGTTTCTTCATGCCGCGAAATCTGGTTGGCAGAAAAAAACAAACTGTCTTTTAGCGTGTAATCAAATGGCTTAGCCGTTTTGAGTGTAACTATACGAATGGCTTCAGTCAATCGGAATTGATAACGTTGTGCGACTTTGTCAATAAATTCACAACTGTTATTCTTTGCCGGATCATTCAAGTGCAACGGAAGTGCTTTAATCTCTTTTATATCGGATTCAAGAAAATACAAACCATCCGGATCAAGGATTTCTACCAACTCTTCAATGACGCTCGTATGAAATTTTTCATCAATGGCAGGTGGGCTGAAGTGCTCAGCTTTGATTTGATTCACCAACAGATGTGGTGCGTTGCAAGGTTTTCCGGTTTGACTCAACGACACACCCCACCAAAACAAAATAAATAATGTAAGTAACGTGCGCCTCAAGAATGAAAATCGGTTTTCGTAAAAATAACACGCAGATGCGAATATTGGATGCTTGGATGATGATTATATCATTTTGCAGGGCTATGAGTTATAGCTTTAAATCTGATATTTTAGTGAAAAGTCTCTGTACCTTCTTTTTGGTTCTCTACGCTGTTCAGTATGCGTTAAAATAGGAGAAAAACTAAAACGCATTGATGAAGGAACTAAACTCATTAATAGAAAGAATTGGTATTCCCCGAAATGGGTTCAATACTTTTAAGTCGATATCACCACTGATGATGCAGTCTGCATTGGTCTCGAAGGCGAGTCGTAGAAACTTAATATCAGTAAAATCGCGGCAAATTATAAGATCAGTTGTTTTAGTATCCAGTTACAGGGCCTTAGCCAAAATGGTTTCTAAGGTTTTCATACGTTCTTCTACTGAAAGGTACTTGTTGAATTTATCACGTTGGATTACGCTCACTATTTCGGCTTTCGTTTCAGTACTAAAAACAACGGAGCCTTTTTGTAAAGCAAGGTTCACTACTTGCATCACAGTACTGTCAGGTTTTAGGATAGCACTAACTAGAGTATTCGTGTCAAATACAAATCGCATCAATGGCTATTTGTTCAGAAAGGATTCAAAAACTCCCTTGTCTAAGCGAGTCAATCTGCCAATAATTTCAGGTGCAACTCCATTTTCAGCCAATGAGATTGCCAATTCCAATTGCTCCGTTCCGATGGGGTACAACTCTCCATTCATCAAAGCCGATAGAGCACCTGATGTGAGTATTTTCTGTGCTTCAGGCGGAAGAGTTTGCCAGACGTTGGCACCATCATCTTCCATTTGTATAGTGAGTGTCTTCATGGAATCACGATTTTATTTATTTAACGATTGCATTCTTACAATCAATATACGTGAAAATCACCATTTGTAAATTCACCCATTATAAGTGCTCCGTGATAAACAAAAAAACCCTTTCTGTTTTACTAGAAAGGGTCTTCTGAATTTGCTTGTACCTCTAATTTAATCTCCTGCCAAAGCCGGCGTACTTTTTTCTTGTGCTAATTCTATCTCTTCGCCATCCGGATTCAGGAATTTGTATTCTGTAATGGCCAATGAAGAATCTTTGATCAACTCCACCGGGCGCTTGTACTTAAAATACCACTTCATGCGCTTCGAAATAAAGCCCTTGGTGTAGTAAGCAAATAAGAATGGATGCAGCGCCAGCACGAGTTTCTTCTCGTTTTGATTCTCGAACAGATAGCGTACGTGCTCTTCAATTTTATCGGTCACCAAAATAGAAGCTTCAATTTTGCCGCTGCCATTGCAGGTAGGGCACACTTCTTTGGTGGCAATGTTCATCTGCGGGCGCACGCGCTCGCGGGTAATTTGCATCAACCCAAACTTGGAAAGCGGCAGAATGGTATGCTTTGCCTTATCGCTTTCCATCTCTTCCTTCACTTTGTTGTAGATGAGCTTCTTGTTGTCGATGCCGCGCATGTCAATGAAGTCCACCACAATGATGCCGCCCATGTCGCGCAACCGAAACTGACGGGCTACTTCTTTGGCTGCTTCCAGATTTACTGAAAGAGCCGTAGTTTCTTGACTCTCTTCGCGATTGGATTTGTTGCCGCTGTTTACGTCAATTACGTGCAGTGCTTCAGTGTGCTCAATGATCAAGTATCCGCCCCCTTTCAAACTCACTGTTTGTCCGAATGCGGATTTGATTTGCTTCTCAACACCGAAGTGTTCGAAAATCTTGGCTTTGCCGGTATAGAGCTTTACAATTTTCTCTTTGTCAGGCGCAATGTTGTGAATGTAGGTTTTTACTTCATCGTAGATTTTCTTGTCGTCTACCATTACGTTGTCGAACGATTCGTTCAACACGTCGCGCAAAATGGAGGATGTTTTACTCAGCTCACCGATCACTTTGTCGCGTGGGTTGCCATCCACCATGCGGGCGATGCCATCTTCCCACATCTTCACCAAGCTGCGCATGTCTTTGTCGAGCTCTGCTACTTCTTTGCCTTCGGCTACGGTGCGAATGATCACACCAAAATTTTCGGGTTTAATCGATTGGATGAGGCGCTGTAAGCGCTTGCGCTCTTCGCTGCTGGCAATCCGTTTTGAAATGCTCACCCCGGATGAGAAGGGTACCAAAACCAGGTATCGCCCGGCAAGAGATAACTCGCACGAAAGTCGCGGCCCCTTAGTAGAAATGGGCTCTTTCACCACTTGCACCGGAATGAGTAGATTTTTGGCAAGCTGCTGGCCTATTTTGCCATGCTTGTCAATATCTTTCTCCAGTTGAAACTTATCCAGTTTCCCACCGGTGATTTTCTTTGAACGAACAAGCTTGGTGAATTTTTGAAGCGACCCAAACTGCGCACCTAAATCGAGGTAGTGAAGAAAGGCGTCTTTCTCAAAACCTATATCGATAAATGCAGCGTTGAGGCCCGGCACTATTTTCTTAACAGTGCCTAGGTAAATATCACCAACTACAAACTTGCTTCCATTGGTTTCTTCATGAAACTCGGCAAGTTGCTTGTCCTTTAAAAGGGCTATGCGACATCCGTCCTGAGTAGCACTAATAATTAGTTCGTTACTCAAAACTTAAAAAATTGGATGTTGAAAATAATAGGACTCGTACTGTTGAAAGGGCGCTGAAATCATTCAACGCCCTTTACATAAATGAAGGCACTTGGCCTCTACTTACTATTTTTTCTTATGACGATTCTTTCTCAAACGCTTTTTACGTTTGTGAGTAGCCATTTTGTGCTTCTTTCTTTTCTTACCACTTGGCATAATGCTTTTGGGTTTAGGCTCATCGATCTACTTAGTGTAGATGCTCTTTTTCGAGAGTGACGAGCGATGGTTTAACATTTATTTTACTTTTAACTCTTGCAGATAAGAATCTGCGGTGGATTGTACCGCGGGATCATTATCTAACTTTTTTACTTTTTCAAACTGGGCTTTCGCCTTTTCCTTGTTTCCGGCATTCATGTAGGCTACGCCCAACAAAAGCTGCCCTTGCACATGGTTTGGGTTGACAGCTATTAAATCGTTTAACCTTTCGATAGCCCGGTCAAACTGTCCCGACTGCATGGAAAGCATGCCCAAATTGTACAACGCAAACTCGTTTTTAGGATCTTCGGCTAGCACGTCTCTAATTTTCTGAATCCCCTGCATGGGAGATGAACCCAGGTACGTCATGGCCATTTTGATCCTTGCTTCGTAGTTTTTTGGATTAGCTTCAATGGCTTTTCCTAAAAACTCTTGCGCCTTTACAGCCATAGCTTGTTGCTTTTCTGCTCCCATCGAGAAGGTGTAGGCCTCGTAAAAACTGTTGCCCGCCTTCAGGAAACTTTCGGTTGTTTTAAAGAACGTTGCTGATTGCTCGGCATACCACGCAGCGCTGTCAAATTGACCTGCTTGCGTATAGAGGCTTCGCAAAGAGTCGGCAAAGATAGCATTTTTTTGATTCGGTGAGCCTTGTAAGTATTGGGCTCTCAAGGTTTTGATGGCGTTACTTAAAGCAACAGGTACGCCGCTGTGGCCTTTGGAGGGGATCGTTTTCCCTGCTTTCACAGAATCAGTAGCCGCCAACTGGTTGTCATTTTCCACTACTGCCTTGGGCAGCATAAAAATGAGCCAGATAACCAGGGCGCTGACTATAATAAGAATGAGGCGGGTCTTGAGCATAAGTGATAGCGGAGCGCAGGCTTACGGGTTGCAAGCTTGCCCTCTAACAAATTAACCGTTTTCTTCCATCTCGTTGGTCTCGTCGTGAGCCATGCTCTCGGCCATTTGCTTCACCTTGTCGCTGTTCTTGATTTTGTTTACAAAAATTTTGGCAGGCTTAAAGCTGGGAATGTAGTGCTCATCAATCACAATAGCGGTGTTTCGCGAAATATTGCGTGCAATTTTTTTCTTTCTCTTTTTATTGATGAAGCTGCCAAATCCGCGTACATATATATTATGACCGGAGGCCATGTTGCTCTTCACAATATTAAAGAACGCTTCAACAGAGGCCGATACATCAGCTTTATCGATTCCAGTTTTATCAGCAATTTGATTGATTACGTCAGCTTTGGTCACAAGAGTAGAGTTTAAGTTCTGAATTTTTTTGGGATGGCAAATTTATAAGCAGTTCGTTCAATTCCAAAATTAATTTACTGACTATCAACAACGTGAACACTTAAAACACGCCAAAGAGTTGATTGATTTGGTTGAAAGCGGTTTTTTTTAGTTTTAATATTTTACCGACTTCTTCCATTGCGGATCACACATTCTTGGTGGCGATGCATGCAGAAGGCCATTTCTTGGTTTACTTTGTTATCAAACTATGATTCAAACGTCCGCCTTTACAGAAAAAATTATTCGTTGGTACACAGAGCACAAACGACCTTTGCCGTGGCGCGAAACAAAAGATCCCTATAAAATTTGGTTATCGGAGATTATTCTGCAACAAACGCGCGTAGCACAAGGGCTACCCTATTATGAACGTTTTGTAAACACCTATCCCACTGTACTAAAATTGGCGGCAGCCCCGCAACAGAGTGTACTTCGCCTATGGCAAGGGCTGGGTTATTACTCGCGCGCACGCAACCTGCACCGTTGCGCCCAACAAATTGTTGAAACTTACAATGGTGTTTTTCCAAACAACTTTAACGATCTGCAAAAATTGCCGGGTGTAGGCCCTTACACAGCGGCAGCTATCGCATCCATCGCTTTTAAAGAATCGGTAGCCGTGGTGGATGGCAATGTGTATCGGGTGTTGGCACGCGTATTTGGTATTGAAATAGACACCGCCAGCACAGAAGGTAAAAAATATTTTTTTGAAAAGGCCAATCAACTGGTGCCTGCAAAAGATCCGGATTTATTCAATCAGGCCATGATGGAGTTTGGCGCATTGCACTGCGTACCACAAAACCCCATGTGCGACGATTGCATTTTTTCAAATGCCTGCGTAGCCCGAAAACACGAATTGCAAAACGTACTACCCATTAAATCAAAAAAGACGAAAATCAAAAAACGGTATTTCTACTACCTCGACATTCGGTATAAAAATAAGCGGTTGATGAAACAGCGAACTGCTAAAGATATTTGGCAAGGGTTGTACGATTTTTATCTGATAGAAAAAAAGAAATTGGTAAAATCAGCTGCCCTACGACCCGAAGAAAAAAATAGCGTGTGGGATCACCTGCCGGCTAAGCTGCCGCCACCTATCAAGCATTTACTTTCCCATCAACAGTTGTTCATTCATCTCATTCCGATTGACTTAAAATCTGAAAAGGAATTTTTACAAGTAGCTACTCAACTTGGCTTGCAGGTTTTTTCGAAAAAAGAAGTAGAGCAAATTCCCAAACCGGTGGTGATCGAAAAGTATGTGAACGCTGGCTCTTAATTTATTTCTTTCGGCCGCCACCTATGTTAACTCCGATTTTGAATGAAATATAATTGCCATGCGCAGAACCATTTATTGGAGTTAAGATGGTAGTAAAGGAAGACACTACATTAGCTTCTAGCAGCGCAGTCAAATGGCCGAAATCAAAGCCGGCACGCGGATAAAAACCAATAACCCATTTTTCATTTCTGGATGCAAAGCCGTAGTAAGAATCAAGTGTCGACATTGGATAGTAATAACCAATACCTAATCCGCAGAAGGGTCTGAATCTCTTGGCTGAAATATAGTATTGTCCGTTGAGTCCATACGATGCTATGGCAAAGTTGCCGCCGTTCAAACTACCACCGCCTTCCAAGCGGATGCCAAGTGCAATTCGTTGCATAATGCGATAGGACGGCTCCGCGTAAATTACCACAATTCCAGAACGCTCTGATGAGTTGTAATTCTGTTCAACAATTCCATGACCCACGCCAACTTGTAGCCGCAGTTTTTTATATTCTTGAGAATACAAAGGTGTTGCGAATAGGACAGAGAATAGAAGAAGTAATCGCGTGGTCATTTCACATCTAAATTAATTCAAAAGTATTGAATTATAGATCAAAAACTAGCTCTTGCAATTATCCTGACTGCTTCCCTGAATTTTTGGTATTTTTGCAATCCAACTAAAAAGAAGTACACAACTATGTCAGGCGTAAACAAAGTTATTCTCGTAGGCAGATTAGGAAAAGAACCGGAAGTAAGAAATCTGGAAAACGGCGCTACCGTAGCCAACTTTACCATGGCCACCAGCGAAACCTATAAAGACAAAACCACCGGCGAGCGCAAAGAAATTACCGAATGGCACAACGTGGTGCTGTGGCGCGGCCTGGCCGACATAGCTGCCAAATATTTACACAAAGGCGATCAGGTTTATATTGAAGGAAAGTTGCGCACACGCAGTTGGGAAAAAGAGGGCGTAACTCGCTACACCACCGAAATTGTTGGCGATAATATGACGTTGCTGGGCAGCAAACCGGGTGGTGGCAATAACGCAGAACGTTCTTCGTCTTCATCACCGGTCAGTCAGGCAGCCCCGAGTGATTTTGGTGCTGCACCACACGCTACCGATGATCTGCCTTTTTAGATTAGCATAACACACATACGAATTGGAAACGGATCGTTTATTCATGGTATCGGGATTTATTTTGTCGGAAGTTCTTTTCGAGTTCAACTACTTCTACACAATTAGTTTTATTGCCATTGCCTTTTTGCTTTTTATGTCGGCCATGATTTCAGCTTCTGAAGTTGCCTTCTTTTCGTTAAAAGCAGATGACTTTGAGCGTTGCCGCGAATCAGAAGAAACAGTAGATAAGAACATTGTTCAGTTACTCAAGAAACCTCGTTTGTTGCTGGCCACCATTCTCATCATGAATAACTTCGTGAATGTGGGTGTGGTTACTATCTCTACTTTTTTAATGTGGGAAATGGCGGGCACACGCAAGCCTACCGAAAGCATTGTGGGTTTGGTCACCTTTGGTGCCACGTTTGCCATCACTTTCTTTGGCGAAATCATTCCGAAAGTTTATGCCACACGCCACAACTGGACATTTGCCCGACGCATGGGCGGCACTTGGTTGCTACTTGAAAATGTTTGGCGACCTATCTCTTACTTGCTGCTGAGCATGAGCAGTGTCATTGAGCGCAGAATTGAAAAGAAAGGCTACAGCACTACGGTAGATGAATTGAATCAGGCACTGGATCTGACGACCGAAAACAACGAGACCACCGCGGAAGAAAAAGATATTTTGAAGAGCATCGTAAACTTTGGCACACTGACAGTAAAGCGTGTGATGAAATCGCGGATGGATATTTCTGCCGTGGATGTGGAATTGAATTTTAAAGAGTTGATGGAGCAAGTGAATAAATCGGGCTTCTCGCGCATTCCGGTTTACAAAGAAACACTCGATCATGTAGAGGGCATTTTGTACATCAAAGATTTACTTCCTTACCTAGAGGAGAGCGAGAATTTTAAGTGGCAAAAATTATTGCGCTCCGGCTACTTTGTGCCGGAAACAAAAAAGCTTGACTCACTCCTGAAAGATTTTCAGAGTAAACGCGTACACATGGCCGTTGTAGTAGATGAATACGGTGGCACCTCGGGCTTAGTAACATTGGAAGATTTGATTGAAGAAATTATTGGCGAAATCAACGATGAGTTTGATGAAATCAACCTGGGCTATCAAAAAATAGATGACCGCACGTTTGTCTTTGAAGGAAAAACGTTGGTGCACGATATGTGCAAAGCATTGGGTGTTGAAGCGACTGTCTTTGATGAGGTAAAAGGCGAAAGTGAATCGGTGGGTGGTTTGATTTTAGAATTACATGGCTCCTTGCCGAAAGTGGGCGAGCAAATTCAATTTGATCGGTTTACCTTCACGATCCTTACAGCCGATCAGAAAAAAATTAATCGGGTGCGCGTAAACATGGCAGACAAAAGTGAAAAAGAAGAAGATTAACTATTTATCTGCTTTCAAATTGCTCGCCCTGATTAGCGGCCTCGCCATCAGCTGCACCACGCATTATCAGCCTAAACCAAAAGGTTACAATCGTCTGATTCTGCCGGAGGCAAAATACCAGGCTTTGCCGGATAGTCTGCCATATCAATTTGAATATTCTACTTCGGCTAAACTCTTGCGCGACACTTCGTGGATTAATGAAAAGCACTGGGTAGAAATTTATTATCCCACATTAAAAGCAAACATCCACATTACATTTAAACGCTTGCAAAATAAGGAAGCTTTGCTCAAAGAGTTTTTGGATGACGCTTACAACCTCACCAGCAAGCAGCAAATCAAAGCGTATGGCATTGATGAAGTGAAGGTGGTAACACCGCTTGGCAAAACAGCTTTGATCGCCGAGATCAGTGGCGAAGTGCCAAGTCAATTTCAATTCACCATGACCGATTCTTCGAAAAACTTTTTGCGCGGAGCCTTGTACTTCAATACCAAAGTGCAAAACGACTCACTCGCCCCGGCTATCGACTTCATGAAGAAGGAAGTGATGCATCTGATCAATACGCTGGAATGGAAGAAGGCTAATTAATTAGCTAATTTGAAAATTCGGTAATTTGAAAATTTTGTTCCGATGCTATCGGCTATCCAAAACAGTCAATGATTCATCCGTAACAAACATTCCTTAATTTGCACATTGCCAAATTAAAATGTCTTTCTTCGATACTTCACTGGAATTCTTAAAGGGCGTAGGGCCACAGCGTGCTGCCTTGCTTCAAAAAGAACTGAAGCTATTCACCTTTGGCGATCTCATTCAGCATTATCCATTTCGCTACGAAGATCGTACTCGTTTTTATTCCTTACGGGAAATAAACGAACTAATGCCGTTCATTCAGGTAAAAGGAAAAATTACCGACATCGAATTGATTGGCGATAAATTCAAGCGCAGACTAGTAGCGTACTTTACAGATGGCGAAGGTGAGATTGAGCTAGTCTGGTTTCAGGGCATTAACTGGGTAATGCAGAAGGTGAAACCCAATGTGGATTATGTTGTGTTTGGCAAACCTTCGCGGTATGGCAGCAAACTATCCATGGCGCATCCGGAAATTGACGTGCTCACCGAAAAAAGCGAGAAGGGTGGCTACCTGCAGCCGGTCTATCCGCTTACCGACAAACTGCGCAACCGCTATATCGACAACAAGTTTATCATCAAACTGCAACAAGATTTGTTGAAGGCGGCCATCGCTCACATTCGTGAAACATTGCCGGCCTCTATCGTGCAGCAACAAAAACTAATCGGCAAAAAAGAAGCCATCATCAACATTCATTTTCCTCGAAACAACGAGTGGCTATTGAGCGCCCAACGCAGGTTAAAGTTTGAAGAATTGTTTTTTATCCAACTGCAGTTGATCAAATTGAAGCTAGTTCGCCAGGGCAAGTTCAAGGGAATAGTATTTAGCGACACCACCATCCTCACCCAATTCTACAAAGAACATCTACCGTTTGACCTGACCAACGCACAGAAAAAAGTAGTGCGCGAAATTTATACCGACATGAAGTCGGGCAAGCAGATGAACCGTCTTTTACAAGGCGATGTGGGCAGCGGCAAAACCATTGTGGCGTTTATTTCTATTCTACTGGCCATCGGTGGCGATGCGCAGGCTGCCCTTATGGCTCCCACCGAAATTTTGGCTCAGCAGCATTATGCCAATTTGAAAAAGTATGCAGACAAAATGGGTATTCCCATTGCGCTGCTCACCGGTTCCGTAAAGAAAAGTGCACGCAAACCTATTCACGAACAATTATTGGACGGCACGTTAAAGATTTTAATTGGCACCCACGCATTGTTGGAAGAAGAAGTGAAGTTTAAAAAACTGGGGCTCGCCATTATCGATGAACAACATCGCTTTGGTGTAGCACAGCGTTCGAAACTGTGGCAGAAAAATGCCGACTTCTATCCACATGTGTTGGTGATGACGGCTACACCCATTCCACGCACACTGGCCATGACACTCTATGGTGATCTGGAAATTTCTGTGATCGATGAATTGCCGAAAGGTCGCAAGCCCATCAAAACCAGCCATCGCTTTGATTCGCACCGGTTGCAGGTAAATGGATTTATCAAAACACAACTCGATACAGGGCGCCAAATCTACATTGTATATCCACTCATCGAAGAATCTGAAAAACTGGATTTGAAACATCTGATGGATGGATACGAAAGTATTGCACGTGCATTTCCCGATGTGCCCATCAGCATTGTGCATGGGCAAATGAAACCTGAAGCAAAAGATTACGAGATGGCGCGCTTTGTGAAAGGCGAAACCAAAATTATGGTTGCTACCACGGTAATCGAAGTAGGTGTAGATGTGCCCAACGCCTCAGTGATGGTGATTGAAAGTGCGCAGCGATTTGGGCTCTCGCAATTGCATCAATTGCGTGGCCGCGTGGGGCGTGGAGCAGAACAGTCATATTGTATTTTAATGACGGATCATAAACTGAGTGCCGAATCGAAGACGCGCATCGAAACGATGGTGCGAACCAACAACGGATTTGAAATTGCCGAGACTGATTTGAAATTGCGTGGCCCCGGTGATTTGATGGGAACACAACAGAGTGGCGCACTGGATTTGCTGATTGCAGACCTGGGTAAAGACGGCGAGCTGCTGCAACAAGCCCGCGAGGTGGCCCAATCGGTGTTGGAAAAAGATCCATTGCTGCAACAACCTGACAATCGCCTGATTTTGCAGCAAATCGAATCGATCAAAAAGGCGGCTGTCAATTGGAGTCGGATAAGCTAGCAAATCATTATTTTTGATAAATTCTTCCCCAATGATCTCCCGTGTATTTCTCGTGCTCGCACTGACGCACTTTAGTCAACTTTTGACCGCACAAGTCGGCAATTCATTTCTCATCCATTATTCACCTCGCGACGAGCGCATCGACTACCATAGCATGGGCATGGTGCAAGATGGTAACGGCCTAATCTACTTTACCAACAAGCGTGGCGTGCTAGAGTTTGATGGAAAGAACTGGAAGTTGATTACCACACCAGGAGCGGTATACTCACTTTGCCTTTTACAAAATCAATTGTATGTAGGCGGTGTATTTGGCTTTGGGAAAATTGTGCCGCAAGGAAGCGAAAAAGTGTTTCAACCCATCTTTGCAAAACCCGCCATATTTTCTTGTCTGGTAGCCGCCGACAAACTCTATGCTGTAAGTGAAACTTCGTTGTTTACTATTGCCGGAGACAAGGTAGAATCGGAGATAAAATCTGACAGCACAAAAGTTTTTCATGGGCTTGTAGAAGTGCGCGACAGTGTGTTCGTAAAAACCGGTTTTCAAAAGCTGATGCTGGTTCGACAAAACAAGTTGGTAGAAACCCGATTGGCACTGCCAGACGAAGCGGAAATTGTTTTCTCTACAGCACAGAAAAAAACGGGCGATGTGTTATTGGGCACTGAATCGGGAGCGGTTTATCTCATGAAAGGAAAATCAAAGCCGGTGTTACTCGCATTGCAAGACGCTGCTTACCTGCGTCAAAACACGCTGGAGTTCGGTGTATGGATGAACGAAAACCAAATTGCATTGGGCACCTTGCTGGGAGGTGTTTTGCTGATAGATATAACCACTGGTGTCACCATCGATCACCTGGACTTTAGCACCGGCCTACCCGACAACGAAGTATTTGCATTGATGGCCGATCAAAACGCAGGCGTGTGGGTAGCACATGAATACGGCTTCACCCGCATAGCCCCTTCATTACCCTTTCGCTCATTCAATCACTTCCCCGGCTTGAACGGAAACTTATTGTGTATTCAATCCATAGGAGGGCAAGTGTATGTAGGCACCACTGTGGGGTTGTACGTGCTATCCAAAGATGAATCATCCACCACCCGATCATTGCTCACCGTTCAAACCAATCAACAACGTCGCAGTCGATTTGGTTTTTTGCGCAAGCGCTCCGGTGAGGCTCGTTCTTTGGCACCTCCTGTTTTTGAAACAAAAGTGGTTATGCCCATCGGCTATTCATATAAAAAAATAGCCGGTATTGAAGGCAAGGTCATTCAACTGATTCAGGTTAATCGCAAGTTGATTGCAGCCGGTTTGGCCGGTGTATTTGAAGTGCAGGCCGGAAAGGCAAAACCGATTGCCTCTACTCCTGTTAAAACCATTTTCTTTTCATCGTCACTCCAACAGTTGCTGGTGGGCACCTACCACAACCAACTGAAAACATTTGTGTCAAATGGCGTTAACTGGAATGAAACGCACTTGCTCGATACGCTCAACGACCACATTAGTTATGCTTTCGAAGACAACCTGCAAAACATCTGGATGTGCGGAAGCACGAAAGCGTATCGTATTGAAACAATTGATGGCATAGTTACCGATGTGGCGTCATTCCCTATTTCCAATTCTTCGTTGGATGAAATGGTGGGCGTGGCTTACGGCAATGAAGTTTATCTGGCCGCCAGCGGTGAATTCAAACGCTTCGATCACAAAAATTCATTTGTGCGCTACGATTCGTTGCCGGGGCCTCATCGTTATTTCGCCTCCGCCGGATACTTTTGGTTCAACGACGGATTGCAATGGCGCACCGTAGATGCGCGACTGAAATCGCTGAAGCTGCAGTGGCTGGGGCTCTTTCCGAATTTGCGTTTTCTGGCGCCTGATGAAAATGTGCAGAACCTGTGGATCATCACTGCAAACAATGAGCTATACAAATTCTACAATGGCCAAACAGCTGGCGATGATTCGCATTTTCCCTTGTTGTTACGGCAAGTACGCGGACAACAAATTAACCTTGTGAAAGGCAAACGCGTAACCATGGATCAGCCGGAAAACGAACTCGCCTTTGAATTCATTCAACCCGATTATATCAGCAGTCATGCCATGCAATACCGATATCAGGTAAAGGGATTAACCAATGGCTGGACGAGCTGGTCCAATTCTAATCACATTGCAAACTTCCCTTATCTGCCACCGGGAGACTACGAGCTGGCCATGCAATCGCGCGATGTGTTGGGCAACGAATCAAAAATAGAATTGATTCCATTTGAAATATTGCCACCGTACTGGAAGCGCTGGTGGTTTTATGCTGCCGAGTTTGCCTTTTTTGGAATGATGATGCTTCTGTCCGTTAAGCTGAGTGTGGCCAATGAAAAATACCGAACCGTAAGTGAGGTGTTGTCACTGCTGACAGTCATTATCTTTATTCAGTTCTTACAAACCGCCATCAGCACGGCCATTGAAATCAGAAGCTCTCCCGTATTAGAATTTTTCATTCAGGTCTTTATTGCGCTGATCGTTTTTCCCGTAGAGAATTACTTCCGGAAGTTTATGAAAGCAGCTGCCGAAGGAAAATTTCAGCTGCGGATTAAATCGGGAAAATAAGTTAATTCGTAATTTAATATTCGAAATCTAACCTGAGCTTATGAAGAAGAACATTTTTAAACTGATGGCTTCTCTTAACAAAGTCATTCTTCCCCGCTACAGTAAAAAAGACATTACCAAGTTGAGCAAATTCGAAAAGGCCATCGTAGCTTATCGGTACTGGACAACCTTGAATGCATTGGATTAAAAATTTTCATTTTGAACGTAAGCCCTACCCTTTATGCAAACGGTAGGGTTTTTATTTTTTTCTCTGCTATTTTCAAACTTAATTCACCCCAAATGAAAAAACTGTTTATCCTTTTTATAGTAAACCTTGCTTTTGGTTACACATGGGCACAAGGCACTATGTTGCTTCGCCAGCCTACAATCAGTCAAACGCACATTGCTTTTGTATATGCCAACGACTTGTGGATTGTTGGTAAAGATGGAGGAGAAGCCCGACGACTTACTAGCAATGAAGGTCAGGAAAGTCTGCCCCACTTTTCTCCCGACGGAAAATACATTGCGTTCACCGGTCAATACGATGGCAACACCGATGTGTACATCATCCCCAGCGAAGGCGGCCAACCAGAAAGATTGACGTGGCATCCGGGTGCAGATAATGTCACTGGCTGGACTCCTGATGGAGAATCTATTCTCTTTGCGTCTTCGCGCGAAGGAGTACCCACACAGGAATCTAAAATTTATTCGATCAAACACACCGGTGGCATGGAAGAGGCGTTGACAATTCCTCGTGCTGTAGCCGGAGAGATTTCAGAAGACGGCAAGTACATCGCCTATCAACAAATTGGATTTTGGGATCCGGAGTGGAGAAACTATCGAGGCGGCCAGGCAAAACCAATCTGGATTGTTGATTTGAAAAATTATTCATTGAAGATGACACCCCAAACCGACAACGAGCGGCACACCGATCCGGTGTGGTTGAATAACGTAGTTTACTTTTTATCGGAGCGCGATTATGCCAACAATGTGTGGTCGTACAATCCAGCCACCAATGAATTGAAGCAACAAACATTTCATACTGATTTTGATGCAAAAAGTTTGGATGCAGGTGGCGGTGTGATTGTCTATGAGCAAGGTGGCTACCTGAATATTTTAAATCCGGCCAACGGATCGACCAATCGTGTTGTGGTGAATGTGCGGGGAGACTTTCATTGGGCACGCGAACGATGGGAAGATGTGAAGCCGACTGCATTAGTGAATGCTTCTTTATCACCTACTGGTCAACGTGCCTTGTTTGAATACCGTGGTGAAATTTTTACAGCACCTAAAGAGAAGGGCGACTGGAGAAATATTTCGCACCAATCTGCTGCAGCCGATCGTTCTCCGGTGTGGTCACCCGATGGAAAGAAGATTGCGTGGTTCAGCGATGCAAGCGGAGAATATCAGTTGATGATTGGAGATCAGGAAGGATTAGAGAAACCCAAGGCCATTGCTATTTCAAAACCCACTTTCTTTTTCAAGCCCACGTGGTCGCCCGATGCCAAATACATTGCATTTACCGACACCGACTATGTGTTGTGGTATACCGATGTAAATAGCGGCATCACCAAAAAAGTAGATAACGAGCGCTACGCACACCCAAATCGCACATTGAATCCGGTGTGGTCGCCCGATAGCAAATGGATTGCGTATCCAAAAATTCAAGATAACCATCATAAGGCCATCAAAGTATTTAATATCGAAACCAATCAAAACCTGCAACTGACCGATGGTATGGCCGATGCCATCTCACCTGTGTGGGACGCGACCGGGAAATACCTTTACATTTTAGCGAGCACCAACTATGCGTTGAACTCCGGTTGGTTAGATATGAGTTCGTATGATCGTCCAATTACGCGTGCGTTGTATGTGCTGGTGCTCAGCAAAGACGATGCTTCTCCGCTGGCGCCTCGCAGCGATGATGAAAAGGAAAAAGCAAAAGACGAAGCGAAGAAAGACGCAACTCCAGTAGTGAAAATTGATATGGACGGATTAGCAAATCGCATGTTAGCGGTGGATGTGCCACAACGAAACTATGCTACGCTTTATCCGGCACCCGATGGGTATGTGTTTTATTCTGAGATTGTAGCCAACCAACAAGGACAAACCCTGCATCGCTACAATTTTAAAGATCGGAAAACAGAAGTGTACCTCACTCCGGTGAATGACGTTGCCATCTCACACGATCGTAAGTCGCTACTCTATCGCAGCAATGCCACGTGGGGAATTTTAGGTACGAGCGATTCGAACAAAAAGATTGGTGATGGGAAAGTAGAAGCGGCCGGAATCATGAAATTAAAAATCAACCCGATGGAAGAGTGGAAACAAATCTTCAGCGAAGGGTGGCGCTACCAACGCGACTTTTTGTATGTAAACAATGTACACGGCGCACCGTGGAGCGATGTGTACAAATGGTACAGCCCGTGGATAGAACATGTGCGTCATCGCTCGGACTTAAATTATGTGGTTGATATTTTAGGTGGCGAAGTTGCAGTAGGTCACTCCTACACCAGTGGCGGAGATTTTCCGAACATCGATAATGTGCCCGTAGGTTTGCTTGGTGCCGATTTTGAAATTGAAAATGGCTACTATCGATTTAAGAAAATGTATTTGGGTGAAAGTTGGAATCCGGAACTGAAAGCCCCGTTGCGTGAGCCGGGTGTCAACATCAGTGCTGGTGATTATTTGTTAGAAGTAAATGGTCAACCGATTTCCACTTCGGTCAATCTGTACAAATACTTTGAAGCAACCGCCAATCGGCAAACAAAAATAAAAGTGAACAGCAAACCTTCAGCAGAAGGCGCACGCATGATCACTGTCGTTCCGGTGGAAAACGAAAATCAACTGCGTAACATTGATTGGGTAGAAGGCAATCGCAGAAAAGTAAATGAGCTGTCGAAAGGTCAGTTGGCGTATGTATATGTGCCCAACACTGGCAATCCGGGTTACACTTCATTCAATCGTTATTATTTTGCCCAGCAAGAAAGGAAAGGGGCCGTTATTGATGAACGGAACAACGGCGGTGGCTCCGCAGCCGATTATATGGTCGACATTATGGCGCGTGATCTGCAAGGATATTTTAACTCACGCACCGAAGAGCATTTGCCATTCCGTGTGCCCCATGCCGCTATCTACGGACCGAAAGTGATGTTGATTAATGAGCGTGCTGGATCGGGTGGCGATTTGCTGCCATATCTTTTCAACAAAATGAAAATTGGTACACTCATCGGCACGAAAACGTGGGGTGGATTAGTAGGCACATGGGATACTCCTCCTTTTGTAGATGGTGGACGCATGGTGGCACCGCGTGGAGGTTTTTACGATGTGAACGGTCAGTGGGCGGTAGAAGGAGTTGGCATCTCGCCCGATATTCAGTTGGAGCAATTGCCTGCTGAGGTCATCAAAGGCCGCGATCCACAACTGGAACGAGCGGTAGAAGAAGCACTGAAGTTATTGAAGACGCAAGGCGTAGAGATGAAGCCGGAGCCTGTACCTCCTGTGAAGTACAAGCGACCCGCTAAGAAAAACTAAACAACCATGCGGTGGTGAGATGCTTAGGTATTTAGCCACCGCATAAATTTACCCCACAAAGTGGTGGGCATTTTTTCAACGGGAGCGTCGATCATTTCTGTGGCCTCTTCAGTTCTCTTCATTTTTTTCGCAGGAGTGGCAGGCTTTACCCGATTGAGGTAGTGATTGGTTTTCTTTTCCTTCTCTTCGGCTAGCTTTTCTTTTCGTAATCGCTCGGCTTCGCGTTGCTCGCGTTCGCGTTGTAAGGCTACCGGGTTTTTGCGCGGACGATCTTGAAATTCGCGGGTGGCGGTGCGTTGTCTTTCGCTGCGGGGTTTTCTTTCTTTCTCTTCCGGGTTGCTTTCCGCATTTTCGTCTGTCTTTTTCTTCTTCTCCGGAATTTCAATTTTGCCCAACACTTTCAGTCCGGCCAACTCAACTTTTGGTGCTTTGATCACTTCCGGTAGAAGAGGCTCTTCGCTGGTAACTTCTGTGAGCGGTGTTTCGATAACCGGAACGGATTCAACAGGAATTGCCACTTCTTGCTTTTCTTCGGCCATCACTTCTTCTACAGATGCGAGCAGGTGCGGAGCAAATTTTTCGGTTACCCAATGGGCGAGCAGATCTTCAATTTTAGCATTTGAATCTTCGCTGATGGTAATTTGTTTGGAAGCCAGAAACTGAATGATTTCTGGGGTGCTCACTCCCAGTTTTCGTGACAACTGCCCGAGTCTCATAGATGAAAAATTTGCGCAAATATAGGGCAGCCAGCTATACCAACAAACGGGCTAGTCGTCAAATCCCTTTTGGCGCCACTGCTTCTTTTCGCCTGCTTTCTTCTTGTCAAGGATTCGTTTTTGCTTGGCCGCCTTGCTGGGCTTGGAAGGCTTGCGCACTTTTTTCCTGGTGAAGGCTTTTACGAACAGCTTTTCCAGTTTTTTAATCACCTCCTCTTTGTTCTGCAACTGCGAACGCTTCTCTTGAGAAGTGAGCATCAACACACCCTCTTTGGTAATGAAAGAAGCCAGCTTTTCGAGGATCACGTTTTTCTCATCATCGGATAATGCTGACTCATGAATATTCCACGAAAGCGTGACTTTGGTATTGACCTTATTTACATTTTGCCCACCCGGCCCGCTGCTACGTGAGGTAGTGAAAACAAATTCAGAAAAATAGTGGGAAACAGAGGGGCTCATGGAAATAATCTGCTCTATTTATTTAGCGACAGGAACAGAATGCAATGCGATGCGATTACCTTCGGTGTCTTGCAGTAAGCCCATAAAACCATACTCCGGTGAAATTTCAGTTTTTTGCATCAATACTTTGCCACCGGCAGCCTCCACTCGATTTAATACAAGTTGCAGATCTGGGTTTCCATTCAAATAAATCAGCGGCCCTTCTGTAGCAGATGGTTTGTGAAAACCACCACTGTCGACTAATGCTCCTCCCACTTGTGTAATCACATCATCGATTGGAAACATGCGCATTTTAATGTTGTCCAAATCAAGTGGTGCCAACTTTATCTGGAAAATAGTTTCATAAAATTGCGTGGCTCGTCCAATATCTGTAGTAGGAATTTCGAACCAACTGATTGCGTTTTGCATAGTGAATTGGGTTTAACGTTGAAATTTACTTCAATTTAATTTTTTTTCTTGTATTCTCTCACATCCCGCGTCCACCCGTCAGGAATTGGTAGGTAGCCGGACTTAGTTTTCGAAGCGTTGCTCCCAACAAAATACAAATGCCGATTACCAAAAGAGGCAACAGTACAAACGCAATCATACGATAACCCTCTATGAATTGCAGCCATTCAAACATCGCATCAATAAAGATGGCTACCCAGGGTGCATGCAAGGCGTAAATGAAAAACGAAAATGCGGAGAGCCACACAAACCACTTTTGATTCATAATTACACGCACCAAACGATCGAGTCCAAACCAACAAGTAATCAGCCCACTGACGATCACGAATTTGTGTAGCAATGTGATCAAGGGATAAACTGCTCCTCCAATTACTGATTCACCCTCGAAAGCCAGCCATGTTTTGAGTAAAGAAAGAGTTACAAAAACAACTCCCCAATAAATAGGTTTTAGGAATTTAGCTGGCGTTTCGATAGAGAAATTCGTTTTCTGAATCCAAACACCCAATGAAAAGAACAACAGCCCTTCGCCTTCAATCAAAATCCAGCCTTCCGTGTATAACCAAAACAAAAATGCAAGAGTGAAAAAAATCCATCGCGCGGAAGCGTGCAACACACACCAACGAATGGCAGGATAAGCCAGGTTATAAAAGAACAACACCCGAATAAACCACAACTGATAAGCTACTGGAAAGAACAGCCAACGGCCAATTACTTCAAACCAATGATATTCGTGCAAAAAAATGCGCTGTCCATCAATTTGCAACATGTGCGTTTGTTCGAGCAGGCGCTTACCCAAAGTACTAAATTCAAACGCAAAGCAGAGCAACAACGCAATGGCACTCCATATCAAGTAAGGCACCAGCAGTGATTTAAACCGTTTCCCGATCCGTTCTTTATTAGGAGTAGCATCGTGTGCGGCATAGAGGTAGCCCGAAATAATAAACAGCATGGGGATGCGAAACCGAAACAATCCATTCGCCAGCCAATACTCAATAAACGAAGTGATTGAAAGTGATTCGTGTGGAAGCGTCCATGGTTGCAGGTAGCGATCTTGCAGATTGTACCCATGTACAAACACAAGCAAGACCATCGACACGAACGACCAGAACTTAAACTTTTGACTGACAAACGGATTCATGATCAGTTGTTTTTCCGTTTGATCAAAATCTCTACGCGTCTGTTTTTCCGTCTGCCTTCTGGACTATCGTTTGATTGAATGGGCATGGAGCTGCCAAAGCCGATGAATGTTACACGCTCTGGATTGATGCCTCGGTCTAATAAGTATTCAGCCACTGCTTCTGCCCGCTGCGAAGAAAGCTCCAAATTAAAATCTTCTTTGCCGGTGTTATCGGTGTGACCGGAAATGGAGGCCGTAGCACGCGACTCCTTTTTCAAGTAAACAGCTATCGAGTCGAGCGTGGTGTAAATCTCTTCGCGCAAGTGGTAGCTGTTCGTTTCAAAAAGCACTTCGCCCAATACAATAATGCTATCCGATGGGGCAGGCGGTGGTGCGATTTTGGGCTTTTCTTTCGGCGGCATTTTAGCAATCGGCTTATCTTGCTTTATGCGCACTGTATCGATCGATGGCATTCTCTTACTCTTGAATTTGCTTGCCTTGTCATAATCATATCGCCTGCTGCGTTGTTCATCGCGCCAACCAATAAACGCCCGGCATTTACGATTGAAGCAAACCAATCGTGTTAAGAAAAAATGATGGGGAGCACCCTTCCGGCGGGTTACGGCCGCATTTTCTTTGCTCAGATGTGAAACAAAGAGAGGCACTTTACTTTCTCTTTTTTCCTGAGCTTGGCCGCTCAGGCTGGCAAGCACTAAGATTATCGTAAGCAGTTGTTTCATCTGCTATTATTTTTAAATGAATGTAACGGATTTGCCCGGCTGATTATTCCATTGACGAGAAAGAACTCAAGTAATAACTTCATACAAGAAATATTATCCTACTATTTTGAATTTATGAATTGAACGTAATGTCGGTAATTTTTGATTTACCGCCCATTAGTTTTGCATGATCTTTGTTGAATAGTAGGGCATGCAAAAATACATCTTTATAGCGCTGATGTTCCAGCTGGCGGCTTGTACATCCTATGTTCCCCTGTCACACTCGTATTCCACGCCTGTAATGCGGGCTCAATTGGAAGTGCCGGAAGCTAAAATTTACCTGCAGCATCTCGAAAACAAATACCAGCACTATGTTTTTGATTTGGAGATTGATAATCAAGGGTCGGAGGCAATCTATTTATCGCCCCAACAAATCTCATTTTACTTTTCAGATCATCGTTTTCCCAGACGAGAGCTGACCGAAGAAGGAGAGAAGTATATGCGCCTGAAGCGAAAACTATTCGTTCGAAAACCAGTAGAGGTAAAAGAATTGTATGAGCAAAAAGAACGCAGCCGGGCTGCGACAGCTACCGTATTTGCATTGGTAAGCGTAGGCATGATGGTATATGATGAAGTCAAGGACTCGAAAGATCGCTCGCGCAGCCATGTAACGGAAAAAGATGTCGTGCGTGCAGCCACCCGCGATGCGCTCGTATCGATTTCTATCACCGCTACTGACATCGCCCAAAAATCGGCACAGCAAGCACAAGAAGACAGCTATTTTCTGGTCAACGAAATTTTTACTGAGGGAAAGATTGAAGCCTGCCAGCGGAAGCGAGGCAAAATATTTTTACCCGTAGGCGAAGGACTGCGCTATTTGCGCATGGTGGTGCCCATTGAAAACAAAGAATACATTTTTGATTTTAAGCACGAGGGAACCAATTAGTTTATTTCTTCCCGAAAGGAATTCTTTTCAGCGCCACACGGCCATTGCTTACCGCCATTAAAACATCTTGTAAAAATCGAATTTCTTCCAGCGGATTTCCCGGCACCAAAATGAAATCGGCATCAAATCCTTTTTCGATTTGCCCGGTGGTCGATGCCAGCCCTAGCAACTCTGCGCTGCGCACTGTTGCTGCTTGCACAGCTTCGTAGGGTGTCATACCCATGCGCACAAAGTGGGCACACTCCAATGAAATGCGGCTGGTCGTATTAGCAGTATATCCATTGTCTGCTCCCGTTGCAATCTTCACACCCAGTGCATGTGCTTTTTTAAAAACCTTTTCTGCTTGCGGCATCATAAATTTACCCCGCAACTCTAACACAGGCCCTACATAATCGCCACCGGGTTGTGTTAAATCTTCTAATGTAATGAAGGTAGGCACCAGAAAAGTTTCACGCTCTTTCATCAGTTGCAGTGTTTCATCCGATAAAAAAGTACCATGCTCAATACTTTTGGCTCCGGCCAAAACAGCGGCGCGCGCACCTTCATCTCCGTGTGCGTGAATCATCACCGGCACATTGCGCTTGGCGGCCTCCTGCACAATCACACGAATTTGTTGTTCAGTGTAGACTTGCTCGCGTGGGTCCGTCTCCGGCCGACCTGCACGTTCTGTGCCACGCGTTTTAATCACCTTCGCACCTCGGTCGATATTTACATTCACCAACAACTTCAACTCTTCATCGGTGCGTACGCCATTGATCAACGAACCCAGGCGGGTATCGGCGAGAATGGTTTCCTCTAAATTGGGAGACACGTAAACACCGGCGGGCACTACATCGGGCCCTGCAATACGTCCCGATTTGCTTAGTTCCATCAAGGCTACATCCTGAAAGGCAGCAACACCAGCTGTGCGCACCGTGGTGACACCTGTTTCTAAGGCGCGTTTTGCGGAAGCGAGATTATCTAAATGTGAGTGAGCGTCAATTAATCCAGGAAGCAAGTAGTATCCTTCGCAGTCAATCAATTCATATCCCGAAGTATCATCGCCCACTTTCCCGATGCGTTCAATTTTTCCGGTCTTCACAAACACAATGGCATTCGGATAAACTTTGTTTTCTTTTCCATTGATGAGATTCGCATGTATGAATGCTTGGGGTTTGCTATTCTGTGCAATCGTGGCGAAAGGAATAATCAGCAATAGACTGATGAGTAGCTTCATAAGAATTTGTTAAATCGTGCTGAAGAGATAAAGTGCTGCTGCCGCGATGGGTACTGCCCGATACAGTTTAGGAACTATGGATTGAATGTGTTTTACATTCGTGAGTAAACCGACGAGTGCAATCGTAATTGCAATGGCAGATGTGCCCCCGCCTAACAATAACATCTGAGCAGATCCTTTTGGATTATTATCTATGATTTTGAATAGGATACCCATACAAGCTACAGCCATGCCAATGCCGAGTACTTTGGGTACGATCACGAGTTGAAATAGCTCAGGCATGCCCCACTTTTCACCTTCCTCTGGAACAATGGTGCTTGGCTGATAAGCACCTAGAAAAAATACGATGCTCAAGCCAATCAATGAAACAACCTGTAAACTTTGTGAAGGGTAGTTTAAATAGTGAGCGATAAGCCCAATGATTAGCGCAAACCAGCAAGCCATTTCGAATTTACTCAAAAAGGGAAATAACTTTTGTATGAATGAAGCAGGTCTATCTTTCATAATTTAGTTGATGTTAAGAAACCAATTACCCTTCTAAAATAGCTTAATTTATTTGAACAGATCAAACCTTACCTGAAAATCACTTCGTCACCATCGTGCAAAGAGCAATTGCAGCTTCGGTAGCTGAAATAGTGGTATAAACGGGTTGAAGGACTTTCAAAATGCGTTCCGAAAAAAAAGTATGATTCGTGTTGCTGCTTTGCGGTTGCCACACTTCCATGCAAGCCAACAAGTTGTAACGTTCTTCATAGATATCAAAAACGACTAAAAGATAAATTCCGTTTTCATGTGAGGAGTGTGAGTAAAGAAACAACGGATAATCAAACAGGTCTGCTGTGCGCAAATCCGGAATCAGGTTGGCGTCAAAAAATTCGTAGTTCACCAGCAATACAGGCTGCTGCAAATGATCAAGGTTTGCTTTTACTTCTTGCAGCTTTCGCGCCATTACTTCATACGGTGCGGCAGCGTGATCAAACTCATGTATTGATTTCCATTGTTGAGTTTGCAGTTGGAAAAATTCCAGCATATCCGTGGCAATGTCCAGCTTGTAGTTGAAGAAAGTATACCCTGGCACAAAGTAGCCCGGGTAATAGTAGTGCATACACAATGATTGGCAGTATTCCATTTTTTTGTAAATGAGAAATTTGCCGAGGCTATATTTCTTGTAGTCGGGGTCATACACCGAAACAATGCCGGCAGCACTGTGCTGTCCCAGATCAAAGTAACCTACGGCAATCAATCGGTCGCCATCATATACAACTACTTCGTGTGTATTGAAAATAGATTTTTCTTCATCGGGGCCAAACAACAAATGATCTAATGACTCTGATGGTTGAAAAGGTACTGCCGAGCGATAGCGCGCGTACAGTATTTCTTTTTCATCCGTAAGCGATGCCGGTTGAATGGCGACCGAAAAACGCGCATTGAGCTTAAATAATTTTTTTTGGGTACGATCACCCTTAAACGTACGAAGGTCGGCACGCAGCCAGACTGTATTGTACATGGTGGCCTTAAAATGAATAAATTGCGTAGTGAAAATAGTCTGCCCCATTCGAAACCATCCTCGTTCTAAGTAATCATCTAACTCAGATGCCGTAATGTGTGTGGGCGACTGCGCTTCGGCAAACATGACGAACCGAAAAATCAGCTACGAAAAATCCATTTATGTATACCGTAGCCGGCCATACTCACCAGCGAAGTGAGCACTGCACCCCATGCTATGTCAATGAATACAATAGTTAAGGGCCAATTTTTTAATGTAGCCAAATTCGTGAGGTCGTAGGTGGCGTACGTAATTACACCAAAAAAAGCACCCAGCCATAAAGCGGTGAGCAACGAGTTTTTTTCTACAGCCGGCAGAATAACAAACACAAATATGCCCACAATGAACAACAGATAAAATATGATGGCTGCACTCCAGTTTACCTGATCGGCCAGCAAGCCAAACAGATATTTGCGGTAGAGGTTTTTGGCCAACACACCGAGCCATACCATATCAATGGCAAAAAAAACCAGTGCGGTGAGCACGTACGAAGCAATCCATTTTAAAATGAGCATAGCGAGTTGCAAATAGAGTGCTAAGATACATGCAATCCGCCGATACTCATGTGGGAGTGGCTGATTTATAATGCCCTATTTAACCGTAATTGTGCACTAGAATTTCTACGGCATAATTTGACGAATACTGACAATCGGAACGTTCGTCGGTAAATTGACTAACTCTTTAATTCGTATTGGATAGTTTGGGTTTAATCGTAACTTTCTTCACCTATACCTAAACTCCCCATGAAATTGACAAGCTTTCTGCAGCCCACAGATTGGTCGAAGTTGAGTGCAACCGAGGGAATCTTAAGCTATGAATTGCGAAAGAGTATCGTTTTTTCGCAGATACTAATCCTTTCCCTGATGGGTCTGTTGATTCATCTCACCGCCGATTTGATTCGCGGCGACTATGGCATTGTAGCGGTTGTGATTCTTACTCTGCTGGTGACATTGTTCACCTATTACCTGAACGAACAACGAAAACATAAGCAAGCGCGCACTTTTTTCTTCATCACGGTGAATAGTATCTTTTTCGTACTGGCATCACTGGTGCCCCGTGAATGTTCAGTGAATATTTTGTTCATCGCCCTGATGGGCATTGCCCTGGTGGCACATCCATATCGTGAATTGAAACTTGCCATTCTTTACGTTTGCATGTCACTGATTGCATTGATCGTTCTGGAAGTAACTAATTATCAACCGTTGGGTAACTCATTTCGTTTGCTGGAGCATTCATCTTTATTTAACTCCATCAGCAACATTACATCGGCCATTGTTATTCTTAGCATTTGTCTTTTATTTTCTGTTCACTTAAATCATCGCGCCGAAGTGTTCTTGCTTAAACGCGAAAATCAGTTAACCAAAACGAATGAGAAGTTAGACCGGATTTTATACAGTGCTTCGCACGACTTGCGGGCACCGCTTCATTCCATCAAAGGGCTGATGAATCTGGCAGCTATGGATGCGCAATCCGAAAATCTGAAATATTATTTTACGCTTGCCGATGAGCGCATTGCAAAACTCGATCGGTTTATTGTAGATATTCTCGAATTTTCGCGCAGCACAAAAAACCAATTGGCCATTGAGCAAGTATCCATTCATGAATTGGTGAATGAAATTGCCGATACATTAAAATACATGGAAGGAGCTTCGCGCATCGAACTGATTCGCGATTTCAGTGAAATTGATTTTATCTCCACCGATCGCCGAAGCCTATCGGTTATACTCAGCAATCTGGTTTCCAATTCCGTGAAGTATCACAACTATCAGCAAGAAGAACTATGGATTAAAATTGGTGTGGCACGGGCAAACGACAAAGTGTGTATTACTGTTTCCGATAATGGCATCGGCATTCCTGATGAACAGCAGACAAAAGTATTTGATATGTTTTTTCGAGCTACCGATCAAGGCAGTGGTTCGGGTTTAGGATTATTCATCGTAAAAGAAATTGTTGATCAACTAAACGGACAAATATCACTTCATTCAACATTTGGCAGCGGCAGTAAATTTTCTTTTTGTATCCCTCAAGAAGAGAATGCAAGAGCGATGGGTTAATGTGACTACTTTATTCCTTAGAATATGGAACTTTCGATAGAAAGTTTCGTAAAAAGTAGAGGTTTGAAAAAGCGTAAATCGTTCACATTTTCTTAATGAAGAAGTTGCGCAAAAAGGCAGTAGCTTGCGCAAAATTTGTATGAAGTACAGTCTGTTTTTAAGCATTTTCCTTTCGTTTGCATCGCAAGCACAAGTAGCCGAGTTAAAGTCTGAAGAGATATTGAAACTCTTACCCAATGAAATTGATGGGTACAGGGCTACAGATGAATTTAAAACACGTCATATTAAAATAGGAACTCTTACCTATACTCTTTGCGAAAAGAAATTTCGTAAAAAGGATAAATACATTACTCTTTTGTTGTTTGATTTTGCTCATGCCGAAATTATGTATCGCCAATCCATGAGCACATGGAAGAAAATAAATCCAGTAGAGTCAGATTCGGTGGTGCTTCGTTCAGTGAGCAAGGCAGATTGCGAAGGTTGGGAATCTTATTTGCGTCATACTAATCAATCGCAAATATTTATTGGAATCTGTGGTCGTTTCTTTCTGAACATGACCGGCGATAAAGTAGATTTGGCTGATTTAAAAGCTGTGTTAGATCGGGTGCCCATCGATCAATTTCCTCGATAAACATTATTATTTTATAGCCATTTTTGCAGCTGAAAAAACTCGTTTCATTCGTTCCAATGAAGCTTCGCTATTTTTCTTCTTGTTAAGCTTAATCACCAATCGATCATTTGATAGCTTCAAAGAGAAGAGAGTACCATCCTTTAATAGTAGTAACGCATCGTACTCACGTATCGAATTTCCAAAAAGTACATCTGGCTGAAAGGCATTGTCAATCGCCTTCTTTAACTCTTTTACTTTGGCTTCCGGAAAGCGCGCACGTAATTCATAGGAATTATCTGTATCAAGCACAGAGACTACTGTTCTTTCGCGAATGCCAAATGAAGTTAAGCCGATTAGTATAAATATGGTGAGAAAGAAAATAACAAGACGGTTCATAACTGTATTGATTTAATAACTGCACCTTATGCAATCATCAAGCCAATACAAAAAACTGCTTAGAAGAGGTATAAGTTAGTATTGAGTGTTCGTACTTGCAAAGATGTGTTCGAATCTGGGCGGACAATTAAGGTTTCATATTTTGCCAACTTTTTTCTAAAAGATTTTTAGTGGCTTTAATTCCCTCGCTTTCACTCAGTAAATCGCCCTCGTATTCTACACCAATGTAGCCATTATAACCGGCGTCTCTCACCAACTGCAGCATGCGTGGATAATCAATTATTTTTTCATTTCCGTCGGCATCAAACTGGTATGATTTGGCACTTACTCCTTTTGCAAAAGGCAACATATCGGACACACCTTGGTAGCGATCGTAGGCCTCCTGACATTGTTTGGATGGCTCCGTGCTTCCCCACTTAGCAGCAGTGCACCAGTTGCCAAAGTCAGGCAGCGTGCCTACGTTGGGCAAATTTACGGTTGTGATCACCTCGGCTACCCACTTGCCATCGGCACTGTACAATCCGTGGTTCTCAATCAACACGTTGATATTTTTGGTAGCCGCATACGCACCCAATGCACGAAGCGATTCAATCATGGCTGCTTTCACTTCTTCCTTGGTGCCATCGCCAAATGCATTGATGCGAATGGAATGACAACCTAAAATTTTTGCAGCATCCACCCACTTGTGATGGTTGGCCTCCGCGGTTATGCGCTCTTCTTCTTTCGGATTTCCCAAGTCTCCTTCGTTATCTACCATGATGAGCAGGCTCTTGACTTCCAACGAATCGGCTTTGGCTTTCATCATTTGCCAGAAAGCGGTGTCCGAGGCGTGGTCTTTATAAAACGAGTTGACATACTCTACTGCCGAAATACCAAAATCATTCTTAGCGATCGCTGCAAAATCTTCGGCTTGCAAGTTGCCCTGCTCCAGCGCACGATGAATCGACCATTGCGCCAGTGATATCTTCAGTGTAGGAGCGGGTGGTGTTTCCACAGTCGATTTGGTTTTACATTGAAGCAGGTTAAAAAAAAGGAGCAAGCAAATCAGGCGAATGGCATGGGTTTTCGGTAGTTTCATAATTTTTTGGTTTAGCGATAATCATGCGAAAAATTTACATCGCTTGCGCAGAGCTATGCACGATTAGGTTTATATTTAGTGACCGAATGTACTTATTTTTTAGAGGATTCCTGTATTCATTTGGATCGCTTTTTCTCAGGAGAGTTATAGTATATTTGCTGTCCATGTTGCGAAGGCTTACCTCGTTTTTACCCTTACGTACCGCCTGGCCGGTATTTTTGTTTAGTGTAGCCTGCAACTCGCCGGCAAAGCAAACGGTATCTCGTGCTACAGCGATGATAGTTATCGAAACTACACATGCAAATGAGGAGCAAGCCAATCTGCCTGAGCCGGAAAAAAATAGAATGCCCGGGACATTCATTGTAAAATCTTTTTATGATGCCCGCCATTTGGTACTGAAAATCGAAAAGTGGGCGCAAGCTGAAACGCTGGAGTGGCTGGAAGAATGGGCCTACGATGCAGCCGGAAATCCAATCGAATACCGAAAGTATCATAGGGATAGCTTGCTCGAAAAAAAGACACAAGAATTCAATGCAAGCGGCAAGTTGCTCAGTGGTCGAAAGTATAATTACGATGCGGATGTGGTCGAAAAAAAAACAGTGGCGTATGATGCGGTAGGCACACGCACAGAAACAATGTATAGCGATGTGAACGGAGAGTTTGTTAAATCGCTGGAAAGCTTCTACGATTCCGCCGGCCGTCTGATTGAAAGTAGGTATTTCATCCTGCCAGCCGATGTATCTGCCGATTCTCCTTCTTCACCGAGTATTCACAATTGGTTGCGTCAGGTAACTTATCAGTATGATGCGCAAAATAATCTGATTCAATCTGCCACCCTCAATATGAATCTGATAATGGAATCGATCACCTCGTATTCATACGACAGCTTAAGGAATCCAACGTCTATGATCGTTCATAATCCAAAAAAAAACCGAGCGCAAACATATCGCTATGAGTATAACTATGACTCCAATGGTACTTGGAAACGAAAAAAAACATTTCTGAATAATCACCTGATGTCGGTATCTGTTCAACGAGTAGTTACATCAACTGACAATCTTGCAAAATAATAATCAAAACAAACCTGCATCTGAATTATTAATCACGCTATGAAGTGGCTTTCACGAAACTATTTATTTGTAAACACATGAAATGGCCATTAAGAAGTTCTACACCCAACAACATGATAATCTCGGCCCCCGCTTACAGCGGGGTGACCACTAAAAAGTAAATTATAAACACATGAAATACATTCTTTATTTTTTTGCTCTGAACTCGTTGGCGTTTGCAAGTCATGCCCAAATGAAATCGAAGGCCTCGTCCACCAATGATCCCTACACACGTCAGGTGCAAGCGCTGAGCAAAAATCAGTTAGTCCAAAACGCATTTTCTATCATTGATCAACTAGAGCCGACTACACGAAAAGAACACATTGAACTCACACAGGTGCCCGCTCCACCCTTCAAAGAATCGGTTCGTGCAGCGTATTATCAGAAAATGCTTGAGGCTGCCGGAGCCGATAAAGTGTGGATCGACTCGGTCGGCAACGTGTTGGCTCTGCGCAAAGGAAAAAAGAGCACACGCACCGTTGTGCTTGATGCCCATCTTGATACAGTTTTTCCCGAGGGAACAGACGTGACCGTGAAAGAAAAAGGTGACACCCTGTTTGCACCAGGCGTTGCCGATGATACTCGTGGATTAATTGCCATGCTCACCGTGTTGCGCGCATTGGAAAAAGCATCGATTGAAACAACGGACGATGTACTTTTCATTGGCACCGTGGGCGAAGAAGGGCTTGGCGATTTGCGCGGGGTAAAATACATTATCGAAAAAAGCAATCTAAAAATTGACGCGTGGATTGCGCTGGACGGCACTGCTATTGATCAGGTTATCAACGGAGCTCTCGGCTCAATCCGCTACAAGGTCACCATCACGGGACCCGGTGGTCATTCATGGGGTGCATTTGGAATTGGAAATCCACATCATGCCATGGCCAAGTCCATCAATTATTTTTCAGACGCTGCAGCACAGTTTACATCAACGGGAGTAAAAACGAGTTTTAATATAGGCCGTACGGGAGGTGGCACATCGGTGAACTCCATCCCATTTGAATCGTGGGCAGAAGTAGATATGCGGTCCGAAAGTCCATTGCAGTTAAAAAAGATCGATTCGATTTTTAAACTGACGATGAAGAAAGGTGTGACAGATTACAATCAAAAGATAAAACAAGGGCCGCCGTTGCAATTGAGTTTGCAACAAATTGGATATCGTCCATCGGGTGCTACCCCCGAATCATCGCCATTGGTGCAAAAGGTATTTGCAGCCGCGCGTCACTTTTCGGTAGTGCCTCAATTGGCCATTGTTTCTACCAATGCCAACGTACCTATTGCCCACGGCATACCGGCTGTTACGATTGGTGCGGGTGGCAAGAGTGATCATGAGCATGCGCTGGGCGAATGGTGGCTCAACGAAAAGGGAGCAGACGGAATTAAGTTTGCACTCCTTACTTTGTTACTTGAAGCAGGTATTGAAAAAGGCAAGTAACTTTACGGCATTTCTAACAATTCAATTTCCTTTTCTCTGTTGATGAATGGAAGCGTTGAGGTGATTAAAAGGAAGATTTTTAAAGATGCTCTTTACTATAAGACCAGAAGATGCCTCGTACCTCGGCATGACAAAGCCTAACCCCTTGTCACTCCGAGGCACGAGGAGTCTTATCTGAAGCAAAGCAAACGTGATTGAGTACAGAAGATGCTTCGTTCCTCGGCATGACAAAGCCTAACCATTGTCACTCCGAGGCACGAGGAGTCTGATCGGAAGCAAAAGCTTGAGGTTTTTAAAACACATCAGAGCAAATTGTGATTTTTTGACATGAACGAGACAGAACAAGACGAACGAAATTATTTAGAAGAGATTAAAGACAAGTTGCTCTTTGCCATTCAACGGATGGATGAGCGCGTGAAGCAATTTTCGACCGAGCTGCGGCAGAGCAAAGAGTACATGTACGAACATCAGTCGGGGATGGACGATGCTGACCGTGTAGCAGCCGGGCAGTCCATTCATCGAATGGTATCCACCGGAGAATCCGCCGTCGGTTGGAAAAAGAAATTAATCAAGTTGGGAGCGTCTCCGTATTTCGGTCGCATTGACTTTAAAACGAATAGTCAACCGCTACCTATTTACATCGGCATGTATACCTACACCGATGAAAATGAAAAAGCGAATTTAATTTACGATTGGCGCGCTCCCATTTCATCCATGTTTTATGATTTTGAGTTGGGCGATGCCTCGTACTCTACTCCCTCCGGAAAAATTAACGGCACCATCTCGCGAAAGCGACAATACAAAATACGCGATGGCCGCATGGAGTTTATGATTGAAAATGATGTACACATCCATGACGACCTGCTACAAAAAGAGTTGAGTAAATCGAGTGACGACAAGATGAAGAATATTGTCGCCACCATTCAGCGTGATCAAAATGCTGTCATCCGCAATGAAACTGCTTCGGTGATGATCATTCAAGGTGTAGCCGGTTCCGGCAAAACATCCATTGCATTGCACCGCATTGCATTTTTATTGTATCGCTTCCGCGATGAAATTGCCGCAAAGGATGTGCTGATCATTTCTCCCAATAAAGTTTTTGCCGATTACATTTCAAATGTGCTGCCCGAATTAGGTGAAGAGTGGATTCCAGAAATGGGGATGGAAGATCTGGCCAACGAGGTGCTGGAAGAGAAGTTTCGTTTTCAAACATTTTTTCAGCAAGTGGCTGTGTTGTTGGAAAAACACCCGCCTGCTTTTGTCGAGCGCATTCAATTCAAATCCACATTTGAATTTCTCAGCAAGCTCAATCAATACATGGTGCACCTAGAGAATAACTTCTTTACGTTCACCGAATTGAAAATCGGCAAAGTGGTGGTTCCTTTTCCTTATATCTTAGAGCGATTTAAATCGTATCACCGTATTCCGCTTTTGAAACGCGCTCCTGAAGTAGTAAAAGATATTCAGCAATACGTGCGAAACGAATTGCAACGCAAACTTACTGGCCACGAAAAAAATCAGATATGGCAAGCAGTGCCGCGCTTGGTACGCACCAGCAACATTCTTGATTTGTACAAAGAGTTCTACACGTGGATGGGCAAGCCAGGCTATTTCGAAATGATAGGCGAGACGCTTGAGTATGCAGATGTGTTTCCGTTAATCTATTGCAAAATACGTTTGGAAGGCACCATCAACTTTGATCATGTCAAACATTTGCTGGTAGATGAAATGCAGGACTACACGCCGGTGCAGTATGCTGTGTTGTCGAGATTGTTTCGCTGCAAGAAAACCATTCTTGGCGATGTGAATCAGATGATCAATCCCTACAGTGCTTCTTCATCGGAATTGATTGAGCGTGTATTTCCGCAAGGAGATATGGTTCGGTTGGTGCGCAGTTATCGATCTACCTATGAGATTAGTCAGTTTGCCCAGCGTATTGCCTATAATCCGGAATTGATTCCCCTGGAGCGGCATGGTGAAATACCGGCGGTGAAGGAGTTTCAATCCAATCCGGAAGAAGTAGAAGAGATCAAAAATCTGGTTATTGAATTTGCGACATCGCGCCATAAGACGTTAGGCATCATTTGCAAGACACAAGATCAGGCGGCGTTTGTTTATGAGTCCGTCCGTGCGAGCGGTATTTCGCTGCTCACGCCGGAAAGTACTTCGTTCAAGGAAGGGGTAATAATTACCACCGCTTATCTGGCAAAAGGACTTGAATTTGATGAGGTGATCATTCCATTCGCCTCGGCACGCAATTACCACACTGATGTGGACAAGCGGATGTTGTACATTGCATGCACCCGCGCCATGCACCGACTAACAGTTACCTATTCACGCGAGAAGACAGCGTTTCTGGGTTGATCGATTGAATTTTAGTTAACACATTGTGATCCCAACCGGCTATTCGCAAAATAGCTACTTACACCAATGATAGTTGCCACTCCAGCGCATTTCGTTTGGCGTACAATGCCTTATCCGCATAAAAATGATAAAGAATTGTAATGGCTTGATGAAACAAATCAATGGCCTGGCTATCAAAACCCTTATACTCGCTGAAATAATTTGCCTTACTATTAATAAACTCGGTTAATTTTTCCCGCTCGTTTGCTTTGAGCTCATTGGCAATGTGAGTGTCGAGGAGTGTTTGCATGCGCTCTTTGATAGGCTTCGTTTTGAATTTTATCTGGCTATCGATCGCATATGCATTCTCTACCGTTAGTGAGGGGTTGTACGCAGTTTGCAGTGTTTCCAAACAACTGGAATACTGGTCGGCAACCGTCTTTGCTTCTGCCTCGGCGGCAGCCCAGGCATCGTATTTCATTTTCATCTCTGCCTCCTTACCAAGAGTCTGTGCCTTGCGAAAGAAAAAAGATGAGATCTGATGATCTGCCTGCGCAATGGCTTCTTCCAATTGCTTTTTCTCTGCGTCTAATGTTTCAATAGCTTGATCAATTTCTTTTTTCGAATACCGTTTGCCGTCCATCTCAAAGGTTTCGATGTCATTCGGTTGTGAGCGTACAGCATCCAATGTTTGGATATCGCCTAAGAGTGCTTCCAATTTCTTCGGATTACCCAGCACTTCATCGCTCAGCAAGTCAGTTACAGTAGATGCCGAGGAATCGACCATTTTATCAAAATCAGCTGGCAAAACAGAACGGTAATCATAGTAGCCCTTGTACATTGGATCGAAACGATACTTGCGAACTTCCTCATCGAATCGCTGATGAAAAGTCGCATCACTGAAGGTACCGGGTGTTTGCCGAAAGGTAGCGGATGCATAAATGAAATCCGTCATTTGCTTTTGCACTCGTTCTGCATCGCGCACGATTGCCCATGCGGGCAGATAAACTGTTTCGGTAACTAGGTTGAGACGTTCCAATTCACGTGCGCGATCTTCGGTGCTTGGGTGCGATGCCCATTGATCTTTGATCACCACACGGCTGCTAAAAAGTTTTTTAAAAGTGCTTTCATCGATATCCGGCAGGCCGTGATTCAAGGGAATCTCAAAATCGGAAGAGAAGCGATGCATTAATGCTGTATGGCTAGGGTACATATTTTCGGCCTTTAAGTTTTCATTGATCCAAGCTCCATATGTTTCCAATAACTTTTGATGACAATTGGCTGCTACATTCAATCTGCGCAAAGCTGTAATTAACTGATTACCTCCTGCCACCGAGGCTGCAACCGCATCGGCATGAAATTCCATTTGCTGAGACAAGCTCATATAGTTTTTGTTGATGTAGCCGTACATCTTCTTTAAGATGCCTTGAATGCCCTCGACTATGCCGACGGTGAGATTGGCAAAAATGGCAAAATAGCCACTGATATTTCCCCACGATTGTAATGCCTGACCATACCCCGCATTGTCGTATAGCATGTTGTAAATTACTTGGTTGACATTGTACACGTAGCTGCCCAGTTTCATGCTGCGTTGTGAAAAGTGACCGAACTCATGGGCGAGCACTGCTTTGAATTCGCTAAGGTTTACTGCATTGACCAATCCTAAACCAATGTGCAGATTTTTTCGAATGGGTAAGAACATACTCCAAAATCCGGAATCATAGAATACTGATGCGTTGACATCGGCAGACAAATAAATTCGTTTCGGAAAAGGAGCACCTACTTCGTCGGTTAGCTTTTTAATAAACGCAAAAAGCTCCGGCTGATCTTTCTTCTTTATTTCTGTAAGGTGCGAACGATCCACATGTACTTTTTTAAACAAAAATTTCACCAGAAAGATGAGCACCATAATCCCCAAACCCATCAGTCCTAACCCGAGCATGAGCGTGATAAAACTAGGGTAGGCAGCAATTAACAATACGCCTCCAAAGCCGGTCAGTAATGCCAGGCCAATGGCACCTCCCATCAATAAAATATAGACCAGAATAAATAGCGCAATCGAAATAAGTACTTTGCGAACTTCGCTTTTAAAAGCCAAAGAAGGCTCCGTTACTTTTTCAGATACACTTTGTGGTTTGGGCGGATACATGATTTCAGCCATAAAAAATGATTCAGGCTGAAACATAACAGACTTGGGCTAAGTTTCAAAATGTTTTTAGCCCAAAAAATCATTCACATGAAGTTTCGTTGCTGATCATCCTGTTATTCTATAGGGAACAAAACAAGCCAGAAACGCGAACGCATAATCATTCTTACATGAGTATTAGTGATTCTTCACATAGTTCTCCCATTTTTCCAGCACTTCTTTAAAGTCAGCTGGCAGTTCTGAATCGAATTGTAAAAACTTTTGTGTGGTGGGATGAATGAAGCCCAATGTTTTTGCGTGCAGCGCCTGCCGTGGAATAATTTTGAAACAGTTGTCTACGAATTGTTTGTACTTTGAAAAAACGGTTCCCTTCAACACATCATTTCCGCCATAGGTGGCATCATTGAACAAGGTATGACCAATGTATTTCATGTGGGCGCGTATCTGATGGGTGCGCCCTGTTTCCAACCTGCATTCGATTAGCGAAACATACCGAAGATCTTTCAAGAGCTTGAAGTGAGTAATGGCTGTTCGACCAAAATCACCCTCCGGAAAGGCAGTGGTAATTCTACGATCTTTTAAACTCCTACCTACATTCACGTTGATGGTACCCTCTTCCGGGCTTGGCACGCCCCACACAATTGCATTGTACGTTCGCTCAATGCTGTGATCAAAAAATTGCTTCGCCAGTGAGTTCATGGCAATCTCTGTTTTGGCAATCACCAATAAACCAGACGTGTCTTTATCAATGCGGTGAACTAAACCCGGTCGACCTGCATTGTTTTTCATTTCCGGCAAATTCTGAAAATGAAAAGTGAGTGCGTTTACCAAAGTTCCACTCCAATTCTGATAGGCCGGATGCACCACCATACCAGCTTCTTTATTCACTACCAGCAAGTGCTCGTCTTCAAACACAATATTCAGAGGGATATTCTCCGGCTTCACATCAGTGTCGCGTGGTGGTTCGGGTAGTTCTACTGTAATCACATCCTGCGGATGCACCTTATAGTTGGGCTTGATGGGCTTGTCGTTCACCTTCACAAACCCGTCGTGGATGCCGGTTTGAATTTTAGAGCGCGTTACATTGGGTAAGCGATCCATCAAAAATTTGTCAATACGTAGGAGGCTCTGACCGGCATCGGCTACAATGCGGTGGTGTTCAAAAAGTTCGTCATCCAGTTCATCGGGTTCTTCGTCTTGCCTCATTCGCTTTCTTTTTCTGTTGATCGTGGTATTCGTTCAAAATGGCCGCTTCGTTTAAAATGTGACGAACCGCATCTGCCTTTTCATGTAATTCGGCTAAGCTATGAAAATGAATTGAGCGAATATACTTTCTGTCCTTTATTTCCAGTAAACCTTGCTCATTGGACAACTCATGACCACGCACAAAACCAATGTAAGCGCCATCCAACTTAGGGCTGAGGTAACAAAGCGGCCCGTGGAAATAAAAGAAGGGAATCATGTAGCTGATCTTTTCTTGTACCTGAGGTCCTACATCTAATATCATGCTTCGCAGCACACTCATGATTTGAGCTTGTGATTTCGGGCGTTCGGTAATGTAAGCTTGAACTGAATCCATTCCTTTGTGAATTGATTTCACAAAGATACTTCGTACAACGATGAGTTGAGTTGGCTACTTCAAATTCGTTTCAAATAGTTTTAGGATGCGCTTGTATTCATCTGTCCAACTACTAGGTTCAACAAATCCATGATCTTCCATCGGGTAGGCAGCAAGTTCCCAATTGTCTTTTCCCAACTCAATCAAACGCTGCGATAGTCGCACGGCATCCTGAAAGTGAACATTGGTATCAACCATACCATGACAGATTAAGAGATGTCCTTTCAATCCTTGTGCATGATAGAGTGGCGAACTTTTAACGTAAGCCACGCTGTCTGCAAATGGCTCGTTTAGAATATTGGCTGTATACGGATGATTGTAATGGGCCCAGTCGGTTACGGGTCGCAGAGCAGCACCGGCAGCAAAAACATCTGGTGTAGTAAACATGGCCATCAGTGTAATAAATCCTCCATACGATCCGCCGTAAATTCCAATTCGCTTAAAGTCTACTTTATAATTATCTGTTAACCACTTCGCACCATCCACATGATCTGTTAAATCTTTTCCTCCCATAAAGCGATAGATTCCCGTACGCCAATCGCGGCCATAACCGGCACTGGCGCGATAGTCAATATCTAATACGGTGTATCCTTTATCCACCAATAAATTGTGGAACATGTATTCACGAAAGTAAGAGCTCCACCACTTGTGTGCGTTTTGCAAATAGCCGGCACCGTGTACAAATACCACCGCTGCGCCATTGGGCTTTGCGGGCGCATATACACGTGCGTACACATCTCCACCGTCGCGGGCTTTGAAAGACGTGACGAGAGGGTCTTTCCATGCATACGATTTAAACTCAGCTGAGAGAGACTCTGTGACTTGGATCGGTTTCGCACCCACTTTGTTTTCCAGAATAAAAAGTTCCCATGGTTTATTGCTATATGAATAACGATAGGCCAGCCATTTCTCGTCTGGGGATAAAGAGACTTCATGCGCCCCGATCATTGAGGTTAGTTTCTCCGCCTTTCCTCCTGCCACCGGCATTTTATAAAAATGCTTTTCACCGGGATGTGCCTCGTTGGTAGTGAGGTAAAAATATTTTTTGTCGTTTGATAATTGTGCTTGCTGCACTTCATACTTACCCGAAGTCAAGGCTTGTTTTTTGTTGGTCGTAAGATCCACTACATAAAGATGTGAGTATCCGGATTCTTCCGAATGAAACCATACCGTTTTGTTGTCGCTTAACCAACCCATGTTGGCACCACCAAAAAATCCCCCGGTGCCGGGGCCTCCAATCCAAGCTTCATCGTGTTGGTGATCAATGAGTGTTAGTTTCTGTGTAGCCGGATTCAAAGAAACAATCCAACGATCTTTATTGTCAGCCGAACGAATCGAAAACGCATTTTTTTTTCCATCATCTGACCAAATTAAACCTTGATAGGTAACTGCACGAGGAGTTGGTTTGCTTTCCTTCTTTTCTTCTTTAGCGCTTGCGTAGTCTTTTCTATACTCCGGTTGTGTGGTGATACCCGGCAGTTCGCTTGTCTTTACGACCAGAGTCGTGTCGCGCATCCTATCATAAACAAATAACTCTTGGCTATTCATAGGCGCTCCTACTTTGGTGCGCGTTGGAATATCTTCTGTGAATCCGGATTCTGTAACATAATTTGGCACAATGGTAGCTTTCGCATTGGCATTTTTTGTGAGGCGATAGATCACAAAATTCCCATCAGGGCTTAGTTGAATGTTATCCAAATTCTTGTCATCCAAATAAATTTCTTTCGGGCGCTTAGGCCTATCTGCTTTGTTGCTGGCTTCAGATAGTTTTCGTTCGGTATTACGTTGTTTCAACACTTCGAAGTAGGCAAGTTGATCGTCGCGTAACCATTTATCTTGCTCGGATTTCTTAGGATCTGATTTTTTAGTTCCTTTTCTGAAGTCGGTGAGTTGTGCAAATTCACCGCTGCCAATCATCCAACTGAATAAGTTGCCATTTGAAATGAATATCACTTTTCGTTCATCTCCAGAAAAAGCAGGATTCGATTCACGGTCAGTTGTGTTGGTGATTTGAGTGATACGATTTGATACAATGTCCAATAAAAACAAATCACCGTTTTTCTCGTACACTTTTCGGGTGCGTGTTTTATTGAACGTTCCAAAGACAGAAGGCAGTTGTCTGCGAGTGAATGAACTTACTTTGGCTGGCTTGCCGGCAGGGGGTGTGATGGAATAAAGAGAGTCAGCCGGAAATTTTTCAGGATTCCAGTTGAAGAAGAGTTGCTTACTATTCTCCGCCCAAAATAGATTAGATGGGGCTACGCCAATCCACTTCGGATCGCGCATGATTTTTTCTACTGTTAGCTCACCTAATTGTTGCGAATAGGCGGACACGCTGCAAAGTAAAAAGAGTAGAATTCGATTCATAGCTTAAAGGTTAGACTAGTTTAGGTTATAGTAGTCGAGTATTTCTGAAAGGAAAATTAACGCAACAGAAGTAGTGTGAGGGTCTGATTTATATGAATGGCTGATTAGTCCTTCTTTTTGTCTTTTAATATGTCGTCTATAATGCTGTTGAAAATAGACATGATGAGACTGAATGCCAGTGCCCACCAAAAACCGTTGACGGTAAAGCCGGGCACAAAGTAGTCGGTTAATAAAATGATGATAGCATTGATGATCAACAGAAACAAGCCGAGTGTCATCACGGTGATGGGAATGGTGAACAAAATCAAAATCGGTTTGATAATGACGTTGGCGATGGACAGAACCAAAGCGGTAATCAATGCGGTTTGGTAGTCGGTAACATCTACCCCCGGCAGCAAATAGGCCGTGGCCAAAACGGCTAAACCATTTAATAAGAAGCGCAGGATAATATTCATCAGTTTTTTTTCAGGAAATATCGGAAAATTTTAAATGCCTAATTTTAACTATAATTATCAGCTGAAATTTTACAAGATGTCAGAACAAAAAATTATCATCTATACAACACTTGACGGAAAATCTTCTGTGTCGCTTTACGCTAAAGATGGAACCGTATGGATGAACCAAATTCAGTTGGCTGAACTTTTTGACACCTCAAAACAAAACATAGGCCAACATATTGCGAGTATACTGAAAGACAAGGAGTTAATGAAAAATTCAGTTGTAAAGAATTACTTTACAACTGCCACCGATGGCAAAAATTATGAAGTGGCCTTTTATAGTCTAGAAATGATTTTGGCTATTGGTTTTCGTGTACGAAGTAAAAGGGGTACTCAGTTCCGGCAGTGGGCAAACCAAAATCTAAAAGAATATATCGTTAAGGGTTTTGTAATGGATGACGATCGTCTCAAGAACCCAGACGGACGACCCGATTATTTTGATGAATTACTCGCCCGCATTCGAGATATCCGCGCCTCCGAAAAGCGGTTTTATCAAAAAGTAAAGGATTTACTTTCATTAAGTACTGATTACGATGCCACCGATAAGGCTACTCAAATGTTCTTTGCCGAAACTCAAAACAAAATACTGTTTGCCATAACCGGAAAAACTGCCGCGGAAATTATTGTAAGTCGAGCTAATGGAGATGTAAAAAATATGAACCTAACATCATGGAAAGGAAGTATTGTGCGAAAGCAAGACATCTACATTTCTAAAAACTACCTTACGGAAGATGAACTCGATAGTCTCAATCGGTTTGTCACCGTGTTTTTAGAAACAGCCGAATTGAGAGCCAAAAACAGACAAGATCTTACGATAAACTTTTGGCGCGAAAACATTGATAAAATCATCGAGCTCAATGACAAAGTTGTATTGAAAACTCCGGGAAGTATTAGTCACCAACAAATGGAGAAAATGGTAGAAGCGGTATATGCGGAATATGATAGCAACCGAAAACTAGAAGAAGCAAAGCAAGCCGATGCAAATGAATTAGAAGAACTCAACCAATTGGAAAGCAAAGTAAAAAGAAGAAAGAAGTAACTTATTTCGATTTGCAACAAGGAAAAAATTTGCGCGAAGAAAAGGTAGAATTTTAACTTTTTAAGACAAAAGTGTGTTTCATTTCTTGTTCATCCCAATAACAAATACCGAGAAATAGTAACTTAGCCGCAGTATGTACGCCATTGTTGATATTGAGACTACGGGAGGCTACGCGGATAACCATCGCATCACAGAAATTGCCATCTATCATCATGATGGCAAACGCATTACCGATAACTTTCGCACGCTTTTAAATCCAGGCCGAAAGATTCCGTACTTCATCACGGGCCTCACCGGCATTACTTCGCAAATGGTTGAAGAAGCGCCCACATTTGAAGAGCTGGCCGAAGAAATTCATAGCTGGCTGAAGGATAGAATCTTTGTAGCACACAACGCGCACTTCGATTACAGCTTTCTCAAAAAAGAGTTTGACGGCGCAGGCATCAATTGGCAAACAAAAAAATTATGCACGGTGCGGCTCAGCCGCAAAATCATTCCCGGACTTGATTCATACAGTCTGGGACGCCTTGCCGAAAGTCTTGGCGTACGAATTCCCGACCGCCACCGCGCCGGAGGCGATGCACATGCTACTGCCAAAATATTTTCGATCTTACTGCAGCGCGATGACAGCGGCATCATCACCAAAGCACTCAAGAGAAATTCTGGTGAAACCATTTTACCGCCTAACCTGAACAAAGAAGATTTTGATAAGCTGCCTGCCAAAGCCGGTGTCTATTATTTTTTAGATGGACACGGACAAGTGATTTACGTGGGAAAAGCAGTGAACATCAAAAAACGCATTGCCGGACATTTTACAGGCGAAGCACGCGAGTGGAATCGCTCCAACATTCGAAATGAAATACACAACATCACCTATGAACTCACCGGCAGTGATTTGATTGCCTTAATTTTAGAATCGCAGGAGATACGCCGGCTGTGGCCCAAATACAATCTAGCCCAAAAATACAAGGTAGAAGAGTGGGGTATTTTCGATTACGAAGATCGCAACGGCTACTTGCGTTTTGGCATCAACATCATCAGCAAAGGAACAAAACCACTGATTACTTTCAGCTCGAAAGGCGATGCGTGGAATTTTATGTGGGAGAAAGTAAAAGAATACGAGTTGTGCCCTAAGCTGAGTGGACTACAACTGGCGAAAGGGCTTTGTTTCAGTCATCAAACGGGTGCTTGCAAGGGAGCATGTCAGGGCATTGAGTCGGCGAAGAAGTACAACAAGCGGGCGCAAAAATCCATCGACGCATTTTTTGAAGGCGGAGAATCGGTAGCCATCATCGGGCAAGGGCGCAAAGCAGAAGAAAAGTCGTTGGTGTTGGTAGAGAATGGAAGTTATCTGGGATTTGGTTTTTTCCATAAAGATGAAGCCGTGCTCAATTTAGAAACGGCCAAAAATTTTATCAAGCCCGGCAAAGAAAACAGAGTCGTACAAAATCTGGTGAACTCGTATTTGCTCAATCCAAAAGGAGCCGAAGTAATCGCACTTTCGTAAGCAGTAGTATCGTCTATTCGTCTTCCTTCAGCATCCCCCACACCATCTCGGGTTCGTAGCCTTTGCTGATCACATAGCGGGCAATCAGGTTTTTTCGTTTGAATGGATTTTGCTCGCTGGTTTGGTCTGATTTTTTTTGAATGAGTAACTTCAACGCTTTGCGGTAATCGCTAGCATCAATTTCTTTGAGGCCAATGGCTACACATCGTTTGGTGAGCCCTTGCATTTCCAGCTCTTGCTGAATTTTTAAGCGCCCCCATTTTTTAATGCGAAACTTGCCTCCGGCAAATGCCTTCGCAAAACGCTCTTCGTTCAAAAATCCTTCTACAATTAATTTAGAAATCAGATCATCTACCTCACTGGCATACAATCCGTATTCAAACAATTTGTTTTTTACTTCTTTATGCGATCGTTCCTGGTAGGCACAGTATTGTTGTATCTTAGCGAACGCAACAGTTGGCGTAAGCCTGATTTTCTTTTTGGATGATTCTTCGTCAAACACAGTTCAAAGCAAGGAACAAATCATGACAATCAAAAATAAATTACCAATGAACGAAATAAACAGATGCCCCTGGTGCCTTGGGTTTGATCAATACATTCGCTACCACGATGAGGAATGGGGTGTGCCGGTGCATGACGATCGGATTCATTTTGAATTTTTGATTTTAGAAGGTGCTCAAGCTGGTTTAAGCTGGTCGATGATTTTAAAAAAGAGAGAAGGGTATCGCAAAGCGTTTGCCGATTTTGATCCCACCAAGGTGGCGCGATTTACCGAGGCACGTCTGGAAAAGATTTTACTCGATCCAGGCATTGTACGAAACCGATTGAAGGTTTATGCTGCTGTCAACAACGCCAAACAGTTTTTAAAAATTCAAAAAGAGTTTGGCAGCTTTGATCGTTACATCTGGCAATTTGTTGGCGGAAAGCCCATCGTCAATAAACGCAAAACACTGCGCGAAGTGCAGGCCACTACACCCGAGTCTGATGCGCTGAGTAAAGATTTAATCAAACGTGGTTTTAAGTTTGTTGGCAGCACCGTAATTTACGCACACATGCAGGCATGTGGATTAGTGAATGATCATCTTGAAGATTGCTTTCGATTCAAAGACACGCAGAAATTAAAATGAAATCAAAGGTTGCTAGCATCATCTTACTTTTAGGATTAAGTGGATGTGCACGTATGTTTAATGAATCAACTACTGCAATTAAAATTTATTCTAATAAACCAGCCAAACTATCAGTTGACGGAAAAGAGTATTGGGTGAATAAGAAGGTTAAGATTCGTGTAGCCCGAAATGATTCGGTGCTTACCGTGGAAGCTTCATCTGATAGCACAAAAAAAGTGTATCGTTTAAAACCAATTTACTCATTTAATTATTACGCAAATATTTTTACCTATGGGCTTGGCTTCATTTGGGATACGAACAAAAAGAAGTACACGTACCATAGAAACATTTACATAGATTTCAACTCGACTTCTGCAAAGTCTGACCGTTTCTCGCCTTTTCAAAACGGCTCAACCTATTGGAGACTCTCGTTTCCATGGGTAAACAGTTTTTACTTAAAACCTCTCGGCCAGCCTTCTAAAACTAATACCGGATTTTGGGGCTTTTCGCTAGGAATTGATCATTACTATCGGCCTCATAAATTTATAAATGGCACCGTAAGCGGAAACATGGATTTATACATACCAATCATTGCTAACATTGATATGTATGGAGATTATGAATTGATGTCATCTGAATACGGATCGATCTCTGATAATTTTCAATTCAAAAACTTTTCAATGGGCTACGGTATAAGCTATTCTAAAAACACCTGGCTTTATTCCACTGATAAAACGATCACTCCTATTTCATCGCCTAGTGTTACCACGAGTCTGTCAAGCGAATCGCTGGGGCTGGTTTTAAACGGATACTATCGATGCAGTGAACATTTTTCGGTTGGCGTAATTTATAGACCTAATCTCTTTACAATTAAACCGTTGACTGAATTTACCTACGAACATCTGTTCAGTATCGACTTAAGCTGGAAGTTTTTAGTAAGCAAAGGACATTCAAATTGACTCGCATTGCACATTCGTAAGTTTTGTTACATTTGTAAACCCCTACTTTTTCTATTGTTTCATCTGACACTTCGTGGTGCATGCGTTTTCGTTTCGGTATCATTTTCATCCTTGTTCTGTTTGTTTCTATTCTGCACTGTTTTGCACAGCACCCTGCAGTCAAAAAAGGGCCAAAGAAATCGTGGGTTCAGACAATTGGTTTTAATAAAGATGCCAAGCCGGATGCCGGAGAAGAGTCTTCCTATTATTATTTGCTGACAGACGAGCAGGAAAACGTGGCTCTTCAAGGGTCATTTAACCATAACGTTTATAAAATTCTTTCTAACGAAGGTCTTCAGGAGATGTCGGATTTGAATTTTGAATTTGATCCGGCCTACGAGCAACTATTTTTTCATTCGATCACTATTTTACGAGACGGTCAAATCATCAATCAACTACCGTCAGTGATAAAAACCATACAGCGCGAACAGGAAATGGATCGCTATCTGTACGATGAGTCGCTCACCGCTGTTATTCATTTGCAGGATGTTCGTGTCGGCGATATCGTCGAATATGCATACACACGCAAAGGGTACAATCCTATTTTTGACAATCACCTAAGCCGATGGAGAAACTTCAATTTTAGTGTGCCAAGTGAGCGCTTTTATTTGCGTTTTCAGGTACCACGATCCATGTCACTTTCCTTGAAGCAACTCAACAAAGCGCCTAAGCCGGTCATTCAAACAACCAACACTGAAACCATTTATACGTGGGATGTTGCTAAACAAAAAGCATTGTTTCAAGATAAAAATGAGCCAAGCTGGTATTATGCGTACGATGCCATCGTTCTGACCAGTTTTAAAAACTGGGAAGAAGTCGCACGATGGGCCAACAAACGTTACCAAGTTTCTGAATCCGATTTTGCCAAAGTGAAACGCGAAATGTTGCCTCAGTTTAAAAACGAAAGCAAAGAGAGTTACGCGTTGGAAGTAATTCGGTTTGTTCAAGATGAAATCCGATACCTTGGATTTGAATCTGGATTAAATTCACACAAGCCACACTCACCCATTCAGGTTTACAACCAACGCTTTGGCGATTGCAAAGATAAGTCGCTCCTTCTGGCAACGCTTCTCAACGCAAATGGTATTGAGTCGCATCCCATGCTCGTAAACACTTCTTACAAAGACAAACTAGGCGAGCAACTTCCGCGCACCGGATCGTTCGATCATTGTGTGGTGCAGGTCAATTTAAATGGCCAATCGTACTATGTCGATCCTACCATTAGTAGCCAGGGTGGAGATTTAAAGAGTCTTCAATTTCCGAATTATGGAAAAGGACTGGTGGTGAGTGCTGCATCAAAAGGACTTACCGACTTGCCGAATTCGGCTAAGTCATTGATTCACGAAGTGTATACGTATGAAACAGACAGCATTGGTGGTAGTGCATTGCTGCGTATTGAAACGACTTATACTGGCAGTGAAGCAGATTATCAACGGTCGTATTTCGCAGAAAATTCTTTGGAATCGATTCAAAAAGGATACATCGATTATTATGGAAACCTATATTCATCCATCGAGAAAACCAAGGATATTGAAATTGATGATGATCGGTACATGAATATCTTCCGGGTAAAAGAAAATTATCGTATCAAATCATTTTGGAATTTATCGTCCACACAAAGTGGTGTCATTTATTGCGAACTGTACCCCATCTCGTTAGAAACATACTTCAGCGTTTCGAATAAGTCGACCGCACGAACAGCACCCTACCGGCTTGCATACCCACTCGATTACTCCAACGAGATGCATATCACTTTGCCGGAAGAGTGGTCCATTGCTAACGATGAAAAAAAGATTGAAACAGATTATTATAACTATCGCCAAAAGATTATTTACGACAACAAATTCTTAACCGTTCTTACGGATTACTCTACAAAGAAAGAATCCATACCGGTTGCTCATTTTGCAAAGTATGTCGAAGATCATGGCAAAATGATGAGCAACTTAAATTATCAATTAACCTATAATAAAAATCTGGAAACGAAGAATTTTGCGAAGTGGCCCGGAATACTGGTTTCGATTCTGTCGTTGATGGGTGGGCTACTGCTTGCCTACTATTTATATACACGTTACGATCCGCCTGGTCATTTTCCGGCTGCGCAAGGTATACCCATAGGTGGCTGGTTGATACTTCCATCGATTGGCTTGTGTATTACTCCGCTGCGGGTAACGTATGATCTCTTCAGCGACGAAAACCTGCTGTCGGGCAATGTGTGGCTATCGTGGTTTCAAAGTCAGGAATATGGATATGCACTGTTTGTATTTGCCGAACATATTTACAACATTGTTTTTCTTGTCACATCCATTGTTGTCGTCGTTTTGTTTTTTCAGCGACGAACGTCTTTGCCGAGAATCATCATTATCATTTATATCGTTTCAGCTTTTGTTACTATAGCAGATAATGTAGCTGCTTACGACATCGATCCAAATGTGAAGGTGGGATACAGAGATATTTTTAGAAGTATCGTCGCTGCAGCAATCTGGATACCCTATTTTACTATTTCACAGCGAGTAAAAAGGACATTTGTCAACATATACCGTTCAAATCAGGAACCAATTACGCAACCACCTATTGAATCGTAAGCCTTTTACTTCCTAACATCGCAAGTAAATGGCGATTCAACGAAGCTTCATCTTTTGAGGTAATGTTGATCAGGCAATAACGATTGGCACCCCGCAACATATCGGTTCGCCAGCTTAGCTGATCGATGGTAGCGTTGGCACCATTGCCGTACCACCAGGCTGTGTACAAATAATCGTTGCCCTTCTTCAACACGCCTCGATACACTTCGTGCTGTGCAGTTTGATCTTTCCGTATGCCTTTAAATTGATAGCCACTTCCTTTCCAACAAATTAAAGGCGTGTGCTCCATGGAAAAGAAATCGGGAATGGGCTTTACATACAACAGCAAATCATCGCTCATTATTTTTGAAATTCCACCCGACATATTTTCTACCGGTAGCTCCCCATAGGCCACGTGTGCATGGTCAATAGAAGCTTCTTTGCGCTCAGGGTTCAACATGAAGCCACAACACATCACAAATATGACTACCAGCACCATTGCACCTTTTTGTACCAATCTTACCCTACGCGGGTTTGCGGAATCAGAAATACAAACGCCTGCATAATTCGTCAACCACCTGCTTAAAAAATAGACCGGAATGAGAACATAAACTACTAAGCAAAGAATTCCAATCGCTTCATGCCACGGATTATTGGGAAGGAGCTGAAACACAACCAAAAGAATGATGCGCCACAAATTAGAACCCACGGTGAGCAAAAAAACGAGAAAGAAAAAGAGGATCATGTATACCATGGGCAAATCTTTTTTCTGCGAGCGCAGTCGATGTGCTATAATAAAAACCGATAGCAGCAAGGACACCACCAGCATGTTTAAACCCATACAGGCTTCATCCACTGAAAAATCCATGCCATTTAACCAGATCACATTGCCCATTACCTCCACTTTCATTCCTGCTGTTCGTAAAACAGCACCAGTCCATTTGCTGAGCATCAGCCGTATCGGGAAACCCAAAATAACCGATACCTGATAAAACACGGGCGACATAAAAATGATGAGGAAATAGATCAGGTGAGTAACCTTTCCAACCAAAAAGTCAAAGAGGAAAACGATGCATAGGCTCAGCGCTAAAAAATAAAATACTTTGTGGTGATACATCATGGCAAATGCCCCAAAAACAAAAACAGCTGCAAGTGCAAAATAATTACATCGCGTGGTGTGTGTGGTATAAACAACAAATGGTAAAAGACAGAGTCCTATCAGGCAATTGGTGGTCATTACATACCAAAGTGGCAACGCAACTACCCCCCCTGCGGCACAAAGGCAAAGTAATGCCACCAATAGTTTCTGATTCGGCTGCCGAATAAATTCAAATGGAATACGCACCTTCATGAAGCTCGCGTGTGATAGAATTTGAAGTACCCAACTACTAGCAACGCAATCAAAATCAAAGCCCACTCGTGCGGCTCGGGTACCGCACCATCCGATCCTTTCGAAGCGTTCTTCAAACTATCTTCTTTGTCGTTGATATCAAATCGTTTGTAGTCTTGGGCAGTCTCCAATACAATTAAACTCGAAACCGGAGAAACCACGTAAGCAGTAGTCGCTTCATCGACCAGTTGCTCATTGATGAAATCATCGTTGAAATAATTTTTGCCCACTTTACGCAGCACATTGTTGTAAGCAAACAACCGAACGAGGTGGTCGGGCGCCTGCTGGCTAAGTGCAGCCTCCTCGATAGGTTGCTTGCGAATACAAATCTGAGCGTCGTGAATGATGATTTGACTTTCATCTTCTTTGGAAGCAACATATTTATTTTCACGCAGCAAGGTCATGAGTTGATCTACCGTGCCACCTGCAAACTCAAAGGCTCTCAATTCACGAAGTGAACGAATGTATGCTGAGGTTTCTACTTTCAGATTAAACACGAGGCATTTACGATTATCCGAAAAATACTTCTCCATGGCATCGGCAAACTCACTTTTCTTAAAGTCGCTGAGGTGCGGAGAAACTGCTTTCCCCTTTGTAATGACTAAGCTGTGTTCCGGATCGGTTAGCAGGTGAAATGGGAACAACGAATAATTTCGTTTTATCAACTCAGTTGCTTCGGATTGATTTTCTTCCGTCAACCGGATAAATGAATCGTAGCGATAAACAAAAACCTCGCGCTGTTTCATGAGGTAAAGCAACTCCTCCACTTCATGTGTGGTCCAGCTGTTATTCAAATCGAGGTACAGTTTTTTGATCACCCGCGGTTCATACGCAGGATGGTATTCTTCTATTTTGTAGGCGTGCTTCTGAAAAACAAATTGATTGCCATAAGAAATTGGCTTAGTGGACATTGCCAATGTGAAATTCGGATCGTAAGCACCTTCGCGTGTATAAAATCCTTCACTGTCTTTTCCAAATCCTTGTGGAATAGTAGCATCCCCATCGCCTCCCATCCAACGAAAACGAATTAGTTCTTTTGCCTGATGGGCTGTTGGTCCTTGAAAAGTGATATTCCGGTAAATCGTTTTACCGTTTTCAACGATCAACGGTGAGGTGATCCCAAGTTTAAACTTTCGCTCTTCAAGTGTGGTGCACGGAAACACGCGCACCGTAACCGTGTTGCCTTCCTGCCAATGAACGACCGAAGGATCGCGTCTTTCTACACCTACAATTTGTTGGTATGCTTTGGTCGCTTTTTGTTTTGTCGTAAGAATTGCCTTTTCTTCTTTTCCTGCTATCCACAACGATAGCGAAGTAATAACCGAACCTTCGGGTAATTGAAAAGTGAAGATGGCTTCCTGCGTATTGCCATTCCACTGGTTGTTTCCTGAGTTGCGTATGTTGATGTATTTTTCGGTGTAAGCCAGACGCAAATTTGGATACACATCGATGTCTGAAATGAGATACGGAATACTCAAGTCTTTTCCATTCCACAACCGCTCGTTGGCTCGGTGTCTTGAATCCGATAGAATACGCAGGATATTGATGCGCTCTTCGCGATTAAGCGAAAGTCCCGGACTAAAACTGGCAAGCAAAACCAATGGGTCATGTTTTCGGGCTTCGTCCCACGTTACATTTCGGGGCATGAAACTCCAACTATCCCACCGATCTTTTCGGGTGGTGTACACCAATTCCGACTTCAGTATCCGGTGGGTGATCCAATCATTTGGAATGATCTGCCCAACGCGTAGCCAAATTGGTAAATCAGTTTTAGGATTAAGAACTGATTGGTTGGCAAATTTTTCAATGGCAGAAACTCTGTTGTTCCACTCCATCACAAACGCAACTGAAATCAAAATAACAGTGAGTGCTCCGGTAACCAGTGAAATGATTTCAGCTCGTTCAAACCGAAATCGGATGATCATGATGCCGCACAAAAACAATATCAGCGGCACAAAAATATGACCTCCGATACCCAGAGCAATCATTCCTACTAATCCGATAGGCATGAAGTTCAGAACATACAATGTCATGTAGAGGTACAACACCATGGCACAGCCCAGAAAAAATGCGAGCAATCGCTTCACCCATTTAGGCTGATGGTGGAAAAATCGAAAACTCAATAGTACGATCGAAGAGAGAATTAAGTAGACACACAACCACTCTACCGAATCTTCAAAAACCGACATATCGCGGTTCAGTGCATACGCGCTAATCAGAAATAAATGAGTGAGTACAACGGTTTGGTCAATGCTTTTACTTCGGAAGCTCTTCATGATTCCAAAGTCATTATAAAAGTTGAGGTACAGCAAATAACCAACTGCAAGCACATAATGAATTACAAAAAATGAAAATGAAGATGGTAAATCGCTGGTATCCATTACTTCCGTGATAGCATAGCAGGCAAAAGAAATGATCAATAGAATGTAGCCGACAAAAATTCTTTTGTTACGTCCATCGAGCGGGATGGGTAGCGGGTTGGTGTTTTCCATGATTGAACTGGTTTAATTCAGTAAACCGATAACGAACTAAAAGTACTTTGTGTTTCAAAGTAAAAGAGAAATATTTTTCTTATGGCTCTAATAATTGCCTACCGATACATCAATACCTATACTTGATTTATCTCAACTTGACTGCCACCCACATGTATGCTGGGCTGGAAAGCGGATGATACATGCCATAGTTGGTCTGGCCAAAGGCACGTGGATTTTGCCCGTTGTTGGGTGTAGCCGGGCCATTTCGCGAAAGCTCCATTTTTCCCGTTTCAACGGTAAAGCCCAACTCCTTCACTTCTTCTTTTTTTATTTTATAAGCCCGAAAGGGAACCTTGCCTTCATATACATAAGAACCATCATCTGTAATGGCCATCATCACTTCAATGCCATTCATCAAACCCAATCGGCTGGAAACAATGGCTTCCTTTGATAGTCCGAGTAAGTGTAAAACTTCTACATCGGTAAGCAATAACTTTTTCGCCAAAATACGACTGCTCAAATCTTGTGGCAGCTGCTCTGGCTCTTTCTTCAGCTCAATCGGATCTTTGCCCACCGGATATTTAATTCCTAGTTTGCCCCTCCTTTTGCCATTGAGATCCCACTTCACAAACAAGCCATACAAAGCAATCTTTTGCTGGGTCAGGTCATCTGAAATTTTTATACGCCAGTACAGAAATTCATTATCATTGGCCACATTGTACAAAAACTTGCCATCCTGGTCTAACCACCATTCGGTTTTCCACTCATCCGTTTGTCCATCCACCACCATAGGCTCTGTCAACTGAAAAGACTCGCGCTCCTTTTGCGCAAGCAAGGGTGTAGCCAACGAACAAATAAGAACAAGTGCCTGAAATGTGATTACCTTCATTTGAATCCTGATTTTAATACTGCAAGTTAAAACCTTTCGCGATTTGAATTTTAAAAACATATTTTGATTACCTTCACCCATTGCTCTAATTCCCAATACCCCATTTAAACCGCCCATCCCTATGAAACTAATTTGTTATGTTTTGGCTATTGCCGCCCTGGTTGTGGCTTGTACTCCGAAAGAAAAAACACTGGGAGAGTTAAACCCGGCCGCTCCCGGATTTGACTCCATCAATTCTGATCCGGCTGCCATTCAATTGGCCGATAGTATTATGGCTGCCATGGGTGGCCGCGAAAACTGGGATAAAACACGTTTCATCTCATGGAATTTTTTCGGAGTAAGGGATTTGACGTGGGACAAACATACCGGCCTTGTACGGATCGAATCGCCGGGTGACAGCTCCATTTACTTGGTCAATATTAATACAGGCGAGGGTCGTGTGAAATTTCACGGAGTGGAACTAACAGAAGCCGACACACTGAAAAAACTGTTGGATCGTGCCAAAGGCATTTGGATCAACGATTCGTATTGGCTCACCATGCCATTCAAGTTAAAAGATACGGGCGTAACACTTAAATACATGGGCGAAGACACCCTGAAAAACGATCGATACAACATTCTGCAACTCACGTTTGCCAATGTGGGCAACACGCCAGAAAACAAATACAAATTATATGTGGGCATCAAAGACAAGATGATCAAACACTGGGCCTACTTTAATGATGCTAAAAACGATACGGCGTTGTTCATTCGGCCATGGGATAACTACCAAAAGTATGGTAACGTGCTTCTTTCGTCTGATCGGTCGGACAATGGTGGGCCCAAGAATGTGAAAGTGAGCGAATCACTACCCGAAAAACTATTCACTGAATTTTAATCGCATCGTATGTTACTAAACCTTGAGAGCATCCCGCATTTTTATAAAAATTATATCAAACAAGTTGAAGAGACTGACTTGATTCAGGCACTCCGTATTTCGGGAAACAGAATGTCAGAAATCGTTCATGGCATTCCTGAATCGAAAGCCGATTTTCGTTATGCCGAGGGCAAATGGAGCGTGCGCGAATTGCTTTGCCACATGATTGATGCTGAACGAATTTTTACCTACCGCGCCCTGCGCTTTGCGCGAAATGACAAAACACCTTTGGAGGGATTTGAAGAAAACGACTATGCCCCCCAAGCGAATGCAGAAGGGAGAAGTTTAAAAAAGATTGCCGATGAAATGACGCGCCTGCGTGCATCAACCATCGATTTGTTTGAAGGCTTTTCTCCGGAAATGTTAGCGCGCAAAGGTACAGCCAATAAAAACGAGCTTTCAGTTGTGGGCCTTGGCTTTATCATTGCAGGCCACGAAACCCATCACCGCCACGTGTTGGTGGAACGTTACCTATCCGACAAGAAGTAATGCGCGTTGTCTTTTGGATAGGCTTTGCCGGCCTTTTAATGAGTTGCTCTCCGCGACTGCATGTATTGCAACACGTGCGCGACACCGAGAAGTTATTCAACAACCACACCGGCTTTGTACTTTTTGATCCCAGCCAAAATAAAACGCTGGCCGCATACAAGGAGCGGCACTATTTTACGCCTGCCTCTAACACCAAAATTTTTACATTTTTCACCAGCATCCAGATATTGGGCGACTCGGCAATTGCCTTTAAATACAAACTGGCTAAAGATTCACTAATTGTTTGGGGCATGGCTGACCCCTCATTTCTGAACCCGGCGGTGTTTACCAACCAGCGCTCGTATAACTTTTTACAATCGCAGGGCGAAAAAATTTTTCTTTCGCAGAGTCACTTTCAAACAACAGCTATGGGAGCAGGCTGGGCGTGGGACGATTATGCCTATGGTTTTTCGCCTGAACGATCGCCCTTCTCATTGTATGGCAACTTGCTCTCTGTTCAAAAAAATACAGCACGAAAATTAGTAGCGACTCCTTCGTTTTTTCAGCCGTATCTGCTGGAAGAAACGGACATTCACGCAGCCGAAGACATCGTACGCGATGTTGATGCAAACACGCTGCGCCACTACCCCGGCAAGCGCAATCGCTTCAAATGGACTGTGCCCATTCACTTTTCGGCACCGCTTACAGCATCTCTCCTCCGCGACACGCTGAACAAACCGGTAGAGTTTATCCATCGCCCCATGGCAAAAGATGCTCAGACACTACGGAGTGTACCGTTGGACAGTTTGCTGAAAGTGATGATGGTAGAAAGCGACAATCATATTGCCGAGCAATTGTTGTTGCAATGTGCAGCGGTAGTGAGTGACACCCTGCAACCTGAAATTGCCATTCAGTATGCAACTCAACAATTGCTTGCCGATTTGCCCGATCGTCCGCAGTGGGTAGATGGGTCTGGACTTTCGCGCTATAATTTGTTTACGCCGCGCAGCATCGTGCATGTTTGGAATAAAATTTATACAACCATTCCTGAAAAGCGATTGCTTTCTTTGCTTGCTGTTGGTGGAAAATCAGGTACCATCAAAAATTGGTACAAGGCAGAAGTGCCTTACATTTACGCTAAAACCGGAACGCTGAGCAACAACCATTCCCTCAGCGGATTCATTAAAACAAAAAGTGGAAAAACTTTGATTTTTAGTTTGATGAGCAATCACTATGTGGCCTCTACCAACGAACTGCGAAAACAAATGGAAAAAATTCTGAAGCACATCTATGAGAAGTACTAGCACCATGAAACGACCGATTGCATCCTACCTTATTTTAGTGGCGATATTCTTTCTTGGAATATCATCCCTTTCACACGCACAAACACGCGACAGTCTTGATATTAAAATTGGTCAAATGATTTTGATGGGTATTCCGTATGCGCAAGTCGACACCACTATCCTCGAAGAAGTGCGCAAGGGAAATATTGGCTCGATCATTTTGTTTGAAAAAAATATTCCCAAAAAACCCAGTGCCTTTGCTGACCTGAAAAAAATCATCTGGACCTATCAGGAAGCGGCACCATTTCCCATCTTCGTTTCAATTGATCAAGAGGGAGGTAAAGTAAATCGGTTAAAAGAGAAATATGGTTTTACCAAATCCATCACCGCTCGTGCCACCGGTAAATCCAAATCGCTGGATTCAGCCCGATTCTATGGCGAGGCAACAGCTGCAACACTTTCCGGCCTTGGGTTCAATGTCAACTTTGCACCGTGTGTTGATGTTGCCGTAGAACCCACCAACCCGGTCATTGTCCGACCTGAGAGATCATACTCTGCCAGCGAAGATACGGTAGCTTTGATGGCGGGCGAATTTATTAAACAACACCGCAAGTATGGAGTGGTAACTGTGCTCAAGCATTTTCCCGGTCACGGCAGCTCCACAACGGACTCTCACTTTGGCATTGCCGATGTCACAAAATCGTGGACATCAAAAGAGTTGAAGCCGTATTCACTTTTGCTGGATTCCGGATTGGTAGATGCGGTGATGAGTTGTCATATCGTAAACAAAGAATTAGATCCATCCGGGAAGCCGGGTACGCTATCCATCGATATGCTGGATGGTTTGCTTCGTAAAAAATTAGAATATCAGGGCGTGGTTTTTTCAGATGACATGCAGATGGAAGCCATCTCGAAACAATATGGGTTCGACGAGTCGATTAAAATGGCCATTCTGGCCGGGGTAGACATCGTATGCTTTGCCAACAACGTGCCCGGAAGTCAAAAGGTAAGTCCACAACGAATTTTTTCAGTCATTAAAAATGCTGTGGCGAATGGTGAAATTCCGGTGGAGCGAATCAATCAATCGTATCAGCGGATTATCGCCTTAAAAAAGAAAATAGATTTAACGCAACGCGGCGAGCTTGAAAGTAATTTTAAAAAATTAGAACTTCGCCAAAAGTTAACTGCGCTTCAACTAAAAGCAGCGAAAGAAGAACTGCAGTTACTTCAAGAGAAAATAGATTCATCGGGAAAGAAAAAGAAAAAAAAGAAAAGTAAAAGCAAATAATCATTGACAACTATGGAAAAAGAGACCGTTGCACTGAAAAAAGAAAATTTAATTCTAAAAGTTGTGTGTGGAGCCTTGCTGGTAGCCGGAGTCGGTTTATATATCTACGCATACCTGCAAAAAGATTTTGCGCTTTCCAAACATGAAGAGGCGCTGACAGCCACTGTAAAATTAAAAGAATGTGAAAGCGAAGTGACTAAACAACGAAACCTGGCTTCGCTGGCAGAAACTGAAATCTGGAATCAAAAGCAATTGGCAAATGAGTGTTATGCCAAGTTAGAAGCAAAAAATAAAAAGAAATAAGTGATGGAAAACACAATGTCTTCAAAGCACAATCGCCGCTCAGAATAAAAAATGAATCAGGTTTACAATCTTTATGCTTCTCAACAACCTGAAGTACCCATCCTTCTGAGCGTACCGCACTGTGGCACACGCTTCCCTCAAGAGTTAAAGGACGAATACAAATCCGAATTTCTTCAATCGCTGGAGGATACCGATTGGTTTGTAGATAAACTCTATGGCTTTGCGTCATCTCTTGGTATTACTATGATTACCGCGAACTACAGCCGATGGGTAATCGATCTGAATCGCGACCCGCAAAGCAAACCACTCTATTCCGATGGGCGCGTGATCACTGGCTTGTGCCCCACTACCAACTTTCTAGGAGAGCCCATCTACCGCGATGAACGAAAAGAAATTTCTGCCGAAGAAACGGCACGCAGAGTGTCGCACTATTACAAACCGTATCACGATGCACTCGAAAATGAATTAAACCGACTGCATCAAAAGTTTGGCAAGGTGCTGTTGTGGGATTGCCACTCCATCCGGCAATGGGTACCATCTATTCACACAGAGAAATTTCCCGATTTGATCTTGGGCAATGCCGATGGCACTTCGGCTTCCACAGAAATTATCTCAGAGGCGGTACAAACATTACAGAGTGCAGGGTACTCATTTAGTCACAATCATCCATTCAAAGGCGGTTACATTACCCGTCACTATGGCCAACCTCATTTACAACGACATGCCTTGCAACTGGAGATGAGTAAAGTAAATTACATGGACGACTCTGAAACCAAATACGATGAAGTTAGGGCAGGAAAAATGCAATTTGTTTTAAAGAGTGTATTGAAAAAATTGATTGATACTTTGCGCTGAATTTTTTTTTGCTATCACTTGACCTGCCTCTCTCTTGGAAGCTCCACAAAGAGGGGTGTCCACCGTTGGTGGACGGGGTGAGGGAAAACTTAACATTGAAAAATGAACACTGAACTTTCAACATCTCAACCTGCTTCACTCAAATTCTTTTGCTTCTCTTCCTTGCTACTTCAAGAGAAATGGCTGACGCCTGCCTATGTGGGCATCGATAAAAACGGTGTTATTCAATACCTCAGCAATGCCGCTCCACAAGAATCCATCGCCATCGAAATAGTACAAGGCCATGCGCTTCCGGGTTTTCAAAATGCACACTCCCATGCCTTTCAGTATGCGATGGCAGGGCTTGCTGAAAATCATGCTGCCGGCATCGACGATGACTTTTGGACATGGCGTGAAGAAATGTATAAATGTGCACTCTCGGTAGATCCGGATCAGGCCGAAGCAATCGCAGCGATGCTCTATGCCGAAATGGTGCGACAGGGCTACACGCACGTGGCTGAGTTTCACTACCTACATCATGACAAAGATGGAAAACCGTATTCACAGCTGGCCGAAATGGGCGAACGCATGGTGCGTGCTGCACAATCAGCCGGAATAAAAATCACGCTAGTGCCGGTGTTCTATCAAAACGGAACTTTCGGGCAAGCGCCACAGCCACGCCAGCGAAGATTCATTTCAAAAACGGTCGATGACTATTTTCGATTATTGGATGATTCAACAAAAGTGATAAAACAATACGACGCGGCATCATTAGGTTTTAGTGTCCACTCGCTTCGCGCAGTGGATTTGGACGATATAAAAACCACCTTTGAACAGGGCCCTCCGACAATTCCTTTTCACATGCATGTAGCCGAGCAAAAAAAAGAAGTCGAAGACTGTTTAGCATTTTCAGGAAAACGACCCATGCAATGGTTGCTCGATCATCTGCCGGTGAATGATCGATTTTACCTCGTTCATTCTACACATTTGAATGACGATGAATTGCATCAATTGGCAAAGTCCAATGCCACTGTTGTATTGTGCCCCAGCACCGAAGGTAATCTGGGCGATGGCATCTTCCGCATGAAAGAATTTGTCAACTCAGGTGGTCGATGGTGCATCGGCACCGATAGTCATATTGGGCTAAATCCATTCGAAGAATTTCGGATGATTGATTACCGCCAGCGATTAGTTACTAATAAGCGCAACACATTTGATGGAGATGCCGCACGTATCATGACCAACGAAGCCGCCACGCGCGGCCGAATGGCAATGGGTGTGCATCACCACGAACATTTTCAGGTCGGCCAGCCACTCGATGCACTCGTCGTTCACGCTACTTCTCACCTGCTCGCCACCACCTCTGAAAAAAACAGACTTTCCACCCTTATTTATACTTCCGATACAAGTCGAAATGTAGGCACATTAGTGAATGGTCAATGGGTCGTAAAAGGGCAGCATCACCAAAACGGACATGCGATAAAGTCTGCATTCATACGAACGATGCGTGCATTCAATAATCGTTAGTTGTTTATTGTATATCGTTTATGTAAGTTTATGCGATAATTACAACAGGTAAAAGTTTACCAAAATGAAGAGATCTTCTACAGTAAATACTGTTTTTTGAAGTATCTCAAGAAGTCAAGGGTTTCGATTAGCCGCTGAAAACAAAAACATCGAAACTCATTTTATCTTTCTCTCCCCAATATCGTTCTAGTATTTGCATTTGATCGAAAAATCAACGGTCGTGTTTACTATTGGAATACAGCTTATAATTATATTACAGCATGAACAGTATACACCCTCCCTGTATAAAGTTTCTAATTGCGTGCTTACTCACCAGCTACACTTCGTTTGGCCAGGATACAAAAGCACTGATTGAAAAAGGCGATAAATTTTATGCGAAGGCCGACTATCGGCAAGCGTTAGAAAACTATAGGCTGGCACAGTCCAAACTTCCGGGTGATGCAACTATTCAATTAAAAATCGGCCAAACCTATCTTTCTGCGGGGCTGGAGGCAGAAGCGCTTCCTTACCTGGAAGAGGCCTATCGAAAAAACCCAAACGTAGATCCGGACATTGATTATTACCTCGCTGAAGCCTTACAAAGTAATTCGCATTTTGGACGAGCGATGGAGCATTACAAAAAATTTAAAGAGAAAAACAAAAAGTTATCCACCATAGCTTTGCACAAAATTCAGCAATGTCATTTAGGTGATTCGCTCATGCGCCATCCACTTTTGTGCAGCATAAAGATTTTAGAATTTCCGGTTAATTCACCTTATCAGGATTACGGACCCCTGGTTAATGAAAAAGAAGACTTATTGATTTTTACGTCCGCGCGCGACTCCCTGCAAAAAGATAAAAAGTTCAACACATTGTTTGAAGATATACTCAGCACCCATTTAGTCGATCAAACCTGGAATGTTCCCCAAAAATTAAGCGATAAAATTAACGATCAATTTCACGATGCGGCCACCTATCTGACACCCGATGGAAAAACGATATTTCTGTATTATGAAAAAGGGAATGGCGACATTTATCAGTCCAGTTTTGATGGCGAAAAATGGAGTGTGCCCAAATCGATGGGTAAAGAGATAAATACACTTTCGTGGGAAACATCCGGGTGCTTGTCGTCGGATGGAACCAAATTTTACTTTACCAGCGATCGCTCCGGTGGCTATGGCGGTTTAGATATTTACGTAAGTGAAAAACTGAGCAACGGAGAATGGGGTAAAGCAAAAAACGTAGGTCCAAAAATAAACTCAAAAGGAAATGAAGATGCACCCTTCATTCATTCGGATGGTACTTTGTATTTTGGATCCGATGGTCATCTGGGGCTAGGTGACTTCGATATCTTTAAAAGTGAAATGGTGAATGGACAGTGGACTAAGCCTTCCAACCTAGGCTACCCTATCAACACACCTAAATTTGAAAATTACTTTTATCTGTCAAAAGATAAGAAGCGCGGCTACTTCAGTGCCATGCGCCCCGAAGGTGTCGGCAATTCTGATATCTGCTTTGTACAATTTCACGATCCTCCACCTCCGCCACCTAAAGAAGAAGAGGTAATTGCCGTTACACCCATCGCTCAAGATACCACGAAAGAAGCGGAGATCATTGGCGATGAATTTGTGGATGCGATGATCAGCTTTCAAAAGGATTTAGGCCTAGCCACTCAACTGACCGGAAAAGTGCTGGATGCTGAATCCGCACAGCCGCTGAAGGCACAAATCATTTTGGTAGATAATAAAACCAACAAGGTAATTGAGCGCGTATATTCAAATGGCACTACCGGGGAATTTAAAATCATCATTCCACATGGTGGTAATTATGGAATCAACACATCGGTAAACGGCTACTTGTTCAACTCGCTCAATTTTGAAGTGCCTACCTTCACCGACTACCAAGAAATTGAAACAGGCATTTTCATGCAAAAAGCCGAAGTAGGATCGAAGGTGGTAATGAAAAATATTTTCTTTGATGTTGGCAAAGCTGAAATCAAAATTGAATCCATTAGCGAATTAGAAAGCATTTTAAACCTGATGGAAAACAGTCCGCTCATCAAACTTCAAATCAACGGCCACACGGATAACTCGGGAGACGCAGCTACCAACAAAGCTCTCTCACTTAAGCGCGCTCAGTCTGTTGTCGCATTTTTGCTTCAGCGAGGTGTTGCTCCCGATCGACTCCGGGCAGTTGGTTATGGCGAAGAAAAACCCATCGTTTCCAATGATGATGAAACCGGTGGCCGTGAGGTAAATCGCAGAACGGAAATTGAAGTTTTTGAAACATCCCCGAAAGGAGACTAAAAATCTTTTGATGTAAAGCAACTCGCATTTTATTACCCCCATTCATATACTTTCTCAACAAGTTGTCATAAATTTTTCTTAATTAGGTATTCAAACCGAAAACCTCATGAGAAAAAGTATAGCACTCTTTGCCTTGTTGCTTATTGCCTTTTCAGGCATGGCTCAAAAAACAAAGTCAAAATCAGACAACACTTCATCTTCCACAATCAAAGCCGATCAGTTCAAAGGGTTGAAATGGCGCAACATTGGTCCCTTCCGCGGAGGTCGCGCAAATGCCATCGTAGGCGATCCGCTCAATCCGATGGTTTACTACGTCGGCTACACGGGTGGCGGCGTAGGCAAAACCGATGACGGTGGTGCCACCTGGAAAAATATATCCGATGGATTTTTTAAAGTAGGATCGATAGGCGATATCGCTGTTTGCGAATCAGACCCCAATGTTATTTATGTGGGCACCGGCGAACATGCCGTGCGCGGTGTGATGACTTCCTACGGCGATGGCGTTTACAAATCAACCGATGGAGGCAAAACGTGGAAGAATGTTGGACTTGAAAAAACACGACATATCTCCGATGTCATTGTGCATCCCAACAATCCAGATGTAGTATATGTAGCCGCACAAGGCACGGTGCATGGCCCCAGTGCCGAAAGAGGAATTTATAAATCTGTTGATGGTGGTGCTACGTGGAAACGCACACTTTTCGTAGATGAAAACACAGGTGCCTCTTCACTCAGTATCGATTACACCAATCCTCGTATTTTATACGCTGCCACCTGGCAACATAGACGCTATCCCTGGAAAGTAGAAAGTGGTGGTCCAGGCTGCAGCATTTGGAAATCAACTGATGCGGGTGAGACGTGGAGTAAAATCAACGAAGGGTTGCCCAAGGAAATGGGAAAAATCGGAGTGAGTGTTTCTCGTGCTAATCCGAATCGTGTGTTTGCCATTGTAGAAGCAGAAAAATCAAAAGCAGGATTGTATCGATCAGATGATGGTGGTAAAAAATGGAATCTGCTATCCACCGATCAGAATATCACTTCACGCTCGTGGTATTATATGGAAGTGTTTGCCGATCCGGTTAATGCCGATGTGGTGTATGTACTCAATGCTCCGATGATGCGATCCATTGATGGCGGAAAAACTTTTTCCAACATTCGAGTAGGCCATGGCGATACACATGACTTATGGATTAACCCCAAAAACAATCAAAACTTTGCTTTGGCGGATGATGGCGGTGGCGAAATCAGCTACAACACTGGCCGCACGTTTTCTCCGCTCAACAATCAGGCTACTTCACAGTTCTACAGAGTCATTGCTGATAATCAGTTTCCATATTGGGTATATGGTGGCCAGCAAGACAATTCATCCGTAGCCACACCAAGTCGCAACGGAAGCTTTGGCATTACCGACAAAGATTGGATCAACGGCCCCGGTTGCGAAAGTGCGTGGGTTGCCTTCAACGATCCGAACCATCCAGAATTTTTATACGGTGGTTGCTATCAAGGTCAGATCGATGTGCTGGATAGACGGACAGGTGAAGTGAAAGATTTACAAGAGTACCCCTCTACCAATTTAGCGTACGCGCCCAAAAAGATGAAGTACCGCTTCAATTGGAATGCACCGCTCATCAATTCACCACACGATCCTAAAACAATGTATCATGCAGGAAATGTTTTATTTAAAACAACCAATGGTGGCTTAAGCTGGGATGTCATCTCTCCAGACTTAACACGCGATGATACCACCAAGCAAGATGTAAGCGGTGGGCCCATCACCAACGAAGGTGCTGGTGGCGAAAACTACAACACCATTTACTACGTGATTGAATCTCCGCATCAGGCGGGAGTGATTTACACCGGTAGCGATTGTGGATTAGTTCAACTCACTAAAGATGGTGGCAAAACCTGGACAAACGTAACTCCGGCTGGTTTACCCGAAGCAATGATTCACTCCATTGAAGTTTCTCCGCACGATGCCGCTACGGTTTACATCTCCGCTTCACGTTACAAGTTCAGCGACTACAGCAACATGACGTACAAGTCTACCGACTATGGCAAAAGCTGGACTAAAATTGGAAACGGAGTAGATGCAGATGATTTCATCAAAGTAATTCGCGAAGACAAAAAAGTAAAAGGTTTGCTCTATGCCGGATCAGAAAGAGGATTTTATTTGTCTGCCGATGGTGGAAATTCCTTTAGCAAATTTCAGTTGAACTTACCGGTTGTTCCAGTTACAGACTTAACCATTCGTGATAATGATTTAGTAGCAGCCACAGCCGGAAGATCATTCTGGATATTAGATGATCTCGGTTCCATTCAACAAACGAAAGGTGTTATAGATGCGAGTCTGAAAATTTTCACACCAAAGCCAACCTATCGCTTATCATCGGTTACTATTCCTGAATATTTTGGCGACATTCCGGGTTTAGGTCGCAATCCGGCCAACGGTGTGTTGTTAGATTATTATCTCAAAGACAAAGCCGACACCACAAAAGTAACACTCGATATTTTGGATATGAATGGCAAAGTCATTCGCAGTTACACCAACAAAAAAGATGAAAGCTTCAAGCCTTATCCCGGCGGCCCTCCCGGCAAGCAAACCATTCCTGCCGAAGCAGGCGTAAATCGTTTTGCGTGGGATTTCAGAACCGAAGCATTGAGTGGAGTGCCCGGTGTTTTTGTGTATGGCGATTACCAAGGCTACCGCGTGGCACCCGGCAGATACAAAGCGCGCATCTCTCACAAAGGTGTGATTTCTGAAACAGAACTAGAAATCATTTCCGATCCAAAAATTACCGCAACACCAGCCGAGTGGGATGCACAGCAAGAGTTTTTAAAACAAGCTGGAGATCAGTTTGAAGAAATGCATAAATCGGTGAACAAAATGCGGCAAGTGAAAAAGCAAATTGACATCTACAACGAATCGCTGAAAGACAATGCCGATGCAAAAGAAATTATCAACACCGGCAAAGAGCTGATCAAGAAAATTGAAAAGTGGGAAAGCAACCTCATCGAACCACGCAGCAAAAACTTCCAGGATGTGATCAACTTCCCGAACAAACTCAATTCAGAATTTTTGCAATTACGTGGCGTAGCCGACACACACGATCCACGTTTGACTAAAGGTGCGCAAGATCGCGCCCGCGATGTGCAAGCCGACTGGGTAAAGTACAAACAGCAAATGCAAATCTTAATCAACACCGACATTCAGCAATACAACAAGCTGTTTAAAGATAAAAACATGCCGGCTTTAATTACAGAAACAAAAGACACAGTGATCAACAACTAAGTGCTATGAAGCAAATTGTTCTTTTCATTCTTGCTCTGCTTGTCGCAGATGTATGGGCGCAGAAAAAGCCACAACCCTCAACTCTTTCGTTTGATGCCGCTCTCTACTCGGGCATACGCTGGCGCGAAGTGGGGCCTTACCGCGGAGGCAGATCGTGTACGGTCACCGGTGTAGTGGGCAACCCAAATTTGTATTATTTCGGCACGGTGGGTGGTGGAGTGTGGCGCACGAAAGATGCAGGGCAATCATGGGAGAACCTAACAGATAATTATTTCGGTGGAACGATTGGCGCTGTGGCCGTTGCTCCCAGCGACCCCAACGTTATTTACGTAGGCGAAGGCGAACAAACACTGCGCAACAATGTATCGAGTGGCTGGGGCGTGTGGCGATCAACCGATGCAGGCACAACTTGGAAACACATCGGGCTTAAAGACTCCCGACATATTTCACGCATTCGCATTCATCCAAAAAATGCAGATGTAGTTTATGTAGCTGCCATGGGCAACCTGTGGAAGCCCAATGAAATGCGTGGGATTTTCAGAAGCACAGATGGCGGCACTACGTGGAAAAAAATTCTGTACGTCAATTCTTCTACCATGGCTGGCGATTTGGTGATGGACCCAAACAACCCACGAATTTTATATGCGGCCATGTGGAGTATGAAACGCAATGGTTATCGCATGGACAGTGGCGGGCCTGATTCGAAATTATATAAAAGCACCGATGGTGGCGATACGTGGGAGAATCTGTCGGATAAGCCCGGCATGCCCAAAGGTATCAATGGCATCATCGGAGTTACAGTTTCTCCTGTCAACTCCAATCGCATCTGGTCGATCATTGAAAATACCGAAGCACCTGGCATCTACCGATCAGATGATGCGGGTAGTACCTGGACGCGTGTAAATCAGGATCGTGCATTGCTGCAACGGGCGTGGTACTATTGCCGCATTTACGCTGATTCACAAAACGAAGACAAAGTTTTTGTGATGAACGTGAGTTATGGCGTATCGAAAGACGGTGGCAAAACTTTTGAACTGAAAGATGCCCCGCATGGCGATCACCACGATTTGTGGATTGATCCAACCAACAATCAACGCATGGCCATTGCCGATGATGGCGGTGCTCAAATTTCAAATGACGGTGGCGAAAACTGGACTACTTATCACAACCAACCTACGGCTCAATTTTATCGCGTCACTACCGACAATTCATTTCCATATCACATCTTAGGAGCACAGCAAGACAACACGAGCGTACGCATTTCACATCGTACCAATGGAAGCTCTATTTCAGATAAAGATTGGGTCGCTTTGTCAATAGGTGAAAGTGCTCATCTGGCACCTGATCCGCTCAATCCTTCCATCATTTACGGAAGTGATTTTAAAGGTTATATGAGCATGCAGAATTTAGAAAACGGTCAGGAACGCAGCACCAATGTTTGGCCTGATCTTCCGGCAGGCTCGGGTGTAGAAGTAATGAAGTATCGATTCAACTGGAATTATCCGCTGGTGTTCAGTAAACACGATCCTAAAAAATTATTTGCCGGATCAAATCACTTGCATGCCACCACCAATGGCGGGCAGAGTTGGCAAGAGATAAGTCCAGACCTAACTCGCGGTGAACCCGAAACTATCAAATCATCCGGCGGGCCGATCACACAAGACAACACCGGTGCAGAATACTATGCTAACATTTTTGTAATTGCTGAATCTCCTTTTACAAAAGATGAAATCTGGACCGGATCAGACGATGGATTGTTGCACGTAACTACCGATGGAGGCAAGAGTTGGAAGAACGTGACTCCACCTACGTCACCTAAATACAACATGTGGAACAGCATTGAAGTAAATCCATTTGTGAAAGGCGGTGCGTACGCCGTTGCCACCTCTTACAAGTTTGGAGACTACACTCCATACATCTACAAAACCACTGACTACGGCAAAACATGGACACAAATCACGCAAGGAATTCCATCCGAAGAATTTGCACGTGTGGTTCGTGCAGACCTCAAGCGTCCCGGCTTGCTTTATGCCGGAACCGAAAAAGGAATGTGGATTTCATTTGACGATGGTGCAAGTTGGAATTCATTCAAATTAAATATTCCTCCTGTGCCCATTGCTGATCTTACCGTTAAAAACGACAACCTTATTGCAGCAACACATGGCCGGGGATTTTGGATGATCGATGATCTTACGCCTCTCCAACAACTAACTACTGAATTGGCTTCAAAAGATCGGATACTCTATAAACCGATGCCAACCTTTCGTATGCCAAGTCAAGGTGGCTATCGCGAGGCGCGCAAAGGGGAAGGCGAAAATCATCCCGGAGGTGTGATGGTACATTTCTATCTAAAGGCGTTGGATGAAAAGGATGAAGTGAAAATCACTTTCGTGGAAAACAGTGGTAAGGTGATTCGCACCTTCAGTAACAAATCAAAAGAACGAAACGAACAATTAAAATTGAAAGCAGGTGGTAATCGCTTTGTGTGGGATATGCGGTATCCCGGGTTTCAATCCTTTCCGGGAATGGTGTTTTATGGCTCACCGAATGCGGGTCCAAAAGCAGTGCCTGGTAAATACAAAGTGCAACTAACTGTGAACGATCAAAGCCTTGAACAAGAGTTTGAAATCTTGAAAGACCCACGCATCAATACCACCGCAGAAGAATTTCAAACGCAGTTTGATTTCTTAGTGAAAGTGCGCGACAAGGTGAGCGAAGCCAATCAGGGGGTGATCGATATCCGAAAGATCAAGGAGGATCTCGGTGCACTGAAAAATAAAATGGGCAACGAAGCGCAGTACAAAGAGTTATTGGAGATGGTGAAAAAGTTTGAAATGGAATTAACGCAACACGAAAACAATTTACACCAGACAAAAAACAAGAGCGTGCAAGACCCATTGAACTATGGAATCAAAATCAACAACCGCTTGGCACACTTACTCAGCGAGCAGGCAGCCGGAGATTTTCCGCCCACACAACAAGGAGAAGAAGTGCGTCAGCAGCTTTCAAAAAAAATTGATGAAGAGCTCACCAAGTTGCAGCAAACCATTCAGCAAAATACAGAGCGGATTAATTCATTAGCGAAAGAAAAAGGAGTAGATGTCATTATGATTAAGAAAAATCCAATTGTGAATTAATGTAAGGTTGAGATAAATCAAAATTGATTGGTTTCGGTGCGCTGCACCTCAGAACAAAATTCATGGCTTAGCTACAAATTTTCCGCGGCACTGCTGCTAGTTGCCTATTTCAGCGGCAGAGCCTCAAGAAATTTGTAGAAAAATAACCAAAGGCATATTCAATGTGCAGAACACAGAAATATCCCTCCACACGAACCATAGGAAATAAAAAAGCCCCACATTTCTGCGGGGCTTTCTCCACTGCGATTGATAATTAGTGAGTGACTATCAATTTCGCCTGACGGATTTGACCGTCAGATTCAGCTGTTATCAGATAGGTTCCATTCGCTAGCCCTTTCACATCCAATTGCTGCTCCACTCTATTCTCTTCTGTCAATTGTATCTGATGACGCATCAACTCTATACCCTGCAAGGTTACCAATCGGATCAATAACTGGGCACCATAAGGCACTGCATTCAATTTTAGTTTAACTGTATTACTTCCATTGGATGGATTAGGTGACACGGTCAGTTTAATGGTGGTACGGAAATCAACTTGCACTATACTGGATAGAGTAGACTTTCCGTCAAAGTCTACTTGCTTTAAACGATAATAAGATATACCCTGATAGGGTGTCGCATCCAATTGTTGGTAATCCGTGCGCGAATTTTTCGTTCCCTGGCCATCCACCTTGGCCACTACACTCCAATTTTTAGCATCAACAGATGATTCAATTTCAAAATACTGGTTGTTCAATTCAGAAGCTGTTGTCCACTTCAAAATAACTCCATCCTGATCAGGAGTGGCTGTAAAGCTGATCAACTCCACAGGAAGCGGTGCGGTTGCCAGATTAACACTGCCGATCGAAAAATAGAATCCGGTGCCCGCAGCAAAATCGTAATCAAATTCCACAATATCGGTTGCGTTATTGACGCTTGATGGAGAGATCGAAGTAGCCCCTGTTGCAAAGATACCATCAGCATCTACCAACAAGCGAACATCATTGAGCTCATTGTTTCCTAATACTCCGTTTACGCCTACTACACCCGACATATTGAAACGCAATTTCAGTGTACCAACTGATCCTGTTTCTTTAGCAAACCAGGCACGTGACAAACGTGCCCTGATTACCTCTAAGTTCGCCGTAGTACCATAGTCGGTTCCGGTAAGTGCCGCCATTGGCTGATTATTATGTCCCCAAGCAAAGAAACTTCTATTGGTTGCAAATGCATTTGAGTTCGAAGCATTGTCTGCCGCAATATCCAAGTTTCCAATGGTCAATACGTTGTTCGTATTTACACTGGCCGATTGCTTTTGGCTCAGTGCTGAATTATCGTCACGTCCAATCACAGCGATATCATTTCTATAAATTCCGGCAGCGGTGGCATCCCACACAATTGTTCCGGTTGCACCGTTCCAATCTGAGGCAACATAATTTTGAGCCGCTGTTTGATCCAGCGTTATACCATATTTGATGGCCAGATAGCTTTGAATACGTTGCAATTGAGACAACGACATAGCTCCTTTATAGAGTACTACTTCATCAATATCACCATTGAAATAGCCGCCACCTCCAGATGATCCCAGATTAAAATTACTATTGTTACCCGTGAAGAATGCCATTGTGTTATCATTGGCAATTCGTCGACCATTGCGGTAGATATCCTGACGAGCACCCGAAGGAGTAGCTATTGTACTCGAAGTAAAACTCCACACATAATTAGTGGCTGCAACCCCTCCCCAATTAGTAAATAGGCGTTGCGTTCCTCCTGATGATCCGGCATCCCAATACAAATTATTATCGCTCCATGGCAAGTGAATGTTAATGCGGCCACTGGAAGCTTGATTTTCATAAAGTACAGAACTGGCTGTAACTACGTTTGTTCGGGTTACCATGATGGCATGGAAGTCCAAATAAATAGATGTCCCCATGATCCCTTCAAAAAGCGTGAGTTGATCATTGGCACCATCGAACTGTAAAGCAGGATTAAAGTTAGTACGGTTGTTCTGGAATGTAGGTTGATTTGTAGCTGTGTTTTGAATCACATTAAATCCATTTCCGCTTTGATCAGCCCATGCAGAAACAGTAGTCGTAGCCGTTACACCGGCATCGGCTTTCACCCAATATTGCATGTTGGGAACTACACCACCGGGTGCAGGCATGTTTGCAACCCCCAACGAGAAATAATCACCATCTGCAAAATTAATTCCTGAAAACGTGAGGAGGCTTCCCACCAGCGTTCCGGCATAAGTAGTGGCACCGGTTGTAAAATTTGCGTTGGTGTTTTTCACCAGTAACAAATAATCCGCTGCGTTGCCGCTGTTATAAATGCCTGAACTCAAATCAAAAATTACATCTACTGCACCGGGAGATCCTGTAAACTCTGTTCGCCAGGTGCGGCTTACGCGATAGGTGAGCGAAGGATGTGCGTTAGTAGTAGTAAGGCCTAATGCACCGTTATCACTTCCCCACATTAAAAATGTTTTATCAGTTGCGAAGGCTATTCCTTTACTAATTTGTACAGCCGATCGAGGATTGACACTTTGTGATTTGCGTTGATCCAAAAGTGAAATATCATCTCGGCCAATGCCGGCAATGTCGGCTCGGTAACCGCTGTTGGTTGTTACCGCATCATAGATAACGGTGCCATCGGAGGCAACATAATTCTGAGGAGTTGTTTGGTTGAGGGTGATACCATACTTCACGGCTAGGTAGCTGTGCAGGCGTTGTTGCTGTGCGCTCGTCATCAGGCTGGTGATGATGATCATTTCTGATACCTCACCATTGTAGAAATTGCCTCCTACCTGAGAGCCAAGGAAAAACGTTGAATTATTTCCTGTAAATGCGGTAAAGGTGTTGTCGTTACCAATCCGAAGTCCATTTCGTAGAATCTCTTGTCGAACAGCAGATGGTGTAGTGGTTGAACTTGCCCCTGCTGACCACAAGTAAGGTATGTTGGTTGTGCCACCCCAGTTTGTAAGTAATCGATTATTCGCACCTGCATCGCCTGCATCCCAATAAATATTGTTGTCAACCCAGGGCGCATAAAATCCAGATTGACCACTGATCGTGTTTTCATTGGTAAGCTTGGCACTTTTGACCGTAATCGTCTTCGATACCGTATACAAGTATACATCCGAATGGCTCAGCGTTTTAAATATACCACCTGTGATGGTCATGTCATCGTTTAAACCATCAAACAACAGTGCGGGGTTGCCGTTTGCACCTGTGGGTACAACTGTTGGTTGATTGCTGCCGTTGAGTTGATTCAATACAAACCCATTCGGACCTTGATCTGTCCACGACGATGCATTCGCGCCGCCAGTCACTCCCGCATCTGCCTTTATCCACAATCGTAAATCTACGGCCAAACCACCCGGTGAGGGTGTCGTCAACGGTGCTGTTGTGGCATCGATCGAACCAACTGTGAAAAATCCTTGATTCGAAGGAATATCCGTATACGGAACTGTGAAATAAATCTTGTTTCCTACTATCGAACTGGATGCATACGCTCGTTCGCCCACCGACGCATTGCCAAAGATCGCATCGTTATCAATCAACAAGCGAATGCTTGCCGTATTGTTAGTGCCCGCTCCTCCAGAACCAATGACTGTACTCATGTCAACTTCCACGATGGCATTGCCACTCGGATTTCCTATCTTCTCCGTAGACCAAATGCGAGCTAACTGACGAACGATACTCGCGCCGTTGTGCATGTAGGAAGGCGTTGCCACATCTGCTTGTGTAACTACTCCATTATGACCCCACATCAAAGATTCAAGATTGTTTGAAAAGGCCGTTGGGGTGGTGAAGTCTCCATTGGCTATCGTTATCAAATCTCCCGTTGTGTTGATCGTTTTCGACTTGCGTTGATCTAATGCCGAATTGTCATCGCGTGCTATACCCGCTATGTCGCGTGCATAGACGGCCTGAGCGGTAGTGTTTCGGTAAATCGAGGTGCCTGCTGACGATAGGTAATCAAAGCCGCTGATCGTTATGCCGTACTTCAAGGCCAAGTAACTTTGAATCTGTTGGGTTTTAATCGCAGTCAATGGACCCGTGTAAATGATCACTTCTCCAATATCTCCATTGTAAAAGTTGCCACCGGCATTTGTTGAGCCTATAAAAAAGTTGTTGTTGTTGCCCATAAAGGAACTCATCGAATTGTCGTTGGCAATCCGGAAGCCATTTCGATAAATATCCTGACGTACTCCGCTAGGTGTTGATGACGTGCTCGCCTGCAACGACCACATAAAGGGTGTGTTCACAGTGCCTCCCCAGTTCACAGACAATCGGTTGGTTCCTGTGTTTCCGGCATCCCAATACAAATTGTTGTCAGACCATGGTGAGTGAAAATTAAATTGGGGGCCCGCTCCACTGGGGGTTTCAAAAAATAGTGAACTGTTACTTACTGTATTGGTCCGTGACACCACAAACGCATATACATCGGTGTATGTGTTGATGTTACCGAGAATACCTCCTGTTAAAGATAGATGATCGTTTGAGCCATCAAACTGTAACGTCGGGTTAAAGTTGATGCGGTTCGGCTGAATAACGGGTTGATTCACCGCGTTCGTTTGGACTACGTTAAATCCATTTCCGCTTTGATCGTCCCACTTAGACGCATTCGTAAAACCTGATACCCCTTTGTCGGATTTTAACCACAATGTCATGTCATTCACCACGCCTCCCGGTGCCGGCACATTGGGCAAGGCTAATGTGAAATAATCGCCCTCCGTAAAATTAACACCCGTGAATGTAAGGGTGGTTCCGCTGAAGGATGCGCCAGTAATGTGTGCTGTGGCTCCTGTACTGAAATTGGTATCTGTATTCTTTATCAGCAATGCATAATCCACCGGATTGTTGGTGTTATAAATGCCCTCACTTAAATCAAAACTAACTGAAACAATTCCAGGATTGCCAGTAATATCTACCCGCCATATTTTACCAACACGGTAAGGATATGATGGGTGTGCATTCACGTTGGTGGGTGTCAGAAATGAACTGTTGTTTCCCCAAACCATAAAATCCAAGTTCGATGCAAAGGCCCCACCTTTGTCGATGATTACTACCGACCCCGAATTAATGCTTTTTGATTTTGGTTGGCTTAAGCCAGATGCATCATCCCGGCCAATACCGGCAATATTGTATTTGTATCCTGAATTAACGGTGGCGTCCCATACCACTGTGCCATTGGCAGAAACATAATTAGTTGGAGTCGTCTGATCGAGGCTTACGCCATATTTAATGGCCATGTACGAATTAACACGATTCAGTTCAACGGCAGATAAATCCCGATCGTATTGAATTACTTCTGAAACGAAGGATCTGCTCGACTCTCCTCCGGAAGTTCCAATGTTCAAGCGAATGGTCGAATTAAACGAAGCTGAACCTGAATAAAGTAAAAACCCGTTTCTTAAAAACTGATAACCACCGCTTGCGGCACGCACTGTAGTATACAGCTTAGGATTGGTGCTGGCTGCTAATCCTGTAAGAAAACTTGGATTATTGTCTAAATAAAGTACGTCTTCCCTTCCGTTCCAAGTACCAAGTAATACGTTACCCGATTGGCTAGAAAACATTCTTCTGTTTTGCGTGCCCTCCATTCTACCCATTGTAATAACACTGTATTGATTTGTAGTGCCATACGCTAAGTTATGTCCACTCACACCATTATAATAAATGGTCGGGTTGTAATTGATCAAGTTAGTTGTAGAATTCCATACTGGGGTACCCGTATTGGTGGCGTTGTTTGAAAGCGATGTTTGATCGCTCCATCGCTGCACACTCCCTCCATCCGTTGCAGCAGTAACTCCCGCATCCGAATAAACGCCAGCATTCGCTTTTAGCCATACATTTAAGCCATTGATTACACCTCCAGGCGCCACCACACGTGGCAATGCGAGCGTAAAGAAATCTCCATCAGCAACAGGCACGTTTGTAAATGTAATTACATTCAATGCAATAGTAGCTCCTGTTGTATAGGCTATTGCTCCTGTACTAAAATCCGTGTCACCCGTTTTATACAACAGGGCATAATCGGAAGCCAAACCACTGTTATAGATTCCTGTCCCCAGATCGAAACTAATATCTACAACTCCGGGAGTTCCATTTAAATCTGCTTTCCAAATTCGTGTCACACGCATCGGATAAGAAGGGTGTGTATTATTCGTAGACGCACCCAACGAGCCTCCATCATCGCCTACCATCCAGAAATCTTTTGTGGATGTAAATGCAGATGTTTTTTCTATGGTTAAAACGGAACCACTACTAGAGCTCTTTGATTTTCGTTGATCCAATCCTGAAATATCATCGCGGCCTACCGCGGTAATGTTGTTGTTGTATCCGGCATTGGCTGTAATGTCCCAATAAATAGAAGCATCACCTGCTATATAATTATGAGTTAAAGTCAGTCCGTATTTTGCACCGAGATAGCTTTCAATTTTTTCTTTTTCTGTAGTCGTTAAGGGAGAAGTCGTAGTGAGGATAATTGTCTCAGCAATTTTACCAAAAGGTTGTGTCCCCCCTTGAAAGTTACCAAAGTTATTGAGGTTAAGTCCCGCTAAATTGATGGTGCTTATTGAAGTTCCTTGCGATCCGTTTTTACGGAAGTTGACATCGCCTGTGCGCATTTCGAGCGCGACCAGCGCTGTTTCATTTTGCAACCAGGTAAAACCAGAAGGCTTGAATCCAAGATTGTCATTATCATAATATCCTAACTGCGTACCTCCTGATTGCACAATCAATGGGTGGTCATTAGCAGTTCCCCTAAACATGGTGCGCCAATTGCTATTCACATTTGGAATACCCACCGTAAACACCGTTGTGTTCAGGTTAGCTGGTGCCGATAGAGGTGTCATGATATCGTTGGTTCCAGAAAAGTCAATGGCAGAATGAAAGTTAACAGCATTCGTGAGAAGTGAGGGTTGATTCGCAACTGTATTCTGAATGGCATCATTACCCACGCCACTCTGATCAGCCCAGTTGCTCACATCGGCAGTAACTGTTACGCCTACATCGCCTTGTACCCAAAACACTGACCCGGAAACTCCTCCCGGCAAAATCAGATTTGATGCCGCAATTGTAAAATAGTCGCCATCATTAAAGGTTACTCCAGTGAATGATAAGGTGTTTCCTACAATGGAAGCTCCGGTGCTATGACTGGTAGCTCCGGTGCTAAAATCAGTATCTGTGTCTTTAAGGATGACATAGTTTGCTGCATTGCCCGAGTTGGGAAAACCCATCGTCAGCAAGTTGACACTAAAGTTCACAGTGCCTGGTCCACCAGTTACCTCTGCTCTCCAAATTTTATTGCCACGTGAAGAATAAGTTGCCGATACATTAGAGCTTGTTCCGGTTAATCCATTGTCTCCCCACATTACAAAATCTTTATTGGATGTAAAAGCACCCGCTTTATCCAATGTAAGTGAACTTGTTGCATTTATGCCCAGCGATTTGGGTTGATTGAGGCCGGCTTCATCATCGCGACCAATACCAGCAATATTATTGTTATAGCCAGCATTGGTGATTAAATTCCAAAGGGTGGTTCCATTCGTAGCCACATAATCATGTGTAAGCGTAATGCCATATTTAATACCCAGATAGCTTTCAATTTTGTTGATGTCGGCTGATGTTAATGCCGAGTTGTAAATGATCATTTCACCCACCCGGGAGTTTGAACTTTCTGAAGCTGCATTAGCGCCTGTGTTCACGTCAATGCGTACACCGTTAGCCGAGTTGCTAGATCCAAAGGTGGTGAGCAAGGTTCCATCTGCCCGCGCTTCTAATGATCCTCCAACTGATTCTCGCTTATACGCGTGAATATGTAAATTTTGAATACCGACAGTTGTAGCAATGCCTGTGTTAAAATTAGAGGGAGATGCGTTCAGGTAAATACCATTGGTAAAGGTGCCCCAATGTGCCCATAAATAATTGCTTATATGTCCATCAAAAAGACGTCCATTGTTATCCGAGGCTAATTTTTGCGACACAAAAAATACAGTCCAATCATTGCTTAATTCTGACCCAACCGGCGCATCGAAACCGCCTGCCAGTATTTCAGCAGAAGGGTTGAAGTTAAGTGTATTGGTTTGCATAGTTGGGCCTGCTACGGCAGAATAATTTCTACCAAATCCACTTTGATCTACCCAACGAACAAGTGCATCGCCATTGGACGCTGCCACATTACCTGCTATTTCCAAACCTGCATTTGCTTTTAACCAAACTGTTAGGTTCCCGGCAATACCGCCAGGTAAGGAAACATTGGCTGCTGCTATGGTGAAAAATTCGCCATCATTAAAGATAACACCAGTAAACGACAAATAATTGCCTACCAAAGTAGCACCTGCGGTATGTGTTGTTGCACCCGATGAGAAGTCTGTATCTGTATCTCTTAACAGAACATAATTAGTGGCATTACCAGTGTTAGGAAAGCCGATGGCTTGAAGATTAACGCTAAAGTTTACTATGCCGGGTGCGCCTGTTACCGCCGTTTTCCAAATGCGGGTAGCACGTGCATTGTATGTGGCCGCTACATTCGAGCTTGTACCTGCTCCTGCGTCGTCACCAAATAAAATAAAACTCTTGTCGGTAGGGAAGGTAGTTGCCTTATCCAGAGTTACTGATGCGGTGGTATTTACACTCAGCGACTTTGGCTGATCCAGTGATGAAAGGTCATCTCTGCCGACACCTGTTATATTGTTATTATAGGTTGCATTCGTAGTTACATTCCATAGAATTGTGCCATCGCTGGCGAGGTAATTGTGCGATAATGTAATGCCGTACTTAATGGCCAAATACGATTCAATTTTTTCTTTCTCTGTAGCCGTAAGAGGTGAAGCTGAGTTGTAGATGATGGTTTCGGCTATACGACCAAATTGCTGACTATTCGTTGTATAATTTCCAAATGAGTTTAGATTCAGTCCAGCTAAATTGATCGTTGCTATCGAAGCTCCTTGCGCACCGTTTTTTCGGAAGTTAACATCGCCAGCTTTCATTTCTACGCCAACCAGTGCAGCTTCGTTCTGAAGCCACGTGAACCCACTGGTTTTAAAACCAACATTGTCACCATCATAATAGCCAAGTGCAGTACCTCCGCTTTGGATAATCAGCGGATGATCACTGACCGTTCCTCTAAACATAGTGCGCCAGTTAGAGTTTACGCGTGGTACAGCTACCGTAAAAACAGTTGAATTTAAATTGGCTGGTGCATTCGTAATGGAAAAGAAGTCGGTATTGCCGGAAAAATCAATAGTCGAATGAAAATTTAAATCATTGGTAAGCTGTGATGGCTGATTGGCAAATGTACCCTGAGTGGCATTGGTGGCAGATCCACTTTGGTCGGCCCAATTGCTTACATCCGTAGTTCCTGTAACACCCACATCACCCTTAACCCAAAATATTGGCCCGGCTACTCCGCCCGGTAAACCTGTATTAACAGCCGCAATGGCAAAGTAATCTCCATTGGTAAAACTCACCCCTGTAAAAGTCAACGTGTTGCCCACCAAACTGGCACCTGTTGTGTGGGTACTTGCCCCGGACGAAAAATCAGTATCTGTATCTTTCAACAACACATAATCAGTAGCGGAGGCGGTGACAGGAAATCCAATTGTTTGAAGATTGACTGAGAAGGTGACGTTGCCGGGAGCACCTTTTACCGCCGTGCGCCAAATCTTAGAAGATCTAAAAAAGTAAGGAGATGCCACATTCGCATTCGTGCCAGTAGAACTATTATCGCCCCATAGAATAAAATTCAAATCGCTGGCAAAAGCGCCTCCTTGATCCATTCGCACTGAGCCTGTTGCATTGAAGCTGCTAGAGGCTTGCTGGTCTAAGGCCGAAGCATCATCGCGACCAACACCGGTAATATTGTTATTGAAGCCGGCATTAGTGGTCACATCCCACAACACTGATCCATCACTAGCCAAATAATTGTGTGTTAAAGTGAGACCATATTTGATAGCCAAATAACTCTCGATCTTTTCTTTTTCAGTAGCTGTTAGAGCGGTAGCCGAATTGTAAATAATAGTTTCTGCAATTCTTCCAAAAGGCTGACCATTTGCTTGATAATTACCAAAAAAATTAAGACTCACCCCAGCCAAATTAATCGTGCCAATAGAAGCACCTTGAGTGCCATTCTTTCTGAAGTTAACATCGCCTGTTCGCATTTCCAATCCAACGACTGCCGCCTCGTTTTGCAACCAAGTGAATCCGCTTGATTGCAAACCTCCATTGTCATTGTCATAATAACCTAGTGTCGTTCCACCAGATTGAACAATAATCGGATGATCATTGGCCGTACCTCTAAACATGGTTCGCCAGGATGTATTGACAGTTGGGATGGCCACCGTAAAAACAGTTGTATTTAAGTTGGCTACAGCCGCCCCTGGAGTCATAATGGTGGTGTTGCCAGCAAAATTGATCGTTGCATGATCGTTGATGTCATTGGTGATCAAAGCGGGTTGATTGGCCAAGGTGCCCTGAGAAAAATTATTACCTAAACCACTTTGATCGGCCCATAAACTCACATTGGTGGTGCCCGTTACACCTACATCTCCCTTTACCCAGGTTCGTAAATTGGTGCTAACACCACCAGGTGATTGACTTTTGGATACATAAGGCAAAAAAATAGCTATTAAAAGCAGCCAAGGGGGGAGCCGTTTCATGATTTATTAGATTTGGGGAATCAAATCTAAACAATTTTGATAAACTATTGATTAATAGTTAATTGGACTTTCATCTATAATTCTATCAATGTCGGTAAGTTAACCTCGACTGACACCCTTTCTTTTGGAGAGGAACGAGGTGAGGTATAAAATAGAGCTTAACTTAACGACACCTCTAATATGATTCAGAAATACTGATCCAAATGGCTACTCGATACCCAGAAATAAATAAAGAAAGCGTTGAGGCAGAAAGATGAAATGAAGTTAAGCCACATGGTGTAGCTAAAATTAGCCTTCGAAGCATCTTTCCATACGTGGTAAAACCAATACATAAAGAATAGCACCACCGGCGCCAGTGCCACCAGAAACACATAGGCTAATGAAAGCGTATGGAATTGATAAAAGTAAATGACGAAACAAATGGTAGCTATCGCGAACAATGCTTGAACAAAAATAAACGTGCCTCTGATACCGAGTAAGAGGCTGATGGTTTTATCGCCATGCTTGGCATCTTCTTCATGCTGATAAACTTGGGTCATCGGATAGTTGCCCCAGAGCATCACGCTCGTCAGTAAAGCCGGCACCAAAACTTTGGCTTGTGTTAAATTATTGAATTCATAACCATTAATCCCTACGTAACACATCAAAAAAGTAAACAAGCCTTGAAATATTCCAATGGTTAACCATCCCACAATGGGGTATTTTTTCAAACGAATGGAAGGATGGCTGTATGCCTTGGATATCAAGCCATAAACCATAAGCATAATGGCAAAGAGTAGGTTTACCTTTAAATAGCCCAGAATGATTGCGAGCAAATCAAAACCGAGTGAAGTATAATACAATCCCTTGTTTACGGGAGGTGGGTTTTTTAAGCCGCCAATGCTTTTTTCATCCTTATCAAAATAGCTATTGTATGCATTGCTGGCCGGATATAAAAGCAGATGTATGATAACAAACGACCAGATCAAACGGCTCTCACCAAAGTTGGGAGAAGTGGCTAAGGCAAAAAGATACACCGGCATCAGAAAAAATGAGAAGGGGATGCGCAGGTGTAAAAGAATGGAAGTAAAATATTTCATGCGCTACAAATCGTTAACAAGATGGCCTACCACTTACTGGATCAATCTATGGTTAGATGGATTTGTTGTAAGCTTTTCGTTGTTAAAAATAGTCCTTTGATTTCAATTCATCTCAAACTTTTGTAAATCAATCCCGATGTAATTTTGTTATACTTGGACTTATGAGTTATATCACGTCCATTGGTGTTGCAAATCCGGAGCACCGCATCGAACAAAACACAATTGCCAATTTTATGGTGAAGGCCATGCGGCTGTTGCCGGAAGATGAGCGAAAGTTACGCGCACTGCACCGCATGAGCGGCATCGAAACACGCTATTCGGTACTGAAGGATTACAGCAAAACCGATCACTTTGAATTTTATTCCAACACCAGCGACGTATTTCCTTCTACCAAACAGCGAGCAGAATTATTTCAGACACACGCCATCCATCTTGCCGCCTCATCGGCCGAGAAATGCCTGTCGGCAGTGAATATGTTCAAGCGATCAGAAATCACCCACCTGGTGGTGGTTAGTTGCACTGGCATGTACGCACCAGGTCTGGATATTGATCTGATTAAAGTGTTAGGTCTGCGATCTTCTATTGAAAGAACGTGTGTAAATTTCATGGGCTGCTACGCGGCGTTCAACGCTGTAAAGTTGGCCAACTCGTTCTGCGATCAAAATCCGCAGGCCAAAGTATTGGTTGTTTGTGTGGAACTTTGCAGCATTCATTTTCAGCGCGAAGTAACCGAAGACAATCTGCTTGCAAACTCTCTGTTTGCCGATGGTGCAGCGGCCTTGCTCATCGAAGGGCAACCCCGGCAAGGAATCAATCTAAAGCCGGTCAGTTTCTTTTGCGACATTGCCACATCAGGGGCGCACGACATGGCCTGGTCCATTGGTGATTTTGGTTTTGAGATGCGGCTCTCATCGTACGTGCCTGAGGTAATCAAAGGAGGCATTAAAAAACTCACTGCCTCATTGCTCGAAAAAATAAACTTCCGGTTATCTGATATTTCATTCTTTGCCATTCACCCCGGAGGAAAAAAAATTCTGGAGGCCCTTGAATCCGAGTTATCCATCAGCAAAGAGCAAAATCAATTTGCATATCAAGTGCTAAAAAAATTCGGCAATATGTCATCACCAACTGTTTTATTTGTGTTGCATGAGTTGGCCCACACACTGCAGCAAAAAGATGCGCACAAAAAAATTCTAAGCTTTGCTTTTGGTCCGGGGCTCACGCTGGAAAGTATGGTGTTGGAAGTTCAGATTCACGCTTAAAGTTATATGGTCTCTTTACGAAATCGTTCCACAGAAATTGAAATCATGGATGATCTGGACTGCCATGGCGAAGTGGTTGATCAGACCCTGCGTGAATTGGATTTCATCAATCAATGGCTTGGCGGAAATGCAGTTACCTTGCAAGCACTTCAGAAGGTTCTGAAAACCCGAGATAAAAGCCAAACAACTTCAATCGTCGATTTGGGTTGTGGCAGTGGCGAAATGCTGCGTCTGATTGCTAAAAAGGGCTTGGCAGAAAACCGTATACTGAAGTTATTGGGGATCGATGCCAATCCGAATATTATCGAATTTGCAATAACGCATTCAACGAAACAGGCGAACATCTCATTCGAAGCTGTAAATATCTTTGAAGAAGAATTTTGCAAACGAAATTTCGACGTTGTGCTTTGTACATTGTTCCTTCATCACTTTACGGAAGAGCAATTGGTGGATATTTTCCGTTCGCTGCATCGACAAACGAACGTAGCAATTATAGTAAATGATATTCATCGCCATCCGCTAGCGTATTACTCCATCCAATGGCTTACGCAACTTTTTTCCAAATCGGCGATGGTAAAGTTCGACGCCCCTTTGTCTGTACAACGGGCCTTCACAAAAAAGGAACTGAAAGACATTTTAACGAAAGCCGGAATTGATAACTTCCAATTAAAATGGAAATGGGCGTTTCGATGGCAATTGATCATTCCATCAAAATTTTAACCTTCCAGGATCTTGACGGGTGTTCCAAAATGATAAAAAAATGATCCGTTTCTTTTGTATTTGAATCCGATAATAAAGGGTAATATACTTGTTGATTCTTGCTCTGCGAATCGATTTACTTTTTGGAGATGGGCTAAACGATTGTGGATGTTCTTGAATTCGACTGATGACATAATCAGCTTGTTTTATAAACCGATCGACTTCTCTATCCGACCAGTGAATTTGCAAATACTGAATGTTGCTAAAATAAGTAACAAAGGCTTCTTTTGACCAGATTATTTCAATCTCCATTTCTTGATCTTTTTCATCACAGCCTCATGAGAATAAACGCGTCCTGACTCTGCATCTTTCATCCCACGTTCAACGGAAGCCCTTTCTTTCGGATCTAAAGTATCCCACCAGTCATTTTCCTTTTCAGCTTCGAGCATCGCAAAAACCATTCTCACAGTTTTGATGTCTGCCTGATCAATAATTTTTTTTGTTTGATTTCGCAACGCAACTGATCCTCTCATATAATAACCATTTAATTATTAAAATTAACTGTCTTTAACGATACAAAAAAGAAGTATATAAATGGATTGGCTACTTTCTTGAGGGAGTCTAAGCTCGTTTGGTATTTCTGGCACAATTTTTCCTTAATTTGAATCAGATTTAACGTTAACACTATGAAAAACGCTCTTATCACCATTACCATTGCTTTAATCGCCAGCGCATGCGCCAACAGTCCTTTCGGAAAAAAAGTAAGCGAGCCCTTTTCCGGCAATGCCTATGAATCTAATAATCGTTTCTTCCGCGCCACCGGCAAAGGAGAAAGCTCATCTGATAATATTGCGCGTGGCAAAGCCGATATTGAAGCTAAAACCTATCTGGCCGGACAAGTAAACACTACCATGAAACAAGTGGCCGATAATTACCAAGGGCAAACAGAAAATGAACGCGGTGCCGATGTGGCCGAGAAGTTTCAAAGCCTCGCACGCGAAGTAATGAATACCGATCTGGCCGACATTCGAAAAGTAGGCGAGAAGAAATTCTACAATGAAAAAGAGAAAAAGTACACCGTTTTTATCGCGTACGAAATCAAAAAGAACGCCATGTTTCGCTTTATGAAAAAACAAGCCCGCGTAAACCAAAAAATTGACGAACGCCAACTTGCCATTATCGACAAAATTCTGGACGAACAGATAAAACAATCAGAGGAAGGGAATTAATTTGAAAATTTGAAGATGCCTTAATTTGAAAATTAAATAAATGAAAAGAGAGTTTCATTTTCAAATTTTCAAATTGTTTCATTTTCAAATTAATTAGTGTTGTTCGCCATCTTCTCGGCTGTTTCGGCAATCTTCAGTTGGTTGATAAATTCATCTACCTCACCGTTCATCACCGCTGGTAAATTATGTTGTGTGTAGCCAATGCGATGATCCGTTACGCGGCTTTGTGGATAGTTATAGGTTCTGATTTTCTCCGAGCGATCACCACTACGCACCTGACTCTTGCGTGATGCCGTGATGCCGGCATTCTTTTTTTCCAATTCTAATTCATACAGTTTGGCGCGCAACATCACCATCGCGCGGGCACGGTTGCCGTGTTGCGAGCGCTCCACCTGACAAGTAATCACAATGCCCGTGGGCTTATGTGTCATTTGCACTTTCGTTTCTACCTTGTTTACATTCTGTCCACCGGCTCCGCCCGAACGTGAAGTGATTACTTCAATATCTGCCGGATTGATTTCAACGTCCACATCTTCTGCTTCAGGTAATACAACTACCGAAGCCGCTGATGTATGCACACGACCTTGTGTTTCCGTTTCCGGAACACGCTGCACCCTGTGTACACCCGACTCATATTTGAAAATACCGAACGCTCCATCTCCCTCCACGCTGCTGATCACCTCTTTGTATCCACCTGCGGTACCTTCCGTCACATCCAACACCGACATCTTCAAGCCGATGCGGTCACAAAAGCGCTGGTACATACGCCACAAGTCGCCTGCAAAAATAGCGGCCTCATCGCCACCGGTGCCGGCCCTTATTTCCACGATGCAGTTCTTGTAATCGTTGGGGTCTTTGGGCATCAGCATCTCCTTAATTTCTGCCTCCAAAGCATCGCGCTTAGGCTCCAACTCTTCTAGCTCTAACTTGGCCAATTCACGCATCTCAGGGTCTTTCTCCTTTTGCAAAAGGTCTTTGGCCTGCTGCATGCCATCCAGTGTTTGTTGGTACGCGTCATACTTGGTTACCACCTTTTCCAAATCGCGGTATTCTTTGCTAAGCTGCCCAAATTTTTTCTGATCGCTGAGCGTATCCGGCTGCACCAACAACATCCCTACTTCCTCAAACCGGTGCTTTATTTCTAGTAACTTATCAATCATAAGGCCGCAAAGTTAATAAAATCAAGTCGCGAGTCATTACAATTTCACCAGCCCCCATGTTTCTGGTCTGATTATGTCTTAACTTTCGTGACTGAATTGATAGCTATGAAGAAGCTTGTGTGGATTTGTTGTCTTTCATTGGTTGCGTGCAATGGCACGCTGACCGAAGAACAAAAAAGAAAAATTCGCCAAGAGCGCGAAGAAGGTCAGATCAAAAGAATCTCAGAAGCCGATATTACGGAAGCTGCATTTTCTTACGGTCGATCTATTTCTGTGATCCTCGAAAAAAGAGATAAACTTTTAAGCAACACTGCACTGATCGATTCGCTTGAAAAAGCTTTTGACGTAGAGATTATCTCCATGAAAACCAATGACTCTACTCTGCGCGCCATCGAACAAAAAGTAATTGAAGCCTACGTTTCCGGTGGCAATAGTTCCAGCCTCAGCGATAACATCCAGAAAATGGGGAAAGATTCCATCCTGTATACCAAGCCGCTGATGATTGAAAAGAAAGACGGATCTGTTGAGTTTACCAAGGCATTGGGGATACGCATGGCAAAGCGAGCTGTGATACTTTCCATCAGATAAATGTCGCACTGGAAAATTTGGATGGACACAGGCGGTACCTTCACCGACTGCATTGCTATCAACCCTGCACAACAAACTAGCCGACTAAAGGTACTCAGTTCGGGTGTCTTGCGTGGTAAAATCATTCAACAACTATCAGCCCAATCATATCAGGTAGAAATAGCGTTGCCCCTTGCGCGCGATATCTTCAAAGGTTTTGATCTGCGCCTCATCCATAATGGAAAAAGGGCAACCATTCTTTCGTTGAATCCGGCCACGTTCATTCTCACCATACGCGAATCGCTGCGTAATGCTGTCGGACAAATATTTGAGATATCATCGCAAGAAGAAGTGCCGGTATTTGCCGCACGCTTACTAACGCAAACCGGGCTTTCGGATTCTTTTCCCCCGATTGAAATTAAGTTGGGTTCTACACGTGGCACCAATGCCCTGCTTGAACGAAAAGGTGCGCACACTGCCTTGATTACTACTGAAGGATTCAAAGATTTGCTGCTAATCGGCACACAACAAAGACCCGATCTTTTTGCATTAGCGGTAAAAAAGGAAAGTCCGCTTTATGCTGCCGCCTTTGAAATTACTGAACGAATCGCTGCCGATGGTAAGATCATTACTAAAGTTTCGAAGCTAGCAATTACCCGTTTGGTTGTAGCATTGAAAAAAGCAAAAATCGATTCAGTTGCCATTGCACTCATCAACAGCTATGCAAACCCAGTTCACGAACTGCTGATCGAAAAAAAATTAAAGCTGGCTGGTTTCAGATACATTTCTACTTCGCATAGCTTATCCGGTCAGCTAAAAATTGTTCCACGTGCCGAAACAACGGTTGCCAATGCTTACCTCGCACCGATCATCCACAGTTATATCAGCAATATTCAACGCGGTCTGGCAAAGGCTCAACTAAAAATCATTACCAGTGCGGGCAGCTTAAGCAATGCCAATCATTTCTATCCTAAAGATAGCCTGCTCAGTGGCCCTGCCGGAGGTGTTGTTGGTGCAGCCACCACAGGGCGTTTATCCAACATTCATCAGTTGATCACTTTTGATATGGGTGGCACCAGCACCGATGTTTCACTCTACAACAATCGGCTGGATTATCGATTTGAATCAAAAGTAGGTGATACCAAAATTCTCTCGCCATCCGTAGCCATTGAAACTATTGCTGCCGGTGGCGGCTCCATCTGCGATTTCGATGGATACAAGCTCACGGTAGGTCCACACAGTGCAGGAGCCTATCCAGGGCCAGCATGTTATGGTGCGGGTGGCCCGCTTACCATCACCGATGTCAATCTGTTGATGGGTCGTTTAGATCCGGAATTTTTTGCGATCCCCATTTATCCTGAAAAAGCACGAGAAGCATTGGATCGATTGGCCAAAAAAATGAATGCCGAACAGACAAGTACCTCCACGACCGATATACTGAAAGCGTTGATTCAAATTGCTAATGAAAAAATGGCGGAAACGATCAAACGTGTTTCCGTGCAGCAAGGCCATTCACCTGCAGATTTCACATTGCTTTGTTTTGGTGGTGCAGGCGGGCAACATGCTTGTGCGATGGCATCAATGCTGGGCATGCATCGCATTTTAATTCCGTACGATGCCGGATTGTTGAGTGCATATGGCATTGGCCACGCAAATAGTGAAGCCTTTGAGGAGCAACTTATACTTGCCCCTCTGAATGAAGTTTTGCCACAACTCGACAGAAAGATAGAATCTCTTTTCAACCGAGGCGCTCAAAAACTCATTGCCGAGGGGCATCAAAAAGCACGCATCAAAAAATCGAAGCAGCTAATCTTCCTTCGGTTTGCTGGACAAGAAAGTACATTGGAAATTGAGTTTAAAAATCCAGGTTCGATTAAAAGGCTTTTCAAAAAAAAGTACACTTCCATTTATGGTCATTGGGTGAATAACCGCGTCATTGAGATAGAATCCATACGTGTTATACTGACTGTTGAGGAACGCCGCAAAACGAAGAGCGCCAAAACAGCAACTCCGTATCAACCCAAAGAAAAAAAGAAAGGAGCCAAAAACATTTCCATTTATCAATGGGAGGATCTTCGCTCCGGAGCAACCATTTCAGGCCCTGCGTTGCTGATTAGTCATAACTCAACCACTTACGTTGAGCGAAATTGGAAACTTTTTTTGGATGGAAATAATCATGCGATTCTCGAACAAACGAGGAATCAAAATGAAACCCATTCAACATTTACGCAACAAGCCCTGCTGGAATTATTCAGCAACCGCTTTACTTCGGTTGCACAAGAAATGGGCGCTATGTTGCAACGCACCTCCTTCTCTGTGAATGTAAAAGAGCGGTTAGACTTTTCATGTGCTGTGCTGGATGCGCAATGTTACTTGATCGTCAATGCACCGCACATTCCGGTACACTTAGGCAGTATGGGCGTATGTGTGCGAGAAGTATTGAAAGCGATTGCCATGCAGGAAGGCGATGTGATCATTACCAACCACCCGGCTTACGGGGGTTCGCATCTTCCTGATGTGACATTAATCAAGCCGGTGTTCTTCGAAAAGAAGTTAGTTGGGTATGTGGCCAATCGGGCACATCATGCTGAAATAGGAGGTAAAAAGCCTGGCTCTATGCCGGTAGATGCTACCACGCTGGAAGAAGAAGGCGTGATAATTGTCCCCACTTATTTGGTACGAACAGGCAAACCTCAGTGGAAAGAAATTGAAAATCTTTTCAACAGCGCACATTATCCCAGCCGGTCTGTTCATGAAAATTTAGCCGACCTCAACGGCGCGCTTGCCTCGGTGAATTTAGGCGAAAAAAATCTCCAGGATTTATGTGCACGCTATGGCAGTGTGGAAGTGTGCCGGCAGATGACTGAATTAAAACGGTACGCTTCAGGTTTGCTCGAAAATAAACTGCGCACGGTGCCGCAAAGAACACTAAAGGCTACCGAATTCCTCGATGATGGTGCTCTGCTAAAAGTCGCACTACAAGTGCAACAAGGGAAACTACTTATTGATTTCTCTGGGTCAGCCAAAGTTCATTCGGGTAACTTAAATGCCACACGGGCCATTGTGCAAAGCGCTGTGTTGTATGTGCTACGTCTTTGGGTCAATCAACCCATTGCAATGAATGAAGGGCTCATGGAGTTAGTGGAAATTAATTTACCCAAAGGAATGCTTAATCCATTTGCTGATTTTGACTTGATAGATGCTAATGATGCAAGCCTGCCTGCGGTAGTAGGGGGCAACACCGAAATAAGCCAGCGTGTAACCGATACGCTTTTGAAAGCGCTTGGCCTGATGGCGTGCAGCCAGGGCACCATGAATAACTTTTTGTTTGGCAATGAAAATCTGGGCTACTATGAAACAATCGGAGGTGGAACCGGGGCGGGTAAAGGTTTCGATGGGTGCGATGCCATTCACTCGCACATGACGAACACGCGCATCACCGATCCGGAAGTATTAGAATTAAAATATCCGGTACTGTTAGAAAAATTTGCCATTCGAAAAAACTCTGGCGGAAACGGAAAATGGAAAGGTGGAAACGGAATTATACGTCAGATTAAGTTTAATGAGGCAATGGATATCAATATCTTATCGCAGCATCGAAAACAAATGCCCTATGGTATGAATGGCGGTAGCCCCGGAAAATGTGGCGAGCAGTTTCATGTAACTAGTTCCGGAAAAAAGCGAAGGCTCAAAGGCATGGACAGTTTAACGGTGCTACCCGGCGACCGCATTTTAATTCACACTCCCGGTGGTGGCGGCTGGGGAAAATAAAAATGCCCCGTACTTCTTGTACAGGGCATTTCAGTGCATATCTATTTTTTCTTAGTTCTTCTTCACTGCTGGTACAGGAGTAGTGGGTGCTGGTGCGGGTGTTACGCCTAACTTCTTCAACACCAAGTTTGAGATGTTGTAAGTGTCATCGCTGTAGAGCAATACATCGCCACCACCTACCATCTGTGGATTGATGATGAATGTATAGCCGTTTTCCTTTGCTACGTCTTCAATGGTCTTACCTACTTTTGCGTAAACAGGAGCCATCAGATCTTGATTTTTCTTTTGCAGTGAAGTTTGTGCGTCTTGTTGAAACTTTTGAAACCCTTCTTGCAATGATTGTAACTCACGCTCTTTGTCTGCGCGAATTGCATCAGGTGTAGTAGCGGGCATGTTTTGATACGCCTTGTACTTTGTTTCAAAATCCTGCTGCTTTGCTTTCATTTGGTTTTGCAATTGATCAGCATGTGTTTTCAACTCGCTATCAATTTGTTTGAATTCAGGCAATTGGCTGAAGATATATTCCCAATCAGCATAGCCAATTTTTTGTGTCTGCGCCTGTGCGGAAAACAGTGTGCCGCAAAATAGAATTACAAGAAGTGTTCTCATCGTTAAGTTAAGTTACTGGTTATTTAATTTTATCATTTGGGTCTCCTAATCCAAGTTCTTCTAATACAAAATCGGTGTAATCATGACGCGGATCAGTGTAAATCATCACCAGTTCAGCTGCTTTGTCAAATACAATGGCCAACCGATTTGCCTTGGCTACTTTACCTACCGCATCAAATAATTTATCCTGCAAAGGTTTAATCAATTCTTGTTTTTTCAAAAAAAATAGGCCGCCAAATCCAAAAACCTTTTTCTGATATTCTTTAAGCTCTACTTCCTTCTTTTTAATTTCTTCCAACCGTTCTTGCTTCATCTCTTCCGTCAGCAGCACTTGTTCTGCCTGATAGGTTCGATATAGCGCATCTACTTTGCTCTGCATTTCTTCAATTTCATGCTGCCAAGCAGCTGATAACTGATCGATTTCGCCCTGCGCCTTTGCATACTCGGGCATTTTGGCAAGCACAAAGCCTGAGTCAAAATATCCGAACTTCTGTGCTACGGCAAAATTCAGGCCGAAAACACAAAAACATACAGAAGCTAACAGAAATCGCATTTACTATCTGATTTGTTGACCAATGGTAAAGTGAAATTGCGACCCGCTTTTTTCAGTTGCAAACGGAAGCTTATCAAAACCATATGCCCAGTTTAAGCCAATCAGACCAAAAGCAGGCATAAATATTCTGGCACCAAAGCCGGCCGATTTATACAGGTTAAACGGATTAAAGTCTCTGTAATTGCCCCAGTTATTACCGGCTTCGGTAAACACGAAGCTATAAACCGTGGCCGACTGACTGGTCACCACCGGATAACGAAGTTCCATTCCAAATTTGTTGTACACAATACCTCCCTCTATGCCATTCACCGCTACAGTACCGCGCTGTGCATAGTTCGGTGGCGTTACCTGGTTATCGAGGTAGCCGCGCAAACCGATGATATCTTGTCCCAATACAAACGAGTTGAATCCTCCCGTGAGACCTGCACCACCTACCAAGAATCGTTCAAACGGGCCCGGGCTCACAAGATTGTTGTAGGTGCCTAAGAAGCCCATGTGTGCTTTTGTTTCTAACACTAAACTTCTACCCGTTGGCTTGGGGCTGCCAATTACCTTCACATAGAACTTGGCGTCAAACATCCACTTGTGTAGCTCTACAAAGTTGTAGCGTTGAGTCACATCTTTATAATAATCCGCTCCTCTGAAAATGGAATAGGGTGGTGTTAAACTCAACGCCAATGAGATGGACGAGCCTGTTGTAGGGAACATCGGATTATCGATGCTGTTCCGCGCAAGCGTAGTGATCAACGATATATTTCGGGTAGTTCCTACGCTTGGTAATACGGCTGTAGATGAATTTCCAAAGTAATTGCTGTAATCATACACCAGATACGAAAGTGAATGAGTGAGCGAGAAATAGTTATCCGGCCATTCCAATCGTCTGCCGAAACCGATGGTAACACCCGACTGGTGCAGTGCTGAGTTATCGCTGAATTCAATTCCATTGAATCCTCGAGTTGGTAGACGTGAAACCGAATAATTCAAACTTACTGACAGGGCATTGGGCCGGCTTCCGCCCAACCAAGGCTCGGTAAATGAAATGCTGTAGCTCTGGAATGACTTACCATTTGCCTGCGCTTGCAATGAAAGTTTTTGTCCATCGCCTACAGGCAAAGGTCTCCATTTTTTAACGTGTGGCACGTTGCGCAAAGAGAAATTGTTGAATGTTAGACCCACCGTACCCACAAATCCATAGAAGCCACCCCAACCACCAGATAATTGCACCTGATCATTGGATTGTTCTTCCAGTTTCCAACCTATGTTCACCGTTCCATTAGCCGGGTTAGGGCGAATATCTTGCTCTATTTTTTGAGGATTAAAGAATCCCATCTGAGAAAGCTGCTGCTGGGTACGAATGATATCTGCGCGGCGGAATTTCTGACCTGGGATAGTAGTTAACTCCCGTCGAATAACGTGGTCACTGGTTCGTTCATTTCCGCTGATGGTTACTTCATCAATGGTTGCTTGCTCGCCTTCATAGATACGCATCTCCACATCTATGGAGTCGCCCACTACTGCTACTTCTACAGGTGTTACGCGGAAGAATAAATAACCGTCATCCATGTACAACCCACTGATATCGGCACCCTTTGGGTTGAAAGATGTTTTGCGATCAATCATCTCTTGATTATAAACATCGCCCTTTTTGATATCCAGAATCTTGTTCAGTGTGGCTGCCGTATAGAGGTAGTTACCTGTCCAAATAATGTTTCTAAAATAGTATTTTCTTCCTTCGTTGATTTTAAAGAGAATGTCAATTTTTGAATTATTGTAATTTACAATGGTATCGGATTCAATTTCCGCATCGCGATAGCCTTGTGTGTTGTAAAAGGCCAACAGCTTCTTTTTATCTTCTTCATAATCGGCCCGAATAAACTTCGACCCGTTGAAGAAGTTAAGTTTCACATTGCGATTGATAAACTCCTTTACCTGACGCCAGCTGACCGGCTGTACGGAGTCGCCAAAAAAATCTTTTATGTCTTCTTTCTTTGTTCGAACTAATGTGCCGATGATGGCTCGATGAATGGACACCCGTGCATGCTCTTTCGTCTTCTTGAATTTTTTCTTCAGCGCCGACGAAGACACATCGTTGTTTCCACTAAACTGTATTTCATGAATCTTTACTTTCGATTTCAAATTCACATTGATGCGCAAGCGCACGCCTCCCCGATTTAGTGTATCTCGCTCTTGGGAAATTTTCACTACCGTATTCAGAAATCCTTTTTTGACAAAATGTTTCTTCACCGCCAACTCGGCATTGCGAATGGTAGCATCGTTTACAATTTTGCCTCGAATTAACGTAAGGTCATCTTTCAGACTACTCTGTTTACTGTTGCTGATCCCTTCAAAATAATAATCCGTAAGGCGCGGGCGCTCGGCCAGACGAACGGACAAATAAACTTTCCCTTCTTCGATGCGATCCACAGAAATAGTTGCATCCCCGATCAAGCCGTGTTTCCACAATTTGCGAATGGCACTGGAGATGGCATCTCCCGGAATTTTTATTTTATCGCCCACACGTAAACCAGTCAGCGAGATCATGGCGTTTTTATCCAATACATTGAGACCGACCACTTCAATGCCTCCGATGATGTATTCGGAGGGTGTGCGATAATTCAACTCACCAGATGTGGTTGGGTCAGTTTGTGTGGCCGTAGTGCGGCCTTTTCTGAATTGCGCCGAGGCGGTAAGACTTGAGAGCAATAAGAGAGTTAATAAAATCCGGTTCATTCAGGTCAGGCAATAGATGTCAACACTTTTCCAAATCTTCGTTCACGTTTTTGATATTCACAAATAGCTTCGTACAAATCTTCCTTTCGGAAATCGGGCCAAAGTTTTGAAGTAATGTATAGTTCAGTGTAAGCAATTTGCCAAAGCAAAAAATTACTGATTCGCATTTCTCCACTGGTTCGGATCAGCAACTCCGGGTCAGGGATATTTTTTGTCTCCATCAGTTGGCTCACTTTCGTTTCGTCGATGTCAGATGGATTCAGCAATCCTGCCTGCACCTGTCTGGCCAATTCTCTCATTGCTTTCAAAATCTCCCATCGTCCGCTGTAGTTGAGAGCAATCAATAAATTCAAACCGGTGTTCTCTTTTGTTCCTTCAATGGCCTTTCGCAAATTTTCTCGGCAATCTTGCGGCAATTGCGAAGTATCGCCAATGGTCGAAAGCTTTACATTGTTTTTGTGTAGCGAGCTGATTTCCTTCTGCAATGTATTTACCAACAGTTCCATAAGGGCATCTACCTCTTCTTTAGGTCGTCCCCAGTTTTCGGTGCTAAAGGCATAGAGCGTTAAATACTTTATGCCCAGTTCACCACTTCCTTCAATTACCTGACGCACGGCCTCAATGGCATTTCGATGGCCAAAAATTCTAGCAGCACCTTTTTGCCGCGCCCATCTTCCGTTGCCGTCCATGATAACGGCCACATGTTTGGGTAAATTATGAGGGTCAATATTTTGCCTTAGCGAAGCCACAAGGGTGCAAAAGTAGCCTTTTTTTCAAAACTTTAAGCCACTAAATAGTCAACGTTCAGACTACATAAGCATGTGATGTTCAAATTTTTGAAATAGTTCTACTTACGGAAGGATTTACCTGTAGGGATTGGTAGCACAGGGGATGTCGTAAAACGTATAGGTAAGGGTTATTCCCGTGAAGAAATAGTTGTCGTTATCGTTTGGGTTGCCGTATTGAAAGTTTTTGATGGTTGGATTGCCCCCCGAAAGATTGTCGAGGTAGTCGAAAAAAGTCTTACGAATGCCGATTTCGAAGGAAATGTAGTAGCGCGGGTTGAGCACATATTTCATGCCGCCACCAAACGGAATACCCAATTGAACCGTGCTGTACTCTGCAGTTTTGGATTGTGGGGTACCTGATATGCCGAAAAGTGCTACTCCGGCAAAAAGGTACGGCGTAAAACGCAGTCTTCGTTTATCATCTCGCCAATCCAGAAAATGATATTCAAAACAGCCCGATAGCTCCAATAAAAATAAATCGAAAGATGCGTTTCGCTTGGCAGCAAAGGCATCGATGGGATCATGTCGGTCGCTGGCAGCTAGCTGCCCTCCGGATAGGGAGGTTCTAAAGCTGATGACACGACTCAGGTTAGTTCGGTAAAACAATGTGGCTGCCGGCTTAGCGGTGGTGAGATCGTAAGTCCGAACAATATCGCCGGTATAATTAAAAACTCCCAAGCCACCTCCAATTTCGGTGCGTTGGGAGATTTGACCACAGGTCGTAATGCCTATGAATAATAATGGGAGTGAAGAGAAAAGTAATTTCGCGTAACGCGTACTCTCCATTATCTGAATTTAGCTTTGTGGAATGTAGCTCCTAAAATGTAGGTAAGGCGTATCGAAGTTACCATGTAAATATCGTTTTGAGTGGCTCCTCCTCGCTTATCACCTTTATTTCCATAACCGTTTTGAACCAGTATACCAGCTACATCAGATGGTACAGCAAAACCTAGTGGGGTTATTCCATTGGCACCTCTTTCATTGGAGCGGTAGGCCATGGCTTGACCTAATGGGCTTAGTGTGCTTAGACCTACATATTTATCGCTCACATCATCCAAGTAATCGGTAAAGGTGTAGCGGAATCCAAAATCAGCCCAAATGTCCATCACTTCGTTTATTCTAAAACGTGCGCCAGCGCCAAATGGTATCGCAAACTGAATTAAACTGTAAGATTGACCTTCTGTTTTTAATGGTTGCAGGTCTACATATTGTCCTGCGTCCGCCAATGGTTGTCCTGTCAAATCGGTTTTAGGAGCTATGGCTTGAGGATTATTATAGAATAAGGCCCCTCCGGTATACAGATAAGGAGTCCATTTAACACGACTGATATAGGTGGCTTGATTTTCAAACAAATCGATATAGGCAAGCACAGATAATTCGTGAATACTGTTGCTAAATGAGAGATTTCTAATGTTACGAAAGGCAGCGCTTTCTTTGTCAGTTGCGCTGGCTGACTCAGCATCAGAGCCCTTGATCGTTCCATACATATATTGCCCCAACAGGGTATAGCGTGGACCGAAGCGGTGGAAGAATGAAATTCCGAAGCCTGGTTTAGTGAATGATAAATCGGTGCTCAGTTTGCTGCTTGATGGCGACAAGTCTCCGAAATAATTGAGGGCGTTTAAAGAGAAGCCCACCCCAGAATAAACGTTCTGTCTGCTGAAACCTCTTTTCTTACCGCGATATTGAGCAATGCGTTTGTTTGTTTTTTTAATTGATCTTCGATTGAATTGCGCATAGCTCTCGCTCACCGAGCCTATCAGTAGCACAAAACTAAACACTACAATACATAACTTTCTCATAACGAGCTGCGTTGGGCAACTACAAAGGTATAAAATTAACCTAAAGTAGAAATAGGATAACAGGAAAATTCGGCCAACTCATGAATTAGTTTCTGGCGTCTACCCCCCAGTTCAGTTTCTGCCGGAGAGTATTGAAATAGTTTTGTGAGCTTAGCTGGATCAATTTGACTTCAAATTTCTCTTTACGAATCTTCAGTTTTACTGATTCATCTACGGTTTCAAACCGCGAATCCAATGAAATCAAGTACTTTTTACTCCTGCCTTCTATTTGAAATGTAATTTCCCGATCGTCGGATAGCACGATGGGTCGGGTACCGAGATTATGTGGGCTAACGGCCGTTATGACAAAGCTTTCTGATTTGGGATGCACGAGTGGTCCGCCACAACTGAGTGAGTATCCGGTTGATCCTGTAGGGGTAGAAACGATTATTCCATCCGACCAATACGAATTGATTAGCTCTCCATCGGCATAGACATGAACTGTAATCATAGAAGATGTGTCTTTCTTCATGATGGTAAAATCGTTCAAGGCAAAATTGATTTTGCCGAATAGTTTCGGAGTAGAAATGAGTTTTAATACCGAGCGGCTATCGATTGTATAATTTCCATTGAGTAATCCGTCCAGCGAATCTTCCATGTCATCGCGGCTGGTGGTTGCCAAAAATCCTAGGCGGCCGGTGTTGATTCCCAAAATCGGGGTTTCAGATTTACCAATGTAAGTTACAGACTCCAGTAAAGTTCCGTCGCCACCCAATGATAAAAAATAATTTAGAGAATGCAGGTTATCTTCGTGATTGAACGAGCGCAGCTTGTATGCTTGAATGCGTGATGACTTGAATTGCTTCAAAAATTTTTCTGAAACCCAAATCTCTACCTGGCTTCGCTTTAAATGATCCAGCACCCGTTCTAAAAACCGGAGGGATTTATTCTGAAAATCTTTGCCATGTATGCCAATGCGAATCATTTTTGAATGATTAGATTTCCAAATAGCGTAACAGCATGTCGATTTTGTCCCTATCTTCTGCCTCTTGTGGAGCTTCCTGGTAGCGCCCGATTACGCGGTAGTTGAATCGTTCGAGCGTTGCTACAATACGTTTTAAATCTGTCTGATTGATTTTGAGCGTCAGCTTGATTTTGCCCTTATCCATCGGGTCTTCGATCATGTTGCTGCTAATGACCTTGGCATTGTTTTCCTCCACGTAACGACTGATTTCTGCCAGCGAATAATCAATCAAATCCATCGATAGCACCAGGATACTTCCTGCCATTTGAACTGATGCGGTTTGAGCGAACGAGATCATCATGTCCTGCACGGTGATCACACCCTCGTATTGTTGGTCGTCGTTTAGCACTGCAACAATTTGCAGATTATTGCTACCGGCTATTTTCAAAATATCATAGAAGTGTGCCTGCTGGAGCACAAAACAATCTTTACCTACCAGTGTAAATGCAGCCAACGTTTTGCCAATATCATTGGATTCTAAAATGATTTCTTCTGATATGAATCCCAGCAATTGCCCATTCTCTACTACGGGCATGTGGTTGCACCGAAACTCTTCCATCCAAACGATTGCCTTGTGTGCATCGTCCGTTGTTTTCAACGGTGGAATCATATGGTTAATCAACTCTTCGGCTATCATGGGGCGAGAGGTCTAACCAAAAAATCTTCGACCATTTCATTAAACTTTTGCGGATGCTCCATCATGGGTGCATGGCAGCACTTGTCTATAAACTTCAATTCAGAATTAGGGATAAGACGATTAAATTCATGGCCTACCATAGGGGGCGTGATAGTATCATTGAGCCCCCATACTAATAAAGTAGGAACGGTTATTTTCGGCAATTCTAACGCTACATTGTTTCGTTGTGCTGACTTGGCAATGGCCACTATGCGCATGCATTTGGGGATGCTTTTAGTGGTTTCAAAAACTTCGTCTACCAATTCTTTGGATGCTACTTTCGGATCGTAAAAAGTATAGGCTACACGCTCGCGAATGTAATCGTAACTGCCCCTACGCGGGTAAGAGCCGCCCATCGTGTTTTCAAATAAACCAGAACTTCCGGTAAGAACTAACTTGGTAACCTTGGATGGATTTTCAAGCGTATACAAAATACCCACATGCCCACCCAGTGAGTTGCCCATAATCATCAGCTTGTCGAGTTTCATGACCTCCACAAAGCGTTCAGTAAATTCGCGCAAGCCATTCAACCCGGCTTCTTTGATAGGCATTTCATAAATCGGGAGCAGGGGAATGATCACACGGAAGTGCTTGGAGTAGTGATTTACCACGCCTTCCCAATTGCTGAGGGCACCAAACAGCCCATGCAACAACATGAGAACTTCTCCCTGGCCTTCATCTACGTACTTAAAATCGTGTTGTTCTTTTACAACCAGGGCCATTCGTCTATAATTTATTTGTTGATAAGTAACTAAAAAAAACTGAACCTTAGAACTGTCTGAATATTTCTTTGAAAAAAGGGATGAATTGACCGATAAAAGCAGAAGTTCTTTCGGCCAATTTGGCCGTAATTGGATATAAGCGTGAATCTTCCATCCAGTTTTGAGGAAGTTCGATATTTAATGACTGGACTAACCAAATGATTACACTTAAACAAAAAGAGTACTTTATCACCCCTAGCACTCCGCCTGCAATGGCATCTACTTTTCCTAAAAAGGTTTGATCGACAGAATGTTTTATTCTCTGGCCTAAAAAAATGACCAGCAATATCACCAAAACAAAAATGATGATAAAGGCTAGGTAAGGTAAAAAGGTAGTGTCTGCATTGAACTGCTCGTGCAGCAATTGCATTCCTTTTCCCATTAGCTTAAAGCCTAAAAATACACCTAATACCAAGGCCAATAGAAAAAAGAGTTCCATCAGAAATCCTCTTTTATAGCCTAAGTAACCGCCAATTGCTAAGATTAAAGCAATGACAATATCAATCTTACTCAAGAAGCCAACAGTTTTTTTACCAAGTCTGATATCACTTTTCCATCGGCTTTACCTGCCAATTGTTTGGTAGCGGTGCCCATTACTTTGCCTATATCCTGGGGGCCTTTGGCGCCTACTTGTTCCATTATTTTCTTTAGTTCAACTGTGATTTCTTCTTCTGTCAGTTGTTTTGGTAGGTATCGGCTGATGACTTCGTATTCCAATATTTCTTTTTTTGCCAAATCATCGCGGCCTTCTTTCTGAAATATTTCAGCTGATTCTTTCCGCTGCTTGGCTGCCTTCATTAATAGCTTACCCTCAATATCTTGTGCCAAATCTGCACTGCCACCTTTTTCTGTTTCTGCTAACAAGATCATGGATTTAATACTGCGCAGTGCGGTAAGTTCATCTTTGTTCTTGGCGAGCATGGCTGCTTTGATGTCGTTGTCGATCTGTGTTTTTAAACTCATAGTATCTCTGTTTTTAACCTTGTAAAGTTAGTGCAAGAATTGGCGAAGAAAAAATCGATGTGTACCGTTTAAGTCGGGATAAACGATTGGTTGTATTTTATATTTCTATGTTGCGACAAAAATAGTTGTTACCTCCAACCGATTTTTGTCAGGGTCTAGCGTTTCAAACTCGTAGTAGCCGTCGCCCGTTTTTCGTGGGCCACTTAAAATATGAAAACCGGCATTGGCTAATTGTATTGCTTTTTCATCAACTTGCACCATCGTGTCGACACCAAAAGCCAAATGAATGATACCTTGATGTTGAGCAACTACCCGATCATTCGTATTGGCAGGTACACCTACCATCTGCATCAATTCCAACCGCGCACCTGATTGAAATGTTAGGAAGTAACTTTGAAATTGTTTTTTCTCGTTGGTGTATTTTTCATTCGGCACACCATCAAAAAATTTCACGTAGAAATCTTTCAACTCTTCCAGGTGCTCTGTCCAGATGGCCACGTGTTCGAGAGTCATGAAAAAGGATGAATCAAAACCGAAAGCCTACACTCATCCCGCCCCAAGGAATAAAATTGGTTGGTTCATCATCATAGGTATCCTCTGAATAAAACCTTCGCCATAACGGAGTGAATCCAATTCTAAAAAGAAACCTCTTCTCGGGTTTTTGATATCGATATCCAGCAAAAGCAGTTAACAGTATCCCATTGTTTCTTTCTTCACGATAAAGCACATTCAAAGTATTATAATGTTGTGTACGGTAATTCGTATAAGTAACACCCAAACTAATCTCGAGATGATGATTCTTAGAGCCAAAGACTTTTCCAAAGAGAACAGGTACCGCCACGGTATTTGAAAGATAAGCCAACCCAATCCGACCTGTGAAGCCTTTTGAAAATTGGCGTTCATAGTTTATTGAATATAATTTAGAGGCTCCTCCCAACTCCAGAAACACCCCATTCTTATATTTGCTCTGTGAAAAAGCAAAGTTACTGGCCGTAAGTAGAACTACAAAGACCAGTAACCTTGAAATAAAATATGTCGTTTGAAATTTCATCAAACCATCTTCTCCGGCCTCACCCACTCATCAAACTGCTCGGAAGTAACTAGGCCTAACTCTACCGCTGCTTCACGAAGGGTTTTGTTTTCTTTGTGTGCCTTCTTGGCAATCTTCGCAGCATTCTCATACCCGATGTGGGTGTTCAAGGAGGTCACCAGCATCAATGAGTTTTCCATGTGTTGTTTAATGATCGGCAAATTAGGTTCAATGCCAATCGCGCACTTATCGTTGAAGGAAACGCACGCATCGCCAATCAGACGGGCGCTTTGCAATACATTCGCAGCAATTACCGGTTTGAATACATTCAACTCGAAGTGGCCATTCGAACCACCAATCGTCACCGCTACATCATTGCCCATCACTTGTGCGCACACCATGGTCATCGCTTCGGGCTGAGTTGGGTTTACTTTGCCCGGCATGATGGAAGAACCTGGTTCGTTATCAGGAATAATAATTTCACCAATACCACTGCGCGGGCCAGAGCTGAGCATGCGAATGTCGTTGGCAATTTTCATGAGTGAAACCGCCACACGCTTCAACGCTCCAGAGAGTTCTACCATGGCATCGTGTGCCGCCAATGCTTCAAACTTGTTGGGTGCTGTTACAAATGGAAGGCCCGTTAACTCAGCAATCTTTTTCGCTACCAACACATCGTATCCTTTGGGGGTATTCAATCCCGTGCCAACGGCTGTACCACCCAATGCCAATTCTTTAATTGCCTCCAACGAATTTTTGAGGGTGCGAATACCATTGTCAATTTGCTGAACGTAGCCGCTAAATTCCTGGCCTAAAGTAAGTGGCGTTGCATCCATAAAGTGTGTGCGGCCTGTTTTTACAATGGCTTTGAAGTCGACAGCTTTTTTATGAAGCGTATCCCGCAGCTTTTGCAATCCCGGCAAGGTAATTTCTACCACTTGTTTGTAGGCTGCAATGTGCATTGCAGTAGGATAGGTATCGTTGCTCGATTGTGATTTGTTGACATCATCATTTGGGTGCAACACTTTTTTTTCATCAGTCAGTTTGCCGCCACTCAACACGTGTGCGCGGTAAGCAATTACTTCGTTGGCATTCATGTTGCTTTGTGTGCCCGAGCCTGTTTGCCAGATCACCAGCGGAAATTGGTCATCGAGTTTGCCGGCTACAATCTCATCGCACACTTGGGCAATCATGTCTTTTTTGTCGGCAGCGAGCACGCCTAGCTCGTGGTTGGCCATAGCGGCTGCTTTTTTCAAATAGCCGAAAGCATAAATAATTTCTTTAGGCATGCTGGCCTCGGGGCCGATCTTAAAGTTGTTGCGTGAGCGCTCGGTTTGTGCGCCCCAATATTTGTCGGCCGGTACTTGTACCTCGCCCATGGTGTCTTTTTCGATGCGGAAGTTCATGTGAGTAGTTGAGTTTAAACAGTGGGTAAAAATAAACAAACCTTCGTGGTGTCTTGAGCCTTTTAAAATTATTTTTCTGATTTGTTACTAACTGGTAGAACAAATAACCAACAGTTCCGTACATTAGTTCTACAATTTAGTAGTATATGATAGAAACACGACTGGGTGAATTTGAAGAAGTGATCTTATTGCTCACAGGCATTTTAGGTGAAGTGGCCTATGCTTTTAAGATTGCTGAAGAGTTTGAATCGCAAACGAAGCGCTCCGTTTCCATTGGTGCCGTGCACTCCACGCTAACCCGATTAGAAGAAAAAGGTTTTCTGAAATCGGAGATGGGCAAAGCCACAGCCGAACGCGGTGGCAGACGCAAGCGCATTTACACCATTACCGCCTATGGCAAAAAAACATTAACCGCCGCCAAAGATTTTAAGCAGGCGCTGTGGGAACAGTTTCCTGGCTTTGCTACTTCTAAAGTGAGCTTTGTTCTTTCATGAACGCAAACACAAAGCCACCCAAGCTGGCCAAGTGGCTGCTGAACCGCTTTTTGCGTGATGACCTTGCCGAAGAAGTGGAAGGTGACTTAGAAGAAAAGTTTCAGACGGATTTGAAAATAAAATCCAGATATAGTGCCAAAAGAAATTATTGGTATCAAACAATTAATTATCTCCGTCCCTTCGCTATTAAAAAATTTAGACGATTTACAGCCATGAACAATCACCTATTGGGAAATTATTTCAAGATCAGTACACGAAACATTTTGAAGCATAAAATGATTTCGGTTATCAACGTTTTTAGTTTAGCAATAGGGCTTGCTGCATGTGTTGTTATTTATTTGTTTGTCTCTGATGAGCAAAGTTTTGATTCCTTTCATTCGAAAAGTAGCCATATCTACCGATTAGATGAAGTGCAAAAGTTTACCGGCACAAACGAGCAAAGGGTAGCGCTCTCTATGCCTGGAATGGGTCCTGCTTTGAAGCGTGATTTTCCGGAAGTCAATAACTATGTGCGGTTTTGGTTACGCGGAAAGCAACTGATGACCAAAGATGAAACCAAGCAATTGATCGACAATGTGATGGTGGTGGATAGTACTTTCTTTGAAATTTTTGATTTTCCGCTGACTCAAGGAGACGTCAACACATGCTTGGATCGACCGCTCACCATTTTGTTGACCGAATCTACGGCTCTTAAATTTTTCAAATCAACAGATGAAGCACTCAACAAAACAATTTTTTGGGACAGCCGCGATTATCAGATAACAGGTATCTTAAAAGATGTTCCGGAGAATTCGCATATTCAATTTGAAGCCTTAATGTCGATGGTGACATATACGAAAGGCGAGAATAATGTGAACAACTCGTGGGGTGGCAATTGGATGACTACGTATCTTTTGTTAGAACCCAACTCGAATATCAAGCGGATGGAAGAGAAGTTTCCAAAGTTTCTTTCCAGCCACATGGATGATCCTCAAATCAATTCCAATTATAAATTATTTCTACAGCGACTCGACCAGGTTCATTTGGTTTCCAACGATATTGAACATGACTATATTAATTACCGAAAATTTAATGGATCGTATCTAATGATCTTCTATGTAATCGCGGGATTTATCTTAGTGATTGCAGCGGTGAATTTTATGAACCTTACGACTGCGAGGGCATCACATCGTTGGAAGGAAATAGGCGTGCGCAAAACAATTGGAGCCAAGAAACTTCAGTTGTTTGGTCAGTTTATTTTTGAGTCGGTGATGTTAGCAGGAATCGCATTGACGGTGGCTTTATTGCTCGACATCCTTTTCATACCGATCCTCAATGATTTGATCGGACGACAGCTTTCCATCGCGCAATTGTTTCACAACGTTTGGCAGCTCGCAGCTGTTTTATTGGCCACGCTTTCATTGGGAATAATCACCGGAATCTACCCTTCGTTCTACATGACGTCATTTAACTTATCGCGCGTGCTAAAAGGAGGCAACAAAGGCGAGGGTAAATCGGTGCTGCGAAGTACATTGGTGGTGATTCAATTTGGGTTGGCGATCGGCATGATTGTAAGCACACTAATTGTTATTCAGCAATTGTCCTTCATGAAAGAATCGGATATAGGTTTTGACAAAGACCAAATGTTGTTGGTAAATATGAATAACGAAGCCAATGAAAAATTTGAAACGATAAAGAAGGAATTGCAAAAACAATCCATGATTAAAGGGGTAACAGCCAGTGGTCAGCGCTTGGGCAACAATCTGCACCAATGGGGATTTAAAGTGAAGGCGGATACCGGTGTGCTTTCGATTACCCCTTCCAATGTGAATGTAGATTATGACTACCTAACCGTGTATGGCATGGAGATGAAGGAGGGCCGTGGGTTTTCGAAAGATAATCTCAACGATAACGGTCGCGCTTTCGTGATCAACGAATCGTTTGCCAATGAACTAAAGCTAAAGGAAACCATCGGTACTCGAGCCGGGCACGAATGGTATCACAATGATTCACTCGGTACAATCATCGGTGTGGTGAAAGATTTTAATTTCAATTCTCTACATTATAAAGTGAATACGCTGGCATTGGTAGTGCATCCTGAATGGGGCTACAACGAACTTTCTGTAAAAATTGAGACGGGCCGGACCGAAGAGGCAATTGCCGCAGTAAAAAAAGTATGGGACGAGTTGGTGCCATCGTATCCATTTGATTATACTTTTTTGGATGCCCACTTTGAGGAGGTCTACCGGTCGGACAAACAAATGAGTGCGGTTGTTACGATCATGGCGGGCTTATCCATTTTAATTTCATGTATTGGATTGTTTGGTTTGGCGACCATTACGATAGAACAGAAAACGAAAGAGATTGGAGTTAGAAAAGTGCTGGGTGCAACGGAAAGTCAGATTACGGTTCTTCTATCACGCAACTTTGCCGGACTGATTGGAATTGCATTTGTAATAGTGAGCCCGGTCGCTTACCTCACATTGCAGCGATGGTTAGAAACTTTTGCTTATCGCATTGAAATAAATGTACTTGTTTTTGTGGCGGGAGGAGTTCTGGCCTTTGTAATTGGTATGCTCGTTATCAGCTATCATACCTTGAGATCGGCTCGGGCCAATCCGGTGAAGGCATTGCGTTACGAGTAGTAAAATTATGAACATGCCACGGGGAGTTGATTATTGCCAATACGCTAAATAGTTTGAAAGCCGAGTAAAGCCTGCGATATTTGTTTTAATGAATCTGAAACACTTTTTACTTTTCATATTGCTGATGAGCGCGTGCAATCAGGAGAAGAAAAGAGTTATGTCCGTTTGCAATGATATGCTCAATGCTTGTTCGGGAAATGCCAACGCGCCTTATTGTACGTTTGGGTTTAAGTTTGGCGATCAAAATCCATTTTCACCGGCAGGAGCTTCGGTGCCCGGACCACAGCAAAAGGCGATCGAGATTTCCTATAAATTTCAAAGTGCCGGGCTTACTTTCAATACGCATTCACAAGATGGCATTGTAAGTGCCGAATTTTCGGAAACCGATAAAGAAGGAATTCGATTGCAGTTTGCTAAATGGCAGACTGTGGCAAACATTTCTTTTACAGAAAAATCGGTTTCAGATAAAACGGATATAACCGTGATCGTGGCAACTATTGAGCAAGGTGGCATTGGCTACCCTGCTTTTGTAGCAGAGCCTTGCAAACAGATTGCTGGATATTTAATTCTCAACACTAAAAACGGAAATAAACCAAAACTTTCACTTCACGAAATCGGACATGTACTTGGACTAGGTCATGTGTCGAGTAACAATGTGATGAATCCGGATCAATCGTACGATGATTTACAGTCAGGAGATATTGCAGGCGTTCAAAGTATTTACGGAGTTAAGTAGCGGTCAATTTTTAACAAGCATCGCCCGCATTTGCGAACAATCTGTTCGCCATCGAACAATTCAAATGAAATCATCCTCCTAAAACGCGCAATTCGCGTGGTTTTATTTTTGGCACAATTATTATTACTACAAATAGGAATTAATTATTTCTATCATGAAGAAATATCAATTGGGCGAGTTTGAAGAAGTGGTTATGCTCACGGTAGGCATTTTATATAAAGATGCTTACGGGGTATCCATTAAAAAAGAAATTGAAAGCCGTTTGAAACGCAATGTAAGTGTTGGCGCTTTGCAAACGGCCTTGAGGCGCTTGGAAGACAAAGGTTATCTCAAATCGTTGGAAGGTGAAGCTACTGAAGAACGCGCAGGGCGACCTAAGAAATATTTTCAAATCACAGCCTTGGGTAAGAAAGCGATGGAGTACACAAAAAATACTCGGGATCAATTGTGGAGCGCAATACCGAAGGTGGCGTGGGAAGTGAAGATTGTCTAAAAAAAATTGACAGTTGACAAATCGGCAATTGACAATAGTCGTCTCTAAGGCTAAACAACATTTGTCAATTGCTTTTTTGTCAACTGTCAACTGAAAACAAATTGAATTTTGAAAAATAACAGTAAACATCCGCCTATATTCTTTCTAAAATTCTTCCGCTGGTTCTGCCATCCGAAGCTGAAAGATTCTATTGAGGGTGATTTGATGGAGTTGTATCAGGAGGCCAGAGCTGAAAACGGAAAATTGAAAGCGGATTTGAAATTTGTGAGGGATGTGCTCTTGCTTTTCAGACCAAGTATCATCCGACCCATGGAAGGATATCAGAATTTAAACAACTATGGTATGATCAAAAATTATTTTACGATTGGGTGGAGAAATTTGCTACGAAACAAAGGGTATTCATTAATTAACATTCTTGGTCTAGCGGTGGGCATGGCGGCTTGTTTACTCATTGTGCAGTATGTGCGTTTTGAAAAAAGTTATGATGACTTCCACGAACAGTCTGACAACATCTATCGTGTTACAATGAATCGATATGTAAACGGAAATTTTAAATTCAATTCAGCGAAGACTTATCCAGCTATTGCACCAAGACTTAAAGAAGATTTTCCTGAGATAGTAGACTATGTAAGATTACTACCTGATCATGGCATCGTAGCACTGGAAGGAACAGACCATCGTCACTATGAAGATAAGATACTATTGGCCGATGCTTCTTTCTTCAACGTTTTTTCATATAAACTTCTCAAGGGTGAAGCGAAAAATGTACTGCAAGCCCCCAATTCTATCGCATTGTCGTCTAGTGCGTCAACAAAATATTTTGGGGCTGATGAACCCATTGGTAAAACACTGAATTTCTATAAAGACGATGGCACACAAGAAACCTACAAGGTAACAGGGATATTTGAAGATGCCCCAACCAATTCTCACTTCCATTTTGATATGGTGGTATCCTATAGCACCTTACTACTTAGGTACGGAAATAATAATCCTGAATGGAGACCATCAGAAGATAGCTGGCAGGTGGATGATTACTATACGTATGTTTTATTGGACAAAAATGCGCTGCCGGCCGAGCTGGAAAAAAAATTTCCCGACTTTTTCAGCCGATATAAAGGAAAGTTGTTCGAGGCCAGAAATGTAAGAGAAGAATTGTATTTGCAACCTATACGTAAAATCCATTTGTATTCTGACCTGCAATCGGAGATTGGCCCGACTGGAAATTATAAATTCATTTATTGTCTGAGTTTGATTGCCGGTTTCATCATAGTAATCGCTTGGATAAACTATGTAAACCTTACCACAGCAAAAGCAGCAGATAGAGCCAAGGAAGTTGGTATCCGAAAGGCATTCGGCTCTCAACGAAAGCAGTTGATAACTCAATTCATGTTTGAATCTATAATTACCAACACGATTGCTCTCGTATTGTCACTCATCCTTTACCAAGTTGGTCTATCCTTTTTTCAGACGTTTTCAGGGTTTGTTTTCACTACCACATTTTCTGACGGATTATTTATAGCTCTGATCTTATCCCTATCCGGTATAGTGCTTTCCTCCGTTTATCCCGCCTTAGTGCTTTCTGGTTTCAAACCGATCGTGGCATTGAAAGGTGTGATTGCAATTCCAAGTCGTGGCATCGACCTGAGAAAAAGTTTGGTTTTGTTTCAGTTTGTTACTGCCATCTTGATGATTACTGGGCTGCTCACTATTCGTCATCAGATCAACTTTATGAAAACGCAGGCGTTAGGATTTGATGCAGAAAAATTGGTGATTGTGAGGGCTGCTGCTTATCTTAAAACGGGCAATGAAGAAGCGTATGAAAGGACATCTGTTGCCTTTAAAAACAATCTTTTGCAACATCGGCCGATTAGCAACGTAACTGAGTCCGGATTTGTACCAGGGCAAGAAATTGCGTGGCGACAAGGAATGGTACGAAGGGTAGTAAGTGAACCGAGTACGGTAGATACCTATCATGTTTTTGCTGTAGACGAACGTTTCTTTGCCACCTATTCTATAGACGTTGTTGCGGGCAAGGTTTTCTCTGATGCTTTTAATCCAAAGAATGCAATTGTTGTAAATGAAACAGCTGCTCATCGCTTGGGTTTTTTGAAAGCCGAGGATGCCTTGGGCGAAGAAGTGTATGTTGATATAGATGGTAGCAATAAAGGCCGTATCGTTGGAGTAATAAAAAACTATCATCATTTGTCTTTGAAGGATAACTTTCAACCTCAATTATTTTTCCATCGGGCGGCCACCTGGTCGTACTTTACGGTTAAAGTTGCTGGCGAACACCTGCCAGAGGAAATTAATATCATTAAGAAAGAGTTTACCGCAGCATTTCCAGACAATCCGTTTGACTTTGTTTTTATGGATCAGTTTTTCGATGCTCAATACCAAATCGATCAGCGTTTTGAAAAAGTATTTGGATTATTTTCTCTGTTGGCAATTTTCATTTCCTGCCTCGGTCTGTTTGGTTTATCCTCTTACACGATCATTCAGCGTACCAAAGAAATTGGCATCCGCAAGGTTTTAGGCGCATCAATAGGAAACATTATCTCATTGCTTTCAAAAGATAGTATAAAGCTCGTGCTAATTGCAGGAGTGATTACACTTCCAGTTGCTTATTTCAGTGTTGGTTATTGGCTGAACAACTACGCCTTTCGCATAGAAATTACCTGGTGGTTGCTAACGGTTCCAATAGTTTTGGCTCTGTTACTTGCGTTTGCTACAGTGATCATTCAAACAATCAAAACCGCTTTAGCCAGTTCCATAAACAATTTAAGGTCAGAATAAAAACTTGGCAATCACCAGTAGGCAGTCGCCTGCCTATTAAATGAAACAAAGTTTTGAAAAAAGAAAACAATATACCACCGAGGCCTTTTCTAAAATTCTTCCGCTGGTTCTGCCACCCGAAGCTGAAAGATTCTATTGAGGGTGATTTGATGGAGTTGTATCAGGAGCGCAGAGCTGAAAACGGAAAATTGAAAGCGGATTTGAAATTTGTGAGAGATGTGCTATTGCTTTTCAGACCAAGTATCATCCGACCCATGGAAGGATATCAGAATTTAAACAACTACGGTATGATCAAAAATTATTTTAAGATTAGTCTCCGACAACTCATCAAAAACAAAACATTCACTTTTATAAATGTATTCGGTTTGGTGCTGGGCATTTCATTTAGTACGATGCTCTACACCTATGTAAGCAACGAACTTTCCTACGATTCCTTTCATCAGAAATCTGACCGGACATACCGAGCACTCTGGGTGAATAAATCTATCCCTGATAACGTCCGCACGTTTGGCAGTATCGTGCCACTGATCGGTCCAGAATTAGTGAACTCGTTTCCCGAAGTAGAAGAGATGACCCGTCTCTTTCAGTTTTCCGGTCAGGTGGTAGTGGAAATAGGCGAAGTTAAGTATAATGAACGAAGCTGGTTCACGACAGAAGATGCCAACTTTTTTAATGTTTTTGATTTTGAGTTTATCGCTGGCGATAAAGCAACCGCACTCACCCAATCGTTTTCAGTAGTTCTCCCGGAGTCAACAGCAAAGAAATATTTTGGTGAAGAAAGTGCGGAAACTACCTTAGGCAAGACCATCAACGTGCAAGATATTGGAGAAGTTAAAGTAACAGGAATTATCAAAGACCTTCCTACAAATTCGCACCTGCAATTTGACTTGCTGTTCTCTAAAATTCTTGTCAACCAGGAATGGACGGACTATCTGAATAGCTGGGGCGATATTGGGGCTTACACTTATGTGGTATTGAAAGAAGGAGAATCGATTCACGAGGTAGAAGCGAAGATGCCCGCGTTTAGAAAAAAACATTGGGGACCTGATTTGGAATCTCGTGAAATTGCATTTCAACCCATTCAGGAAATTTATCTTCACTCCGGTGATATTCAGAATGGCTCAGAAAGCGAACACGGTCAGCTTTCGTATGTCTACATCTTTTCCAGCATGGCAATATTTCTGCTAATCATTGCAGCCATCAATTACATCAACCTTACCACATCCAAGGTTTCTTCGCGCGCCAAAGAAATCGGTATTCGCAAAGTAGCAGGAGCTGTAAAAACACAACTCATTTTTCAGTTTTTAACAGAGGCTTTTGTTATCACCTTTCTTTCCATGCTGCTGTCACTGGTCATGATGAATCTGTGTTTCCCTTTCTTCAATTCAATCACCGGAAAGGACTTTGACCTTACCTTAAAAACGATTGGTGAATTCATGCCAGCACTTCTGATGATCACTTTGATCATTGGCGTCATCGCGGGAAGCTACCCGGCCTTCTACTTATCAAAACTAAAACCAGTCGCTACCCTCAAAAGCCAGACGGTGTTTACAAAAAGCAGATTTAATCTCCGCACATCACTCGTTGTATTTCAATTTACTATCACCATAGTATTGATTGTAGCTACGCTGGTGATCAGCAACCAAATCAACTTCATTCAAACGAAAGATGTGGGCTTCAACAAAGAGCAACTGATGATCATTGATATCAACAGTGGTGCGGTGCGCAACCAGTTTCAGGCGATGAAGAATGAGTTTTCTAGAATAGCAGGTGTGCAGCAAGTGGCCGTTTCCTCGCGCGTGCCGGGCGAGTGGAAAAATATTCGTCAAGTGTATGCGCAGTCCACCAATGAAGCGAGTGCAAATGCAGACTCGCTGCAAACCTATTTTATGGGATTTGACGAAGACATGCTCAACACCTATCAACTTCAACTAACAACGGGCAGTTTCTTTAAAGGCACCGCAGCCGATTCAATGAATGTGGTGATGAATGAATCAGCTGCAAAGGCCATGAACTTGAAAAATCCGGTAGGCACGGTGCTTCAGATTACCACACGCTATGGCAAGTGGAATGCACACGTGATTGGTGTGCTACAGGATTTTAATTTTCAGTCGCTGCATCAAAAAATTGCGCCCATCATTATCGGCTATCGCAACAATCCCATTCAAGCCATTGATTACTTTACCCTGAAAGTTTCAGGCGATACACAACCGCTGATTGAAGGCGCAGCTAAAGTCTGCGAAAAGTTTGACCCCGAAACGCCTGTTGAATATCATTTTCTTTCGGAGCAGTTAAACACCTTTTACATATCCGAAAAAAAGGCAGGCATGATTTTTCAGATGGCCGGAGCGCTGAGCATACTGGTCGCCTGCCTCGGGCTGTTAGGCTTGGCCAACTATCATGTAGAGCGCAAAAGCAAGGAACTTGGCATTCGAAAAATATTAGGCGCAGGTTCGCTCAATTTATTTTTGATGGTATCACTTTCGTTTACACGGCAGGTGGCGCTTGCCTTTGTGTTGGCCTGTCCGTTGGCGTGGTATGTTATGCGCGAGTGGCTGAGTGCGTTTGAGTACCGCATTCCGTTGGGTGCAGGTGTGTTTGTCTTGGCCGGTGCAATGGTGTTGCTGTTGGCACTGCTCACCGTAAGTTATCAATCTGTGAAAGCAGCGATGTTTAATCCGATAGACTCATTGAGGAAAGAGTAAATTGAGGGCCTGCCCTCCGAGGCTTTGGCGCAGGAGGGCATGTCCCCGATGCGCGGATAACTCGCACAAGGCTATCGGGGTCATGTGAAAGTTCATCCGGCAGTTTCTGGCGGGGCTACTCGCCACTAGTTCCATGTCGGGCTCAAACATGCCGTTCCATCCTTTACGCTAGGGTTTCAAAAAAAAACCGAGTAATTTCAAGTTCGACTTTTCCATTCCTAACCATTGTCGCCCACCGTCTTTTTTCTACATTCGTGATAGGCCAATCTGTTTCAGTCCCCTAAGGTTGACAAGATGGGTTTTTTTTTAACCTTTGAAAGACTCCTATATTTAAATGCAAAATTCAGTAAAATATACCTTCAAGGGTAAGGGCGATAAAGTTTATAATGACATAGAGTTTTCCCCAGAGACGGTATTTGATATTACTTCAAGTTCCTACTCAATTGTTATAAGCCCCAAATCCAAATTCTGGAGATTCGGATTACGGTTTGGTATAAGTAAAGATGCAAAGTTTGATGACCAAAGGTATAATAATAAGGAGCTGAAGCATGTTGAAATTGCTGCAGGTAATCAGGTTGGTATGGAGTGGCGTAACCCCAACAAACTTTTCTTGCAAGAATACTTTATTCATGGTTCCGGTGGTGTACTTAATGATTGCAGCACATATACATCACTAACTGATATCAATGTTGAACTAGACCGTATAAATGAATCTTGGGTTTTAGTTACTTGCAAATCGGAAGGTTGTCCAACTTTTTCAGTTGAATTGCCAATAAAGGACCATAAATTCTTCAAACTATTTGCTTGGGCGGATAGTTTAGAATTTGAAATGGAAGTTTCCCTAACAAAGACGATGAGAATAAAGCTCAATCAAATTAAGGCTCTATCAGGTCAAGAAGTTGAGATTGAAGTAAAGGACTTAATGGTCTTTTTTGGTCGAAACAATTGCGGAAAGAGCTCAATTATTCTTGGTGCAAGTCACCACTTCATGAATACCGGAAATTTTGTAATGGATTATATAGGACCAAATAGATTTGAAACCGCCGATCAAATTGATCCCAAGTTAAAAGGCAAATCAGAGCTGAGAGAGCAAAACCGGAAGGCAAGAAATAATTACTCTCAAGCAACCGAAAACGTTCCTATTGATCCTGTGTTTGAGTTTTGGCTTCAAGATGATGACACCCGTTTAAAAATCTCAAATTGGGTTGCTCAAAACTTTGAGGAATTGAAAATAAGCAGAAGAGAAATTGATGAGTTCTCATCGATGCCTGAAGTAACCATTGCAGGAAGGAATCCACGATTTCAAGGAACCGGAGCCCGAATGGTTTTAGGAATTGTTGTTCAATTATTTTGTCCAGATGTAAAATTCCTCTGCATTGATGAACCTGAATTAAGTCTTGAGCCAAGAGCACAGAAAGTACTTTTCAGCCTTGTTAAAAAGGCCGTCTTAGGCGAAGATGGAGTACCTAAAAAGCAAATTCTTATTGCTACTCATTCACACGTTTTTCTTGACAAGGATGTTCCTACTAATAATTACAAGGTTACTAAGATTGAAGAGAAAATAAGGATAGAGCAAATTCAAGACGAAAGTCAACTTCAAGGTGAGGTTTATAACTTACTTGGAAATAGCCCAAGTGACCTTTTCTTTCCTGGTAATATTGTTGTTGTTGAGGGTAGAAGCGATCGTGATTTTTTGTTTGGGGTCTATTCACTCCTAAAAAGTAAAAAGATTATTAGCGAAAGGAAAGTAGTCTTTCACTTTGTAGAAGGAATAGAAAAGGCAAAACTGGGTGCTATTGCAGTGGATGAGATGTTAAAGACTCAGTCATACATATCTGTTTACCGTGATAAGATATGTGGACTATTTGATGCTCCAAATAACAAAAGCGCAATCAAAGTAATCAATGAAGTGATTCACTATTTTAAGGATGATGGAACCAGATTTGTAACCCTTGAAAAAGATGCGATTGAATACTACTATCCTTTGCAGATTGTTCGAGAATATCTTTCCATACCTGAATTGAGCCTTGACGACTTTACCAAGGGCACAAAGAAATACTTGGAACAAACCAAAGCTGACAAAACAAGTCATTCTGGAGATTACTTTGGAGTAAGAATAGACAAAGTTTCACTTTCAAGAGACATAATTGACCTCCTGCACAAAAATGCCGACCTAAGCCTAGTCGATGAGGCAATCGTGAAGCTGTTAAAAAAGGCTGACGAACTATCTTACTGACCTATTCATCGGCTATATCGGGTTACACTATCTCTCAGCAGATCCTCGCAGGTGTTCTTCAATTACGAGCCAATTGATTCAATCTTCTTTCGTGTCACGTGCTAATGCCTGAAACTCTCACGGTGGAAAGGCATTCGTTTTGGCCCTCCTTTGTGGAATTTTTAAATGTAAACTAGAGACTATTTGCTCTTCATATTACAGTCTTTCAATTCTGCCTTCAGATTTTCAAATGTTGTTTGATAATTTTGGACATTGATCCTTAAGGTTCTTAGCTCGGAATTTTCCTCAGCTTCTAGTTCTGATATCCTTTTTTTTAAAGAATTGATCGAATCAACAAGTTCCAGTTTGCCTTGATCGAATTTATTGTTGCCATTATCGTAACCGATGGTAAAGAAAAGTGGAACAGCTGCAACAAGAATTGCGATGATAACACCATAAATAATATGTAGCGTTGAATTGGACTTAGGTTCACTATCAACTGGTTCTAGGGCAATCGGTTCATTTTCCATTGTATCATCCTCTGGTGAGTCGTCAGGCGTGGCGTTTGCCTTCTTCTTGATCTTCATTGCAAAGTCTTTTATTTGAACTTCAATGGCTTTCTTGGTTTTTTCATTTCTTACTTCAGCCGGTGTATGCGTATACCACTTAGTTAACCTCTTGAAAGTGTCCTGCATTTCAGCGTCACCATAACTACGAAGAATGGCACGGACACTTTCAATAAATTTGATATTATCATTTAGTGTATCTTGAACGTCTTGATTAAAAAGTTCATTAAGATCATTGATGGCGTCTTGATAGTCTTGGCCCATAACAATAAGATTCTTTTGTTCAAGATAATGATTGAATTTGAAATATTTGCTTCCGGTTAGGGGTTATTCTCCCACTCTCATTGGTGCGCTTCACCAACAAGCCAACCGTTCAATTTTGTCAGGTGCTATCACTTGAAACTCTCGCGGCCGGTATCCTGACGTTCCGCTTCGCTTTAGTCAGGACAAGTTCGGGCAAGTTCGACAAGCTCTGGCTACCATGTTCCTTAAAAAAATAGAAGACTCTTTTTTTTGGTAAACTTTTCGAGCACGTGCACTGCTTTAATCCAAGCGAGACGCTATGGAGGATAAGCGCACAAGGATGACCCTTACATGAGATAAGAGTTTCATATTTCAGAGTCTTCTCAGTGCTTACTGGATTAGGCAATATTATGAATTCGATTAAGCTCTATCGAAGAGACGTATCTCGAGCTAACAACAATAGAATCAGATATTCGGAAATGCACGTCTAGTAATATTTATCAAATTGTCAGTGAACCAATCAGGTAGGTGCGAGAAAGGAGGACAGAAAACGACTTCATTATTCAGTAATTCCAATAACACTTTTGGGGCTGTTTCTGAGGTATCTATAATTCTAAGTTGATCTAGTTTTTTAAAATGACGGTCTAGCTGGAATAAATTCCCATAATAGTTCAAATCAATCTCGGCTGGACTTACATTATGCCCTCCCCTTAGCGCACGCTCTAAAACACGCATATTTGAACGTTCAACGTTGATCAAGCCGAAGAAAATCATATGAACCGTATATCCGTTTCTTTTAAATTTGTCTATCACCTTCCACGTAGAAGCTTCTCTGAAATGTCCCTCGTATGCGAAATGGGCTGCCTTGCTAATTGCTTTCTTTACCTCTTCATTGAAATGAACGCCGATCCATTCATTGGCTAAAGTTTTGGCATCCTTGCGACTAAGTAAATTTGTAGCAACTAGCTCTCTCGTTTTATCAAGTGAGAGCTTATCGCCATCGAAAACAGTACAAACTTTTCTAATATGAGGTGGTAGGTGCTCGGGTCCGACAGAGGATTTCCCAGCGCCATTCGAGCCGGTGATTATGTGAAGTTCCGGCAATTTTAGTGGATTAATTCCAGATTATATTTCTTCAGTAGGTTCGCGCTTTCTTCAGGTTCAAGTTCGTGCACAATTGTGAAATTTTTTCCACCCGACACATAAGTTGCCAGTTTAACGATTCCTCCTGGGTACTCCAAATAACATTGATCAGGGGGCAATGAGTTTGAATTGATCATGAAAAAATCGCCCTGACTGAGCCTGCTAATGCGTAATTTCTTCACTGCATTCATACCTCTCATTTCAATTTCTCTTATTTTCTTCATGCCATTTAATCATTCAATTTACAAAAAATCGTTTAATGCGCTTAGATGCTTCTATGAAATCTTATTGGCAGCAAAAAACGCTACAGTTTTTCGGAAATCCAATTGAAGCTGTTAGCCATTGCTTGATCCTTGACACACACGCAAGATACAAGCAGACAAAAGGAAACTGATTTTCAAAAAACGGCTCTTGTTGACAACCTTCATCAATGAGCCTTTTTGTCAGGTACTGTCACTTGAAACTCTCGCGGTCTGTATCCTGAAGTTTCGTCTGGCTGTAATGTCGTGCCCCAATCCTCAAATGACGGGTAAAAGGCGGGCAAAAACGGAATCTTCTGATTCGTACATGCCCGTTAAACGCGTAACATTGTGCTTCAATAAAATGGTTATGCAACAACCCGAATTAGGCAAACGACTGACCGCTTTGCGCAAAGAGCGAAACCTGACCCAAGAAGAACTGGTAGAAAAAAGCCACGTAAGTGTGCGCACTATTCAGCGCATCGAAGCGGGCGAAGTTCTGCCGCGCGTTTCTACGATCCGTATTTTATTGAATGCACTTGGAGAGAACTACGAAACATTTTTAACCAAAAACCAAGTGATGGAAACAACCAAAAACAATTTGCCAACGGCAAACCGCAACAACCTGCTCATCGCTGTTATAGCCGGAGCACTTTATTTAATCGCTGAAATTATTCTGGGCACACTGGATATCCTCTGGATGGAGGAGGGCCGCAACTGGGGCTTTCGCATGAACGCCACGTACATCACGCTGACGTGTGTGATGGTGATTGCTTTTATTTTTTTCGCGCGTGGTTTCATTGCACTCAGCCATGTATTCGAAAATACCTTGCTGAAAGTGGCGGCTTATTTATTAATGGTCGGCATTTGTGGAAGTGCGATTTTAGATATATCCACTCTTTCGGTGGAAAGCTTTGAAACCATTTGGATTCCATATGCACTCTCGGCCATTATCATGGGAGCAATGTCTATTGTATTTGGTGTTGCATTAATCCAACTTCAGGATGGGATGGGCGAATTATCGCGCATTGCAGGAATTTTGGAAATTGTGTTGGGATGCATACTCGTAACCGTAGTATTGTTTTTTGTATCCTACATCATCTTAATACCCGCTACCGTTCTGGAGATCATCATTCTCTATCGAGGTTACGAGTACCTTTCAAAACCCACTGAGTCAACGCCTCAACTCGGTTAAGTTTTCGATATTCTCTAAATACTAAACTCTTTTTTTATGAAAATGAAAATAGCTGGAATCACTGTGTGCGCTCTAATCATACTCTTTTTTATACTCAACCTTCAACCCACTTCTCTTCCTGATAACCATGGAAAAATGGATATACATCTTTACCTCAGCGATAGTGCGCGGCAGCCCTTGGTCGTTGGCTTTGGTGGAGGCTCGGGTGGAAATGATTGGGAGCGAAACTATCTGAAATCAAAACGCGATTCCATACGCGCACTGGGATATGCAGTGTTGGCAATCGGGTATTTTAATTCAGGCACTTCGCCCAAATCGTTGGATCGGATTTCACTCAATGCCATTGCTGATACGATTTTAAATATTGCCAGTCGTCATCCACGGATTGATACATCCAAAATTATTTTAATGGGTGCATCGAAAGGTGGCGAGTTGGTTTTGAATTTGGCAAGCCGCTATCCTTGCTTTAAAGGAGTGATCGCACTTTCTACCTCACACGTCAGCTTTCCTGCACTCACCATCTCCGCCAATACTTCTTCATGGACTTACCATGATGCGCCTGTTCCATTTGTGCCCGCGCCATTCAAAACCATTTGGCCAGCCTTGAAGGGCGATTTGCATGGAGCATTTTCGATGATGTTGGAAGATACCGTTGCTGTATCGCAAGCTGAAATTGAAGTGGAGAAAATTAATGGCTCCATTTTAATTCTCTCGGCTAGCGAAGATGAGCAATGGCCTGCGGCAGAAATGTCACATCGGTTAGTGGAAAGATTGAATCAAAAAAACTTTAAACATCCCTATAAACATATTGTGTTGAAAGGCGGCCACATTGAGCCATTGCATCATTTTAATCGTGTGTATGAATTTCTTCGGTCCACTGAGCAAGTTTTAAGGTAAATGAAAATACATTGGTTGAATTACCCCATGGTTTCTTTGTTGGATTGGCATTCAAGCATAGATATAGCCGAAAAAACCTTTGTCATACAAATGTCGCATCAATGGCGGCCTAAAAATTTAGTGCTACTTTTGAGTGCCCATACCTTTGCATGCAAAAAACACTCAAAGAAATGACTGCTTCTTGGCTTCGTGATGGAAGGCTATCGAAAGGGCTTACGCAAAAAGAACTATCCGAACAATCGCACATCAGCATGCGATCTATTCAACGTATTGAAAACGGTGAGCTCGTTCCGCGCAGCCACACATTAAAAACACTTGCAAAAATTCTCGAGCTGTCGTTTGAAGACTTTATGAAGTCCGCACGCGAACAGGAGTTTATAATCCCACAAGTAGAGCCAAATGCACTTACCAAACCACAGCGGACGGTGCTTTCGGTGGGCATTTGTTTGATTATTCTCTTACTTGCTTGGGCCTATGTGGCACAAGCCCCCAACTTTCCTGAAACCACCTTCGAGTTGTTGATCTTTGTAAGTGTAACGCTCACGTTGATGACAGTCATTCTTTTTTTGTTGTGGCGCAAAAACGCCTGATCAAATTTTTAATTCACACTTTTTATGATTGGCATTTTGATTCAATTGGCTTTGTCGTGGCTATTAGTTTGGATTTTCGATAAAAGCAATCTTTCTGTTCTGGGATTAGTGCCCACAAAAGAACGATTGCAACACTTTGTAATTTTTTTACTCACCGCTGCTGCTTTTAGCGCTTCCGGGTTTGGACTTAAGATGTGGATTGCCGCGCAGCGTTGGCAACTAAATCCCGATTGGACTTTACAACTCATTGCGGACGGAGTGTGGTTTAACATTAAATCGGTTTTGTACGAAGAGCTGATTTTTCGCGGAGCCTTGTTTTACATCCTGATCAAAAAGGTTGGCGCGACCAAAGCCATTTGGATTTCATCTACAGCCTTTGGCATGTACCATTGGTTTTCGCAAGGATCTTTGGGAGAGCCTATACCCATGCTGGTAACCTTTGTAGTCACCGGAACAATGGGTCTGGTGTTGGCATATGGATATACTAAGACGCAATCTCTCTATGTGCCCATCGCCATTCACTTTGGGTGGAATGTGGTACAGCAGGTTGTGTTTTCAAATGAGCCCATCGGCAAGCGACTGTTCATTGAAGTTTTACCTCAACCTGAAGTAACGGTTTCGTACTTCACTTTTTTCTTCATGCAGTTATTTCCGATAGTGGGGGTGTTGGTGACGTGTGCGTGGGGTATAAGGTATGTGAAGTCTTAATGCCAAAATTATTTTCTAGCCCCTTACTCTTTGGTTTTTTCATTCGACAACAATAGTAGTCAGCCCACGTAGAGTTATTGGCCAAATGCGAAGATAGACGTTGATTACCAAGTATACCCGGTCAAGGCTCTACTAATAATCAACGGGTAACATCGACTAGTGCTTAGCCTTTTAGTATCTTTCGGGCACGTATGAATATCGGGATTTATACAAAATGCCTGCTGATTAGTTTATTGCTTGGCGCAGTTAATGTCTTTGGCCAGAAAAGCGATTCATTAAAATTATTGCAGGAAATTTTTCCAATTACACTTGCTGAAAATCCAGAAAAGAGCATTTTGATTGCAAATCAAATCTTACAAATTGCGCGACAACTAAATAACAAAGAGGCCGAAGGCGAGGCTTTATACCATATCGGGCAAGGCAACTATTTCATGGGGCGCAAAAAAGAAGCTATTCACTTTTATAAGCAATCCGAAAACATCCTCGCATCATCTGCAAATTCAAATCTTCTGGGCAGAGTGTATAATGCCGTCGGCAACTGTTATGTAGAGGTAGAAGATTATGCTACCGGGCTATTGTTTTGTAAACGCGCCCTCGCGCTCTTCACCCAAGTAGGTGAGCGTGTAAAAACCTACAATAACATAGGCTCCGTAAACATCTATTTGAAGGGGTATGATTCGGCTGAATTCTATTTTGAAAAATCATTGCAGTTATCAAACAACGATCCGCGTCAGAAATTGGTGTATTTGAATAATGTCGCTTACATACGCTACGAGACAGGTGACTATAACAATGCAATTGAACAGTATCGTGAAAGCATTCGCTACGCAGAGACCTTAAAAGAAGAAAGGTATCTTCCGCGATTTTATAAAAACCTGGCGGATTGTTACCTGCGCGATTGTCAGTACGATTCGTGTTCATCTTATCTCAACAAAAGTCTTACGCTTTCACGACAAGCTAAGCGTTATGCGCAAGAAGCAGATGCCCTTCTGTCGTATGCATCGTACTATGATTCATTGAACCAAATTACGCAAGCCATTGAAATGGCCGAACAAGCCCGAAGTGTAATGGCTAAAACATCTGCTTATAGTCAGGGAAAAGTTTTTGCACAGCTATCGCATTTATATCACCAAGCCGGAAATCTTTCCAAAGCTCTTGAATATGAAAAACGCAATACCCGCTACCTGGATTCGGTACGCTTGATCAATCAGCAACAAGCGATTGCTTTTAGTTCAGAACAATCTATTCAACAAAAAGGAAAACCCTACTGGATGTGGCTGCTGGCAGCACTTGTTCTTCTAGTAACGATTGTTGGTTTTTTTCTTTTCAGACAAAATAGGAAAAGCGAAAAGACTACAACACCGGAAACTTTAGAAATCTTACAGGACGGCAAATACATTAAAGGCCAGAATCAGGGCGGTGAAACGCTGTTGCTTTTAGACGATATAATCTGGTTTGAAAAGATTGATCGGTCGTATTACGCTTTTTTAGCCAATGAGAAATATCGGGTACGGCCTACCATAGCCGAACTAGAGACCACACTCTCGGCAACTTTTGTCAGAATAAACCGATCTGTGATCATTAATCTGGCCTTCCTGCTTAACTACTCGCCTTGGGAAAATAATAAATATGTGGTGCGTTTGAAGCAGCCTGAAGGAACCGAATTCATTTCTACCCGCGACCGAATTCGCAAAATCGAAGAGCAAAAGACCCGCCTTTAGCTTCTAAATTTTACTTTCCGTTGTCCTTTTTATGCCACGCTTCGGACAAACATCCCCTTCTTATGTCTGAAACGAAGGTTTTTATGTCTGAAAACTTGAAACATTAACATGCAAACGGTCAAGGTTTGCCGTTTCAGCAACCATTAAAAAAATCATTCTATGGAAACACAAAACAACTACTTTCAGCTAGGCATGGTAGCCTTGCTGTTGGGCTTTCTGGCAAGCTGCCAAGAGACTAAAGTATCGCCTGCGCGAAGTAATGCCCCTTGTGATGGAGTTAGCGCAACTATAAATGGCACCAACTGGTGCAGTAATGCCAGCTACCTCATTGCCTATGGCAGCGAGCCACCGCTTCTCCAGCTCATCTTTAAAAACCAAGAGGCTATCATGGGTATTCGTGTTCGCTATACGGGAGTAGGGGAATATGACCTTGCAGATACTGAATCAGATTATTACCGAATTGGCGATCAAATGGATTATACTGTGGTTTCTGGAAAACTGACTATCACGCAAGCACCCTTGTCCTCAAAGAAAGAGATGTCCGGTTTATTCAATTTGGAATTAAGAAATACGAATGGAGAAAAAGTGGAAATTAAAGACGGAAGATTCAGCTTTGTGAAAGGCATAGGATGGTAATCGTTTTACGGCACACTTCAAGAACACAGTAAAATTCAGGAAACTGATTTTACTGTGTTCCTTCTTTGATTTTAAAATAAACCTATTCTAATTTCATATAACATTTTTCACAATCATCTTTTTCTAAGGCTGGCTCTGAACGAATGCCAACTATTTTTTACTCCACCCTCAACGACTTTGTTGGATTGGCATTGGCAGCCCGAATGGAAAGTACACTGATGGTTAACCAAGCGATCAGAAATACCACAGTGCCGGCCATCACAAATCGGATCGGATTAATTACCGCCTGCAAGATAAAATTTTGCTCCCACCGACTGATGAAATACCACGTCAGCGGTGTGGCAATGGCAAGTGCAATTACGATTAACCAGATAAACTCACGTGTGATCAGCAACACAACACTGGGTATCGATGCTCCTAATACTTTGCGAATACCGATCTCTTTGGTTCTTCGTTCTACGACAAAGGCAGTAAGCCCGAGCAATCCCAGACATCCGATAAACATCGAGAGCCCGGTAAACACACCAGCCACTTTTCCCAATTGCTGATCAGCTTTATACTGGCGATCAAATTCTACATCAACGAATGAGTAGTCAAAAGGAAGATAAGGAATGAGCTCATTCCATTTTGTCTTCACACTGGCGATAGTAGTTGGCAAGTCTGGGCCCTCCAATCGTATCGACATTCTACCGACATACGTAGTCATGGCAACCATGAGAGGTTCTACTTTGGTGTGTAATGATCGGTAATTAAAATCTTTCATTACCCCAACGATCTTGCCTCCTTGTCGACCACGTACTTTTTTGCCAAGTGCTTGCTCGGGTGTCCATCCAAAATCTTTGATAGCGGTTTCGTTAATAAGATAGGCAGTCGTGTCGTCTGATTTTACATCACGTTGAAAATCGCGACCGGCTAAAAGTTTTATTTCATACGTGCTCAAGAAATCATGATCCGCATAAATGAAATTGATATTAGTGGGCGACATTTTACCATCCGTCATTTCAATTTCGGTGTAATTGTTGGTGGCTGATTGCCCCGGAGTGGACGTAGACCCTGATGCTTGTACTACACCTGGAATATGTTTCAATTCATTTTTTACAACATCGAGATAATTAACAATAGCTGTATCCCCATTGGTAGGTACAACAATCACCCCTTTTTTGGTAAAGCCCAGATCTTGATTACGCACTACATCCAGTTGATCATATACCAGTAAAGTTCCTGCTACCAGCATGATGGAGATGATGAATTGCATGCTGACTAATACTTTACGCATTCCATTATGGCCAAAAATTCCTTTGGTGGACGACCGAAAAATTTGCACCGGTTGAAATTGGGAGATGATGTATGCCGGATATGCACCCGCCAACAAACCAATAAGCAGTACAAGGCCAATCATTACTCCCGCCACGTACCACACATTGGGCAAGACAGAAAATGGCAACGCAGATTCAACCAGTCCTCGAAAAGAAGGAAGAGAAATCCATACCAGCCCGACTGCAAGAATTGATGCAACAAGTGTGATGATGAGTGACTCACCGAGAAACTGTGCTATGAGCATTCTCCTCAATGCGCCCAGTGTTTTGCGAAGCCCTACTTCTTTTAATCTCCTCGAAGCACGAGCCGTTGCCAGATTGACGTAGTTGAAGCAAGCAATCAACAAGATGAACACGGCAATGATGGACAGAATGTATATGTTGTTCATGCTGCCGCGAGTGCCATTCTCCCATGAGCGAGGTGCGGCCATGTAAATACTGGACAGCGACTGCAGGGGAAGGTCTTCGTAATACATGCCTCCCTTCTTAACATTTCTCTCTAAAAAATCCTTCATCTTAGAACGTACGTTCTCAACAGAAGCACCCTCGTGCAACAACACGTAGGTATGAAAGCCATTCCAAAACCAAGCGCGGTCTTCGTAGTCTTTATTATTGCGACTCCAAGTTGAAAAGGAAATCAGATTCGAGAATCGAAAGTGAGAATTTTCAGGAACGTCTTCCATCACGCCTGTCACTTTGTAATTATCATAATCCAGCTTGAGTGTTTGGCCCACAGGTTCCTCGTTTCCGAAATATTTTTTTGCCATTGACTCTGTCAATACAATCGAAAACGGTTCACGCAAGGCCGTCTTCTTGTCGCCCTTCACGAGATTAAAACTGAAAATATCAAAAACGGTGCTGTCTGCGATATACGATTCGGGCTCATAGCTCGAGATCTCATTTCGCTGAGCTAACAGACTCCATTGCTGCAGGCGTACATAGTTTTCTACCTCCGGAAAGTCTTTTAAAAATCGTGGACCCATTGGCGGCGAACTGGTTGATTGAAACAGCTCTTCGTTTTCTGTCCGAAGATTTTCTACGATGCGAAAGATGCGGTCGGCTTTTACATGGTATCGATCGAATGAAAGCTCGCTGTACACATAAAAGGCGATGAGACTGAATGTGGCCAAGCCAACAGCCAACCCGACTATATTAATAGTAGAAAACCCAGCACTGCGCACCAACGAGCGCACAGAGGTAATGAAGTAGTTTTTGAACATGGGCGATGAGTGATTATAAAGTGATGGACGGCCTATTTTTTTTATGATACCTGGACGGAATAAACCAAGAATACGAACAGAGAATTGAATTTTTGCTTTGGTGATGTTTCCCTCATTGATATCTCGCGTAAACATTTCTGTCAAATCTCCTTCGATGTCTTCCACGATGGTAGGGTCACAAAACCATCGGAAGAACCGCAAGAAAAATTTGGGGGGTTGTATGTGTGGAACTGAATTCATGATTTAGGAAATGCCATGCGTGGAATAGCCTTAAACATTTCCACACGTTGTTCTTGCGTTTCGCGTAAGATACGTGAGCCTAAACTGGTCAGGCTGAAGTAGCGTTTTCGTTTGCCCCCACGCACATTCGTGGCTTCACCAAATTCAGAACTGAGATAGCCTTTGTTTTCCAATCGTCTTAAAACCGTTTGCAGCGCACCGATGCTTACCTTCCGGTTTTGGCGCGCTTCGATTTCATCAATGATAGCGACACCATAGGCTTCTTTATAAAGTATGCCTACGGTAAGCATTACGATTTCTTCAAATTCTCCGAGTTGATGTCGGTTCATGTAAGTGATATTTTACTTAAATGTAGTTATTATACTCCTAATCGGAAAAAAGGTTACAAACAGTATATGGACTGAAGGGTCTGTAATTTTTTCGTGTTGTTTACTTAACAAAAGTGAAACTAATCTATTATATTCACGTTTGTTAAGTAAATAACTATGATACAGCAACAATCCCTTGGTGAATTTGAAGAACTCGTTTTACTCTTAGTGGCGGCCTTGCACGATGAAGCATACGGTGTGGCCATTTTAGAAAACCTGGAAGCAAAGCTTAAAAAGAAAGTAAACATTAGTGCCGTTCATGTAGCACTAAAGCGTATTGAAGACAAAGGTTTTGTGAAGTCGCGTTTTGGCGGCATCACCGAAGACCGCGGAGGGCGAAGGAAGAAATTTTATGTGATCACCGCCCTTGGCAAAAAAATGCTCGACAATCAATATGCCTTGCGCACGAGCATCTATCAGCAGATACCAAAAATCTCTTTTGGATGAATGGGCTATTAATATCGAAGGCAAACAAAACCCCGAAGGGTGAAATGATTATAGAATCAAAATGGAAGGTAAAAACCCCGAAGGGATGAAATGATTATAGATTAATCGAGTGCAAGCAAAACGTCGTAGGGGTGTAATGATTATAGATTTATGGAACCAACATCCGAGTAATTAAACCCCGAAGGGGTGACAAGATTATAGAATCAGAATCGAACGCAGACAAACCCCGAAGGGGTAAAATGATTATAACGAAATGATTGTATACCCAATTTGAAT
>VYKN01000005.1_pt1 | contig 184101 bp, 156 predicted proteins | sample 5114581 | NCBI WGS metagenome assembly VYKN01 (sample SAMN12291810, study PRJNA351875) | freshwater metagenome | isolation source: freshwater lake | place: USA: Michigan, Baker Lake | collected 2011-08-08
AATCAGAATCGAACGCAGACAAACCCCGAAGGGGTAAAATGATTATAACGAAATGATTGTATACCCAATTTGAATGCATCAAAACCCCGAAGGGGTGAAATGATTATAGATTAAATTCAACACAAACAAAACCCCGAAGGGGTGACATAATTATGCCGGGAACATTTTCACAAATCTACATTCAAGTTGTTTTTGCCGTAAAACGCCGAGAGAATTTATTACAAAAGCCATGGAGAGATGAGGTGTTTAAATACATGGCGGGTATTATCAAAGAAAAAAAACAGAAGCCCATCATTATAAATGGCGTCACAGACCATGTTCATCTTTTTATCGGGCTTAAACCGGTTATGTCATTATCGGATTTGATTCGCGATGTAAAAAACAATACCACCAATTTCATCAATGACAAGAAATTTATAAACACAAATTTTTCTTGGCAAGAAGGCTTTGGGGCATTTTCTTATTCTCATTCGCAATTGGATACGGTTTACCAATACATATTAAATCAGGAGGAGCATCACAAGAAAAAAACCTTTAAAGCTGAATACCTGGAGATGCTTGAAAAATTTGAAATCGAATACGATGAAAAATACTTGTTTGATTGGATTGACTGATTGTTTCACCCCTTCGGGGTTGACGGATTGTTGTGCGTTACGTTTCTTTAATCATGTCACCCCTTCGGTGTTTATTTGTTCTTGGTTGACGAATTTCTATAATCATTTCACCCCTTCGGGGTTTACCTGTTCCGACCAATATCATTTCTACAATAGTTACATCCCTTCGGGATTAAGAAAAACAAAATTGTGAAACTTACTCCACCCAAGCGCCCTCTTCAATTTCTTCGCTGGTTTTGTCGGGAAGATTACCTCGATGAAATTGAAGGGGATGTGTTAGAGGTCTTCTTTAAACAAGCACAAACAAATCCGCGCGAAGCGAAATGGAAATTTGCTTGCAGTGTGATCAAGTATTTCAGGCCGGAGTTTATAAAGTCATTTCGAAGTTATCAACCAAATGCTTACGGTATGTATAAAAGTTATTTTAAAATCGGGTGGAGGAATCTTCTAAAGAACAAGGCTTACTCTTTGATTAATATAGGTGGCCTTGCTATGGGCATATCTTGCTGTCTCTTTTTGCTGAGTTACGTTCGTTTTGAAAAGAGCTATGAGAGCTTTCACAAGAATGCGGATAACATCTATCGCGTTACACTCGACCTATATAAGGGTGATGAATTTTTGATGACAGATTGCGAAACCTATGCTCCGTTTGGCGCCTTGGCCAAAGAGAAAATGCCCGAAGTGGTTGGTTTTGTAAGATTGATGAATAACGACAACGCGCGTGTAAAAGTTGGTGAGCAGAAATTTCTCGAAGAGCGAAGCTACTTTGCGGATTCTTCTGTTTTTAGCATTTTTTCATTTAAACCATTGCATGGCGGTTTAGAAGGCGCATTAGCAAAGCCAAACGAAGCGGTAATCACGGCAAGTACGGCAAAAAAATATTTCGGAAAGACGGATGTGGTAAATGAATCGCTCGAAGCAGTAGGTGGTCTTTACAAGATTATTGCCGTGATCGAAGATATACCCACAAACACACATCTCAAATTTGATTTTCTTCTTTCCCATGTTACGTATCCAAAAATCCAAAAGGACTACACAGATCAATCTTGGGAAACAGGAAACAATGAGTTTACCTATCTATTGATGAATCCGGGAACCGAGGTTCAGGAGTTCAACAATAAACTGAAAATTTTATCAGCTTCATTGAAGGATAAAATTAACGAAGACAGATTTTCCGCCGAGCCAATAAAAGACATTCATCTTTATTCAAATAAAACATTTGAACCCGATGTAAACGGAAGTGCTCGAACGGTTTATGCGTTAATGATCATTGCGATATTCATTGTTGGATTGGCGTGGGTCAATTATATCAATCTATCTACGGCCAAGGCAATCGAGCGTGCACGTGAAGTTGGCGTTCGAAAAGTATTAGGGTCGGCTCGTTCTCAATTGGTTGGTCAATTCTTAATGGAGTCACTTCTGGTTACCATAGTGGCTGCTTTGTCGGCTTTGATGATAATAAAGATAGGGTTGCCTTATTTTCAGAATTTAACGGGTCAGCCAATGTTGGATATTTTTCAATACAGTTCATTTTGGTATTCCTTTTTGGCCGTTGTAATAATTGGAATAGTTTTTTCAGGCGGCTATCCGGCCTTGGTGCTGTCATCTTTCAATCCAGTAGCCGTGTTGAAAGGAAAGTTCGGATCATCGGCACATGGCCAATGGTTGCGTCAAGGGCTAGTAGTGTTTCAGTTTACGGCTACTACAGTTTTGATAATTTGCCTAGGTATTGTTTATCGGCAGATTAATCATCTCCAACACTTTGATCTTGGAATGGATATTAATCAAACACTGGTTTTGCGTGCACCAGAAAAAGATCAGCCAGATTCTGTTATTCAAGCAAGATATTCAAGTTTCAAGACCGAACTTCTTCGAGATCCGACTATTCAAATCATTTCTCAATCGCAATCAATACCCGGCTCTGGTATGAATGAAGTAAGTACAACCCAGAGTATTTTTCAATTAGGAAAGGATAAAAGTTCAGGCAGTTTTAATTACTATCACTATGCAATTGATGCTGATTTTATTCCCGTCTTAGGAATGAAACTGGTGGCAGGCAGAAATTTCGAGGCCGGAATGAACAATTTGAATTTGGTTATTATTAACGAAGAGGCATCGGCTTCATTAGGGTTTTCGTCTCCACAACAAGCAATAGGTTCGAAAATCACCTATCAAATGAGCAAGCAGGAATATTCAACCGTTATTGGTGTGGTGAAGGATTTTTATCAACAATCACCAAAAGAAAGTCAAGTTCCAATGGTGTTACGATGTTATTCCGGATTCTCTAGTTATGTCGCCATGAAGGTTAAAACAGATAACATAAAGGAGACAATTGATCAGACCAAAACTAAATGGGATGAATTTTTTCCATCAACTCCTTTTAGCTATTTCTTTCTTGATGAAAAGTATAATCAGCAGTACAAAGCCGATGCACAGTTTGGGAACGTGATGGCTGCGTTTTCTATCATTGCACTGATAATTGCCTGTCTGGGATTGTTTGGGCTTTCATCTTTTGCCATTCTTCAGCGGACCAAGGAAATTGGAATCCGAAAAGTGTTGGGTGGCTCGGTCGCGCAAATAGTTCAATTATTATCCCGTGATTTTGTAAAATGGGTTTTGTTGGCTAGTGTTCTCGCCATACCACTTGCATACTTATTGGCAGAGAAATGGTTATCAGGCTATGCAGTTAGAATTCAATTAAATGTCTGGGTATTTATCATTCCATTAATTGTGATTACAATCATTTCTATTCTGACAGTGAGTCTTCAAACGTTCAAAGCAGCAAATGCCAATCCTGTAGATAGTTTGAAGACAGAATGATTTTTCAATAAAATGAAAATCCATCCTCCCAAACGCCCTCTTCAATTTCTCCGCTGGTTTTGTCGGGAAGATTATCTCGATGAAATTGAAGGGGATCTGATTGAGGTTTTTATAAAACAAGTGGAAATAAATCCGCGCCAGGCGAAACGAGCATTTACGTGGAGTGTAATCAAATATTTTCGGCCGGAATTCATCAAGTCATTTAAATATCCTTATCAATCTAACACAACTGACATGCTAAAAAATTATCTGATCATCGGGTGGCGCAGTTTAGTAAAGCAAAAAATGTACTCAGCCATCAAAGTCGGCGGGTTTGCATTGGGAATAGCCGCATGCCTTCTAATTGCCTTGTTTATACAGGATGAACTGAGCTACGACAAACAATATGCCAATGGCCATGCTGTCTATCGCGTGCTCGGTGTAGTGAATGGAAACAACGGCATTGAAAAAAGCACTTTTTTTCCGGCTCCGATGAGTGCTGCGTTGAAAGAAGATTTTCCGGAAGTGCTGAAAGCGGGTCGCTATAATGCGAGTGAATTGTTTGGTGCCGGCAGCAATGAAGTTCGACCCGGCGATCAAATTGAAAATTCATACGATGAAGGCTTTGCTTATTTCGATCAGGAGTTGGCTGATCTGTTGCCGCTGAAGTTTATACATGGCAGTGCAGCCCGCGCGCTCGAACAACCCAATTCAATTGTAATTACCCAACGCAAAGCAGAAAAATATTTTCCCAATCAAAACCCCGTAGGAAAAACACTTATCGTCAACAATGAGATTAACAAGCCTTATACGGTGGCAGGCGTGGTTGAAAATTTTTCGAATTCACACCTGCCATTTGATTTTTTGATTAGCACCAAGGGATTAGAGTTTTGGCAAGGCGAACAGAAAGACTGGGGTGCCAGCAATTATGTCATTTACATTTCGGTTGATCCAACGGTGAATCTAAAAGAGTTCGAAAAGAAAATCAGCAAAGGCATTATTGATAAATATGTTTTGCCCATGATGGTCGAAGAAGGCATGTCGGAAGCCGAAGCCAAACGTTTTATGCAAGAAAAAAACGCGCACCTACAGTTGCAGCCACTCAGCGACATTCATTTGTACTCATCAGATGTGCAGGATAGTCTGACACATGGCGACATCCGTTTTGTATGGATGTTTGGCGGCATAGCTGTTTTTATTTTGCTAATCGCCGTGATCAACTTTATCAACTTATCTACCGCCAAATCAGCCAATCGTGCGAAGGAAGTAGGCTTACGGAAAGTGGTAGGATCTGAACGCAGCAGTGTTATCAATCAGTTTTTAACAGAATCAGTTTTGTTCAGCATTTTGTCATTTGGTGTTGGCTTGTTGCTCACATGGGGATTGCTGCCTTACTTCAATGTGTTGTCTTCAAAAACGTTGCAGATCCCCTGGACGCAGTGGCAAGTGTTCCCAGTGTTGATAGTCGCAGCTATTCTCATAGGAATTGTAGCTGGCTTGTACCCTTCCCTTTATCTCTCTTCGTTTCAGCCCATTCAAGTGTTGAAGGGAAGTATCAGCAAAGGCAGTAAGAGCTCACCGCTACGCAGCACACTTGTGATCTTTCAGTTTACAACGTCCATTATTTTGATTATCGGCACTTTCGTGATCTTTCAGCAAATGGAATTTATTTTGAATAAGAAAATTGGATTCGAAAAAGATCAGGTGGTGATTATTCAGGGAACCAATACGCTGGGGCAGCAGACTTCTACGTTCAAAAATGAGTTACTCAACATTCCTCATGTAGAAGCTGTAACCGTCAGCGATTACCTTCCGATTCGCGGAACCAAACGCAACGGCAATCAATTTTGGGCCGAAGGAAAATCAGGTCAGGATGAATCTGTGAATGGCCAGATTTGGAAAGTAGATCACGATTACATTTCCACTTTAGGAATGAAAATAGTTGAAGGTCGTAACTTCGATGTCAACCACCTCACCGATTCTTCTGCCATTATTGTCAATCAATCGATGGCGAAGCAACTGGGTGGAGATGTGATAGGTAAGCGTCTCATCAACGGTGGACAAGTTTCGTGGACGATCATTGGCGTGGTCGAAGATTTTCACTTCGAATCTCTGAAGGAAAATATAGGTAATCTCTGTTTGCGATTGGGCAATAGTCCATCGATGATTTCCGTGAAGGCAAGTTCCACCAACATGCAAGAGCTGCTCAACAATCTGACGGAGACATGGAAAAAATTCGCACCCCATCAGCCGGCACGCTTTGCGTTTTTAGATGATCGATATGCGGCCATGTATGCCGATGTGCAACGCATGGGTCGCATCTTTACTACGTTTGCCGTATTAGCGATCATTGTAGCATGCTTAGGTTTATTTGCACTGTCCGCATTTATGATTGAGCAACGCACGAAAGAAATTGGCATTCGATTGGTGATGGGCGCCTCGTTGAAAAATGTTTTTGGCTTGCTCACCTTCAACTTCATTAAGTTGGTGATTATTTCGATTGTCATCGGTGCGCCCATTGCATGGTATCTTATGAACTTGTGGCTGCAAGATTTTGCCTATCGCATTGAAATATCATGGCTTGTGTTTGCCCTTACGGGGATGATCGCAATTGCTATCGCATTGCTAACGATCAGCTACCAAGCCATCAAAGCAGGTCTTGCAAATCCGGTGAAGAGTTTACGGGCCGAATGAAATCTATTTTTTCGGAATCTCATTGATAGTTTGCATTGGTCTTATTGATGGTTAACTTTGACTTTTAGCCATTCACAGCATTTATAATTCATAGAATGAAAAAGCTATGTCTAGTTTCTATCCTTGTTTTTCTTACTGCTTCGGTTTACGCTCAATGTTGGAAATCGGTATCAGCCGGAATTGATCATACTATTGCAATCAAACCCAATGGAACATTGTGGGCTTGGGGATTTAATGGAGCCGGCCAACTTGGCGATGGAACAACAAAAGAGAAAAATGTACCCACCCAAATCGGCACCGATTCTAATTGGATAACGATCGCAGCAGGAGGTAATTCTTCATTTGGCATAAAAGCAGATGGAACACTATGGGCATGGGGTGATAATTTTTGGGGGCAATTAGGAGATGGTACTTCTGGCAATAAAAGATTTTCGCCTGTTAAAATTGGTTCGGATACAAATTGGAAATCCATTTCAGTGGGGAGAAATTTTACGCTAGCCATAAAAAATGATGGAAGCTTGTGGGCATGGGGTGAAAACCTTTGGGGGCAATTGGGAAATCAAAATAGTTCAGCTAGATCCCCTTCCAGAGTCGGGACAGCTACTGATTGGAAGGTAATTTCAGCAGGAGGGAGTCATACAATGGCAATAAAAGTGGATGGCACGTTGTGGGCATGGGGTTTTAACTCTGAAGGTCAATTAGGTGACGGCACCTTGGTCAACAAATCAACACCAGTTAAAATTGGCAATGAATCAAATTGGCAATCGATTGCTACCGGTGATTCATTTTCAATTGCAGTTAAAACCAATGGCACTTTGTGGGCGTGGGGAAGTAATGATCTCGGGCAGCTAGGGAATGGCACTTTTACGGATGGAAGTATACCCACACAGGTAGGAACCGGTAATAACTGGAAAAGTATTTCTGCGGGAGATTATAGTTGTTTCGCTACAAAAACAGATGGTACACTGTGGACATGGGGATGGATAATTAGCTCGGTTCTTATTAATACGAATAATATCTACACTACGCCTACACAAATTGGTTTGGATTCCGATTGGCAGTCAAGTATATCAGGGCAGAAACACTCATTTGCTTTTAAAGCAGATGGTACACTTTGGGCTTGGGGTGATTATGATTGGGGTAAACTTGGACTAGATTCAAATCTTGACACGAGCAAGCCACAAAGACTGGATGCAACCAGCCCTGTAGGCGAAGCAATTCAATTATTTTGTGGGGCGGCAACGGTAGCCAATTTAAATGCAACCGGTGTAAATATCAAGTGGTATACAGTGGCAACAGGAGGAACCGCGTTGCCTTCGACTACACTGTTGGTAAATGGAACCGATTATTACGCAAGTCAAACCAAAAGCTCGTGCGAGTCCTCAGATCGTTTAAAAGTGAGTGTTTCTCTGAATACCTTACCAACGCCACCTCCAGTAGGGGCTTCCATTCAAACTTTTTGTGGGGTTTCTACTCTTGCAAGCTTGATCGCGAATGGGACGAATGTTAAATGGTACGCAACTGCAACTGGCGGAATAAGCCTTCCCATTAGTACTGTTCTTGAAAATGGTTCTCGCTATTTTGCTTCACAAATTATCAATGCTTGCGAATCTTCATCACGCCTTGAAGTGCAAGTCATTGTAAATTTTACCCTGCCACCGACAGGTACAACAAATCAAATTTTTTGTAATTCAGCTACCATCTCAAATTTGGTAGTAACCGGAACCAATGTACAATGGTACACCACGCTATCAGGAGGAGTTGCGTTGCAGCCCAACTATGCCTTAACACATGGCACCACTTATTATGCTTCTCAGACAGTAAACTCGTGTGAGTCACCTAGACGGAGCGTTAATGTCATTATAAATTCAACTCCGGTTCCAACCGGACAAGCCGCACAAGCATTTTGCAATAGTGGCACGATCATAAACTTAGTGGCAGTTGGCACAGATATTAAATGGTATAGTAGCGAATTTGGAGGCTCGCCTTTGGCGGGAATGACTCCTCTGTTGGATGGAGTTAGCTACTATGGAACTCAAGTACTCAACTCTTGTGAGTCTCCTGTTAGGTTAAAAGTTACGGCGTCGATTAACACCATGGCAACGCCACCGCCAACTGGGTCCGCAGTACAAACTGTTTGTGGCGGATCAACAATCAGTAGTTTAGTTGTAACTGGTAGTGGTATTAAATGGTACTCTACTGCATCTGGGGGTACTGAGTTGCCCCTTTCAAGAGGATTGGGTGAGTTTTCTCGTTACTATGCTTCTCAAACCATTAATGCGTGTGAATCCTCAAGTCGTCTAGAGGTATCCGTACTTGTTAACTTTACACGACCTTCACCACCAACTTCGGTGCAGACCGATTCATGGATAGCTATTACAACTGGCGAAGGCCACAATGTTGGAATCAAAAATGACGGAACCTTGTGGGCTTGGGGTGACAATAAGTATGGTCAACTAGGAGATGGAACAAATGTAAAACAAACCTCTCCAACGCTCATCAGTACCATGCAAGATTGGAAGGCGGTTTTTGCAGGACAAGCGCATACCTTAGCAATTAAGAATGATGGAACACTCTGGGCGTGGGGACTTAATGATTTTGGGCAACTAGGAGATGGTACAACTATCAATAAAAATCTTCCCATTCAAATTGGTTCTGACACAGATTGGGTCAAGGTTACACCTGGTTTCAGTCACACGATTGCACTTAAATCAAATGGTACACTTTGGGCATGGGGATCGAACGAATTTGGGCAATTAGGAGATGGTACTAACACAGACCGAAAAGAACCAACTTTAATCAATCAAGGTTTTCTTTGGAAAGAAATTGCTTCTGGTTGGAATCACACTATTGCAATTAAAGATGATGGCACTCTTTGGACTTGGGGAAACAACCGTAATGGCAAACTTGGTGATGGAACAACTATGCATAGGAATTTGCCTACCAGAATAGACTTTCGTGAAGATTGGACTGCAATTGCAGGTGGCTCATACCACACGTTGGCAATTCGAACGGGCCCGGAATTCTATGGAAGAAGCTCGGAAACCGTTATGGCCTGCGGGTACAATTATTTTGGTCAGCTTGGAGGCGGATCCATAATAAAGTACAAACTTGAGCTAGTAGGTGTTGGAGGCGGACCGAAATTTGTTGCGGCCGGAGACCATTCTTCTTTCGCAATAGACAAAGATGACAGGTTATTGTCATGGGGATGGGAAGATAAGGGTAGGATTGGAAGCAGATATGGGGATAACAATGATCCCTCGTTAGTTTTAACCTTCTCTACTACTAAAGTGAAGTCATTTTCAACTTGGGGGGATCACTCACTTTGTATATTGAGCGATGGCACGTTATGGCGTTTTGGGGGTGGAAATGAAGACGGTAGAAAAGTTGAATCTCCCAGCATTCAAGTATTTTGTGGGAATTCTACTATTTCAAAATTATCGACCAATGGTGTAAACGTAAATTGGTACGATGTGCCGGCTGGTGGCTCACCGCTATTGCCAACAGATTTGCTTAGAGACAGAAAGAACTATTATGCAACCCAAACCGTGAATTCATGCGAGTCATATAGTCGATTGCCTGTTACCGTAATAGTGAATAACGACAACACCCTTCCCCCGAAGGGAGATGCGCGACAGTATAGTTGTAAAGCAGGATCAATTGCGGATTTGAAAGCCGCAGGTTCCAATATAAAATGGTATGATAGCCCCGCAAAGGGAGCTATTCTACCAGTCAGCACCCCGCTCGTTGACGGAAATCACTACTATGCATCACAAACAGTTTACGGATGCGAATCCACATCCCTGTTAGAGGTTCAGGTGTCATTAAATATGACACCAACTGCAGCCCCACAAGGATCAACTTTTCAAAATTTCTGTAACGGTTCAACAATATCGGATTTAATAGCCACTGGAAATGAAGTAAAATGGTACTCTTCTGCTTCAGGCGTTGGGCATTTATTGCCATCTCAAAAGCTTGAAAACGGTAATCATTATTTTGCCTCGCAAACAGTGAATTCTTGCGAATCGCCTTCGAGGCTGGAAGTTGTTGTGTCGATAGGCCCGGCTTCATCGATAATTTCTTCAATACCTAATTGGCGTTCTGTTTCTACAACTTTGTATCATACCTTGGCAATCAAGCAGGATGGATCTCTATGGGCATGGGGTGGGAATCCTTATGGTCAGTTGGGTAACAATAAACTTGTTGATGTTAACACTCCAATACAAATAGGTTTCGATACAAACTGGAAATACATTTCTGCTGGGGCTTTTCATAGCATTGCAATAAAGACCGATGGCACTATGTGGGCTTGGGGTAGTAACTACAGTGGCACACTTGGAAATGGAGCTATTGATGATCAAAAAACACCCATTCAAATCGGGACTGAGGCCAATTGGCAATCTGTCTCTTCATCGGGTATTAATAATCTTGCCATCAAGACAGATGGAACACTATGGGCTTGGGGAAATAATGCTAAAGGGAATTTGGGAGATGGGACAAGCATTACCAGGTATGTCCCTGTACAGGTAGGTGTTTCTAATGATTGGATCTCCGTTGTTGCTGGTTCTAGTTCATATGGTATTAGGGAGGATGGATCTTTATGGGCTTGGGGTGATAACCAATTTGGACAGCTTGGTGATGGCACTCTGGTTAATAGAAATATTCCTACCAGAATTGGCAACGAAATGAATTGGAAGTTTTTAACTAAAAGTGGAGTGGCTCTTAAATCGGACAACACATTATGGAGAATAGGAACCCCTACAGGCCCAACGCAAATAGGACAGGACAATGATTGGAAAACAGTATCATCTTTGTCCCACACATTGGCAATAAAAAGTGATGGCTCTTTGTGGGCATGGGGAGATAATTCATATGGACAACTTGGTGATGGGACAGTAACCGATAAAGATATGCCTGTTCGAATTGGTACCGAAACAGATTGGGATCAGGTTTTTGTAGGTGCGAATCATTCAATTGCACTGAAAAAAGATGGTTCTCAGTGGGGATGGGGCTCGAATGAATTTGGTCAATTGGGAGATGGCACCGGAGTTACCAAAAGAAAACCTAGCTTATCCAACTTTCTGCCTCCCCAAATATTTTGCGATGGTGCTACAGTTTCAGACCTAGCCGTTACCGCTCCTGGAACAAATTGGTATGCAAGTGCAACGGGAGATACACCCTTGTTACCTAGTCATCGACTTGTAGATGGTTGTATTTATTTTGCCGCACAACCAGATGGGGCTTGCGAGACATTTCCAAGAATTCGCGTCCCTGCTATTGTCAATAAAACTTTCTTGCCAACCGGAAAAGAAATTCAAGCTTTTTGTACGACAGCCTTTGTTTCTGACTTGGCTGCAAATGGAACGAACCTTCGGTGGTATTCGTCACCAACCGAACAAACTCCATTGATACCATCGACTCCTTTAATCAACGGTGCTCGATATTACGCCACTCAAATGGTGAGCAATTGCGAGTCTGCTATACGTTTAGAAGTATTGGTGTCAATAACTAATGCCCCTCCGCCAACTGGTAACTCAATTCAAAACTTCTGTTTAGAGGCAAAAGTTCTAAATTTGATTGCAACAGGCACAAATCTTAATTGGTACCCTTCAGCAACTGGTGGAACACCCTTTTCAGTTAATACACAACTTGCGAGCGGCATGCGCTATTACGCCTCTCAAACGATAAACGGCTGCGAGTCACAATCCCGTTTAGAAGTTCTGGTAAACGTGAATAATACTCCACCGCCCACGGGAGTGTCTACGCAAACCATTTGCTCGCCAGGCACAATTTCTAATTTGACGGCTACAGGCACGGCAGTAAAATGGTATAATTTTGCAACGGGTGGAACTGAATTAACGGCTACCTCACCGTTAGGAAACGGAGCTCGCTACTATGCGTCTCAAACACTTAACGCTTGCGAGTCACGAACCCGTTTAGAAGTTCTAGTAAACATAAATAATACTCCTCCTCCTACGGGAGCTTCAACACAAACTTTGTGTTCGCCAACTACAATTTCCAATTTATCTGCAACAGGGTCAGCCATTAAATGGTACGGTTCTGCAACGGGCGGTACTGCTTTATCTGCCTCCACACAACTGGTAAACGGAACTCGCTATTATGCTTCTCAAACCGTTAACGGCTGTGAGTCACAAACCCGCTTATTAGTTCTTGTTACTTTGAATAGTACTTCGGCACCCTCGGGATCAACCATCCAAAATTTCTGTACCAGCGCTACCGTTTCAAACTTGGTGGCATCAGGTATAAACGTTAACTGGTATTCGTCCTTAACTAGCACGACACCGTTACTGCCCACTGCGGCACTAACAAACGGAGCCCGTTACTATGCCTCACAAACATTAAACGCATGCGAATCCAGCAGTCGCCTGGAAGTGCTTGTCCGTATAAATTTAACATCTGCACCTGCGGGGGCATCAAACCAAACATTTTGTCAAGGAGCTCAAGTAGCTAATCTAATGGTTACAGGTAGTTTGGTTAAGTGGTACTCTTCAGCAACAGGAGGTAGCCCTCTTGTAGGTTCTACTTTATTGGTTGATAATGCTTCGTACTACGCCTCTCAGACATTAAACGGCTGCGAATCAGGATTGCGTTTAAAAGTAACCGCTACTGTTAATCCTGTTCCACTGGCGCCTACCGGTAACTCGTTACAATCTTTTGAAAGAGGTAAAACCGTGGCTGACTTGGTAGCACAAGGATCTAATTTGAAATGGTATCTATCAGAAACAGATGTCATTAATCGGAACAATCAACTACTACTGTCTGTACCAATAACAGAAGGAGCATCCTACTTTGGCACGCAAACAGTTTCAAATTGCGAAAGCACGGAGTGGCTGAAAGTTATTGCCACTATTATCACCGGTTTTGATTTGAATGATCCCCTGCTACAATTTTACCCAAATCCAGTTATAGACGAGTTGAATATTTCTTTGAATGAGGAAATTAAAGAAATTGTAGTTCTAAACACAATCGGACAAATCGTTGCCACAAAAGTTGTAAACAACAAAGAAGGCATGATCAACTTATCCGATGTAGCCAATGGAATTTATTTGATCAGAGTCAATTCCAGTAACAATAGTCAGCAGTTTAAAATTATTAAAGTGAACAAGTAGGTCAACTTAAAAAGGCAATCAGCTACCAGGCCATCAAAGCAGGTCTTGCCAATCCGGTGAAGAGTTTAAGGGCAGAGTGATTACTTAGCGAGCAGAAAGAAAATCTTTATGTAAAAGATAAAGTTCGTGAGTTGATTCAACAATATCTTTCATCTCCAAGAGGATGCGTGTTTGAAGGGTAGCGAGTCGGCTGTTGATTTCATTTTGTTGAATACGAAGAATTTCAGCATCTAAACTGGATGCGAGGAAATTAATAAATGCCACGAAAGCTTTTTCTTCTTCTGCAGCTTGGTGAAAATTAAGTTGTGAAATTTCCGTGTGAACAATCAAAAAGTAGCCATTGGAAAGTACTTCGATCTGTTCCAATGTCTTTTGAAAATTTTTGCCCGGTCTGGGGTGATAGTTAGCGACATGCTCACTGCAAGAATCACCAATTAAAATACTGCTTTGATAGAGGTCTTGTAAGATATCAAAGACCAACATGTTCAATCGCCCGGCATGCAATCCAGCTTGCTCCGTCTTTCGTATGTATCGAATGATCTTTTCACTGATGCGTTTGTTTTCGGCTGCTACCTTTTTTACTTCTTTCTTTTGCGCTGCCAGTTTTTTAGGCGATTCACTCAACAGAGCATCCCAACATGATTGTAACAGTCGCTGAATGCCTACAATATTTTCATCCGCATTTAATTTACTTTGTTCGAGTAACTCTCGAACTGTGATGGTCTCCTTGGATAAAAGTTTATCGGTCTTTTCTTCATTCTGCTGAGCGCGCTTAAATGTAATTTGACTGTACAACAGCAACGCAAAAGTGATGCTTGCAATCACCACCACTCCAGCAAACCCCGTGTAATAAAGAATCAACGCAATGATGGAGCTACCGGCAAAGGCAACGAAGGCAGTCAGCACCCAACCTCCAATTACCTGAAGTACTCCACTAACGCGATACACAGCACTTTCCCGCCCCCAAGCCTGATCGGCAAATGATGCGCCCATGGCCACCATAAAGGAAACGAACGTGGTGGAGAGCGGAAGTTTTTGCGAAGTACCATACGCGATGAGAGCGCTGGCTACCACCAAGTTTACAGCAGCGCGAAGTAAGTCAAACGAAGGCTCATCTGCTTTTGCTTTTTTAGATTCTTTGGGCTGCCGTAAACGCTTCTCCATTTTTTGCAACCACGACTCGGGAATAGTTTTGGTGAAACGGCTGCCCACGAAAATGGCACTACCTACCAGAAAGCGGGCAAAAGGATTGGTTGTAAATTTTTCATCGCCCTCATCTTGTCTGCCCAGGGACACTTCTGTTTCTGTTACCTTTTTGCTTTTTGCACTTAACCAAAGTGTGGCCACCATGATAGCGCCGGATAACAACAAGAACCAGGTAGGTGTCACAATCTGCTCATTCAACGCATTCATCGAGAATGCATCTGCAGCAATTCCAGAAATAACCCAAGCTTGATAAGCAGAATACGCGGCCACCGAAACACCAATAAAATTTACCAAATCATTTCCGGCAAAGGCCATCGCCAGCGAAAATGTTCCGATCAATACAATGATTTTAAGTGGATTCACTTTCGAAAAACGCATCAGCGCCACCGTGGCCAGAAAGCTTAGTATGAGAGTTGCTACTAAGAGATATGAAGTATTTTCTTGTATCCAATGGAGTTGGCTTGCGCTGACCAATGAAGTTCCTTCTAATCCTTTGATCAATAAAAAATAAATCATGATCGTAACGGCAATCGCAGTAAATGCCGGCCCGAAAATTTGCAGGGTTCGCTTTAGTTTGAATGTGAATAATAGCCGCGAGAAGAAGTGAATGACGGTTCCTGAAACAAAGGCCACCAACACGGAGAAAAAAATTCCGCCGATGATCACAAGAGCACTTTTGTAATTGAGCACCGTTTCTAATTCTGAGAAGGGCTTATGTTGTTCGATGACGTATAAAATTCCCACTGTAAACGATGCACCCAACAATTCAAAAATCAGCGAAACAGTTGTAGATGTAGGTAGACCCAGAGAATTGTAAATATCTAAGAGAATGACATCGGTAAGCATGACCGCCAAAAAAATGATGATCACCTTATCGAACGTAAAGAACTCGGGTTGAAAAATGCCGTTGCGGGCAATTTGCATCATCCCATTCGAAGAGAGTGTGCCGATCAACACGCCAACACTGGCAATTAGTAAAATGGTGCGAAAGGAAGCTACCTTAGAGCCAACAGCCGAATTAAGAAAATTTACGGCATCATTGCTTACCCCCACAATCAAATCGATGATGGCAAGCACTACCAATAAACCTATAATGATTTGAAAATAGATCATAGTATCGAATTCAAGGTAAATTAGCAGATCAAAGATTATCGTAATGTTAAGATTTATAACCGGCAATCTACCTTATTTACCTGCCCAATTACGTTCTATATCCAATGCATACTGTTGCCTTTCCAATCATGAAAATGTAATCTTGTACAACAACTGACTTTTCAATTTATGAAACGAGCCATTATTCTATTTCTCTTGTCTGGTGCAATGATCCATTCCATCGCACAGACTGTTCCTCAAAAGTATATCGAAGTAAGCGGCTTCGCTGAGAAGGAAATTACAGCCGATTATCTCGAGATGTCTGTAACCATCAAGGAGAATGACAACATAAAAAAAGACAATGACTTCGCTGTTCGCGAAAAAAACGTGCTGGATGCTTTAAAGAAATTAGGAATTATTGAAGCCGATATTCGTTTGGAAAACTTCAATGTGTATCGGTTTGGCTGGTCGAATTCTTCCAATCGTTATTCGCTTTCTAAGTCATACATTGTAAAAGTGCGAAATATGGATTCGATCAATGAATTTACCATTCGCTTGTTCGAAGCCGGAGCAAATGATCTGGAAATCGTAAGGCGTGTAAAAACAGACTTACAAAAATACAAGGCAGAGGCCGTGAAAGAAGCCGTTGAAAATGCACGAGCGCGAGCTTCATTAATTGCTACCACGCTGAATGTTTCAATCGGCTTGCCTGTACTTGTTTCCGAATTGCGCGAAGCAGAGCCCGATTTTTTTTCGCGCCAGAATCTTTTTAAATCATATCAAAATCTGTCTGCAACCGGTGCTGTCCATCGCGGTATGGATGAATCTGCGCCCGCATCCTCCGACTCCAACATTGACATTCGCAAGATGAAAGTGAGCTATCGCGTGGTTATTCAGTTTGAAATCGTGAAGTAGAATCAAACCACTGAAGCCCCGCCGATCACCACCTAAAAAATAGTTGCCGCTTTGATGCAACCTCAGCCGATTGGTGAAGTATATCCTTCTATAACCTCCAACGTATATCATTTCGCCACCATCGCCATGCTCAAAAACTACTTTAAAATTGCATTTCGCAATCTGATCAAACAAAAAGGCTATTCATTCATCAACATTGCGGGGCTCGCTACCGGCATGGCTGTAGCTATTCTAATTGGGCTATGGATATGGGATGGACTAACGTACAATACCTATCATCCAAATTACAATCGAATTGCGCAAGTGTGGCAGCACAACGTATACAATGGGCAAAAGGAATCACAGGTATCCAATCCGTATGTGATGGGCGAAGAAATTCGCAACAAGTATGGCAGCGACTTTACGCATGTGCTGCAAGCCACGTGGAACTTCACGCGCATCCTCACCGTAGGCGAAAAGAAATTCAATAAAAATGGCTATTACTTCGAGCCGGGAGTAACCGAAATGCTCTCGCTTAAAATGCTAAAAGGCACACGCGATGGATTAAAAGATCCGTATTCCATCTTATTGTCAGAATCATTAGCGAAAACCTATTTTGGCGATGCCGACCCGATGAATCAAGTTGTGCGCATCGATAACAAATACGATGTGAAGGTGACAGGCGTGTATGAGGACTTACCGTACAATACTTTTTTCCGCAACATGAATTACATTTTGCCTTGGCAACTTTTCATTATCAGCAATGAGTGGATCAAGAAAATGGATAACCCGTGGGGCAGCAATTTCACACAAACATTTGTGCAGATAGCGGACAACGCTGACATGGAAACCGTCTCTAAAAAAATTAAAGACGTAAAATTCAATCAACTGAAAGATGAAGGAGACCGAAAGTATAAACCCGAAGTTTTCCTCCACCCAATGAGCAAATGGTATCTCTATTCCGAATTTCAAAATGGAATCAATACAGGAGGCCGCATTGAACAAATCTGGCTGTTTGGTACCATTGGTGTATTTGTCCTTTTGTTGGCGTGCATCAACTTTATGAACCTAAGCACCGCCCGATCTGAGAAACGCGCGAAGGAAGTGGGCATTCGCAAGTCGATTGGATCGGTACGCTCGCAGTTAGTAAGTCAGTTTTTTAGTGAATCGCTGGTGGTGGCATTTATTTCATTTTTAGTGGCTCTGCTATTCGTGCAACTGATGTTGCCTACATTTAATCTCGTTGCCGATAAACACTTATCGATGCCGTGGGGAAGTTCTTCTTTTTGGTTGGCAGGTATTGCGTTCAGCTTGTTCACCGGTTTGATTGCCGGCAGTTATCCTGCGCTCTATCTTTCTTCATTCAATCCGGTAAAAGTTTTGAAAGGCACATTCCGCGTAGGTCGATTTGCTTCACTGCCGCGCAAAGTGCTGGTGGTAATTCAATTTGCTGTGTCGGTAATACTCATTATTGGAACGGTCATTGTATTCCGTCAAATTCAATTCGCGAAAGACCGACCTATCGGCTACGACCGAAATGGATTAGTTCAACTATTTATGATCACGCCCGAACTGCATAAACACTTTGATGCCGTTCGAAATGAGTTGAAATCATCCGGTGCTATTTTGGAAATGGCAGAGTCGGGCAGCCCTCCCACGCGAGTGTGGAATACGAACGGAGGTTTTGAATGGAAGGGAAAAGATCCGGCTTTGGCTGTGGACTTTCCCAACAATGGAGTCACATTTGACTATGGCAAAACCATTGGCTGGCAGTTTGTAGAAGGAAGAGATTTCTCGCCCGAACATGCCACCGATTCATCAGCCTTTGTCATTAATCAGGCGGCAGCTAAGTTTTTAGGATTTGAAAACGCAGTGGGTGAAGAGTTGAAGTGGAACGACAAATCGTATACAATCATTGGCGTTATTAAAGATATGGTGATCGAGTCGCCTTACGAGCCTGCACGGGCTGCGCTCTTTCATGTTTTAAAAAAAGATGATGGCAATGTTATTTTAATGAAACTAAATCCGGCAAAAGGCTCACACGAATCCATCGAAAAAATAAAAGCAATTTGTGAAAAGTATAATCCGGAGGCGCCTTTTGAATATCAATTTGTTGATCAGGAATATGCACATAAATTTCAAGGAGAAGAGCGCATTGGCAAGCTTGCGAGCTTCTTTGCGGGCCTCGCGATTTTCATTAGTTGCCTGGGCATTTTTGGATTAGCTTCATTTGTGGCCGAGCAGCGCGCCAAAGAAATTGGTGTGCGAAAAGTATTGGGTGCTTCAGTATTTGGCTTGTGGAAAATGTTGTCAGGTGATTTTGTGTTGCTGGTGCTCGTTGCTTTTTTACTGGCTGTTCCTGGATCGTATTTACTGATGGATCAATGGCTTGCCAAGTATCAATACCGCACGGAGATGGCGTGGTGGATATTTGTAACAGCCGGCGTGGGTGCATTGATCATTACCATGGCAACGGTAAGTTATCAGGCCATCAAAGCAGCCTTGTCCAATCCGGTAAACAGTTTACGTACGGAGTAGCGATCAGATAAAATGCGGCTGATCTAACAACCAGCCGGTAATGCTCAGACGCTCGCGCGTAGCGGGCAACACTTCGTGCTCGAGCAAATCGCTGCGAAAGCAAACGAGCCTTCCCGCCAAGGGCAACACATCTTTCGTTTCGTTTTCGAGATAGATGCGCAACTGACCCCCGTCTGATTCTCGCCAGTCGGAATTGAGATAGCAGATGACCGAAAGTTTTCGGTGGTCTTCTTTTTTGAATTGATCGAGGTGGCGCTTGTAAAAAGTGCCAACGGGATAAATCGTTTGGTGTACTTCAAAGTCTTTCAGACTCAAATACAGATTTTGATTGACGAAGGCGATCAACTCTTTTAATTTAGACAGATAGACTTGCATCGCTGGCTCTGCCGATTCGGGTTTGATCCACTGAATATAATCTCCACGAATGGATTCGTTGATTTGTTTTTCCTGGCTTTTGCCGATACCTGCCTTCTTGAATTGTAACAATCCGTTTTTAAAACCGTCCAGTAGTTGGATGCCTTGTACTTCGTGCGGGCTCAAAAAATCATCTACGATGGCATAACCGGCCTCTGCAAGGCCATCGGCTAGTTGATCGAGTTGCTGAGTCAATAGATTGTTCACCAAGCAAATCTACAAACTAGCGCTGTTGATTTTCTTTGTCGGGAAGAAGTATTTTTACCGGATGTAGGTGAAGTGTAGGAGCATACGTTAACTTTGAGATTATGCGCGTAAATTATAAAATATCATTCGTAGCTGTTTTATTCCTTCTGCTGTTTTCCTGTGCACCCAAGGAGCAGGTGGTTTTTAAATCGGTGCGCAATCTGCTGTTGGATGGCGGCTCGGGCGGCAGCCCGGTGTTGAAAGGAGAAGCCCTGTTTTTCAACCCCAACAAAATACAAACCCGCCTCAAGGAAATTAAAGTAGAAGTTTTGGTAGATGGCAAGAAAGCAGCGGAAGTAGATCAACTCATGGATTTGGTGGTGCCAAAACAATCTGATTTTACTGTACCGATTGAAGCAAAGCTGGCTCTTCAGGATATGGGGTTATTAGATGCCGTACTTGGCTTTTTGGGAGGAAAGACATATCAGGTTCAGTTTGTCGGATACATTCGAATTGTGAAACATGGAGTTACCTTAAAGGTGCCCGTTAAATATAACGAAGAGATAAAGTTGAAATAACCATTCAACACCCCTGCACATGATTCCTGCCATCGTATTACTGATTGGTTTGTTGGTAACAACCATTGGATGGTTGTGGCGAAGCAGGACGAAGCTGGAAGAAAAAAACCGCATCATTTCTTCACAGCAAAGCGAAATTGAACAACAGCTTCTTGACTTAAACACAAAGAGCGATGAGGTAGGCCGATTGATCCACCAGAACCAACAAATTGTGAGTGTGGTATCGCATGATTTGAAGGGGCCTTTCAACCGGATATTTGCCCTCGTACAATTGCTCAATCTTACTTCGCAAAATCTCACTGCTGAACAGCGCGAATACCTCGATAAGATTCATCAGATTGTAGCCGATGGGTTGGGAATGATGCGCAACCTGCTCGACAACCGAAAACTAGAGGAGAAAGGAATTGAGTTGAGCCATGAAAAAGTAAACCTTTCTGCACTGCTCGGTTCTTTGGTTAAAAATTATGAGGTGTTGGCTTCCAAAAAAAATGTGTCTATTCAATTCAACTGCAAGCCCAACATTTGGATACAAAGCGATAAAGGCTACCTCACGCGCATTTTCGAAAACCTGCTTTCGAATGCCTTAAAGTTTTCAGAAAGTGAAAAGTCCATTCAGGTGCGTGCGGAAGAAGGTGAAAATGGAGTAGAAGTTGCCGTGGCAGATGAAGGGCCCGGCATCAGTGCAGAAGATCAGGCGAAGATGTATCATAAATTTCAGCGCCTATCTGCCAGGCCCACCTCGGGCGAAAGCTCTACCGGCTTAGGTTTGTGGATCACCAAAACAGTATTGGATAAAATGGGCGGCGAGATTGACTGCCAGAGTGAAGTAGGCAGCGGCACAACTTTTACGGTTCGTTTGAAAAAAGGAGAACTGTAGTTTGAAAAAACTTCTGCCATATCTGCCGAAGTTTGAAATACGGTTGGCTCGAATTTTTAAGGAAGGAAAGTACTAGTTGAAAAGGTAATCATCGTCATTTCCATCGAGCACGGCGCTGAGCGATTCGATCACACTTTCATCTTTAATCACATAATCACGTACTCCCTTTTGGATAAAGCTCAACACCATATTGCCATCATCCAGTGCACTTAGCATAATTACTTTGTGTGAATCTTTGATCTGTCCTTTGATTGACTCAAAAAGCTCAATTCCAGACATTCCGGGAAGTTTATAGTCAACAATCAAGGCATCGGGGATTCCGCTTTTCAGCGCTGCCAATGCCTTCTCAGCTGAGTCAAAATGAGTTATTTTATAACCGGGCTTAAGGCCAAGCGATTTCTTAATGAACTCAGCGTAGATAAGGTCGTCTTCTATTAAATAAATGTTCATGGACAAATGGTAGAACCCTGCAATATAGCAACGATATTCTTTTCAGACGCATCCATACCCATTAAAAATGACGCTTTACCTGTCGTTCTGCACGGTCATTAGTCGAAAAGTTTTGCCGCACCGGTTCGGAAAACTACTGACCTTTAATTTTTACCCAATTTGCAGCAGCTTTTTCAATAAATTCTGCCTGGCTTTTGTTCCAGTCGGTGCGCACCTTCACATTGTAATTGAGGTATAGCTTGCCATCCACCAAAGTCCATGCATCTGGTTGGGTTTCTGCCTTATAGCCGCGGCTCATGCCAAATGCACAATAGCCGCCAAATTGCGGGGTATATTTTTCGGGATTGGCCTTGAAAAGTGCTGCATTTGTTGCCGAAACGAAATGCCATTGCGCTCCTTTGTAGTCAACCGTAAATTCAGCAGTACCTTTCTGGGGCACCGTGTCAGTAAAATAGGTGATCGGATCATAGCCTCGAATGGCACCCGCTGAAGTTGAAAAGATTTCTGGTTTCTGAGCCATCACCATGAAAGATACAGCCGCCAGTAAAAGTGTAAAAACAATCTTTCTCATAGTTGATTTTTCTCAAAGATGAGCAGATTACACGTACTGATTCGTCAACCTGCGGACAATACCACAATCAATCTTTTACACACCTTATTGACATGCCATCATTGGAAGCTCCAGTGCTTTTGGTACGCAGCGAAGTTAAATTGTTGGTCAGGTAGAAGAATTCGGCTGACTGTGCGCTCCACCAATAGCCATCTGTTCCGATATCGGCAAACAATCCATTATTGCTTAAGCAGATGCGGCAGTACGATCCGCCAGGCAACCCCGTAAAGCCGCTTTCGTTTGTGGCCCCATCGTTGGGTGTTGACCACGTTGCAGAAACAGCCTTCATTCTACCTCCCGCTAAATCCAAACCTCCCAACGAACTGGCCAGTGAATACCAATCGCTGCTGGACGGAACATGCCAACCCTGCATACAAACATTTTTTGTGTTTGTTACCGTATATCCGTTGTAGAGGTAACCATACGTGGGCACATTGCTAGCGTTGCTGTTGTAGATGGTATACGCACTTTCATTAGTGGTTTTAAAATCACCCTCCGACAAGGATGCAAGTGAAGTGCCATCATTAAATTTGGTCACTTTCAAATTTTCGGCCATCCAGGTTTTTAAACCAATCACAACCGTTTTGTATTTGTTTCCATCGATATCAAGTACTTCGCTATATACAGGTGCCGGTAGCAACAGCACCTGAATTTCATTTCCATAAAATGTGCCATGTTTATTGATGGCATAACCGCGCACATAATAAGGCACCCCCGATGAAAGTGAAGTGATGTTGTGAGAAAACTCGAGACTGCTACCAGTATCGGTGTGTTTGTTTTTGGTGATGTCCGGATTTTTAGAAGTGCTCCAGCAAACACCTTTCTCCATCAAAGGATCGGTCCATGTATAGTTTATTTTGATTGGCATTTTTGCCGATGTAGCTGTTTTTTCGGTAGGATTTTGTGTGATCACTTCGGGTGTGATTACAGCTAAGTCAAAAACAATCTCGTTGCCGTAGTACGTTTTTCCGGCCAGCGTAACGTAGGCGCGAATGTAGTACTTTCCGATGCTCAGCCCCGTTATCACTGTCTGATAAGAGCCTGCTCCCGTTCCGTCTACTGAATTCACTGATGTGTTTCCCAATTCAGGGTTAGCCATTTTACTCCAGCAAACTCCTCGCGCTGTTATTTGACTGGCAAATTCCGTTGTTATTTCGCCACCCGTAGTGAGTGACGTTAGTGTTACGTTAGATACCGGTGTGGTTGTAATTTTAGGAGGATTCATCCCCTCTTCTTTCGAACACGATGCCAACACCATTCCAACGAATGCAATCCACAAAAAGCGTTTCATATTTTAATACGTTTATTCGCAAAATTGAGAAGAGCTAAATTGAAAAGTGCTATACGAAATAGCGGCAAGCGGAATATGTATTCAGAAATAGCCGATTGATCAATGAACCTGTGGGAGGAATCAACAGAAAGCGTAGTTTATCTTAACCAAAAATCGCCAAAGTATTGTTGTACCATTTTTCGAAGTATCTTTCCGATTCAAATCAGATGTAGTGAATGAAGAAAGCATGTGGTGCAGTGGTAGTGTGGTGGGGCATTATTTTTTTTGCGGGAGCGCAATCGCAAACAGATAAAAGCAAACCAGATAAAGATTTGATCGATGTGGCCGGCCAGGTGTTGAAGGCCAAATGGCTGACGAAGCACGACACAATTTCTAAAAAATCGGGTAGGGTTTATTTTTCGGGAGCACCCTCACTAGGTTATTCGCTCACCAGCAATCTGGCTGCCATTTTCGTTGGCGACTTTGCTTTTTTTGCTAGCGAAGAAGAAGATCAGAAAATCTCCATTGTCTATCTGGATGTGCTTTACACCCAAAAGCAACAATTTGTTTTTCGCATTCAAAACAACTTGTGGACCAAAAGCAATAAGCTGAATATAGTTTCGGACTGGCGTTATTATTGGTATCCTCAAAAAACCTATGGCCTCGGTATTCAAAGTCGGTTGGACGATGCTGTTGACCAAACCTATTCGTATTTTCGATTCCATCAATCGGTGCTCAAATCATTCAAAACCAATTGGTACACAGGCGTAGGCGTTGCCATCGATCATCACTACAGTATCTCGCAGGAAAATGGAAGTCAACAGTTGAATGATGAAATCAAGCGCTACGGAATTGGCAATCAATCTACCTCCTCCGGCCTGTTGTTTCATTTATTGTACGACAGCCGCATCAATTCGCTTAATCCTTGGGGAGGCGCTTATGCCAATTTTGTATACCGACCCAACTTCACATTTTTAGGAAGCGATGGTGCGTGGCAAATGGTGCAGGTCGATTTGCGCAGGTATGTACCCTTTCCGAAACAAAGTCAAAATATACTCGCTTTTTGGAGTTACAACTGGTTCACCTTCGGGGGCAATGCTCCCTATTTGGATTTACCTGCTACCGCCTGGGATGCCAGCAGCAATCTGGGCCGTGGTTATATTCAAGGCCGGTTTCGAAGCAAGAATCTGGTTTACCTGGAATCAGAATATCGTTTTCGTGTTTCTCGAAATGGATTGTTTGGAGGTGTGGTGTTTGCCAATGCACAAAGTGTAACCGAATGGCCATCGAATAATTTCAATGCCATTGCTGTGGGGGCAGGGGCAGGCATGCGCATAAAATTCAACAAGCATTCGCGCTCTAATATTTGTATCGACTATGCCTTTGGGCAAGGTGGCTCACAAGGTTTGTTTGTGAATCTGGGTGAGGTGTTTTAGGTAATTCGATGATTCGATGATTTGATGATTCGGTAATTCAGTGATTCTTTGATTCGGTAATTTGCTAATTCAATTCGCGCAGGTAGAGTTGAATGGTGTTTTCCAAACCCAAGTACAGTGCATCACAAATCAACGCATGCCCAATGGAGACTTCATCCAGATGAGGAATGTTTTCTTTCAGGTAACGCAGGTTATTCAAATCTAAATCATGCCCCGCGTTAATGCCCAATCTGATGGCGTGTGCTGCCGCAGCCGCTTCGATGTATGGCTTGATGGCCGCTTCTTTGTTTTGATGGAAGTGTGCGGCGTATGGTTCGGTGTATAACTCAATCCGATCGGCTCCTACTTGCTTTGCGCCTTGCACCATCTTTAAGGATGGATCGACAAAAACAGAAACACGTACGCCGTGCTGTTTTATTTCGGAAATGATTTCGTGAAGAAACGTTGCGTGGGTAACTGTATCCCATCCGGCATTTGATGTAAGTGCATCGGGTTTATCGGGAACGAGCGTGGCTTGTGCCGGCTTCACTTCTCTGATGAGTTGAAGAAACCGCTCATCGGGGTAACCTTCGATATTAAACTCGGTGGTCACTACTTTTTCTAATTCAATTGCATCTTGGTAGCGAATGTGTCTCTCATCCGGGCGAGGATGAACTGTGATTCCCTGCGCACCAAATCGCTCACAGTCGATGGCTGTTTTAATAACATTTGGATTGTTCGCTCCGCGCGCATTACGCAGTGTAGCTATTTTATTGATGTTTACGGAGAGTCGTGTCATAGGCAACAAAACTATAATTTTTTTTGCCATAACCCCATAAAACACTGAGCCACATCAATGGCTTCATCGCGCTGTGTACTGACAAAAGAATAGACTTTTTGATTTCGCGGATTTGTAGCAAATAGAACTACCACATAAAAATGCAGGTCGCGGCTTTGAACTACTGCTCGGCAATCATCGCCAGAATCTCATCTATGAATTCGCGGGTGTTGCTCAGACGAGGTACTTTGTTCTGTCCACCCAGTTTACCTCTGCGCTTCATCCAATTATAAAAGGTGCCATTGGCTACGCTGTGAACGATCGGTGCTACCAAAGCAATGTCGTGCGCGCGCTTTGCATCGTAATCGGAGTTTACTTTGCGCAACGTGTTATCCAGTACGTGTGAGAACAATGACAATTCGGAAGGTTGAGTTTTAAATTCGATGATCCACTCATGTCCACCTCGCTTGGATTTTTCCAGATAGATGGGCGCTGCGGTGAAGTTATCAATCACAGCACCTGTTTGTTCGCAGGCAGTGGTGATGGCGGTTTCTGCATTTTCAATAATCACCTCTTCGCCAAAGGCGTTGATAAAATGTTTGGTGCGACCGGAGATCCGAATGCGGTACGGTGATTTGCTCGTAAACTTGATCGTATCGCCAATATTGTATCGCCACAAGCCTGCATTGGTTGTAATCACCATCGCATAATTTTTTCCAAGCTCCACATCTTGCAAAGCAATGGCATCGGGATATTCTTTGTCTAATTCCTCCATGGGAATAAATTCGTAGAACACCCCATAGTCTAACATCAACAATAAATCTTCCGAATCTTTTTGATCCTGAATTCCAAAGAAACCTTCGCTGGCATTGTATGTTTCCCAATACTTCATGCGATCGCTTGGGATCAGCGATTTGAATAAATTTTTGTAAGGTTTGAACGCAACCGCACCGTGGAAGAAAACCTCCAGATTGGGCCACACTTCTAAAATTGAACTTTTCTTCTCTAGCTCTACAATGTGTTGGAGCAAAAGCACCGTCCAAGTGGGCACACCGGCAATCTGAGTTACGTCTACACGAGCAGTTTCACGCGCCAGTTTTTCAATTTTCTCTTCCCAGTTATCCATCAGCGCTACCTCTAAACTAGGTGTGCGGATGAACTCCGCCCACGGTGGTAAGTTTTGCATGATCACTGCTGACACATCGCCATAGTGCGAAGTAGAAGTAGGATCGTATTCGTTCACCCGATAGCTGCCGCCTACGCCCAATCCTTTGCCCGAGAATATCTTGGTATCCGGATAATTATTGATGAAGATGGAGTATAAATCTTTGCCGCCTTTAAAGTGGCAATCTTCCAGTGCTTCAGAGGTTACGGGAATAAATTTGCTGCGGGCATTGGTGGTGCCACTGGATTTGGCAAACCACTTTACTTCCGATGGCCACAGGATGTTTTGTTCGCCTCGCATCAGCCTTTCGATGTAAGGAAATAGCTGCTCATAGGTGTGAACAGGGATGCGTTTTTTAAAATCTTCGTAGTTGACCAGGTCTTCAAAGGCATACTTTTGACCGAACTCGGTGTAGCGAGCGGTACCGATTAGCTTCTTCAATACTTCGTCTTGCACTTCAAATGGGTATTTCATGAAAAGCTCCATTTGATGGATACGCTTTTTCATGACCCAGGCAAGGATAGAGTTTAGGATTTGCATGCCAACGAAACCTCAAAAATAGCCCTTATTAACTAGGTGGCAATAGGGAAGTAAGGTAATTGCTAAAAATTAAGGATTTGGCGATTGAACCATTCGTATTTGTTACTTATCAAGCTCATTGCCCCCCGTAAAATAACGGAGTACTAAGGACATTAGGAGGGGCATGCTGAAGAAATGAAAGAAGTTATTCGTATTTGATTTTTGGGTGGTGTGCCAACCTCGCAGTAACCAAAGTCAGGATATTTAACTTGATATCTGAAGTAAAATACGGAATCGGAAGATGCAAGAATCTTATCCCAATTCGCGCCTTGTTTTCTAAGCGTCAACTCGATATGTGCTAACACAGCGTTCTGATACGTTTTCCCATTCGTAGTAAACTCTCCACCAATATTAGAATCTAACACTTTGATTACAGCAAGTTCAGTATCTGGTTGGCACCATCGATAAATTAATTTACCCTTCGTACAGGGATCGTTATTAACTAGTACCTCCTTTTTTTCGCAACTCATAGGAATTGCCAACAAGAAAAATACACCGCCTATTATTGCAATTTTATTCATGTTAATAAAGTTACGATTTTTTTTGTTGCGAGTATTGAGTTGGTGACTTATCAAATTAGGCTGCTAAATTTCTTTCCTGCCCTCTAATTTTTCGGTAGATTAATATGTTTCGAACATATACTACCAAGCCAAGCGATTGCGCCACCAGAAGTACAGGCTCTCTTCTGAAAACAGAATAAATTACTACCAACACAGAAGCGACTGCGCTGATCACCCAAAAGCCCAAAGGAAGCACAGATTGTTTTGCTTTTTCAGAGAAGTACCATTGATAGAGATAACGGCAATTGAGCAGCAATTGCCCGCTGATGCCAATGATCAGCAAAACCAATGTTCCCTCGCCTAATGAAAAATTCAGTTGGAGCCGAAACGCCGAGAATGCAATTCCCGGAGGAACCAGATAAAGCAACCATTGTATTGCCATTGGAATTTTTACCCATGCACCTTTCAGTTGCAGGTTGCGAATGTAAATGTAAAACGAGATGCCTTGCCCTAGCAGAATAACTGCATCATGACGAATCAGTCCGTAGATCAAAAAAAGAAAAGAACCACACAAACTCAGTACCCAAAAAATGGTAGGCGATAGCACGCGCCCGGCTCGTTCGGATAAAATCCACTGTACTACTGACCTCGCACCAAAGAGGCCTTGAGCGAAAAATCCCAACGCATAAATCCAGTACGACTGATCCATAACCAATGTCGTTAAGTTAAACCCTGACAATCCAAAGGATTCGTCAGTAAATTGACTAACTCTTTAATGCCTAACGCATAATCCGGGTTAAACTCCACTTACCTTCTCTCTTGTGGAGAGGAACGAGGTGAGGTATCAAAACAGGGTTTAGCTTAAACGACATTGTATCCATAACTGCCGGAAAATGTACGCATTATTCTTCAGTGTTTTTTAATATGCTCAGCAAGGAATACGTACCGTTGATTACCATTTTCGCTCCCGTCAATTCCGCAGGCAGGATAACTTCTATAAAATCATTTTGCGATTTGCCAATTTGTATTTCAACCATTTGATAGTGAAGTGAAGATTTCTCTACAAAAACAAAATGTTGATTGTTGAAGACTACTACAGCAGCGGAAGGTAAAACAAGATGCTCACTTGCTTCTGTTTCAATCAATGCTTTGAAGTACAAACCGGGAATTAGACTTTGATCTTCTTTTTCCAGGTGGCAATGCACACGCACCGTGCGATCGACTGTAATTTCTCTGCCTATCAAAAACACTTTGGCCATTCGCTCGGTGTTTTCATTGGAAAGCATGACCCGAACGCGCTGACCTATTTTTAAATTGGGAAGATCTTTTTCAAATACCATTGCCTCGGCGTGCAAATGCTCGGTGTCTACAATTTTAAACAGAATGTCGGTAGGGCTCACGTGCATACCCACATTTACGTTGACTTGCGTGACGTAACCCGAAATAGGAGAAGCGATGGTGATTGTATTTTTAATCTCTCCCGTTTCAAGCTCGCTTGGGTTGATGCCAATTAGTTTCAACTTCGCAGTCATGCCTTGTAGCTTTGTTTTGGTGCTGAAGTAATTAGACTTCGCCAATTGTAAGCTCTTGGCTGCATTTACATTTTCTTTCACCAACTCCTCCTGACGTTTGTATTCCAACTCCAGAAACTCTAACTGATTTTTATTGAGCAAATAATCTTCCTGCAATTGAATGTAATCGGGATGCTCCATCACAACAATTGCTTGACCTTTCTTTACTTTCATCCCTTGCAGAATGTCAGTAGCTTTTACAAATCCGCCCAATGGAGCGGAGATGGTAACTAAATTTTGCGGAGGCACATCGAGCATACCGTTGGCATTGATCACACCACTCATTAACTTCTTCTGAGGTGCGCCTAATTGTATGTCAAGCAATTTAAATTGTTCTGCCGTAAGTGTTACCTCATTGGCTTCGTTAGCAGATGCATCGGCTGCCGGTTTTTCAGAAGAAGAGCAACCAAACATCACCAGAGAAAGACAGACACTAAGTTTTATAACTAAATTCATATTATGTGCGATTAGAATTTTCCGAGTAAGAATTCGATTTTTAAAATGGACTGATTGTATTGCGTGAGTGAAAGCAAATAGTTGCTTTTGATGCTCAGCGCTGTTTTGAGTGATTGTAAATATTCTATGTAGCCAATCTCACCGGCTCGGTAGGCTTTGCCAGATTGGGCAATTATCAAATTGGCATTTTGTAAAGCGCTGGTTTCATAGTAAAACAGGCTTGCTTGATTTTTAGCTAGTTCTTTTTGTGCTTGTCCGAAACTGCTTTTCAAGTTGGTTTCAAATTGTTCGGCTTCACTACGAATCATTTCTTCCTGAATACCTGCTGATTTTGCCCGTGCCAATTGTGGAGCCACCCATAATGGAATGCTCAACCCCAATTGTAATCCTTGGAAACTTTTACTCGATGGAAAGTAAACATCTTGTCCGTTTATGTTTTGAAATCCCGTAAGGCTTTGCGTGAAAAAGCCAACCGTCAAATCGGGTAGTAGTTTATTGTTTTCTACACGCTTGGCTTGCTTACTTATTTTCACCTGTTGTTGCAAGTAGCCCAACTGTGGATTGGTAATCCATGTGGCGGTATCTATCCGTTCGCGCTTTACAAGTTTCTCCGAATGGTAGACGGGCTGTTCGGCTTTGAGCAACGCTTGCAAACGTGTAGCTGCAATCTCCATATCAGTTTGATTAATACGCAATTGATTTTTTACTTCCAGCAACTGGCTTTCGGCTGTTGTTTTTTCCAACAGATTACTTTCACCGGTTTTGAATCGAATACTGGCAGCGCGACTGAAATCCTGAAACAAACTGTCTTGCGATTGGAGCAAGCGATGGAGTGCATCGAAATACAGCAATTGCTCGTACGTAGATTTTACCTGATAGGCAATTTCATTCTGCACCACCACCAAATTTTTCTGGCTTCCCGTTACATGTTCCTTACCTAACTTCACCTGATTAATCATGGTTGTAGGGAAAGGAATGGTTTGTGTGAAGGTGTAATTGTCATCTTGCTGAAGAGAGTTGTATTGCCCGTGCATCCACATCGCATTCAGTTTACCAATGTCAGTGCCCGTCTTTTTTAATTGTCGATAGTAGTCGATGGAATACTCAGCAGCTTTCACCGTTTGATTTTTTTCTAATGCGATCTGTACGGCTTCTTTCGAACTGACTAATTGGGCTAAGAGCGAAGTGGGCGCAGTTAGCAAAATGATAAACGCAAAATTTTGAATAGTGAATTTCATGGTACTAGCTATTTGGAGATGAAATTATTCTGTCTTTTTCAAAGTAGGTATACAACACGGGCAGAACAACCAGTGTAAGCAATGTCGCTGAAATTAATCCGCCTATGACAACTGTTGCCAGTGGTCGTTGTACTTCGGCACCCGAGCCGTTCGAAAGCGCCATCGGTAAGAAACCCAGCGAAGCAACCAATGCCGTCATCAGCACGGGCCGCAGACGCGTTTCTGTTCCTTCTTTCACAATTTCAGAAATCAATTTGCTTTCGTCTTTTTTCAGTCGGTTGAATTCAGCAATCAATACAATTCCATTCAGTACGGCCACACCAAACAATGCAATGAAGCCAACGCCGGCAGAAATACTGAACGGCATATCGCGCAGCCAAAGTGCAAACACACCGCCAATGGCGGAGAGAGGAATGGCGGTAAAAATCAAAAGTCCTTGTTTGAAGGAATGAAAAGTAAAGTAGAGCAAAACAAAGATGAGAGCGAGTGCGAGCGGCACCGCCACCATCAGGCGTTGCTTAGCTTCTTCCAGATTTTTGAATGAACCTCCGTAGGTGGTAAAATAGCCCGGTTCAAATTTTATTTCCTTTTGAATTTTTTGGTCGATCTCTTTTACAATGCTTTGTACATCTCTTCCGCGAATGTTGAAGCCTACAGCAATTCTACGTTTGGCATCATCGCGTTGAATTTGGTTCAGACCAGTTACTAATTCAACCGATGCGAGTTCTTCCAGACGAACTTGTTGTCCATTGCTGGCAGTGATGTACAAGCCCCGAATATCGTCCATCGATTTGCGTTTTTTCTCATCGAGACGAATGACTAACTCGAATCGTTTTTCCTTTTCGTAAACCCAGCCGGCCGTTTCACCAGCAAAACTACTTCGAATCACACTGTTGACATCTTCGGTGTTTAAACCATATTGGGCAATTTTATTGCGATCAAATTTGATTACATATTGAGGAAGTCCGCCCATCGGTTCGATATACACATCGGCAGCACCTTCAACCCGGCCAGCAATTTTTCCAATTTGATCCGCATAGCGTTCGAGCAGTTGAAGATCTTCTCCATAAATTTTAATCACGACATCTTGTCGTGCACCGGTCATCAATTCGTTGAAGCGCATTTGAATGGGCTGTTGAAATCCATAGAGCACGCCCGGCATTTTTTCTTCCAACTTGTTCGACATTTTTTCAGCCAATTCATCGCGTGTTTCAGCGCTCGTCCATTCGCTCTTATCTTTTAAAACAATGATTAAATCGCTGGCTTCAATGGGCATGGGGTCGGTTGGAATTTCCGATGTTCCGATTTTACCAATCACTTCTTTTACTTCCGGAAAATGATCGAGTAACACCCGCGAGCTTTTTTGAGTAGTCTCAATCATCTGCGTAAGCGAGCTGCCTGTGATCAATCGGGTTTCAACCGCAAAGTCTCCCTCATCTAGTGTGGGTATGAACTCACCGCCCAATTGTAAGAAGAGGAAAAGGCTTGCGAGAAAAAACACAACGGAACTGATCACGATGATCAGTCGTCTGCGCAAAGCGAATTGAATCACCGGTCGGTAACTGCGATGGAAAAAAGCAATTAACCGATCGGAAACATTTTGTTTATGATCTGTTTTCTTGCTAAGAAAAAGTGAAGAAACCATCGGCACGTAGGTGAGCGATAACACCATGGCCCCGATAATAGCAAATGCAACTGTTTGTGCCATCGGTCCAAACATTTTTCCTTCAATGCCTACCAGTGATAAGATGGGTAGATAAACAATTAAAATGATGATTTGACCAAAAGCGGCTGAGTGCATCATGCTATTGGCAGAATGAGTTACTTCGTCATTCATCTGCTGTTGAGTAAGCCTTATACCGCTTTGCATTTTGGCCAAGTGATGCAGCGTGGCTTCTACGATAATTACTGCACCATCTACAATCAAACCGAAGTCGATCGCGCCTAAACTCATCAAGTTTCCGGATACGCCAAACAAATTCATCAAGCTGATGGCAAACAACATCGCCAATGGAATGACCGATGCTACGACTAGTCCTGCCCGGAAATTGCCCAACATCAACACCAACACAAACACGACAATCAATGCTCCTTCAGCCAAATTTTTAGTTACTGTACTGATGGCGTTGTTCACCAGTTTGGTGCGGTCCAGATACGGTTCAATGGTCACGCCTTCGGGCAGCGTTTTTTTGATTTGCTCAATGCGTTCTTTTACTTTTTTAATGACGAACGAAGAGTTCTCGCCTTTCAACATCAGCACCAGCGCACCCACCACTTCACCTTGATCATTGTATGTCATGGCTCCATAGCGCATGGCATGACCAAATTGAACGGTAGCCACATGGCTGATGAACACGGGCAATCCATTGTCTAAATTTTTAACTACGATTTTTTCAATGTCGGCCAGGCTTTCTACCAATCCTTCGCTCCGAATAAAGTAGGCATACGGTTTTTTATCGATGTAGGCGCCTCCTGTGTTTTGATTGTTTTTCTCGAGTGCCGTAAAGATTTCATTCACACTTACATTCATACTCCGCAGCTTTTCCGGATCGATAGCAATTTCATATTGCTTTACATGACCGCCAAAGCTGCTAACATCGGCCACGCCTGCGGTGCCGAGCAACTGTCTGCGCACAATCCAATCTTGAATGGTGCGCAGCTCGGTAGGATTGTATTTTGATTCAAAGCCTTTTTTGGGTTTTACGATGTATTGATAAATTTCACTCAAGCCGGTGGAAAGCGGTGCCAGCTCCGGATTTCCGGCTCCGGCTGGAATAGCATTTTTTGCAGAGGCGAGTCTTTCGTTTACTTGCTGGCGTGCCCAATACACATCGGTGTTGTCAGTAAAAACAATGGTAACTACCGATAGACCAAAGCGCGAGAAGGATCGCATTTCGGTGATGTTGGGAATGGTGGCCATCATTTGCTCTACCGGAAACGTAACAAGTCGCTCAACCTCCGGTGCTGCCAATGATGGCGACACCGTAAGCACCTGCACCTGATTGTTGGTGATGTCAGGCACGGCATCGATGGGCAATTGCGTGAGCGAATAGCTGCCCCAGATTATAAGACAGAGTGTAAGAATAGAAATAATAATCTTATTCTTTACAGAAAATGAAATGATGCGGCTAAGCATGTTGTATTTGTTGAAGAATGAAATAAATGGATTACACCTGCTTTTGTGAAGCAAGGTTGATCTCAACTAACCTGCAAGTAGAATGAACTTACAGTAAGGTTAGCAGGCCTTGGGCGGCTGAAAAATAGCGATCTGAGGAGAGTTGAAAGAGGACTCTTTGTAGTGAACGGCGGGCTGCGAGATGATTATGGGCATGAGCTGAACGACCGAGATTTTTACATCGGGCTCAGTGGCGGAGTGTGCACTAAAGCAATGACCGACGACTTTAAATGGCAATTGATTATCGTGTTCATCATGTGCCACATCTGTTTGATAGTGCAATTCTAAAAAATCCCAGAAGGAAATCTCTTGCGATAATTTTTTGTGTTCGGAATAGTGTTCGAGCAAAATAGGAAGGCGCATGGCTTCATGCAATTCGGTAAACGAATTAATGTAAACCAACAGAAAAAAAATCGAGAGGACGCGCTTTAACATGGTTGCTCTGTGCATGTAAAGGTATAAAACGATTAGCAATAAGATGCAACTAACGATGCAATAAATGGAAATAGCGGCGATTTATGGCTTTAGTCGGTAAACAGCCATTCGCAAAAAGATGTAAATAATTGTCACAGATCTGTAATCGCCGGTAACCATCCAACTAACTTGGCGTACTACTCATCACTAACCAAACCCTTGTTTATGATTTTCAATTACTTCTTACTGTCGTTTCGTAATCTGGTGCGTCAGCGTGGCTATGCGGTGGTGAATTTGTTTGGATTGGCATTGGGTTTGGCAGCCGCGCTTTTCATTCTGTTGTATGTAAAAGACGAGCTCACCTTCGATACCATGCATCCAAATGCAGCGAACACCTATCGCATGGGGTACAAGGTGCAGTTCCCCAATGGAAACTCTGAAGCAGCCCCCTACGCACCAGCCGGCTGGGATAATTTTATTCAATCAAACTACACTGGAATAAAAGGCATCACCAGCTACGCATCATGGGGAATGCCTACCAGTATTGGGTATACACCCAAAGAGCGCATCATCTTAACCGAAGAAATCATCTGGGCGGAATCATCCATTACCGACATTGTTTATTGTCCCATCATCAAGGGAGCGGCTACCAATCCGCTCAAGGAAATCAACTCAATGATTTTGACCGAATCCTCTGCAAAGGAATTGTTCGGCAACGAAGATCCTATCAACAAAACCGTCACCGTTTCTCATCAGGCCACCAATGGTCAAAATGTAGAAATGGTCGTTACGGCCGTGATGAAGGATTTGCCTTCCAATTCGCACATCAATCCAAAATACATTTTGAATATTTTGGCGCTGAAGCCCTTCATTCAAGACCTTGAAAATATTCTCGCTACGTCCATGGGCGACGGCAACAACGGCTTTTGGACACAATCTTATTTTGTGTGCGAAGATCCTAGTAAGATTGAGGTAATTAAAAACGATTTACAAAAACGCGCAAATGAAATCATAGCCAAAAATAAGTGGGACATCAAGTTTACTCCCGTCATTCGCAAAATCACCGATATTCACTTTGATAAAGAAATGGACTGGACCATCGACCACAAAATGGCCGACATCAGTTACATGTATGTGTTCATCACTATTGCTTTATTGATTTTGGTAGTGGCGTGTATCAATTACATCAACCTGTCGACCGCCAAGTCTGCGAGCCGTGCGCGCGAGATAGGTCTGCGCAAAACTTTTGGCGGCATTCGTCCACAGTTGTTTTTTCAATTCATGATGGAATCGTTCGTCTTGGTGGTCATCTCTGCGATCATTGCACTCTTACTTGTGATTTTCTTCATTCCTCAATTCAATCAATTAACCGGAAAGACATTCACTTTTGCACACATCTTCAATGGACCGATGCTATTGATCATTGTGGGTGTAATTTTACTCGTCACGATATTGGCAGGCAGCTATCCGGCTTTGTTTGTATCGGGATTCCAACCGGCAGCTGTATTGAAAGGCAAGTTTGCTTTCGGAAAAGGATCGACTCGCTTTCGTCAGTTTTTGACAACACTTCAATTTGTGGTAGCCGTAACTTTATTAGCGGGCACCGTGATTATTGTGCGCCAAATGGATTTATTGAAAAATTCAAAGTTGAATGAAGCAGGTCGGCAAATTGTTTCCATTCGCTATGGCGGATTTAATGGGCAAGCCACCGATCAGCAATATCTCTCATTCAAAAATCAATTGTTGACTGATCCGCAAATAGAGCATGTCACACTTGCCAATCACTTACCTCGTTTGGATTTCTTCGGGCCGATCAACATGCAAATGCAATTTCCGGATATCAATGAAGACAAGCACGAGTGGTTTCAACTCAATGGTGATTTTGATTTTCCGGAAACGTTCCAACTAAAAATACTGGCCGGTCGCGATTTTGATGAAAAGAATATGGCCGATTCAATGGCGGTATTATTGAATGAATCGGCTGTGAAGGCATTGAAGCTAAAACCACACGAAGTGATTGGCAAAACCATTGTGCGCCCTGACTATGTGATGGGTTACCAGATGCCTGATTCAACCAAGGCACCCATCACCGGCATTGTCATTGGAGTGGTAGAAGATTTTCCGTATCAATCGATGCGCAAGAAAATTGAACCGCTGGCCATTTCGCCAAAGCCACACACGTTTGATCGTATCATTCACGTGCGCTTGCCGGAAGGAAAAATTCAAGAGAAGATTGCTTTTTTAGAATCTACGTGGAAGAAAAATTTTCCGCAGTATGGCTTCGACTATTGGTTTGTTGATGAAGAGTTTGGCCGCATGTATGAAAACGAAACAAAAGTAGCCAACCTCACCGAGAAGTTTTCAGGGCTTGCGATTTTAATCACCTGCGTGGGCTTATATGGATTGGCTTCATTTATGTCGGAGCAACGCACTCGCGAAATTGGTATTCGCAAGAGCATGGGTGCCAGCAGCTCACAGATTTTGATTTTGCTGTTGAGCGTGTTTGGCAAATTGTTGTTGCTGGCAAGTTGCATTGCCATTCCGGTGGCATACTATCTCGCCAATCAATGGCTGTCGAGTTTTGTTTATCAAACCAGTTTGTCGGTGTGGGGATTTGGTGGTGTGGTGGCGTTGGTTGCTTTAATCACACTCTTTACAGTGGGATATGAAGCGTTGAAAGCTTCGTTATCAAATCCTGTGAAGGCGTTGCGTCATGATGGATGATGCGACACTTTTTGTAAATTTGAAGAATGCAAATTTCTTCTTCAATATGGGATGACATTGAACGATTGAGCGATCTCTATCGCAAAACGGCTGGGACAGCTATTAATGCTACTCAATTCAGTCTGTATGCCATCACGCATCACTCAACCAAAATCGAAGGATCTACGCTTACTTTAGAAGAAACCAACACGTTGTTGGAAAAAGGTTCTTCTGTTGGAGGCAAGCCCATCGATCATCAAAACATGGTGCTTGATCATCAAGAAGCACTGGAGTTTTTGTTGGATCAAGCTGCGAAGCGCAGAACTTTTTCTGTGACCTTACTTCAAGAGATTGCAGCCAAAGTGATGCGCAGAACAGGCAAAACAGTTTCGTCTATACTTGGCACTACCGATGAAACAAAAGGTGATTTTAGAAAAGTACCCGTAACAGCCGGAGGACACTATTTTGTAGATGCTACCAAAATTCCATCCCTTGTCGAAAAGCTGATACATCAAGTTAATGATCGTCTTGATCGCATTCAATCAACAGAAGAAATTCTTCGTCTTTCATTTACTGCACATTTTGATCTGGTAAGCATTCATCCATTTACCGATGGCAACGGCCGTACCTCACGACTCGTGATGAATTATATCCAGGCGTATCATCAGCAACCACTCACATTGGTCAATGCAGCAGATCGCGTTGCGTATATTTCAGCGATTACACAATCGCGCGACCAAGAGAATCTGGAGTCCTTTATTCAATTCTTGGCTGCCCAACACGCCAAGGAACTTTCTGCACAGATTGCTGCTTACGATAAATCTAAAACTGCAGGTGAAAAAAAATCGACGAGCGAAGGTTTTTCGATGATCTTTTGAAGAGAGGGTTTCTCATCAGAACAGGACTGCATTTAAAGATCAGAACAACTTAATCTTTCGGAATAGTAGTTGGCCTCCTGCTCAAAGGGATTATCGAAGTAGCATTTATTATTCAGGCTACCCATATAATAAAATCCGTTAATTATTAGAAGATTCCCATCCGTATAAATCCACTTTTTATATGCCTTAGAAAATCCGGTTTCTTTACTTAGCAATCGATCTAACGTGGTTTTGTAATAGGGATTAAAGATGGCAAAATTTTGATATTGATAAGTGTGAATTATCTCATGCGATATCGATTTGCTATCGTAGTAAATTGGATTTAGCACAATTGTGTTAGCGATTGAAAAACCACTATCTGGGAATCCCAGTGCCTCCGTCTTGAAAAATGGCTGACCGACTTTTAAGGTTTGTTCTAAATCAAATGAACCCTTGGTGGCCGATCGAATAAAGCCAGCTAAGGCAAAGGGCATTAATTTGTAACTAACCTTAAAGGACTTGTCTGTCTTAAACTCTATCAGGTTGAAACCGAAGTTCAAATGCCAAGAGGATAGAAACTTTTGATTCTCTCCCGCATTTTCAGCTATAGAAACTCCTGCACCGTTTACAAGCTTTGAACTCCAAAGCCAAGCGTAATTTTCGGTTTGAGCGAACTCATAAACCATTTTCTTGCTGGTAAAAATCAGTAAACCCCCAACTGCTCCTTGCCACATCCCTCTTAGGAAGACTTTTCCACCTTTTTCATTTAGTTTTTTGTTGATGAGCGCGCCAAAGCCGCTCCCAACAGAGCTTATGCCTACGTTAAAAACGGCAGCATGTACATCGTTCTGTTGTGCGAAATTCTCCCCGCTTTTAAACAAAACAAATAGAATAATCAAAAATCTGGGCATAAGCAGCTATGGTTGTAAATCTTTGATAAACAAATTCCCTGCCAATGTTCATTCTCATTTCTTATTGACTACCGCTTATTTAGCCAACAGCGGTTGTGATGAGGCCTGTTCATAAATCTACCATGAAACCTTAAAACAAACTCAAGTTTCCACCTTTTCTAAACTTCGTTAAATCATAAGCGGGCATGCTTTTGTCTGCGAAGTATTTTTTCTTCGAGGTTCGGAAGAGTTGATGAATGACATCGGCAATGTTTCCAAAATCATGAATTACATTTCATTGTTCAAATTTCCACGAATAATAGTTTGCCTCTTGTTCAAAGGGATTATCAAGATAATTGCCAAAGTTGCCTAAGGCATACGCGCCCGAAAATATCAGATAATTAAAATCTGTATATATCCACTTTTTATAAGTTTTTGCAAACCAATTTTCTTTAGAAAGTAACCTGTTAAATGGAATAGAATAATACGAGTTTATAACTGTCAATCCTTGATATTGATAGGTATGAACAATCTCATGGGCTGTGCTTCTGCTATTCGCTTTATTCTTAATCATTAAAATAGAATTTGCAACTGTGACACCATCAGCATCAGGTACCTCAAGTGTCTGTGCCCAGAAGAAAGGTTGTCCAATTCTTATGGTTTCTTTAAAATCGAACGAACCATTTCTTAGCGAATATATGAACCCATTTAATGCAAAAGGCATTACCTTATAGTTAACCTTAAACGACTTTTCAGTTTCAAATTCTATTCTGTTAAATCCAAAGTTAATATGCCAATGCGAAAGAAATTTTTTGTTAGATGCAGCATTTTCAATTATTGAAACTCCGGCAGCATTTACTAATTTAGAACCCCAAGCCCATCCACTATTGTCAGTTTGACCAAATTCATAAATCATTTGTTTACTGTTGAATACTAACATTCCCCCTATCGCGCCTTGCCACATACCTCTTAAAAAAACCTTCCCGCCTTTTTCATTTGGTTTTTTGTTGATAAGAGAGCCAACCCCACAAAATAGAGCGTTTGTACCCACATTAAACAGTGCAGCCTGAGCATCACTATGTTGCGCTAAGTTTCTTTCACTTCTTAAAGTGAGTACGATTAAAATACTTATAGCTAGTTTCATTTCTTATTAATAAAAAAAGAATAAGACGATAAGATGTTGGAATATAACATTTTATCGTCTTAAAAATGAATTTCCGTTGTCTAATGCATTTTATTCAATTGCAGTTCGTGACGAAACTAAATCAGAATTATACATAGTAACCACAGTATTACCATTGACTACTTGTTGATTTGCTCTCGCAATAACTATATCAAAGGAAATATCGAGCGGAAATGCTTGTAGTTCAGACCTGTTTATGGTAAAAGAACCTGTGTCATCCACTAACTTGGTAAAATCAACATCCACTAACTGATCTCCGGATATGTTGTAGCTTCTCGCAATTAAAGCAATTGTAACTGGTGCATTATTAACTTCGTCTTTATTCCAGCGAATAGTCAAATCTTCATTAGGTGATATGGTTAACAATTCACTTCTATTTATTATTTCTACGAGCAACGGATTATATACTTCCGCATCTACTATCTCAGTTTTGCCACTTGGATTGGTACGCTCAACCGATATTTTTATTTTTTTCCCAAAGGTTGAAATTAGATCATTCATAGAAGCCTCATCTGTGTAGGGTAGCACTTTCATATTATCTACCCCCTCTAATCTCAGAGATTTTGAGAAAACAACAGATGGTGGGTATGCTCTTCCGGCACCTTTCGAGTATTCATCATTAAACTCTTTTTGAAGATTAACTTGTGCTAAATTCCCATGAATGTTTACTGCGGATAAGGTAATTTTATTCATGTTTTCAGAATCAATTGTTGCGTTATCCGCTATGAACTTAATTATATTGAGTTCACCATTGTTTGTACTTGCTGTTTCAGCGTTATGGCATGATGAAAAAAAAATGCTTAGAGCAATTAAACTTATAATGTTTTTCATAATATGTTATTTGAGGTAAAAACTATAGACAGTTTGCATAACGTGGAACTACTTGTACAAATGTTGGTGATGAACTTGTACTATAAACAGTTGAAACACCTTTGTAATATGGGATGCCTCCACCTACAGTTCTACACTTTCCGTCGTTGTTATAGCAACAAGTATAACATACAGCCGCTTCGGAAGTGACGGATATGGAGAATGAACCAGAAGTAGGCACCTCAATATTTTCAAATTCAGTGTTGGCTTTGTCTGTATCAGTATTGGTTACGTTAAAAACATAAGTTTTAAAATTAGAAGAAACAGATCCGCTATAAAGGTTGATATTATCAACTGCAATGGTCACTTTTATGCTTTTTGTACCCTGATATTGTGCACTACAAAAATAACCCCCCGAACTTAGATACAAAGCACTAAGAGATAGTACTACTTTTTTGGTTGTTTGAACAGGCGGAGGGGACCAAGTGCAGCCTGAAATTTTCAATAACATCCCCAAACAAAGTGGGACAAGGATCAACTTCAATCTTGATAAGTTTTTCATAAGCCAACAGTTTTATTTACTAGCGTTGTTTTATTTTTAACCAAATCTCCCCCTTTGGTTATAAAAAAGAAAAATTTTCCTGTTGTACTTTATCCGTTTTAAGTGGTACTTTACGCTCAAATTTAAACTGTATACAATGAAGGTTATAGGTGAAAAGATTAGAAAAATCAGAGAATTGAGAGGATATTCACAAGAGTACGTGGCTAGTAAATTAAGAATGAGCCAAAATAACTATAGCCGTATAGAGCTTGAGCAAACAAAGGTAACCTTAGATAGGCTTGAGGAAATAGCAAGCGCTTTGGAAGTCGAAACAATGGATATACTTAATTTCGATGATCGGTACGTATTCCACAGCGCTTCACATAATCAAACGGGCGATGAAACAAAGAGTGGAATTTTTAATTATGAGAGAATGATCAATGCGCTCAAAGAGGAGTTGTCATATTTGAGAGAAGAGAACAGAAGACTCCTTGGATTACTTGAAAGAGCGAAGTAGAATATTTAGGTAAATATAAGAGAACTAACTGTGTTCTGATTTTCCAGCTTTGTCTTGCTTGATACTTTCGAGTAAGTGAGTTGCATTGGCAGGAGTTGATAACAAATGGGCGGTTCTTCCATCGCATTGTATTGATCAAGTGTAAGAACGACAAAGCCATTGTACTTTGCTCCCGATAAAATTAAAATGTCTTGATCCTTCTCCAATTCACCTAAATGTGATTTGATTTTCTTTTTGAAGTCAGTGATAGTTGTTGTTTTCATGTCAAACAATGTTTATAAATCGCATGCCAATTTGCACATTTTTATAAACCTCAAAACAAATTCAAGTTTCCGCCTTTTCTAAACTTCGTCAAATCATAAGCGGGCATGCTTTTGTCTGCGAAATATTTTTTCTTCGAGGTGCGGAAGAGTTGATGAATAACATCGGCAATATTTCCATCGCCGCGCATACGTCTGCCAAACTGTGAATCGTTAACGTTACCACCGTGCATCGAACAGATTTGATTCCACACTTTTTCAAAACGATCCGGAAAATTCTTTTGCAGCCAGTCTTCGAATATTTTGCCTATCGCTCCATTCAGCCGAACGATGGTCATGCCTGCATTGCGCGCGCCGTGATCGGCTGCGGCTTTTAAGATGGCAGGTATTTCGTGGTGATTCAATCCAGGAATGATAGGCGCATTCATAATGCCTACCGGAATATTTGCTTTCGCTAATTCTTCCACCGTTTTTAATCGCTTGATGCCGCTGGCAGTGCGTGGCTCCATAGCTCTGCGCAATTCTTCGTTGAGCGTGGTGATGGAAATGTAAACATGTACGAGATTATCAGCTGCCAAATCTTGCAGCAAATCAATATCACGCACCACTAATCCATTTTTAGAAATGATACTCACCGGGTGTCGGTATTGTGCCATCACTTTTAAAAGCTGGCGTGTAATGCCCCATTTTTTTTCCAGCGGCTGGTAGCAATCGGTGTTGCCGCTTAGCATGATGGGCACCGCATTCCACGATGGCTTCAGCAACTCTTGCTCGAGCAAGCGTGCCGCATTTTTCTTTACCACAATTTTGCTTTCAAAATCGAGGCCGGCACTGAAGCCGTAGTATTCGTGCGTGTTGCGGGCGTAACAATAAATGCAGCCATGTTCGCAGCCTTGATATGGATTCATGGAATAGCCAAAGCCGAGATCAGGGCTATCGACCCGGTTCACAATTTTTTTGGCGTTCTCCTGAAATACCTGGGTGTACGGATTTTCGAGTAAGGGCTCATCCAACCCTTCAATGTGATCGGTGACGTAATGTGATTTCAAAAATCGGTTTTCGCTCTTGATCTGCGCTCCGCGCCCTTTAAAGTAGTTGTCTTCCACAGGCTAAAAATACTAAAATATTTAGCATTTGATTGGGTAATCCTCATTTTTTCAAAGGAAACCTGTTTACATTTGACTATTGATACTCAATAGTCAAATAACCGATGAGCCATTCTCTTACCTATTCTCCAACTCCGGTTATCGAATTAAATCATGTAGGGACGGGTGGCGTGCGTGTATTGATAAAAAGAGAAGATTTGAATCACCCGTTTGTTTCCGGTAACAAGTGGTGGAAACTGAAATACAATCTGGAAGAGGCACATAGAGCCGGCCACAATACTTTACTAACCTTTGGTGGAGCCTATTCGAATCATTTATATTCTACCGCTGCGGCTGCACATGAGTTGGGTATGAAAAGCATCGGTATTGTTCGGGGTGAACGCACGGAGCCACTCAACCACACGCTTTCTTTTGCTGAATCACGAGGAATGAAACTCCACTTTATTTCGCGGGAAGCTTATCGAAAGAAAACAGATCCTGAGTTTCTGCAATCACTGCGAAATGAGTTTGGCGAAGTGTACATCATTCCGGAAGGAGGCACAAATGAGTTTGCTGTACGTGGTTGTGCAGAGTTTGCTAAAACGTTGGAAGAAGAAATTGATTTTAACCATTTGTGTTTGCCCATCGGCACAGGTGGAACCATCGCTGGAATGATCGAAGGCTTATCATCCGATAAAAAAGTAATCGGCTTTTCATCGTTGAAGGGAGGCGATTTTTTAAAGAATGAAATTCAATCGCTTGTTTCTAAAACACAACTAAATTGGCATGTGAATACAGATTACCATTTAGGAGGCTACGGTAAAACGTCACCCGAATTGATGAAATTTATCGATGACATGAAAAAGACTTACCAACTTCCGTTAGATCAGGTTTATACCGCTAAGATGATGATAGGTGTTTTTGATTTGATGCACCAAAATTATTTTAAAGAAGGCTCAACGATTTTGGTTTTGCATACGGGAGGATTGCAAGGGAACCGATCTATTAAATAGTTTATCTTTGTGTTATCTCAAGTGCATGAAAAAAATAGCTATTCTATCTTTTGCAATTCTAATTCAAGCTAGTGCCCTTGCTACTCATCTAAGATGTGGCGATATTTCAATTAAGAAATTAAATAATGGACTGACATATACGATCAAACTAACGATTTACACGAATCTAGGATCCCAGGTTAGATTTGAGGGTGGAACATTAAGGTTTGGCGATGGATCATCTATCATAACTCCACGCGTTGAAAGCAAGGTACTAAACAAAGATAGTGGCTTGGGAGTTGTTGAGTTTTCTGCAAATCATACATACCCTGGTCCGGGAAGATATACGATTAGCTATCAGGAAAGAAATTTGAATGCCGGAATTCTGAATGTATCTAATGCCATTGATACTCCATTCTTTCTAAAGCTAACAACTATCATTGATCCATTATTTCCCGACAATTCTTCTCCCCTATTTTTAATGCCCCCGGTGTTTGTAAACACTACCAACCAACCCTACTCTATTTCAAATGCAGCCTATGATGTAAGCGGCGGTTATATTCGGTATCAATTAGGAATGTTGTATCAAGCTAATAATATTCTGGCTTTGGGATTTAAACTTCCAAAGAATCTTTCTGTTAATTACTATAACGGACTGGTAACATGGGACAATAAATTGGATGGTGACATCGCTTATGAAGGAGAATATTTATTTGTTTTAGATATCTATCACTTTAACTCTAGTAATATTCTGGTAAACAGAGTCCAACGACTGTTTCAGATCCTCTTACAAGATCAGAAGGGGAAAATAGAAATCACTAACCCAATTTCAGATCCAAACGGAAAGATATTTGTAGAGAGTGGTAAATCAAAAACAATAAAAGTATTGATGGAAGGTGATACTGCGAAAAAAACTTGGATTCTTGCCAATCATCCCTCCATTTCGAAGAACATTGTATTTACGCAGTATGATTCGATTGTGAATTCTAGTCAAGTCAGAGTTGGGGCAATAACACTTAATTCTACACCAGAAATTATTCAGAATGAGCCTTATGCAATAGTTCTGAGAGCAAAATCAGGATCAGATGGAAACCCAAATCCTATTTACAAAGACGTTAGCTTTCTTTTCTTCACTAAGGATATTACTCTTCCACCAAAGCCAGATCCCGAGCCAGACCCAATTGTTACGGAAATTGATAATACGAATGTCAACAACCTGAATGTTTATCCAAATCCATTTCATGATTACCTGTATCTAACAGAATTACCGGAAGATGGACATCGCGAAGTTTCCATCTACAATCAATTGGGTCAGCTTGTGCTTACTGCCAATAAAGCGACTATAAATACCACTTCGCTTCCTGCCGGGATTTACTTTTTAAGATCGGATACGTTTGTTACCAAGCTTATTAAGCAATGATCTTTTGGCTGATCCAATAAGCTTAAAGAAAATATTTGACCAGCATGATTACGCCTCTACTTTCGCCCTACGCAACTGGAAGTTTTGCCCCAGATAAACTTTGCGAACCAACGGATCGTCTGCGAGCTCCTGTGCTGTGCCAGCTTTAAACAATTTTCCCTCCACCATCAAATATGCACGATCGGTAATGGCTAACGTTTCGTCTACGTTGTGATCACTGATCAATATGCCAATGTCTTTCTTTTTTAGTTTAGAAACAATGCCTTGAATTTCTTCCACGGCAATCGGGTCTACGCCGGCAAAAGGTTCATCCAACAAAACAAACTTAGGATCGACTGCAAGCGCACGTGCAATCTCTGTTCTTCTGCGCTCGCCACCGGAGAGTACCATGCCTAAATTTTTGCGAACGTGTGTTAAGCTAAACTCCTCCAGCAACGACTCTACTTTTTCTTTTCGCGCTGCCTTCGTCATCTCGCGCATTTCCAGCGGAGCTAAAATATTTTCTTCAACCGATAGTGAACGAAAAACCGATGCCTCCTGAGCCAGATACCCGATGCCGCGCTTGGCGCGCTGATACATGGGCAAATCAGTTATGTTTTCCTCATCCAAAAAAATATTTCCGCCGTTGGGTTTGATCAAGCCAACGGTCATGTAAAATGTAGTTGTTTTACCGGCGCCATTTGGGCCAAGCAACCCAACAATTTCTCCCTGACCTACCTGCACCGATACGTTATTCACTACCGTGCGCTTCTTGTATTTCTTGATCAAATTCTCAGCTCGTAAAATCATAGTCAGTCAAATTTTAAATCCTTTATTCGCGCTTGCAAGGTGGTAATGCCATTGTAGGTGTTTTCCTCCAGAGTATAAGCCATTTTGAAAGTTTGCCCGCTTGCCAAACGATCGTAGTGCTCAATCAAATCAAAACCAACAGCATTGAAAAATCTTTCATTTCCTTCTTGTGCCGCCAGAAAGCGCACGTGCCTGTCTTTAAATCCCGACAGACTATTTTTTACATACACGCGCTCGGTTTCAAACATAGGCCGTTGGTTTTCAGGTCCGAACGGAGCCATCTGCTTGAGCACATTATTGAACTTAGAAGTAATGTGGTCAAAGTCAACCATCACATCAATTTCAACCACGGGCGTTTGCATTTCTTCGGTTATATTTTCGGCCACCACTTTTTCGAAGCGTTGCTGAAATGCCGCCAGATTACTTTTATCGAGCGTAAGACCGGCTGCATACTTGTGCCCTCCGAATTTTTCTAAAAGATCGCTGCAGGCATAGATGGCTTCGTATAGATCAAAGTCTTTCACGCTGCGTGCGGAACCGGTTATTTTATCATTTGACTCGGTTAAGATCACGGTAGGGCGATAATATTTCTCTACACATCTAGCAGCAACTATGCCAATTACTCCTTTGTGCCAGGTATTTTTAAAAAGAACTGTTGATTTTGCGTTTTTTAATTGTTCACTGCCTTCAATCATAGCCAGCGCCTCTTCCGTAATGCTTAGATCAAACTCTCGGCGGATGTCATTTTTGAGGTTTACTTTTTCTGCGCAGGCAAATGCTTCCTCTTCTGTGGAGGCAATCAGCAACTCCACGGCTGCCCGTGCATGAGCCACACGCCCGGCAGCGTTGATGCGCGGCCCCAGTGTAAACACAATGCCGGAGATGTCTAAATCTGTCTTTGTACCTGCTATGTCTTTCAATGCTTTTAATCCCGGCAAGGGATTTTGATTGAGCTTTTGTAAGCCAAAGTAGGCCAGCACACGATTTTCATCAGTAATGGGCACAATATCGGATGCAATGCTCACAGCCACCAAGTCGAGGTAGGCATGCAACTCATCTTCATGGCGAAAGGTGCGCGCAAATGCCTGCATGAGTTTAAAGCCCAGGCCACAACCGCTTAACTCTTTGAACGGATAATCGCAATCACTGCGCTTCGGATCAAGCACCGCTACTGCATGCGGGATTGAAGCACCCGGCAAGTGGTGATCGCAAATAATGAAGTCGATGTTTTTTGAGGTGGCAAGCGTAACAGCATCAATGGCTTTCACGCCCAAGTCGAGTGCGATGATCAGGCTAAATCCATTTTCTTCCGCCCACTTAATGCCTGCTTCCGAAACGCCATATCCCTCCGCATACCGATCGGGAATATAAAAATCGCAATGTGGGTAAAAACTTTTCAGGTAACTGTAAACGAGTGCTACTGCTGTTGTACCATCTACATCATAGTCGCCGTAGACAAGTATTTTTTCATTATTGTCAATGGCTTTCTTCAATCGCTCGATGGCCGCAGCCATATCTTTCATCAGAAAGGGATCGTGCAGATGTGCGAGCGAAGGGCGAAAAAATTTCTTGGCAGACTCAAACTCCGTAATGCCCCGTTGCCACAAAATAGTAGCAATGTAATTGTTGACATTAATGCTTGTGCTCAGTGCCGCTACCGAATCGTCAGTCGGAAGATTTTTGTAGATCCATCTTTTCTGCATCTTCAACTTTTTTCCAATGTAACGATACCTGTTTTTCCAGCAGTGCCTTGTTGACCAGCTACACCACGCATACCATTTTTTCCATCTTGTTTGCTGCCTAAGCCGGCTCTTCCACCGGTTCCAACATCGCCACCTGTGCCGGCAAACCCACCGTAATTTTTTATGATCAACTGATGTCCATTCAGCAAATACAAATCCTGACAGTTTTTACATTGAATGAGAACATTGCCACCATTGCCACCCGTATTTCCGTTGCCGCCGTTGCCCCCGTTTCCCCCGTTGCCGCCTTTACACACACGTGTGCCGCTGCCGCCGTCACCACCACGGCCTCCTCTTCCACCATCGCCACCGTCACCACCGTTTACATCAATAATCAGTGTGCCATTGATTTTGAGTATGCCCACATAGAGTGAAAGATTCAATCCGTTTTTTCCGGGAGCACCATTTAGGCCTTTCAAGCCGTCTTCGCCATTTCGACAGGGCGCACCTTGATTTGTGCCAGCTATTCCCACAGCTCCTTTTTTTCCATTCATACCTCTCCCATTAATGGTGCAGCCCTTTCCGGCTATCAGCACCTTGGCATTGATGATGTTGTTTTCTATTTCAGGGTTGAGGTAAATGCTGGACGAATCGCGCATAACCAACGTATCGACCACCAAAATATCAGAGCCTCTAATTTTATAGGATTGTCGGGCGGCTATCTCCAATTTTTCCAGGCGAATCTGCGCACCGCAAAAAGAAGTAAGTATGCTGAGGAAAATCGTACAAGCCAGGCTTCGGATCATGTAACAAAAGTAAGGATGGGAAAGATCATTCACACACATTCAGTCGATTAGTATGCATGCGATAAAATAAAAAAAGGCAGCGCACGCTACCTTTTTAATGAATTCATTTGAGGGCTTATTTTTTGTCGGCCACTACACCTTCCAATACATCTTTAATCTCTACACGTTGGCCATCCTTGAAGGGCACAATCCATGCGTCTTTCACACCCATATCGCGCATGTATTTTTTGAATTTGTCAGCCTCCCAATAATCGCGGAAAACACCGATGGTAAAGCGCTGCTCGCCCTTGTCGGTTGCTTCACCACCAAAGTTGGGGTTGTTATCAAAATACTTGGCGAGGTCTTTATTTTTGAATGCCCCGATCTGCACTTTAAAGACAACACCTTTTGAAAAATCCATTGGGTTGATAGGAGGAGCTTCTTTCAGTTGAGCCAACTCGGCTTTGGTAGAAGTAAGCTCGCTTCTCATTTTTGAGATTTGGTCTTCCAATTCAGCAATCTTTGCGCTTTTGTTGCTCACATCATTATTAAGTGAACTTACCTGTGCTTTTAATGCACTATTGTCTGTTTCAACCACTTGCTTGGTCTCTACCAAGGTTTTGAGGTTAGCAGGGTTTTTGGCAAATTCTTTGGCTTTCTTTTTCCATTCTTTCTTCTCCTTTTTAGAGAGTTGAGCGAAAACTTGCGTGCCGGAAAAAATCAGCGCCAGGCAGAGGAATAAAACTCTAGTTTTCATAGTCAGTAGTTTTGTTTAAAAGTTAAAAGTAAGAAATATTTGGGAATTGAGAGATGAGGTAGTTTAGCTGGTTATCTATTTTGAACTTATTTCTCTCTTTTTTCCAGTAAAGACCAAAGCCATCGTTTAATTGTACTTTTCCAATTCCTCTGAGATTACCCTATCAATTGCCTTTCGTAAGCCCTTTTTGATGTTTTCATAATCTGGAGGAGTATTCCATTCACCAATTGGAACCGATGCTTCGGAATGTTCACGTATAACAAACGAGTTGTCGCGCAGGTTGACGATTTGATATTGGATGGAAGCAATACAATGTCTAAATGTTTCAATTCCGTAGCTATAAGAAGAATTCATACCATATCTAAAAGAAATAATTAAAAGCTGATCTACTTGAAGATTATCTTTCAAGGGCCTTAAATCCACATCGTGATAGGTTTTACCATCTTTTCTGGGGCCTTTGAATGTTACAAAACCAGAGTCAATTTTTTCTGACACGCTGATTAGTGTCTTTTTTCGACTTGAATAAAGACTCATGAAAAGCTTTTGAATTGTGTCCGTAGGATTTAATTCAGGTTCAACCGCGTTGAGAGCGACTTCATATTTACTGTTGTCCACCACTTTTTTGGTACGAATACGCGTAACAAAAATTCCATTCTGTGCTAACGGAAAACTTTTTGTCTTTGAGTATTCAATAGGATTTTCAAGGTAAAGCAGTTCTATTTTCGATGGATATGTAAAAAATACCTTCTCATTACTCACACGTTGGGAAAAACAAAAAATAGTTGTGAATATGAATGAAACCATCAAAGCGCATGAAGTGTATTTCATAAGTCGTCAAGTTGAAGTAAGTAGTATAAATATATGTTACGACAATTCATTTTCGTTTCTTCATTATCTCAATTCAATCGGCACCATCACCTGTGTGTCATCCCACTCAAAGGAAAGATTCAACTTTGCGTCCACTTCCGCAATGGCAATGGTGAATTGCTCTGTAGTTGTTTTCTTTTTTCGCACAGGAACATCTACGACCAACACGTCGGCTCTTTTATTGTGATACACTTCACCGGTTTGCAGATTAATACCCCAACCGGGAATATCTGAGTTGAAGATTACCGTCCAGTGATTTTCGTGTGGAATGGTTAGCAATTGATACCGCCCCGATTGCAGCAATTGTCCATTCACGTGAATAGCCTCATCTGTAGAAAAGACAGTAGCCTCATTGGCACCAGTCCGCCATACTTGATTGAAGGGCACCAGCCCTCCAAAAATCGCACGCCCCTTTTTGTAAGGTCTGCTGTAGAAAACCACCAGTTTGTGAGGCTCACTTTCATACACCACTTTTGCTTCGGGACTCAATGCTTTGTCCTGATTGCGGACGTACAAAGGGGTAATGATCACACCTGCGGCTACAATAATGCCAATGACTAAAAATATCTTTTTCACTACTCTTTACTTGTAGCGTTTTCCTTTTTTGATCACCATCTTCACATCTTGCAACAATGCCATGTGACGCAGCACATCTCCTTTCACTGCAATGATGTCGGCAAACTTTCCCTCTGCAATGGTTCCATAATCCTTTTCTACACCCATCATTACCGCGGGCCAATAGGTGGCGGCACGAATGGTATACATTGGATCAAATCCAAATTTATTCACCCAAACATCTAATTCATTCCACGTGCTCTGGCTGTGAAACTTCATGGGTATACCGCTATCAGTGCCAATCAACAGAACCACTCCGGCTTCTTTCAATTGTTTTATTTTCTTTTCCAGCGTGGGCTTGCGAATCGGGTTCAATGCGAAGTAGCCCATTCGGTTGGGATATTTGATAGACCTTTTAATATCAGCAATAATCGAATCGGGCAAGCCCAAATGCCAACTGGTATTGTCGAGTGCTTCCGGATTGTCGCGCATGTATTCATAATTATACAATCCTTCTACCGTGGGTGTCCAAAAGAGTGGACCGAGATTCATTTTTGCTGTGCGCTCTTTAATCATCGCCATAATATCATCTGGATATTCGGGTGCTGCCGCTAAACCGGTATGCTCAAAGTTGTCTACTCCCACTTTCATCCCTCTTCGTATTTCATCGGGCCGATGCGAGTGTCCTACCACCTTCAATTTATTTTTGTGTGCCTCGTCTACCACGGCCATGTATTCGGCTTCGGTCATCTCATCCTGGTCAATCAGCTTTATACAATTGACACCTGCTTTGGCCAACTGTTTTACTTTGGCGCGCGCATCTTCCGGCCCTTTCACGCCCCAGCGAAATTCTGCTGTGCCTGCATAAGGTTCATGTTGAATAAACGGACCACTCATGTACATCGTAGGCCCCGGAATCTCGCCTTTGTTGATGCGATCGCGCACCGACAAACTTGGCTCAAGTGGTCCACCTAAATCGCGCGCACTAGTAACGCCCGCCATCAACAGTTGATGTGCCGATGATGGCATGATGACATCTTTGGCCAATTTTAAATAGGTTTTATCCCAGTGAGTGTAATCGCTGTGGCCATTGATCATCAGGTGCACGTGCATATCCCACAAACCGGGCATCACACTCATGCCTTCGGTAGAAATGATTTCTGCATTCGCCGGAATTTCAAGTTGACCAACTTGTCCTATGGCTTTGATTCGCTCATTCTCTATAATGATGATGGAGTTGGGAATGGGCTTGCCGCCGTAGCCATCAATGAGTGTGCCGCCCACGAGTGCTTTGGTTTGAGCGAAGGCAACAGAGCTTGTGAAAAGCAAAAATATAAATGCGCGCATAGGTTTTTAGGTTGAGAATTAAAGTTAGTGATTTTGAGTAGAGAAGGAAATGCGGAGTTTCAGATTGCTTAATTTTGATCAAGATGAAATTGAAAACTGTATTGTTATTTATTCTGGTGTTCAGTGTATCCTTTGCACGTATCTGCCAATCCAAAACCCAATTGGTTGTTTGTGAATGATTGTTGGGGTAGTACATAATCAGCGAGAAATTACTCGAGACCATAAAAAATTTCAATCATCATGTTTTGATATATCATAAATCTATGTATACATTTGTTTCATGTTTTCAAAAGAGCTACTAAAGGGAACCCTATCGGCAATTATTTTAAAGTTATTGTCTGAAGGTGGTAAAATGTACGGTTACGAAATGGCTCAACGAGTACGCGAGCTATCAGGAGATCGGATACTGATCAAGGATGGGTCACTCTATCCTTCATTACAGAAAATGACAGAAGATGGCTTAGTTACTTTTAAAGAGGAATTGGTAGGAGGAAGAACCCGAAAGTACTATTTGATTACACCGAAAGGTCGCAAGCAGGCAACTGTTTCAATAAGCGAGCTGGAGGAATTCATGGCTACGATTTCTTCGGTTGTTTTTACAAAAGCAAAATCAAAGATGATATGAACATATCTGAAGAGCATTTGAAAACAATCCGTGGTGCAATTATTCAAAGTCCTATCAGCCGTATGAGTATGCAAGATGACCTGATCGACCATTTATGCTGCGAAGTAGAGAATAGAATGTCGTGTGGAGTTGATTTCGAGGCAGCCTTTGCCCATGCCCTTCAACGACTCGCACCAAATGGCTTATTGGAATTAGAAAAAGAAACGTATCTATTGTTAAACAAAACTAAAATTACTATGAAGAAACTAACCTATCTATCGGGCGCCTCCTTTAGCATTTTTGCTTCAGTCGGAATTTTATTTAAAATTTTGCATTGGTTGGGAGCTAACGAACTTTTGATCTTTGGATTTGGAGGCTTACTATTGGTGTTCACGCCACTCCTTCTTGTTACCCACCATAGGCAATCATCAACATCTGGTTTTGAGGCAAGAAGAAATTGGATAGGAATGATCAGTCTGGTACTATTCTCCACAGGGGCTATTTTGAAGGTCTTACATTTTGTAGGGGCCAATGAAGCCTTATTGTTGGGAACCACATTATTCAGTTTTGGATTTTTACCGATGACATTTCTCAAAATGTACAGGCAAGCCATTGCTTAAGGTAAGATTAGAAATGTCTTGTCGACCCATCCAACTAGTCTGCCTGATCTCCATCTTATTGATCGCTTGCTCAGGGTCAGAGGATAGGGTTAGGATTTCACAACTTACCGCGCAAGGAATATTAGTTCAAGCGGGAAAAGTGAAAGCATGGTTTCCAAAGGATTCATTGTCAACACATCGAATGAAGGGAATTGTTGACACCCTCAATTTTGGAATCACGTTTGCGCAAGAGTTTGTTGAGTCACCAAAGGAGTGGCAGCAATTTTCAGACAGCGTGATAAACTATTATTTTTTTCCCGAAAACTTCATTTCTCATACCACGGACAAAGCGCAAATTCTGATCCCATTTTGGCGAATAAAAAACGCCAAAGCACCGTGGCTACACGAAACCATGCACATTCTCTTTCGCTCTAAGAAAGGAAATTGGAATGAAGCATCTACCGTCAATACCTATTTTAATAGACCTCTATGGCTAGCCGAAGGCCTGGCAGATTATTCTGCATTTACCATTGCTCATCGCTACGATCTTCCAATTTTTGATATTCAAAACATAGGTGGCTTCTTGGCCATGGATTCCGTTTGTAGTACCCGCATAAAAAGTGAAAAGGGAGAGAAAGTACTTGAATACATTGGCAAAGAAGGTTCCATGAGAGAATTATTTGGTAAAGACAGACGTGAGTATGCTCCTACGTTTTACGCTTGTTCATGTTCTTTTGCAAAGTACCTTGCAGAAGTGTATGGATTAAAAAATCTCATAAACGCCAATGCGGAGTTTGAGAGAGAGCACGCTATGATAGAAGGCTACACGGGTAAGACAATGGCCGAGTTAAAACAAAAATGGGTTGCTACTTTGGGAAGGTTCACGGATTAAGTATTTTCTCGAGGATTTTTCCGCTCGCTTTATTCTTCAATATCAATTTCTTCGCGCCATAGTGTGTCACTTCTTCTTTCACCAGATAATGATCGGCATCGTATGATTGCAAGTGCGCATCTTTGCCCACGCCCACACGTCCGCGCCAGATGTCTAACCTCACTGGCTCCCACAGTTTGCTTTTTGCGGAACGATAGGCCGCATCTAAAATGGAGTTGACCACATATCCATCGTAAAATGTTTCTTTCGGTTGGGTTTTGTTTTCCATAGCATTGAACATATCCATGAACATGTGGTTGTAGCCCAACTCGTTCAATTCATCACCCACGGGAAACAACCATCCGGAATTGCTCTCGGCTTTTTCTGCCACGTAATCAGCACCCTTGCCCGTAGTAAACATTTCAAAGCCGGTGCGCAAAAAACTATTGATCCAAATCGTTCCTTCGGTGCCCATCACTTCATCGCGCAGGTCAAGGCCTCCACGGAATGTCCAGCTCACTTCAAACTGGCCGATGGCACCGTTTTCATATTTCACCAATCCGATGGCGTGGTCTTCGGCATCAATGGGTTTTACTTGTGTATCCGCCCAGCACATCACTTCCACCGGCTTGATGTCTTTGCCGATATAGCTACGCGCAATCTCTACACAGTGGCAACCCAAATCCAGAATACATCCGCCGCCCGCTTGTTCAATATCCCAAAACCAATCGCTGTGTGGACCCGGGTGTGTCTCTCTCGATTTTGCCCACAGAATTCTTCCCAACGCTCCGTTCTTCACACTCTCGTGCGCTTTAATAAACTTGGGTGTATACACCAGGTCTTCGAGATAGCCATTGAAGATGCCCGCTCTCTCTACGGCTTCCAACATGCGCTTTGCCTCCTCAGCATTTCGACCCAGTGGCTTAGTGGTGATCACCGCCTTCTGGTGTTTGCAGCAGAGCATCACCGCCTCTTCGTGCAAATGATTGGGCAGCGAAATACACACAACTTCTACTTCAGGCCGATTGATCGCATCTTCCAAAACAGTAGTTGCAAAAGCTACTTTGTAATCGGCCGCAAATTTTTTGGCGCTCTCCTCCTTACGGGAATAGATGGAAACAATTTTGTCTTTATTGCGATAGCCTTGAATAGAATCCGCATAAAAGCGACCGATAAATCCGGAGCCGAGCATGGCAATGTTCATAGCGCGTACAAGAATTAAAGTTTGATAGAAATGGTTAAGCCGCCTTTTGATTTCCCTTAAAGAACAATCCAAACAACAGCATAACGCCTCCGGCAATGGCCGCAGGTATAATCCAGATCTGTTGCCAGTTGTGGCCACCGCCTTCTAATTTGTAGGACTCGGTAATTTGTCCGGCCAACCAAAATCCGATTAACATTCCTACGCCATAGGTAGCTAATGTAATCAAACCTTGCGCTGCCGACTTAGCGGTTTCTCCTGCACGTTGTTCGGTATAGATTTGTCCACTTACAAAAAAGAAATCATAGCAAATACCATGAAGGATAATTCCTAGGTACAAAAAGGATGAAAGTGAATCGGCATTGCCAAAGCTGAACAACAGATAACGTGCCACCCATGCACCCATACCAATCAACAAAATGGTTTTGATTCCAAATCGGCGGAAGAAGAGTGGAATCAAAATCATGAACAGGGTTTCAGATACTTGTCCCAGCGACATTTTTGCAGCCGCTCCGGACATGTTGATTTCATTGAAGAATTTATTGGCTTCCTGGTAATAGAATGCAAGTGGAATACAAATTAAAACGGATGAGATAAAGAAGACGAGAAAGCTTCTATCCTTCAGCAATTTCAATGCATCGAGCCCGATAATGTCGCCAAACGAAATAGACTTACCTGCTGCACCGGGAGGCGTGTGTGGCAAGAATAAACTGAGTACTCCTAAAATGGCAGAAGCGCCCGAAGCCAATAGAAATGTGTTAGCTAGCAAATTTTGACTTTCCCATGCTAACCATCCAATGGTAAGTCCCGCTACAATCCAACCGATGGTACCCCACACACGCAGGCGGGCAAACTCTTTTTCAGGATTGCTCAACTGACGGAACGCAACTGAGTTGACCAACGCCAACGTAGGCATGTAGGCAATCATATATCCAAGAATCAACGGATAGAAGCTTGAGAAATCGCTTTGCTGCGAAAGCATGTATAATAAACCAGCGCCAACTAAATGCAGCACCGCCAGAATGCGCTGCGCGGCAAAGAAGCGATCAGCAATCAAACCAATAATGAATGGAGCAATGATAGCACCCAACGACTGAGTGCCATAGGCCGCTCCATTTTCAATATCCGAGGCGTTGAGGCTTTTACTCAGGTAGGTGCCCATCGTTACGAACCACGATCCCCAAATGAAAAATTCGAGGAACATCATGAGCGAGAGTTTAATGGTAGTGATCAGTTTCATTCGTATCAATTTAAATTTAGGTAGTTCGATTTACGATTTATTTTTGAAATAAATCAATACCTAAAGCAGAATTGTACGAACGGAAAATGAGCACACGCTTTCGTTGACGAGCGCTACGCTTTATTCAATCCATCAGAAATCGCTCACAGCCATTTCTGTTAGACAGGTTATTTTTACAACTGATCCTACCATGCAAATGCTCAGTGCAGACACTGGTTGGTAGGCAATCTTCACTTTTTTGCCATCAACAAATTGAAAGTTAAAAAGTGGATCATCTGTAACTTCTTTTGGTAATGGCGGAGTGCCACAATAAAGCAATCGCTGCGGTTCAAGTCGGGTGCCATCATTCAATTCAAAAACAAAACCGCATCCATCTAATTGGGTTAGGTCGCGAACCGTGGCCTCCACCGAGCAAGTTGTTCGATCAACCTCTTCCTTCGCGCAGGCGGCCGAAAGAACCATCAAAAGCAAAAACAATTTTTTCATAGGTAGCGTCAATTATTCCTTTGGACACACCGTCTGTCAAAAAGGTTGTGAAATCGCCTTGCACGAACATTTACACTCGCATTATTTTTAATATCTTCCTACCCTAAACTAAAATCTATGCGGCCTATTCTTCTCAGCATCCTGCTTGTGTCCACTTTTTCTGTCATGGCACAAAGCAAAAAATTAAATCCCAACAAATCGGCTGTTATTCAATCTGTAGAAAAACACCAGAGCGAGTTAATCACCATCAGCGATAAAATCTGGGCGTATGCCGAAACCGCTTTGCGAGAACATAAATCTTCCAAAGAGTTGGCAGACTATGCACAAGCACAAGGCTTCCGCGTCACGCGCGGTGTGGCCGGCTTGCCTACTGCTTTTGTCGCTGAGTTTGGCTCTGGCAAACCCATCATTGGCATCATGGGTGAATACGATGCCCTGCCCGGCATTTCACAAAAAGCAACTCCTACCAAAGAAGCCCTCGCAAAAGGAGCAGCTGGTCATGGCTGCGGTCATAATTTGTTTGGCGCCGGCAGTTTAGGTGCGGCAGTAGCTGTTAAAGAATTGATCGCTCAGGGAAAACTGAAAGGCACCATTCGGTTTTATGGAACACCGGCCGAAGAATCCGTTGGCGGCAAAGTGTACATGGCCCGCGAGGGTCTCTTTAATGATTTAGATGTTTGTCTGGATTGGCATCCGGATGTGGAAATTGGTGCCAGCACACAAAGTTCGCAAGCCATGGTTGATTTCGTTGTTGAGTTCAAAGGCCAGGCCGCGCATGCCGCTGCCGACCCATGGAATGGACGCAGTGCGGTAGATGCACTCGAAGCATTTACATTCGGCGTGAATCTGCTGCGCGAACATGTGCGCCCCAGTGTGCGCATGCACTACGCCATCAAAGCCGGTGGCGATGTTCCCAATGTAGTGCCCGAATATGCCAAAGTATGGATGTGGGTGCGCGATAGCCAGCGCACCGGAGTTGATGAAGTCTTTACACGCGTCAAAGAAATTGCGCGTGGTGCCGGAATCATTGCCGGAGTAGAAGCGAAAGTAACCGTGCAAGCAGGCGACTACGAAATTCTGGTTAATCGCGCGGGGGCAAGTGTACTGCAAAAGAATTTAGAAATACTGGGGCCTATCACTTACACTCCCGAAGAGCAAGCCTTCGCTCAAAAGATTCAGCAGGAGCAGGGTGGAAAGTTGGTAGAGTTGGATGGAAAAATCTATCCGTTGAAAGAAACTCAAGAACATCCGGTGGGTGGCTCTACCGATGTGGGCGATGTAAGCTGGCTCGTGCCCGAGATTACATTGGTCGCCACCACTGCCCCTAAAAATACAGCGTGGCATGGATGGAGCGTAGTTGCCTGCGGCGGTATGAGCATTGGCCACAAAGGCATGGTACTCGCATCCAAATCGCTGGCCATGACGATGGTTGATCTTTTTGAAAACGAACAATTGCGCAAAGACATCCGCGCAGAGTTTGATAAACGCAGAGGCAACTTTGTGTACAAAGCCTATATTCCCGAAGGTCCTCCACCTATCCCCGCCGACGGTAACTAATTTTTGCTTCACATTTTAAATATGGAACACATGCGAACATTCAAATTTCTCTTGCTGATTTTTGTTGCGGTAAGCGCATCAGCACAAACGAAAACTCCGGTGGTAGCTTCCGATCTGATGAAGATTGTAACCACCAATCAAATTCAAATCTCTCCGGATGGTTCCAAAGCCATTACCGTTGTCATTCGCAAAGCCGTAAAAAATGAAAACGAATATTACTACACGCGCCACTTATATCTGCTCGATTTAGTAGGCAACGAAGATCCGCGTCAACTTACGTTTGGCGACAAGAATGATGGCCAGCCACAATGGAGCCCCGACGGAAAAAACATTGCTTTCGTTCGAACCGATGGCGATAAATCGCAAATCTGGATATTGCCGATGAACGGCGGCGAAGCATCGGTTATCACCAAAGCAGAATTTGGTGCCAGTCGCCCGCGCTGGAGCCCCGATGGAAAGAAGATTTTGTTTACATCATCCATTCCATTCTATGCCATCGAAGGTTCACTTTCGTGGGATTACGAACGGCCCGCCCGAAAAGTAGGTGACGAACCGAATTGGAAAAAGCTGAAAGCCGACGAGAAAAAAAATGTGAAGTATAGTGCGGATGGAAATCTGGAAGAAGTGCGTGCTTGGCTTTCTAAAAATGCTGTTGATGGAAATCCGCGTATTCTCACCCGTCAGCAATTGCAAGGTGAGCTAAACTTGCAACCCGAAGAAGAGTTCAGTCACTTGTTTATCAAATCGCTTGGCGCGGATGAGAAAGCACTTCAACTCACCAGTGGATACCAGGATTTTGAGGGTGGTGAATGGAGCCCGGATGGAAAACAAATCGTCTGTCATTCGAAGGTGTACAAAGTAGCCCCCGATGATGAGCAGGATACCGATCTTTGGATGATTGACGTGGCTGGCAAAACCGCTAAAGAATTTCTAACCTGGAGTGGATACAGTTTATCAAACGCGGAATTTTCACCGGACGCAAAGAAGATTTTGTTTTATGCCGAAACGGTTTCCAATCGCCATGCACCACAAACACAGTTAGCCGTTGTCAATACTATTGGAGGTACTCCATTGTCACTTACAGCCGCCTTCGATCGTGATGCTAGTCAGGCCATTTGGTCGGCCGATAGCAAAGCCATTTTTTTCACGGCTCAAACCGAAGGCGATATTCCGCTCTACTCCATTGCGGCGAGCGGTGGAAAAGAAACGAAACTATTCGGCAACGATAACGGCGTGAATGATTATGATGTGCGTGGCGATAAAGTGGTGTATGCGCTTACCGAAACAAAAAATCCGTGGGAGATTTATTCATTCAATCTCAAAGAGTCGGCTAAACCGCACAAACAACTTACCAAATTCAACGAAGGATGGGTGAAAGAAAAAAACATCATTACACCCACAGAGTATTGGTACATACGACCGGATGGCACGAAAATTCAATATTGGGTAATGGATCCTATCAACAAAAAAGAAGGATTGAAATATCCCACCATTTTGAATATTCACGGTGGCCCGTCTGCTATGTGGGGCCCGGGTATTTTTTCGATGTGGCATGAATATCAATTAGAAAATAGTTGGGGGTATGGCGTAGTGTATTGCAACCCTCGTGGTAGTGGCGGGTATGGCGATAAATTCAAAAAAGGAAATTTCAAAGATTGGGGATCGAGCCCCGCTGGAGATATTCTTGCCTCGTTGGATGAAGCCATGAAACAACATGCGTGGATCGATAAAGAAAATCTTTTCGTGGAGGGTGGAAGTTATGCAGGCTACATGGTAGCATGGATTGTTGGTCACGATCATCGCTTCAAAGCAGCAAACGCCCAGCGGGGTGTGTACGATCTTACTACATTCATGGGCGAAGGAAATGCCTGGCGTCTGGTACCCGATCATTTCGGCGGATATCCGTGGCAAAAAGAAACGAAAGCATTGCTTGACTCCGAGTCACCATTAACGTACGTAGACAAAATCAAAACACCGTTGTTGATTATTCATGGCGATGTTGATTTACGCACCGGAGTGATTCAATCGGAGATGCTGTATAAAAGCCTGAAGATATTGAACAAGCCTGTAGAGTACATTCGCTATCCGAAAGAAGGACATGAATTAACACGCAGCGGAAATCCCGGTCGCATGATGGATCACATGCTTCGTGTGATCGAATTTTTTGAACGATATGCCAAGCATCCCTAAAAATAATTAGTCAATTTTTTTTTAGTGGCATTGCGATTAATCACTTACGCATGGGGCTTAAAAATCACTTGTTGTATCAAATAGGCAGAGATTTTATTTCGCTGTTCTATCCGAATTTTTGCCTCGGTTGCAATCAAGGTTTGGTAAAAGGAGAAGACATACTGTGCACACACTGCCTCGTTGAATTACCCAAAACACGCTACCATGAGTGGGACGATAACCCGATCAAGAACAGATTGGCTGTACGTTTGCCCATTATGCACGCGTGGGCTTATCTTAAATTTCGAAAAACAGGTTTAGTACAACACCTGCTGCATCAACTTAAATACAACAATCAACCGGAAGTGGGGCTTAAACTTGGCAAAGCCTACGCCTATGATCTGAAGAAGGCGGGCTTTGAAAATTCATTTGACCTGATCATTCCTGTGCCACTGCATCCGTCGCGGAGAAGAATGCGCGGATACAATCAAAGTGCTAAGTTTGCCGAAGGGCTTAGTGCAGAATTAAATATTCCCTTCGATGACGATATTTCGCTGCGCACGATTTCCACCGCCACCCAAACGAAAAAAACAAAACTGCAACGTTGGGAAAATGTAGAGAGTGTATTTGCGCTGCATCATTCTGACAAGATCGCAGGTAAGCGTATTCTGCTGGTGGATGATGTGATCACCACCGGTGCTACGATCGAAGCCTGCGGCAATCACCTGTTGAAAAATGGGTGTGCCGAATTGAGTGTGGCTTGTATTGCCGAAGCACAATAAAAAAGCCCTCTTTCGAGGGCTTTTCAATATCTGTAAACTAATTATTCTTAGTAGTTAGATCCGGCACGGATCATTGCGCAACGGAAGCCAATGGTTGCTGTTGCTGAGTCCTCATCCAAGAAACGTCTTGTTCCGGGAGACATCCAGTAAGCTACATCTTTCCAAGAACCACCTTTGTAAACGCGTACTTTATCAGAAACCAATGAGATAAAGCCCGAAGGATTCTTGGTGTACTCGTACGTTTTGATGGTTTTCGAAGTACCGTCAGGTAAAGTGATGGTAGAATCTTTTGGTGTTTTGGTGTAACGGTTTCTGTATTCACCATGGCTATCGATGAAATCATCTCTACGGATTGGGTTCAAATCATCGAAATCTTGGTGTGAAAGCGGACGATACACATCCATTACCCACTCGCTCACGTTACCGGCCATGTTGTATAAGCCGTAATCATTTGGAGGATACTCATAAATATATGAAGTGATCAACGCACCATCGTTCAATCTTCCGGCAATACCGCCATAGTCACCTCTACCTCTCTTAAAGTTCGCTAAGAAATAACCCATTTGCTTTCCGTAAGGATTACGCAATGCGTGTCCGTCCCAAGGATAAAGGCGTTGGTGGGTTTGCATTTCTTCTAACCATTGTGTTCCGATCAAGGCTTGAGCAGCATATTCCCACTCTGCTTCTGTAGGTAAACGGTAAGCTGGAATGCTGTAACCTGATTCGATCGGCACACGGCCGGCACCGGTTAACTGCTCAGGAACAGCCTCGCCTGCTTTTTCAGCTAGGTCAGCATTTACACGAGCCGTACGCCATTGAGAGTATGCATTGGCTTGCTTCCACTTTACACCCACAACAGGGAAATAACGGAAACCAGCATATCTTAAATAATAATCAACATAGGGGTCATTGAAAGCCAATTTTGATCTCCAAACGGTAGTGTCAGGCAAAGCAGCAGTGTATGCTTTTCCACCGTCAACTTTAGTAGAGTCGGTAGTCAAGTAGTACAAGTACTCCAACCAATGAATGTTCGCGATCTCGGTTTCATCCATGTAGAATGAAGCTACAGACACAGTTCTTTCCACGTTGTCGCGGTAAGACATCACATCTTCTTCGAAAGATCCCAAAACAGCACGGCCACCTTCAATAAACACCATGTTTGGGGCATCGGGTTGTTCGTTATAGGGTTGTACCTCAAAACCCTCGGCCTTATCGCGGGTGTATTGCAGACCAGTGGTGGTACTTACCTGACCTGGGTTCTGGGCGTTAGGCTTACCTCCCTTCTGTAAAAAGCATGAGGAAACTAAAAATGACAGCGCAACTAAGAATAAAAATGACTTGGAATACTTCATTTGCTTTTGGTTATAGATCAAAGTAACCGCTAATATAAAGAGATAAATACATGTTTTCCAAAGCGTAGCCTATTTTTGATAAATCCTTAATCGAACTCCTTCTCTGCAGGCGTTGCTTCTTAACGGCCTCTTCACATTGAATATTGCTTTACCATTTTGGGAATTATTTTCTCTTATCGAGTACTTTGCTCTACCTCTTTAGGCGTTTTCAGGTCTATTTCACGGTTGGCACACTTTCAGCACCAATCGACCTCAATTAAACAAGTATGATTACGCTCGAAGACTTTATGACCTCCAGTTTTGAAAAGAAGTGTGATTTGGTCATCAATTCCACTCAATATTTAATATCCAGAAAATTGGGGGAAGCCACCGTTTATCTCTATCAATCCGAAAACTTCTTTGTAGAAGTCTACTATTCATCAAAATATAAGAAGGTTTTAATGATCAATGCCTTCGACGATTCTTGCGGGTTAGACGTTTATGCCGACTCCGTCTCACTGGCCGATATTGGGTATTAAGCCAGCAGGGGCTTCATCAAGTCGATTGCCTGATCTACAGAGGTAATATCTTCAATGGTCAACATCAACTTGCCCGATGTGTCTTTCATGCGGCATTTTTTAGAATGGGTCTGAACAAATCTCAAAACTCTGCCAAAAACCTCTGATTTAAAGTATTCGTCTTTGCCCGAAATAAAATAAGCCCTCATTTTTTCATTTTTAAGGCTGATTTTCTCAAAGCCAAGTTCTTCTCCAATCCACCGCAAACGAACCGAGTTGATCAACTGCTCTACAGAAGGGGGCAAGCTGCCAAAGCGATCGCGGAGTGAATCGGTGAATTTTAGTAGTGATTCCTCGTTTTTGATATTATCCAAAGAAGCATACAGTTGAAGTCGCTCGCTGGTATTATTGATATACGTGTCGGGAATCAATATTTCGAGATCGGTTTCAATCACGCAATCCTGAACGATTAGCTTTGCCTTGGCCAGCAACTCATCGGCAAACAAATCTTTGAATTCTGTTTCTTTCAGTTCCTGAATGGCATCATCCAAAATTTTATGATAGGTGTCGAAACCCAGATCGGTAATAAAACCACTCTGTTCTGCGCCAAGCAAATTGCCAGCTCCACGGATATCCAAATCGCGCATGGCCACTTTAAAGCCATCGCCCAGATCAGAAAATTCTTCTAATGCCGCTAACCGCTTGCGCGAATCGGAGGAGAGCACCGAAGTGGGTGGTGTGAGCAAATAACAGAATGCCTTTTTGTTGGAGCGACCCACGCGGCCACGCATCTGATGCAGATCGCTTAAGCCAAACAAATTGGCGTGGTTGATAATTATAGTGTTTGCATTAGGAATGTCCAGGCCCGATTCAATGATATTGGTTGACACCAACACATCGTACTCACCCTCAATAAACTTGAGCATTACTTTCTCCAGTTTATCTCCATCCATTTGTCCGTGAGCAATGCCTATGCGCGAATCTGGAACCAATTTAAAAATCACATTGGCAACCTGTTCAATGTCGCTGATACGGTTGTGTACAAAAAACACCTGACCTCCCCGTTTTAATTCATGGCTCACCGCATCGCGAATGATCACTTCATCATAGGTGTGCAATTCAGTTGTTACCGGTTGCCGGTTAGGTGGCGGTGTCGCAATGATGCTCAAATCGCGGGCACCCATCAATGAAAAATGGAGTGTGCGTGGAATGGGTGTAGCGGTGAGTGTGAGTACATCTACATTTACCTTCAGCTCTTTGAGGCGGTCTTTCACCTTCACGCCAAACTTTTGCTCTTCATCGATTACCAGCAAACCCAAATCTTTAAACACCACATCTTTACTAACCACGCGGTGTGTGCCGATGATGATGTTTACGTTCCCTTCCTTCACCTCATTGATAATTTCTTTGATCTCCTTTTCTGTTTTGAATCGCGATACGTACTCAATTTTAATAGGGAAATTGGAAAGACGCTCTGAAAAAGTGCGGTAGTGCTGCATCGCCAGAATAGTGGTGGGCACCAACACGGCCACTTGTTTTCCTTCGGTAGCTGCTTTAAAAGCCGCACGAATGGCCACTTCTGTTTTGCCGAAGCCTACATCGCCACACACCAACCTATCCATCGGGTGAGGTTGCTGCATGTCTTTCTTTACGTCTTCGGTGGCTTTCGCCTGATCGGGTGTGTCTTCGTAAATAAATGACGACTCTAACTCTGCTTGTAAGAAGCCATCTTCTGCATAAGCAAATCCAGGAGCGCCCTTTCGCTTCGCATACAAGTCAATCAATTCTTTGGCAATGTCTTTTACCTTCTTCTTGACTTTGGCTTTTTTGCTATCCCACTCGCCACTGCCCAATTTACTGATGGAAGGAAGAGCACCATCTTTGCCCGAGTATTTGGAAATTTTATGAAGCGCATGAATGCTGACATACAGAATATCATCGTCTCTGAAAATAAGACGAATGGCTTCTTGCTCACGACCATTCACTTCTTTCTTTTCGAGGCCCGCAAACTTTCCAATTCCATAATCAATGTGCGTGACAAAATCGCCCGGCTGCATGGTCTGCAATTCACGAAAAGTAAGTGCTTTTGATTTTGAAAACTTCTCTTTGCTTTTGTAGCGGTGGTAGCGCTCAAAAATCTGATGATCGGTGTAGCAAACTACTTTTAGGTTGTGATCAACAAAACCTTGACGGAGTGAAAAAGAAAGTGTCTGAAATTTTAGCTCGGGATGAATTTCTTCAAACACTCCATGCAAGCGCTCTGCTTGCTTGGGTTGCTCGGCTGCGATAAAGTTACCAAAACCCTGTTGTTGATATTCCAATAAGTTAGCCGCCAGCAACTCAAAATTTTTATTGAAGGCCGGTTGCACTGATGTTTTGAATTCTACCGTCTTCGAAGCCGCATAGTGAAAGCGTGATCCAAATTCAATCTTTGAAAATTTTGTCAATCGCTCTTCAAAATCCGTTTGAGGATCAAAAAGATGGTGAGGTTCCATCACTACTTTCACATTTCCTCCTTCGGAAAGCACACGATCAAAACTCTGACTTGCCTTGTCAAAACATTTGCCAACGATGTCTGCGGTAAGGCGCGCATCCTTTATCCAAACGCGCGTGGTTGACGAAATAAATTCAAAGATCGATTGACGCTCTTCTTGTACCAATCGGGTTTGTACATTGGGCATGAGGCTTACGCGCTCAAGTACATCTACCGAAAGCTGAGAGCCGGGGTCAAAGCTGCGAATGCTATCTACTTCGTTGCCGAACAATTCGATACGAAAGGGCAATTCGTTGGCAAACGAAAACACATCAATAATTCCTCCGCGAATGGCGAACTGACCTGCTTCAAAAACGAAATCGGTTTTTTCAAAATCGTAGGTATGTAAAAACTCTTCCAAAAATTCTCGATCGAGTTGCTCTCCTTTTTGAACAATAAACGTGTTGGAGGCAAGCGATTTCTTATTGATTACCTTTTCTGAAAGTGCTTCTGGATAGGTGATGATGATGTTGCCCTCCGGATGGCTGCTCAATTGATTGAGTACCTCCGCGCGCATTAGCACGTTGGCATTTTCAATTTCATCGTACTCGTACGGCCTTTTGTAGGACATCGGGAAAAGAAAAATTTCCTTTTCCTCCAATAAGTTTTGCAAGTCATTAATAAAAAAAGAAGCCTCTTCTTTGTCGTGCAAAATCACCACATGGTTGGCGCGCACACTTTTGTAGACGGCCGCCAGAACTACGGCATCGGTACTGCCATGCAAACCTTTTACCTGAATGGTGGAGGCTTCATCTTTGGAGGCTGGACTTTTCGGAGCGAGCGCACGAATCCCTTCAGCCAGGGTTTGAATAAAACCATCTGCACGGTAAAGAGAAATGAAGTCTGCCGCTTTCAACCGAAAAAATGAGCGGCAAATATACCACGATAAATAAGATCATCACATGTTCATTTCCACTTTTGGTCATCTGAAAAAATCTTTTCTTTTCCACATGCTGAAGCCCGTGGCTATCAGGAAAAATGAATCGTAAAATTTCGGGTTAACTTTGTGTCATGGAAAACCTTCGGTTATTGTTTTTGTTACTATCTCTTTCATCCGCCCTATTTTTAGTGATCGGTTTGTTTAAGCCATGGGTGATGCTGTGGTGGGAAGATGTACAAAACCGAAAGAAAATTATTTTAGTGTACGGTACTATTTCTCTTTTCTTTTTACTGGCTTATTGGATTATGGGTGTGGCTTTATAAGTTGTGCCAAAACCAAAAACTTTTTGCTAACACCGCTGCATCCAATTAAAAACTGTTCGCCTCCATCTTTCAATTTGTATTTCTTTTTGATTTCTTCCGGCGAAAGCGGATAGTTGCGGGTAGTTACGTTGATTTGCCTCTTAGGAATAGTTGCCAGATCCTTCTCATCCGGCTGAAGTTTGATGACTTTGAACGTGCGACCCGGAAAGTTTTCAATGAACTGAGATGATGTGTACAGATGCGTGCTTTTGCTAAGTTTTGCAACAGCAAATTGTTGTGCTATTGATTTAAATGCGCCTGCCTTGAGAATGGAGGCATTGGGTTCATAGACAAAAGTGAGAGGATCTGAATACGACACATTCGTTTCTTCTTCGGTTCTAAAATCAAACTCAAATGATATGTTACTTCCGTCCGATGAATTGATATTTACAGATTCTATCGTTGGCGGATTTAAAAAATCCTTTTTTGCAAAAAACAACAACTCCTTGCATTCATTATCAACTGAAAGTACGGTAACTGTTTTCACGAATTTTAATTCGCGTAAAGCGGCTTGTATATCTAACAGGGGAGAAGTTTTAATGAGAATATGATCTGTCTTTTCCAAAAGTGCAGTTTGTAATTCCACCACGTTGGGTTGTGTATCGGCCAATCGCACCAGTTTTTTAGCTTGCTCGTTTCTGCGTGAGGGATCGATGTAAATAAAATCCCAGTGCGATGAACTTGAAATGATTTTCTCCGCGTCGCTTGCATGGTAAGAAATGTTGGTGGCACCAAGTTGATAATGATTATGCTGTGCAATGGCAAGTAACTCTTCGTTTCGCTCTACATAATCCACCTGATCAAAAATCCTGGAGAAAAAGAATGTGTCAATTCCGAATCCACCGGTCAGGTCAACCGCCTTTGCTCTTTTAGAAATATGGCGAAGCAAAAATTGCCGCTTGTATTCAGCGGTTGCCTCCGAAGAAGATTGCTCCAGATTGAGCGAAGGTGGGTAAATAATTTCTGGTGTAGCATACCATGTAGGCAGTTTGTATTTCGCTTTTCGTTTGCCGGTAATTTGATGCGCTATGAGAGTGGTAGGGATTCCATACAACTCACGCTGCGACAAGATTAGTTTATTTTCATCTAAATGCTCATTCGAAAAAATAAAGTCCTGTACTTCCTTTTTTAGAACAGATTGTAATTGATTCGATTGCATATCAATTTGCAAACAACTCTTTAAACACTTCTGTCAGTTTGCCGAATGATTTGACTTTGATTTTCGTTTTCTGCAAGTCGAGTGACTTGTGGCTGTACTTCGAAATATAAATCTCCTGAAAACCCAGTTTCTCTGCTTCTGAAATTCGCTGATCGATTCGATTGACAGCACGCAACTCGCCACCTAAACCGACTTCAGCTGCAAAGCAAATTTTATCGGAAACCGGAATCTCTTCCATGGATGAAATAATGGAAATACAAATAGCCAGATCAATCGCTGGATCTTCCACTGTAATGCCACCGGCCATATTCAGGAATACATCTTGTGTTCCCATGCGAAAACCACATCGCTTTTCTAAAACAGCCAACAGCATGTTCAATCGTTTTTGATCGAAGCCGGTAGGTGTGCGCTGCGGTGTGCCATACGATGCGGAGCTTACCAATGATTGTATTTCTATTAACAAGGGTCGATTCCCTTCGATGGTGGCACCAATAGTTGCTCCACTTAGGTTGCCATCTTTTTGCGAAATCAAAATCTCTGATGGATTGGATACTTCGCGTAAGCCATTGCCCAACATTTCGTAGATACCAATTTCAGAGGTGGAGCCAAATCGATTTTTGGTAGTGCGCAAAATGCGATATGCCAAGTGACGATCGCCTTCAAATTGCAGCACTGTATCCACAATGTGCTCTAATACTTTCGGGCCCGCCAACATTCCATCTTTGGTGATATGACCCACCAAAAACACCGGTGTGTTGGTCTCTTTTGCAAACTTCATCAACTCTGCAGCACATTGACGAACCTGGCCCACACTTCCGGCAACAGAATCAAGTTGGTGCGAGTGCAGTGTTTGAATCGAGTCTATGATAAGAAGTTGCGGTTGAATGGACTCAACCGCTTGAAAGATATTTCTTGTATTTGTTTCGGTCAGCACGAAAAAATTCTCAGACCTCACCCCCGACCGCTCTCCGGCAGAGCGGGGAGAAAGTCGCTCCGCTCGCATTTTTATCTGCTGGTCACTCTCCTCACCCGAAACGTAGAGCACTTTCAGTTTGCGCAAAGCAAGACCCACTTGAAGCATCAACGTAGATTTACCAATGCCCGGCTCACCACCAATTAATACTAAAGATCCGAATACAATGCCTCCACCCAACACGCGGTTGAGCTCCTGATCGGTGGAGTCCACTCTGATTTCTTTGGTCGATTCTATCTCGCTGAGCGTACGCGGTTTTTCCTGGCGTGCCTTGCCCGGCTCCGGCTTCCACTCGTTTTTATTCGTTTCCTCTTTCGCTACGATTTCTTCTACAAAAGAATTCCATTCGTTGCACGAGGGGCACTTGCCTAGCCATTTGGCTGATTCATATCCACAGTTTTGACAGAAAAAAGTTGTTTTCGATTTGGCCATTGAAATTGCAGAAGCCCGAAATTACAACTTAATAAACACTAAATCGGTTTGTTTTAATTGTAGCATTCGCTCGAATAAATCTTTCAAGACTAAATATTCAGAAGCTTCATAAACGGGTTTAGCTAAGTTCAATGAGTAGAGAATGTTGATTTTGTTAGCGAGATCATTGAAGTTAAACTTAAAATTTCCTCCTTTGCCTGGTAATGCGAGCACAACATTTTTCGGAATTTCATCCAGCTTAAAGCCTGCCGGATATTCCAGACTCAGTAAAATGATTTCTTCCATCGCTACTCCAAAATCTATCGGGTATTTCCGTTCACTTGTTTTGAATGGATTTGAATTCCACAGCCCAACAATAAAAGGGTTTAAGTAAATGCGCTGTGCGCTAGAGGCATCGTTGGAGTTAAAATCTATTTCTGTTTCTTCAACCAGCTGGCTTTCTATGTCGTCCAGTCCTGCAATTTTGTGATTTCGAATTTCACGTACTTTCCACCGATCGCTGATTGATTTAATGTAGGCTGCATTATTAGAAAATGATTTTATTTCTTTTCTTTTATTGACTGCTTCATATCCAAAATACTTCACTTGCAAAGTGCCGGATAATTCTCCGGCATCATCCAATTTGAGTACTAAATTTGAAACTCTTCGCGATTTCATACTCGGAACAAGATCCACTTGAAGCGCAACATCTTCAATGAGGAGTCGGCCCGATCCATTTAAACACCTTTCGGGTATCATTCCAAAAGGTATGAACGAATCAGTAGCATCTAACAAAATGTATTCGTCTCCTACTCTAAATTGTACGATCACGTAATTAAACTCGCTTAGAACCGGATAGAGGGAAGTTGTGAGGCCGTTTTCGCGAGTAGAGAGAATTACTGGATATGCGATGAGGTCTGCCGCTTGTAACGCTCCCAATAATGATAGGTTGATTTCTGACACATTTCCTTTTTTATTTTCGAATGCTTCCTTCACTCCTCTATTGGTGTATTCACCAAAATGTCCATCCCACTCGTAGTACGATTGAATCCATGCATATATCTTCTTGGCTTTTTCCTTCGGATCTGTAATTCCTTTGGTTATATCTTTTACTTTGCTTTTAAAAACACTTCTTGCTTTCTTTATTTGAACACCAAAATCGTCGTGATCAAATAATCTCTTATATACATCTTCCCAACTTTCTGTTATCTTTCTCCCGCCTCCTTCGAAATATTTAACTTCTGACAGCTCAAAACTAATAGCGGATAAAAAGTTGGATTTCGCGGTCATGTATTTTTCTTCTCTAAAAGCCGGAATATTTCTCATTGCAAACTTCATGCGGCTACAATCTGATACTCCACCCATACGAAAGCACTCTTTTACCAGTTCACTTTCGTTTTTATCTAGTTTTAAATATCCACGCAACGAAACATTGTATAAATAGTTGGCAGGTACATTCGCCCAAAACTCTGAGTAGAGCTTGGGCATTTCGGATTGAAATTCCCACGGCCAATAATTAAGTCGGAATGGAGTAGATAAAATATACTTCACCTCTACGATAGCTCCTACTTCTACGTTGGGCAAGGTGAATTTTACCAAATCGTACGACGCATTCTTCTCGTAAAAAATAGATTTTTTATCAAGTTCCATTGATTTTTTTTCTCCATTCTTTATATAATGAGTAACTCCCTTAATTGATTGCAACTCATCTTGTTGACTACCTGATTTCCTTAGATAAAGAGTAAAATTTCCTTCGCTGAGTCCTTCTTTGTTTAAAACTTTAACGAGTTTATGAATGGTAACTATCAATAGATCGGTACCGCTTTCAAAATAGGCTTCACCAAACTCATTTAACACAATAGCGCTTGCTGTTGTGTCTAATTCAAATTTGTTTTTAGTTAAATCATTCAGTGTTACCGTTGTGCCATACGGAAACCCATGTTCCTGTGCAGTAGCAACCGTAACGGTGATTGTGGTTATAAAAAAATAAAAAAATCGTGTGGCAAATGTTCTGGCGCTCATATGCTTTATTATTAGCTCAATTCTTTTTAACAAAAACAAGGTCTGTTTGCCGAAGTTGTATGATTTGTGAATATAGTTCTCGTAGATATTGATACTCCGTTGCATCGTAGACCGCTTTGGTCAAGCTCAGGGAGAACGAAATATTTAGCTTATTGCCTACAATATTGTAGTTCAGAAAAAATTTTCCTCCCTTATTCGGTAATGTTAAAAGCACATTTTTTGGTATTTCTTCCAATTGGAAATTGGGCGGATACTCAATGTTAATCAGGTTCACTTCTTCCTGTGCTTTTCCAAAATCTACCGGAAACATACGTTCCTTGGACTTGAATGGGTTAGTAACCCAATTGCCTTTCAAAAAAGGATTTAAATAAATCTGTTGTGTATTGGTCGCACCATTCGGATCAAATGATACTTCTATTTTTTCGATCAGTGGCTTTTCGACATCATCGAGATTAGTCACTTCATAATTTTTAATAGTACTAGTCGTCCATTGATTGCCCAATTTCTTCACATAGTCTTGCCGATCTGAGTACACGTATATTTCCTTTCGTTTTGCAACTCCGCTATACTCTATTGAATTAATTTGGACCGTTCCAGTCATAGCACCCTCTTCATTTACCTTTAGATTGAGTGTGGTTATTGACTTTTGTTTGGCTTTTGGTGTTAAGTCTACTTCCGGAGGGTTGCCTCGAATTAATAACCGTCCTTTATCATTTAAACATTTCTCCGATATCATTCCAAAGGGCAAGTAATCATCCGTGGCATCCAACAAGTAACTGCTTTCCCCAATGGTTAGATGCGCCACCACGTAATTGTAATCTGATTGCGCAGGATACAGACGGTTTGGAAACTTATTGTCGCGGGTTGAAAGAATGAGCGGTTGGGCATTTAAATCGATGCTTTGAAGCGCTCCCACTAGGCAAAGATTTATATCTGCCTCATTGCCTTTCTTTGTTTCAAATGTTTTTGATGCACCGTTCGCTGCAAATTTAGATTCAATGAAATCTGTCTCTGCCATAAATTGTGATTTCATGTATGCATAGATTTTTTTAGCCTTCTCTAGCGGATCTACAACCCCAGCTGTTAATGCCTCCACATCATTGTTGAATATGGATCTGGCTTTTTTTATTTGAACTCCAAAATCTTCGTCCGCGCTAAGCTCTTCTTCAACATCGCGCCATTCCTTGGCTACCCTGTCCACTCTCCCATCAAACTGTCTAACTTCAGACAATTCAAAATTAATAGCTGACACATAATTGTCCTTGTCTGCCATATACTCCTCTGTCTTAAAGGCAGGGATATCCTTCATCCCAAACTTCAACAGGCTACAGTCTGCGGTTGAAAAGCATTGTTTCACCAACGAACTTTCATTTAAACTCAGTTTTAAGAAGCCTTGAAGCGAGGCGTGATATGCAAAGTTGGCGGGTATCTCAGCCCAAAATTCTGACTTTACTTTAGGAATATCCGTTTGGAATTTCCAGGGATAAAGTCTGTAGGTAGGATAACCAGAAACGACGTATCTGATTTCAATAATACTACCCACTATCGCATTTGGAAGTGCAAATTTTGCGAGATAATAATCAGGATATTTTTCATAGAACACTGTTTTCTTGTCGATTATGGAGTTGCGGATTTTTCCGTTTTCGAGATAATGGGTTTTTCCTTCTAATAATTCGAGTTTGGAATCTCTGCGTTGATACCTCCATAATAATATACTTAAATCAGCTTTTTCAAACCCTTCTTTTTTTAGGATTTTGATTTTTCGATGTACTTCTACGTACATCTTATACTCAGTGTAATCAAAATAAACTTCACCAAACTCATCAAGAACAACCGCTGAGGCAGCTGAATCCAACGGATAGTCGGTCATTTGTAATTCGCTCATGGTAGCTACACCAAACGGAAAGCCATGACCCTGACCCATTAAATTGTTTGAACAAAAACTAACTGCTAATAATAATAGGACGGAAGGAAAAAACTTCTTCATTTATAGAACTGCTTTAAACGCTCCAAGTTCTATTTTTTTTTATTATCCGCCATAGCGAGATTTAAAAAACCCAAGGTTTTGTGTACATTGTGTCGAATTAAACTTAATTTTTTCCCAACCAATTCTAATTGGTTAATAAGTAGATTAGTTTAAGTCTCCTTCGCCCCCCATTACGTATTTAGTTGTTTTTCTATGGTATCTAAGGCATTCTTTTGTATTGTTTTTAGTTTAAGTTTTCTGCAATCAAAAGGGGAATTGAAGTATCCTGTTAGCGCCATCCCTAACCATTTAAAAGAAGGAATGTATGCGGTAGTGCGGGAAGAATCTTTTCGATTTGAAATAACATCCATCCGCAAATCCAGATATTCCGTGCATGATGTGATTACCATATTAAATGAGCGCGGCAAAAAATATGCACACAGTTACATCTTCTATCAAAAACTGAGTAAAGTAGTATCGATTTCATCTACTGTATATGATGCCAATGGAGAAGTGATCAAAAGACTAAAAAACAATGAGATTCAGGATTATCCTTATGCTGGTGGCAGTTTATTTACGGATGATCGTTTTAAGTATATTGATCATTCCCAAACAAGGTATCCTTATACGGTAGAAGTTGAATACGAAGTTGAAATGAACTATTTATATTCAATCCCAGACGTAACAATTTGTAACGATGATGAGGTATCCATCGAAAAAAAGACATACGAGATTGTTTTTCCCTCTGAATTGATGCCACGTTATAGATTGATTTCCATTCCACAACCCAAAAAGGAAATCAAGGGATCAAAAGAAAAGTGGACATGGGATTTTCAAAATGTAAAACCAGCTAAGGCAGAAGCGTTTTCCGATTACTCTTTCAAGCCGCGAGTTTTGCTCGCCCCCACCGAATTTGAATATGATGATTATAAAGGGTCTATGGATACATGGCAAAACTATGGAAAGTGGACACTTCAGCTCAATGATGGGCGCGATGTATTAAACAGCGCTACAAAAGAAAGAGCACAAGCGATCACGCAGGGATTAAACACAACCGAGGAAAAAGCCAAGGCGATCTATGAATTTGTGCAAAGCAAAACAAGGTATGTAAGCATTCAACTCGGTATCGGTGGATTGCAAACTTTCCCTGCAGATATTGTCGACAAAACGGGGTTTGGTGATTGTAAAGCGCTTTCCAATTATACGATAGCTCTGCTCAAAAGCGTAGGAATCAAAGGATACTATACAACCATTTTGGCGGGTAAAGATGAACCCGAAATTGTACCCGATTTTGCCAGTCATCAAGGCAACCATGCTATTGTCAGTATTCCAAATGGCAAAGACACATTGTGGCTTGAGTGTACCAGTCAGACCAATCCGTTTGGGTATCAAGGTCATTTTACGGGAGATCGCTGGGCACATATAATAACCGAAAACGGAGGAAAATTAGTTAGAACTACAAAACTAAAGCCCGAGCAAAACAGAAAAATTCAACGAGCAGAAGTTACTCTAAACAAGGATGGAAATGGAGTCGCTAAAATAATCTCATCCTACTCTGGATTGCAATACGAAACCAATCATCTTAATTTAATTATCAACAATTCATCGGAAGATCAAAAAAATTGGATATTGGAAAATGTGGCTATACCTAATTTTGACTTGAACACTTTTACAGTGAAAAACATAAAGGATAAAGTGCCTACCGCAATTCTAGAACTAACCATAAATTTAAAGAGATACGCCTCGGCAAATGGTAAACGTATTTTCGTTCAACCTAACTTGCTAAATCGCTCAACCTATATCCCTACGAGCAGTGATAATCGAAAGAATCCTGTTGTTTTCAAAGAATCCTATCTTGATTTTGACTCGATCCGCTACCAAGTGCCCGAAGAAATTTATCCTGAATTTGTGCCCGAGCCAATAAAATTTAGCAGCCGTTTTGGTGAATACGAAGCGCATTATACCTTTGACCAAGGCAAGTTACTTTATACCCGCAAAGTAAAGATGGTGCCCGGCACTCATTCGGCTGACACGTATAATGAACTTGTAGAATTTTTTAAGAAGATAAATAAGGCCGACAATGTAAAAGTAGTATTCATTACCAAAACGTAACCCTTCCGAAAAAATCAAAATTGTTCCAATTTCCCAAGGACAGCAATTTCGCATCACTCAGATATCAACCAACAATATTATTGCGTTATAAAGTTTGATTTTTAGAAAACCAATCTTAAATTGTTTTAATCCATTTAAAACATTCATTAGATTTCATTTTAAATAAACTAATATCATTTTTTAATTTTTCATTTTAAAAATTATGCGATTACTTATCTTATTTCTTTTCGTGCTTCCCCTGACTTGTTTTTCTCAAAAGCCCCCTGTCAAAGTTGGGGACATACCCATGGAGGACATGAAGATGACTGTCTATAGTAAGGACACTTCTGCGGCCGCTGTTATTCTCGCTGACTATGGTGACTCTAAAATTTCGTACAACCAAACCACCGGGTTTAGTTTAACTTTTGAACGCATCACCCGAATAAAGATATTAAAGAAAGAGGGCTATGAATGGGCCAACTTTGAAATTCCACTCTACGTAGCGAGCCAAGGCAAAGATGAAAATTACTCTAAGCTAAAAGGATATACCTACAATTTGGAAGGAGGAAAAATAGTAGAAACCAAAATGAAAAGTGATGCCATTTTCAAAGAGCAAACCAATGAAAATTGGAAGCGTGTCAAGTTTACTTTGCCCAACGTAAAAGTGGGATCGATTGTAGAAGTAAGCTACGAAATATCGTCTCCATTTTGGGTTAATTTTCACGATTGGGAATTTCAATCCACCATACCTACACGCTTAAGTGAATACCGTGCCAAAGTGCCCGAGTACTTCACCTATCAAAAATACATGCAGGGATATATTTCATTAAATGTAAATGAAACCAACAACGTGCTTCGCTCATTTACAATCACCTCTTCTGAAAGATCGGAAGGTAGGGCGACTCAAACTACATTTAGCAATGATAAGATTGATTACATGGAGGCGCAATCGAGATGGGCAGCCTATGATGTTCCGGCATTCAAAGAAGAGCCTTACATGAGTACGTATCGTGATTTTATTTCGAAAATTAACTTTGAGTTGGCCAGCGTACAAATGCCTGGTCGTCCGGTCGATCCTGTAATGGGTACATGGGAAAGCATCAACAAAAATTTGCTGGAAGATGAACAGTTTGGAATTGTTGTAAGTCGGTCAAATTTTCTGAATAAAAAAGTAGAGGAGCTTACGGCCGGTCTTACAGATCCTGCACAAAAAATCGCGGCTATTTATTCCTATGTCAAAGAAAATGTTGGCTGGGACGGAACGTATCGGAAATATACCGATGGAAATTTCAGAAGGGTACTGGACGAAAAAAAGGGAAGCTCCTCCGAAATAAATCTATTGCTAACTTCAATGCTACAAAAAGCTGATTTGGTTGCTGACCCCGTGCTCATCAGCACCCGCGATAACGGAATGGTACGCGAACATGTGCCCGTTTCTACTCAGTTCAATTATGTAATTGCCTCGGTGAAGGTAGGTGACAAAACCATATTATTGGATGCCACTGACCGATCGCTTCCCATGAATGTTTTGCCCGAGCGGTGCCTCAATGGCACCGGATTTGTCATTTCTAAAACAAACAATCGTTGGATTAATCTAGCCCCTAATTTCAAATCACGCAGTGGTACTTCAATTGACCTGACCATGAATGCAGAAGGCGTCCTCGCCGGAAAAATCACGTTGACGTATGATGGATATGAAGCGCAAGAAGAGAGAGCCGAATACAACGACCTAGGAGAAAAGGAGTATTTGAAAACATTAGCTGAAACAGAATCATGGGAAATCAAAAACAGTCAGATCGAAAACATTTCGAAGATTTCAGAGCCTGTAAAAGAAATTCATGAGGTTGCCTTAGAAAACTATGCACAAAACATAGGCGGCGTCATCTACATAAATCCTATTCTCAGATCAAGATGGGAAACCAATCCATTTAAACTAGAAAAGCGCGAATATCCGGTTGATTTTAAAAGCCCGTTTGAAGAAATGCTAACCGGCAAAATTGTTGTGCCCGAAGGATTTTTAGTAGAGGAGTTGCCTAAGCCTAAAGTTTTGATGCTTCCCAATAATGCGGGTAGATACACTCATTCTGTTTCTTTGAACGGGAATACTATTGCTATAACCAGCCTGCTGAGCATAAATAAGAGTATGTTCACTCAAGACGAGTATGAGGGTCTTCGCGAATTTTTCAATCAAGTGGTGGCTAAGCAAGCGGAGCAAATTGTTTTAAAGAAAAAATAACCAAAAAGATGATGGATAGCGTGTTGAGGTTGAGCCATAAAAGTTTCGCCATGAGAATCCTTGGAGTTTTTGCTTTGATAGCACTGCCTTTGTGGGTAACTGCAAAAGGTGATCCGAAGTATCCGGTTAGTACCATAGCTCCTAACATGAAAGAAGGTATGTATGCGGTGGTGCGCGATGATTTCACCCGATTTGAAATTTTAGCCATCAATAAGTCGAGCATTAAAGTGCACAAGGTGATCACCATTCTCAATGAAAATGGAAAATTTCTTGCGACTGAGGCTGTATTCTATGACAAGTTGCAGAAAATTGTTTCTATTTCCGGCACCGCTTATGATGCCAATGGCAGTGTGATCAAAAAACTCAAGAGCAGTGAAATTGCTGACAAAAGCGCTCACGATGGCAGCCTCTTTACCGATAATCGTTACAAGCTAATGGATCTAGAACAATCAGCATATCCTTACACTGTAGAATTTGAATATGAAACCGAAATGAAGTACCTGTATTTCATTCCTTCGTTTACACTTTATTCTGATGATGAGGTTTCTATTGAAAAGGAAACATATGAGATAGAATACCCAATTGCATTAAGACCAAGATATAAGTTGAATTCCATTGAAGAACCCAAAAAAGAAAATTTGGGTGACAAGGAAAAACTAATGTGGTCTTTTTCTAATATCATTCCTGAAAAGTTTGAGAAGTTCGCTAAAGACAATTTGCCAGGTTTTTTGATCGCTCCAACTCAATTTGAATATGATGGCTTTAAGGGATCAATGCAATCATGGTTAAGTTATGGGCAATGGCAAAATTCACTTAATGCAGGATTATCAGATCTGCCTGAGGCAACCAAAAAAAAGGCAAAGGAATTAACAAATGGTGTCCAATCGATAGAAGAAAAAGCTAAAATTATTTATGAATATCTACAAAGCAAAACTCGTTATGTAAGTATTCAAGAGGGTATTGGAGGGTTACGTCCGTTTTCAGCAACCGTTGTCGACCAAAATGGATACGGCGACTGTAAGGCTCTTTCTAATTTTACTGTCGCATTACTAAATGAAGTTGGGGTTAAATCGTATTATGTTAAAATCAGAGCTGGCAATAACGAAAGAGAAATTCAGGATTTTCCTAGCCATCAAACAAATCATATCATTGTGGCTGTTCCTACTGCTTCCGACACCTTATGGTTGGAATGTACCAGCCAAACCAAACCATTCGGCTATATGGGTGAGTTTACCGGCGACCGCTATGCATTGATGATTACCGAAGAGGGAGGCAAACTAGTTCGAACTCCCAAATTAAAAACAGAACAGAATACACAATATCAAAAAGCTGAAGTAACGCTCGATAAAACAGGCAATGCGAAAGCTAAAGTAACCACCATTTATTCTGGTCTTCAGTATGAAAATGGGGATCTAAACTTTAGCATCAACAGTTCATACGATGAACAAAAGAAATGGCTCCAAGAAAATCTTCGCATACCCAGTTTTGAATTAGGCGCTTTTTCAATGGTCAATAAAAAAGATAAAGTTCCTTCTGCTATTGTAAACGTAGATCTTACGTTGAATCGCTATGCCTCTGTGAGTGGAAAGCGGATATTCATCACACCTAACTTGATGAATCGCACGACTTACATTCCACCTAAAGCAGAGACAAGAAAGAACCCTGTCGTTTTCAAAAGCTCTTACATCGATGTGGATACGATCGTGTATTCTATTCCCGAAGAAATTTATCCGGAGTTTGTACCCCAGCCGGTGAAGATTTCGAGTCGCTATGGAGAGTATGAAGCCAATTTCAAATTTGATCAAGGGAAGCTGATCTACATCCGCAAACTGAAAATGATTCCGGGCGAACACCCACCCGCTGCCTATTCTGAATTAGTGGATTTTTACAAAAGCATCAATAAAGCCGATAACACAAAATTGGTTTTCCTGAGTAAAACCTGATTTTACTTGATAGGTGCATTGGCTTCTTTGGCCATAACATTGTAAACCAACTTATCTGTTAGGCCGGGAAAAAGTTTATTCAAAAAGACAGTGAATTTTCCTTGGCCGGTGAGTATTAGGATTTTTTTTCGTTTTACCGTAGCTCTGTAAATATGGTGGGCGCACTCTTCCGCGCTCATCATAGCACCCTCATCGCGCGGGGACTCTCCTTGTGAAGTGCCATCTTTTGTGAGCGATCTTTTGCGAATGTTCGAAGCCGTAAATCCGGGGCAGGCAGTTAACACATGCACACCCTTTTTCAACATTTCTGTTCGCAATACTTCCAAAAATCCATTCAATGCAAATTTAGAAGCTGAATAACCGGTGCGGCCTGGCAACCCGCGATAGCCGGCAATCGAAGAGATACCTACTACTGAACCCTGATTCTTAAGAATTTCCGGCATACAATATTTGGTGGCATAAAGCACTCCATAAAAATTGATGTCCATTACTTTTTTTACAACTGCCAAATCCACTTCGCTAAAAAGTGCACGCATGGAGATGCCCGCGTTATTAATGAGCACATCTATTCTTCCAAACTTTTGAATGGCCTCCACAGCCATTTTACGATTGTCGTCTTCCACACTAACATCAGCTTGAAACCCATGTGCATCAATTCCCTTGCTCTTCAGATCTGTAACAGCCTGATGCAAATCCGTTAAATTTCGTCCGGTAATAAATATCTTTGAGCCATTGAGACCAAAAACCTCAGCCATCGCTTTGCCAATGCCCGAAGAGCCTCCTGTAATAATGACTACTTTATCTTTCATACAAACTTCAATATCCAACAAAAGTACACAAACAATCGTGTAATACTGAACTATGCTCTTGCTTCGGCTCATCTCCCGGCTACCTCTGTTTGCACTTTATTGGCTGTCGGACTTTCTGTTCTTTGTTGGCTATCGTCTCATGAAATACCGACGCGCAGTGGTGTGGAAAAATCTTACGAACTCTTTCCCGACTGCCACTGAAAAAGACTTACGAGCTGTGGAAAAGGAATTTTATCAAAATCTCTGCGACTATGCTGTGGAAACCATCAAGCTCTTATCCATCAGCAAAGAAGAGTTGAGCCGCCGTATGCATTATCAAAATCCGGAATTGCTTCAACCGTATGCCAATCAAAAACAATCGGTGATTTTATTGGCTTCGCATCAATTCAATTGGGAGTGGTTAATGGTTTCGGGCAGTATCCATTTTCCCTTGCCTATCGACTTTGTTTATCAAAAGCAGAGCAGTGCTTCGTTTGATCATTTCTTAATGCAGATTAGATGTCGGTTTGGTGCTTATGCTATAGAGCGCGGCCAAACTGCGCGTGAATCGATTCGAAGAAAAAGTATGTCCAAGGCCATAGCTATTATTGCTGACCAGTTCCCGAACTTCGAAAAGAAAGTTTGGACAGATTTTCTAAATCAAGACACGGCTTTTTTTCAAGGCATTGGCCAATTGGCGGTACTTACCCAGTACCCGGCATTTTTTGTGCGCTCGAAAAAGATCAAGCGTGGATACTATCAAGCCGAACTTATTCCGATTGCAACACCTCCTTACGTTCGCGACAGCCAAAACATTGTGGAAAACTATGCACAATTGGTCGAACAATTCATTACCGAAAATCCGGCCGGCTGGCTTTGGTCGCATGAGCGATGGAAAAGGAAACGTGAGGAAAGTTGATTGTTTTTAGGCAAATGCGCGCTCTATGCCTATTTTTGATGCCTCATAAATAACCCACTCCATGAAGCGCGACAAAGTTATCTTCGACCTCATTGAAAAAGAAAAACAACGCCAAGAGCACGGCATCGAACTGATTGCCTCTGAAAATTTTACCTCGCAGCAGGTAATGAAAGCACAAGGCTCAGTGCTGACCAATAAATATGCTGAAGGACTTCCCGGCAAGCGCTACTATGGCGGCTGTGAAGTGGTAGATGAAGTCGAGCAACTGGCGATTGACCGTATTAAACAATTGTTTGGTGCAGAGTGGGCCAATGTGCAACCCCACTCTGGTGCGCAAGCCAACGCCGCCGTCATGTTGGCGTGTCTCAAACCGGGTGATAAGATCTTAGGTTTCGACCTTTCGCATGGTGGCCATTTAACACATGGATCGCCGGTGAACTTTTCGGGCAAATTGTATCAGCCTTCTTTCTATGGCGTAGAGCAGGAGACAGGCTTAATCGATTTTGATAAAGTAATTGAAATTGCGCAGCGCGAAAAACCGAAAATGGTTATTTGCGGAGCCTCTGCCTACAGCCGCGATTGGGATTATAAAAAATTGCGCGAAGCAGCAGATAGTGTAGGTGCTCTTTTGCTGGCTGATATTTCGCACCCGGCCGGATTGATTGCGCGTGGTTTGTTGAACGATCCTCTTGAGCATTGCCACATCGTAACTACCACCACACACAAAACCTTACGCGGCCCTCGAGGTGGATTGATTATGATCGGAAAGAATTTCGACAATCCGTTTGGATTGAAAACACCCAAAGGCGAGTTGCGTAAGATGTCATCCGTTTTAGATTCAGGTGTTTTCCCCGGTACACAAGGTGGTCCACTGGAGCATGTAATTGCTGCCAAAGCAATTGCCTTTGGCGAAGCGTTGACCGATGAGTATTTGGAATATGTAGTGCAAGTAGCCAAAAATGCGAAAGCAATGGCACAAGCATTTACTGCCAAAGGTTATAAGATCATTTCCGGCGGAACCGACAATCACCTGATGTTGATTGACCTGCGCTCTAAAAACTTAACAGGTAAGTTGGCCGAAGAGGCATTGATTCAAGCGGACATTACCATCAACAAAAACATGGTGCCGTTTGATACACAGTCTCCGATGGTAACATCGGGCATGCGCATTGGCACACCGGCCATTACCACGCGCGGGTTAAAAGAAAAAGATGTGGTGAAGGTGGTTGATTTAATTGATGAAGCATTGAAAAAGCCCGAAGACACAAAACATCTGAAAGCGGTGAAGCGCAAAGTAAATGGCCTGATGAAGAAGTTTCCTTTGTTTGCATAAGCTTTATACCAGAACGAGTAGTAGTAGTTTGTTGTGAACGAAGTCTAATTATACGTAGTAATGTCTGAAGAAAAAGAAATGTCATTCTTGGATCACATGGAGGAATTGCGGTGGCACGTGGTGCGCTCCGTAAGTGCGATCTTTATTGCGATGATAGTTTCATTCGTGTTTATCGTAGAGATTTTTGAATACGTCATCTTCGCCCCCTCTCGATTAAATTTTCCAACTTTCAAGTATATGTGCAAGCTAAGCAAGCTCACTGGACTCACAGAGCTTTGTGTAACTGATTTGGCTTTCAAGCTTCAGAATCGAAATATGACGGGTCAATTTATGATGTCGCTCACAGCTTCGTTTGTGATCGGGTTAATCATCGCGTTCCCATATGTTGCCTGGGAGCTATGGCGTTTCGTAAAGCCGGGGCTTCAAAGTAAGGAAGTAAAATACTCGAAGGGTGCTGTCTTTGCAGTTTCGTTTTTATTCATTACCGGAGTGCTCTTTGGCTACTACATTTTATGCCCTACCACCATTTGGTTTCTGGCTACGTACTCCATTAGCGATTTGATCGTGAATGAATTTGACATTACCTCCTACGTTTCTACCATCTCCAGTTTGGTTTTAGGTTGTGGCTTATTATTTCAGTTTCCGATGGTCATTTATTTCCTTTCCAAAATCGGAATGGTCACTCCACAACTCATGCGTCATTACCGCAAACACTCTATTGTGGTCATCTTGATTTTAGGAGCTGTGATCACTCCCTCCGGTGATCCGTTCAGCTTAACCGTTATTTCACTGCCACTGTACATTTTGTTTGAAATCAGCATTTACATTTCATCAATTGTGGCAAAACAAAAAGCGAAGCAAGAGGCCGCTGAACTTCTTGCTGATCAACAAAACAATTAATCGCTATGTCTATAGAAAAAATTGCAATAGGTGCCGATCATGCCGGGTTTGAATACAAAGAGCTGTTAAAAAAATGGTTGGAGAAAAACGGGTATCCCGTTAAAGATTTCGGAACCTACAGCAGCGAATCGGCTGACTACCCAGACTTTGCTCATCCGGTAGCAATTGGTGTAGAGAATAAAGAATTTGATCTGGGTTTATTGATCTGTGGCAGTGCCAATGGTGTCGCTATGACGGCCAATAAACATCAGGGCATTCGAGCTGCCATCTGCTGGAAAGAAGAACTGGCTGAGTTGGCACGCACCCACAACAATGCCAATGTACTTTGCATTCCGGCCCGCCATGTCTCCATTGAGTTAGCTGAAAAAATTCTCGATAAATTTTTGCATTCCTCCTTCGAGGGCGGCCGACACGGACGCCGTGTTGACAAAATCAGTTGCTAACTTTTATGTAGCGGTTTCCTTCGCGCTGGTAGCGAATTCGCCAAGCTGGTAGTTTTTCAAAAAATGGCTTCATTAAATCCATTTCATCTATAATGACATCCGGTGCGTCGATCTGAAACGATCGTTCCACATGACTCACATTTTCAAAATACTCCGGATGTTCAAAAATATTTTTTGACAGCGACCAGCTCAGATACGCTGTAGCAAATGTATTTTCCAGATAATAGCCTTCATTTTTCTCCAGCAGCAACACTCGTTTTCCCTTCACCAGCAAAGGGGTAGGTGAGTGGGCGAATAGTTTTTCGTAATGGATAGCCTTCAGGCTTCCGGATTTGCCTAGAAAGGAAATGCTGATCACCGCAATCAATAATAACAAGAGCATTCCCTCCGCAACCAACTTTCGTCGGATCAGTAGGAGGTAATGATTGATAAAATAGGTAAGAGGAGGTAAGAAGAAGTAGAAGCTGTGAGGGGTGCGCTCGCGGGTAATCACCAAATGAATAAACGCAATCACCAACCATACCAGCATTACTTGCAGCAATTGCGACTGATACTTGGTAAAGTGCGCCTCGCGGTTGAGCATGACCAATGAAAATAGTAAGTACACAATGGGCACCGCTGCCAGCCAAAACAAAGAACCTGATGAAAGAATGGCCTCGGTATGAAAGGTAAAGTTGGGAGCATAGAAATAATCGATCAGATAGTGCTCGTTGTTCTTCAAAAAGAAAAACGAAAACAGCATCAGATGAGGCAATGCAAAACTGAAAACAAAAAGAAGGGCTTTGCGCAACGTCAAGCGCGTGAAGAGAAACAAGATCGCCAGCGTGCCCGGTAAAAACACGGAACAACTGAACATTATCAGAGATGCCAGACCTATGTAGAGGCCCAAATTAAAAATCACCTCATCGCGCTGCTCTCTAAATTCAATTTCTTTGAACAAATTGTTGAGCGCAAACAACAAAATAGTAGAAGCCATTAGCTCGGGCGAAAGCGAAAGCATGTCAAACGAAAAGAAGCCCAGCACACCAAAAATCAATGCGGGTAAATAGGTGTTTTCATTGTATGCTTTATTGCTGATGAGCAGAATGGCAAAAAAGGAAGCTTGAAAAAAAATCAGCACAAATGCAATTACGTGGCGAGCGGTGAGCGATCGACCAAATAAAAAATCCAACCAGCCGGACAGCCAAGCAGAAACTGGCGCGGTGTCGTCTACCACGCTGGTATAAATGGATTTTCCTGTATTGAGTGCTTCGCCTAAAACTAAATCCTTCAGCTCCTGCCACGTAATGGCCGCAGGGCTAATGAACAACGGCAAACTGATTGCAATCAGAACGAAGAGAACGGCCAGCAGCCGGTAGGGATCATTGTATCTAAAAAATCGAAGCACAAAAAAGTGTTGAGGGAGCAAATAAAATCAAAAATAGTGTGATTGACATTCTGTACTTTTACTTTATGAGTGGAACCGTACGACAGCAAAAATACAGCAAGCTAATCCTAAAAGAATTAAGTGACATTTTTCTAAAGGAAAAGACCAACTTATTAGACAATGCTTTCATTACTGTGGCCGATGTGCGCATGAGCCCCGACTTGAGTGTAGCTAAAATCTACTTAAGCATGACACTCGCCAAAGACAAGCAAGCCATTCTCGATAAAATCAACTTGAAGAAAAGCGAAATACGCAAGGCCCTGGGCAACAAAATACGAAACCAAGCCCGCATTGTACCCCAATTGGTGTTTTATATCGACGAGGTGGAAGAAGGTGCACAACGTATTGAAGACATCATTAAAAATCTGAACATCCCTAAAGAAGATACGAATTAAATGACTCACATCGAGTACTCCCTTTGAATCTATCTCTTTTCATAGCGAAGCGATACTTTCTCTCTAAAAGAAAGAAAAATTTTATCAACATCATTTCCATCATCTCCATGTGTGGTGTGGCATTTTCCACAGCTGCACTGATCATCGTCCTTTCGGTTTTCAATGGACTTGGAGATTTGCTTCGGTCTCTCAACCTCACCTTCGATCCCGAATTAAAAATAGAAGTAGTGAAGGGCAAATCGTTTGAAGTTGATTCGCTACTACTGGAAAAGATACGCGCCATTGAAGGTGTCGAAATGGTAACCGAGGTGATTGAAGATTATGCGTTGGTGCGCTACCGCGATGCCGACATTGTAGTTACGATCAAAGGCTACAGCGATAACTTCATTCAACAACATCGGCTGGACGACCATATCGTTGAAGGTAAATTGCGCCTCCGCGAAAATGGTATCAACTTTGCTATTGTAGGAAGAGGTGTGCGTTACGCACTGAACATCGGCGTTGAAAATAACATCTTTCCACTGCAAGTCTATTACATCAAAAATGCGAAAGCCTCCACGCTGGACATTTCCAAACTCTATGCTCGTCGCGACATTGAGCCGGGCAGTGTATTCTCCATCGAAAAAAATTATGATGACAATTACATCTTTGTCCCGCTTGAGTTTGCCCAAGACTTGCTGGACTATGGAAACAAACGAACCAGTCTGGAAATAAAAACAAAAACGGCCACCCTAAGCGTGAAGCAGAAACTGCAAGAATTACTGGGCAATCGTTTTTCTGTACTCACCAACGAAGAGCAGCACAAGGATATCTACAAGCTGCTTAAAATGGAAAAGCTATTCATCTTTTTAGCATTTACCCTGCTGATTTTGATCGCTTCCATCAACATCTTCTTCTCGCTGATGATGTTGGTAATTGACAAGAAAAAAGATGTGGCCATTCTTTCGGCAGTGGGCGCCAACCCTCAGCTACTCAGAAACATCTTTTTGTGTGAAGGCGCACTGATTGCCTTCTTTGGAGCCGGCATCGGGCTGGTGCTGGGTGGCACCATTTGCTGGCTGCAAGATCATTTCGGGCTTGTGGGTATGGGCATGGAAAACTCACTGGTGGCCAATTACCCGGTTAAACTCAATCCGCTGGATTTCTTATCTGTCTCTTCGGTAATGGTTTGTATCACCATCCTCATCTCGTTTTATCCCGCCTCATTAGCTGCAAAATCCTTCTCTACCCAAGAGCTTTAGCATGTAATGTGCATGTAGGTTCTTACCCAAAAAGCGAAGAAATTATTTCGGTTAGAATAGCTACTTTGCAAGTCCCCTTGGTCTGAATTTTTCTAAAAACGGCTTATGGAGCTGCTTTTAGCAAACTTTTTAATGTTAGAACAAGAGATTTTAAAATGAAAGTATCCGCGGCGCAACCCTTTCAAATTATCTACTCGCTTTATCAGCATGAGTATCTGGGCTATATTTTCGAGTCTTTCATTGTCCATTTAGATGAAAAGGGCAAGCTTACCTACCAACATCAAAACATATCTTCTAAAAATGCCCGCGAGTTTTCGAAAGGGCTAGACACCCGCGATTTTGAGTTGATCGATATGATGGACAGCATGAACCAGGATGCCGTGCTGAAACATTTTTCAAAAAAGATCATGAAGCCCGATGAGTTTTTCAGCAAAGTCTTTCACAAAGAGAAAGGAGATGAAATGCTGCAAGAACAAATTGAAGCCTACATGGAAAAGCGCCGGGCTCAAGTGCTCGAAAAGCTGAAAGGCAAAATGCTGTTTGAAATGGGCAACGATGGCGAGCCTACGTGGCGCAAGCTGGAGGTACTCGATACACGCGCCACTATTCAGTTTCACTTCAGGCGCAGCGAAGAAAACACAAACTATTACCCTACCATTTCACATAACGGTAAGCGGGTAGAAATTCCAAGTCCCAATGCCTACCTTATTTGCAAGCTGCCGGCTTGGATGGTTTTCAATGGAAAACTATATGGCTTTGAGAAATTTGTAGATGGAAAAAAACTACAACCTTTTCTCAACAAAAAGCATGTAGTGATTCCAAAAAACTTAGAGGAAACTTATTACAATCGATTTGTAGCGCCGTTGATTGCGTCGTTTGATGAGATCGAAGCGCATGGGTTTGAAATAGCCAAGCACGAACACGACCCTCACCCTCTTCTTACTATCTCTGAATTACCCACAGCCAACGAAAAAACGGTGCCTACTCTATTTGGGCAAGAGGGCGAAAGTACCGAAGGCAATGATGATGAGGCTGGCAAAATTGTATTCGATCTCTCCTTCCGCTATGGCAAATATAAATTTCGTGGCGATGCATTTGGCCCGGTAAGTGTAACCGTAGAAAAAAAGGACAACGATTATGTTTTCCACCGCATCAAGCGAAACACTGAATCAGAAAAAAAATCAGCCCAAACACTCATCAAGTTGGGCTTGCCCTTGCGGGGATTTCGTTGCGCCGTAGATAAAGCACACGCGTTTTCATGGTTAAATGAAAACCGTGTCAACTTACTCAATCTGGGCTTTGAAGTAAACCAGCCGGAAAACCGAGACAAAAAATATTTTGTGGGCAAGGCGGTGATTGAGCTGGAAGTAAAAGAGAACATAGACTGGTTTGATATTCACGCACGCATCAAGTTTGGCGAATATGAAATCTCGTTCAAAGAACTGCGTAAACTCATTCTCAAAAAGAAAGTAGAGTTTAAACTGCCCAATGGCGAAATTGCTATTATACCTGATGCCTGGTTGATCAAGTATGGCGATTTGTTTGCCCTGAGCGAAACGCATGGCGAACAAGAAAAGCCAATGCTAAAAAAACACCACATCAATTTGGTGAGCGAACTCGAAGAAGGCAATCTCGCCAAAGTGCAAATGAGCGATCGCCTGCGCAATCTGCAATCATTTACCGGAATTAAAGACTATGCTCTGCCCGCTCAATTCAAAGGCACCCTGCGTCCTTATCAAAAAGCGGGGTACAACTGGTTGCGCTTTTTAAATGAATTTCATTTGGGGGGCTGTTTGGCAGACGACATGGGTTTGGGTAAAACGGTGCAAACATTGGCTCTGCTTCAATCCGAAAAGGAAAAAGGAAATGTGGGCACCTCGTTGCTGGTAATGCCCACTTCGCTCATTTACAACTGGGAGATGGAAGCCTCGAAGTTTACGCCTGATCTTAAAATTTTAAATTATACGGGCACGCTTCGCAACAAAGATGTCAGTCGCTTCAGCAAATACGATCTGGTGCTCACCTCTTACGGAATTACCCGCTTGGACATTGAAGTGTTGGATAAGTTTTATTTCAACTACATCATTCTCGACGAATCGCAGGTGATTAAAAACCCTACCGCCAATATTGCCAAAGCGGTGATGCAGTTGAAGTCGAAGTATAAATTAACCTTAACCGGTACTCCGCTTGAAAATACCACGCTCGACTTGTGGTCGCAAATGACTTTCATCAACCCGGGTTTATTGGGAGGCCAGACGTTCTTTAAAAAAGAATACCAGGTGCCCATTGAAAAGAAAGCTGACGAAACGAAGACCAAAAAACTCAATAGCATCATTCGGCCATTCATGCTTCGTCGGTTAAAATCGCAGGTAGCGACAGATCTGCCCGAAAAAGTAGAGAACATCTACTACACCAACATGAGTGCCGAGCAGGAACAGAAATACGAAGAGGTAAAAGCATTCTATCGTCATAAAATTCTGGAGTTGATTGACAAAGAAGGCATCGGCAGCTCGCGCATTCAGATTTTGGAAGGCTTAACCAAGTTGCGTCAAATTTCCAATCACCCCCGAATGGTGGACAGCCATTACACGGGTTCTTCCGGAAAGTTGGAAGACGTTTCGCACATGATTGAAAATGCGTTGCTGGAAGGGCACAAACTGTTGGTGTTTAGTCAGTTTGTGAAGCATCTTGAAATCGTGAAAGAGATGTTGAAAGACCGAAAAATTCCTTTTGCTTATTTGGATGGGTCGAGCACCGATCGACAGGAACAAGTGGAGAAGTTCAACAAAAATCCAGATCTGAAAGTGTTTTTGATTTCGATCAAAGCCGGTGGATTGGGATTAAATCTTACCGAGGCCGATTATGTGTTTATTCTCGACCCATGGTGGAACCCGGCTGTAGAAGCACAAGCTGCCGACCGCGCTCACCGCATCGGTCAAAAGAAAAAAGTATTCACGTACAAATTCATTACACGCAACACGGTGGAAGAAAAAATTCTCACCTTGCAAAAACATAAACTCAAGCTCTCTGAAAACCTCATCCAAAACGAAGAGAATGTAATGAAGTCGCTTACGCGGGAGGATATAGAGATGTTGATGAGTTAATTTTTTTTTGAACTATGCAAAGAATCGCACGTCAATTTGTCAATTGTATATTGTCAATTGTCAACCCGTGAAATTACCTTCTGCAAAACCAAATCATTATCTCATTGAAGGCATCCTGCTCGCATTGCTGGGGGCTGTTTGTTTTTCTACCAAAGCTATTTTTGTAAAACTAGCTTACCGCGATACGCAGATCGATGCACTGACCTTGCTCGCTTGGCGCATGATTTTTTCGGTGCCGTTTTTTGTAGGTGCTGCTGTAGTATCCTCCAGCAAAGCAACCAATACTAAATTCACATCACGTCAATGGGCTTACATTGCCATCATCGGTTGTTTGGGTTATTATATCAGCAGCCTGCTCGACTTTCTTGGATTGGCCTATGTTTCTGCCGGCATCGAACGGCTAATTTTGTTTGTGTACCCTACGTTGGTTTTGTTGATGTCGGCTGTCATTTTTAAAGTGAAGATAAAGCCCCTGCAATGGCTGGCAGTAGCAATTACGTATGTTGGTCTCGCCATTGCCTTCATCTCTGAAATAGATTGGGATGCACCACAAAGCAATCATTTTTTACTAGGCTCTCTGTATATCTTTATTTGTGCCTTCACCTACGCTGCCTATATCGTTGGCAGTGGACGGTTAATACCACAAGTGGGTGCCTCAAAGTTCAATAGCTATGCCATGAGTTTTGCGTCTATCGGTGTGTTCTTGCATTTTGCCATTTTCAGTGAGGTATCCTTACTTCATTTGCCTATACTCGTTTATGTCTATAGTTTTCTGATGGCCGTTTTTTCTACCGTCATCCCTTCTTATTTAGTAACGGCTGCCATTAACCGGATGGGATCGGACAACACCGCCATCGTAGGAAGCGTGGGTCCCGTATCGACTATCGTTTTGGCGAATATCTTTTTAGGAGAAGCCATTACCTTCTGGCAATTGGCGGGAACTTTACTGATCTTAGTAGGCGTATTGATTATCGGCAAACAAAAATAGGTTATGAAAAAATATTTAGTTTTGATCGTGCTGCTAGCCACCGGAGGTAATCTTTGGGCGCAAAAGGCTACCTCGCACATTTTTTTATTTCTTCACAAGCGAGCTGATTTACCGCAACTACCGAAAGCGGAAGTGGATAAGCTGATGGAGGGGCACATGGCAAACATCAACAAAATGGCCAAGGAAGGGAAGCTGCTGGCCGCAGGACCTTTTGAAGGCGGTGGTGGAATTTTCGTTTTCAACTCCACCAATCGGGCCGATGTGGAAGAATGGCTGAAGGGTGATCCGGGCATTCAGGCAAATCGCTGGCGACTTGAAATGCTAACGTACACACCTAAGACTGGCGGAATTTGTACGGTGAGTGAACCTTATAAGATGGTGATGTACTCTTTTGTACGCTTCATTCCCAACATTGCTAAATTCAATGTACAAGATGCACCCGAGCTATTTGGAAAACACGACCGCTACCTGAAAGATTTGATGAAAGATGGCAATACCGTAGCCGAGGGAACATACGGTGATACCGAAGGTGGCATCTGGATTGTGAAAGGTGAATTTAACAGAGAGGCCGTTGAGAAAGACCCCGCGGTTCGTGAAGGTCTTTTAGAGTTGGATTTTAAAAAATTGTATATCGCAAAGGGTGCGTTTTGTGAGAAATAAATAGAAACGTTAACTTTAATCTATGGAAGCGATTATTCATCCTCCCCGAACAGCCATGGACGTCTTTAAAATGATGCCCGAAGGCACGCTCGCCGAAGTGATCGAAAATCAATTTTATATGTCGCCTGCTCCAAACCCATTTCACCAGCGGCTGTCAGTTCGCTTATCATCTGGTATTTTTTCTCATGTAGATCAGTTGAAACTTGGTGAGGTTTTTCATGCACCAACCGATTTGTTTTTAGATGAGCATAGTAACGCTGTACAACCTGACATTTTCTTCTTTTCGAATAAAAGTAATGTTGTGGTGAATATGGAAGGCATTCACGGAACACCCGATTTAATCATTGAGATTCTTTCTCCCGGCAACAGAACTTACGACTTAAATACAAAAAAAGATCTGTATGAAAAGTTTGGGGTGAGTGAGTATTGGGTTATTGATCCGGTTTCAAAGATTGCCACGGGCTTTGAATTAAACCAAAATTTCTATCATTCTATTGGAAGTTATAAAGGGCATGTGATGTCCAATCTGCTGAAGGCAACCTTTACGTTTTAAGATTACTCTGCCACTACCACTGCCAACTGAGTTCCCTTTTTGTTAATAGCCAAACGCGTAATCCCTTTGACTTTTTCGTTGGCAGGCATAGAAATTTCTGTCCATTGTTTTTCTTTAGCAGGATCAAGCCAGTAGATTTTTGATCCGTCACTCATAATGATTTTGCCATCGGGTGTCCAGCACAAATCTTCCCGACCGGGCAGGGTTGTAGCGATATCTGTTATGGCTCCCGTTATTTTATCGAAGCGTTTGATGATCCACTCACTATCCGAAACTTTGTGAACAAAACTCATCGCGTTCTGCCCGGGTATGGCATGCAGCGATCGGCCAATTTTCTCCGCTATGATTTTATCGGTTTTCGTCTTCGTATCGTATAGCCTCAAGGTTTGTGGTTCACCCAAAACAAAAAGAAGCAATCGGGTATCATCGATCCACGCATGGTAGCCAACAATTAAGTTGTCGATGATCACCGTTGGTTGCCCGCCCTCCACCGGATACTTGCCCAAATCCTGCGCATTGTTGTCACGTTGAATGATGCACGAAACAAACTTTTGATCTGGAGTGAGTGTGGGTGAATATTCTCGTTCGGTAGTTTGGGTAAGGTTGGTTGTCTCTCCAGTTTTGAAATTAAAAATCTTTATGTCTGAGCGGCCATCGTCATTGAATGAAGAATAATAAATCAGTGGTTTCTCCGAATGAAAAGATGGTTGATTATCGTAGCCCGTATGGTTGGTTATGTTTTTCGGATTAGAAAGACTGAGCTTCGCCTTCTTACTCTGCAAATCAAAAAGAAAAATCTCCGATCCGGTTTGGGCGTACAAACCTGTACTTACCAACACAACTAAGGGAAATAAAAATTTCATGAACAATTATTTTTTCATATACATATAATCCGTAGTCAGCGCGAGTAACGCCTTCACTCCTATCACAAACGATTTTTCGTCAATCATAAAATCGGCAGTGTGGTGTACGGGTTGCTTTTCCAATTTCACATCGGTAGGGTAGGCACCGAGAAAGAAAAATACACCGGGCACTTTTTGTTGAAAGAAAGAAAAATCTTCGGCCATGGTCACAGCCGGAGTCGGAATAACATTTTCTTTGCCCGCAGCGCGTTGCAAACTGGGCATCATCATCGCCGTCAACGCAGGGTCGTTGTAGGTTACCGGATAGCCGCGACTTATGTTTGCCTCGGCAGTGGCACCGGCAGACTCTGCAATTTTAGCAACGGTCTGTTTTATTTTCTCATGCACTTTCGCTTGCATGGAAACATCAAACGTGCGGATGGTTCCTTCCATCGTAGCGGTTTCCGGAATGATATTTCCTCTATTTCCCGAATGGATACTTCCGATCGTGATTACCACCCCCGCTTTTGTCAATTCTGATTGCCGGCTAACGATGGTCTGCAATCCGGTAATAATCTGACTGGAAATCATAATCGGATCGATACCATCCCACGGAGTGGCTCCGTGCGCTCCTTTGCCATTTACCTTGATGTTCAACCCATCCACAGCTGCCATCAAACCTTCCGGTTTCAATGCAATTTTTCCACTGGGTGTTAGTGACTGTATGTGCAAACCAAAAACCACATCCACCTTCGGGTTTTCCATCACACCTTCTTTGATCATCAATTCTGCCCCGGACATGCCATCGCTTGGCAAGCCACCTTCTTCTGCGGGTTGAAAGAAAAATTTCACCGTGCCTTTCAACTCACTTTTATTCTTCGATAAGATTTCTGCCACCGCCATCAACATAGCCATGTGAGAATCGTGGCCGCAGGCATGCATGACTCCGGTTTCTTGTCCGTTAAAAACTACTTTTTCTTTGGATACGAAAGGCAACAAGCTACGTTCTGTAACAGGCAGGCCATCCATATCAGCTCTCAACGCAATTACCGGACCTGGTTTGTCTCCTTTCAAAATGCCTACCACACCTGTTTTAGCAACTGGATATTGTACATCAATGCCCAATGACTTTAAGTGTGCGACAATGTAAGCGCCTGTTTTTGTTTCGCGATTGGAGAGCTCCGGGTATTGGTGCAGGTGCCTGCGCCAGCCGATCATTTTATCTTCTATCTCCTTAGCCTGAAGGTCTAGTTTTGCTTGTAGTTTAGGATTTACCTGTGCTTGTGCGGTGATGGCCACCAGGCACGTGAGCATGAAAATGTATAGATTCTTCATTGTACTTTTAAGGGTTACTGACTTGAAGGTAAATAAAAGTAGCGCCCCGCCAAACTTAATTTTTATGGAGTGGATTCCCATTTTTAATTCGACAGAAGAAGTTCGATTGAAGCTGCGAGAAAATGCACCTTACCTGATCCGCGTGCAAGGCAAAGCCATTTGCGTGGTCTTGCGTCAACAACTTCTTTATGCCTTTGAAAACAAATGTTCGCACAATGGCGAGGCACTTCACAAAGGATCGGTAAACTACCTGGGCGAGATTGTTTGCCCTTGGCACGGCTATCGCTTCAACATCAAAACCGGTCGCGAATGTGCAGAACGGTGTCGTGATTTAGAAACATTTCCGATCGAAGAAAGGGAAGATGGTTTATTTCTATTTTTGTAGAAATACTATTTATAAAAAGATGCGGGCAATTATTCTCTTCTTATTCCAAATACTTTCAATGGTGACTGTCGCTCAGCATGAAATATTTCGATCCAATGACCTCGAGTTAGGCAACGCAGAGTTGGATGGAATTGCCGACGATCAAAACGCGGTTGTGAGTATTCGAGATAAAGGAGATTACATTTTGTGTTTGATCCATAATGGCATCGTTTTTAAGAGTAGTAGAATGAAATATACCGAATTAATCCTTCGGGGAATCCGTGCAAAGAATGATGCTGTCTATGTATATTTTGGGGGCGACAAACTGGGTGATTTAAAGGAATATGTTCTTACATTCTTTATGGATGAAACGAAAAGAACCAATCTGGATTGGAATGGCACAGATGGCAAAGTTCTTTTTTGTTTCACCAATAATGAGGGATTTAATAAAATTATCTGCAACAAGAAAAAGGGGCTTATCTATCTTGAGACATTTGACGCTAATATTCCAAAATCGCTTAAACAAATTCCCATTAGTGACAGATCTATTTTAAAAGACCTGCTTGATGAGCCTATTGAGTTTATGGCTCCCACTAATTCTAATTTCAAAAAAATATCGACTCTTGTTAAAGCCTTTGAATACAATGGTCAGGTATCAATTCTTATTGATAACAGCTGGAATTCTACTCATCCAGAAACGAAGTTAATTGAATTAGATTTTAATGATCTTTCTGCCGTAAAACGCACCCTGCAATTAGCCATCCCGCGAGGGATGAAACATACCAGTTACGATATCAAAAACCATATTTTTACTTGGTGTATCAACTCAGAAGGGTTTCAATTGCTGATTCATAAAAAAGACTCATTGAAACTGAAAAAAGCCTTCGTTTACAACCTTTACTCCAGCAAAATTGAGTTAAAACGTACACCCGTCTATTACTCAATCAGTGCAAATGGTACAGATCGTGAAATGAGTTGGAGAGATCCAAGTCTTAAATACATTGATGAATCTAAAATTAAGGACATGCTTAAATTTTTTAGCCAAGACGATCCAGCTTTCAAAGTTTCCGAAGAAAATGAGTCGTTTCGTATATTATTTGGAACCTACGAATCGGCTACTAATCCATCTACTAGCTACATGGCTGCTGGGCCTACTGCAATGCGCTCTGTAAGCATGCAAGCAGGGAAACCCGCCAGTAAGAAGTTTTTCTTTTCATTCTTAAACCCTGATTTTACAGTATCCCAAAATAATTCATTTGGTTATCATAAAGAGTTAACCATTGATCGGAGAAGCAAAGAGGTATTGGACTTGGAAAAAATAAGTGAAATGACTCAAATTATTAATGACAAGAAATCGTATCTGGTTTACCTACTAAAAAAGGGGAAAGAATTGGTTATTGAAGAGCTTTAATGGTTTCAACAAATTGTGCCGTATTTCATTAAGCCTGTAAGTGCTGTTAAGTGCTGGTCTAACATCAAAACGGAATTGGCCTAAGAACAATAGTACTTGCTATATTGCGTTCAAATAGACTATCAAATAGAATCCGTGCGATACCTTTCTTTTCTCTTTGTTGTATTCATATGTGCCTCTTCTCTAGCTCAATCTTTGGAAGAATCTGAGTTGGCAGCACGTCTCAGTTTTTCGCCGGTTATTCCAAACGATTTACTCACTGCACGTTCGGTTGTTTTGTTTCAAAGCTCCATTCCTCAAAAAGATCTGGATGAGTGCCAACGTTTTTTCCAACAAACCGGAATTGATGCCGTGGCCTATTTTGATATTCACCGCATGTTAGCCGGTTATGATGTTCGAAAAGCATACGCCTCCTATCTCGCAAACCGAGGCATTAAGTTTTTAATTCTGTTTCAAAAAGATGAAAAGGGATACCGTCTTATTTTCTGTTCCTTTAATGGCAAGAAAGATTTGGTGGATGCGAACAGCGCCGCCTGGAAACAAGAGAATGCATCGTTAAATGAATTGCTGCGAACGGTCTATCGTTTTGCGGTAAGTAATTTGAAAAAACAAAACTTTCTGATCAACGATTTTCCGGAGATGGATATTACCATCAATCCTTTTACAGGACGAATCAATGAAAATTTTCCGGTTGAAGTAAAGTCGTTTAAAACGGCGATTCCCAGATTTGGCAATGCCGCAGACGATGCCGAGCTTGAGGCTTACCTGAAAGCCAATTTTCCTCTGAAGTATGAATTAGTAGACGGCGATATCAATGAAGAAGCACTGTACTCAAAAGGGTTTCGTTCTATTCTACGCTTCGTACATGCGCGCGGAATTGTTGCCAAAGAAATTTTAGGATATGACGTGACTCAAGTGGCGCGTTCGTTGCCATCTGCGGTATTTGTCAACAACGAAATTCAGATTAAAACAATCCCTTCCACGCAGGTGATCTATAAATTTTATTTCAAAAACATTGAATATGGTAATGTCTTCCTGGGCAACAAATGGGACGCAGACGTTACTTGGCAAGATGCGCTTCGCAACCATATTCAGGCGTATAAAATCAATCAGAAGATTAATTGAGTCGTGGATTCTTTGCGCCACAAAGGCACTAAATCACAAAGGATTCAGAAACAAAATCAGACTATCTTCTCGCAGGAGACTTCCGCTTTTGTAACAGTACAATCACGAGAGCCACCAGAATCAAAATAAGAAAGCCGTTGTTGGTATGGAAAAAAGGTAAGTCGATATCGGAGTCCCAATTCCAGCCATCGCCCCAGCCAAAAAGAAGTTTGAAAGGTACTGCTATCACAGCGAAGCAAATACCTATGATGGCTATGCACACACCAAACAACGCACCAAGAATTCCAACCGCTGCCCAAAAAAGTCCGGCACCAACCGAAAACCAAATGGGAAAGGTGATGACCAAAAGTATAACCGTTGCGAGTGTTGTGGATGAAGATGTGGAGCGGCTCATAGTCGTCGTTTAAGACTATCCTTCAAAAATCATTCTCAACTATAAAAGCCTCAAATCGCTTTGATTTAGCGTTCGGCTGGTAAGCAATTGTATAATAATGAACAGATTTACTGGACGAAAGTGAACATCGGTCAGCTCCGCTTCTTATAATTCACAATCGCCCATGAGTTTAAAACCAGCGCAAAAATTGCCGCAGCCATCAGGTGATAGCGAATATCGAAAAGGGTGCTTCCTTTCAACACTACCATGCGAATGACTTCAATAAAATACGATACCGGATTGAATTTGGTGAACACCTGTGCCCAGATGGGCATGCTCTCGATGGAAGTATACAATCCGCCCAATAAAATAAAAATCATGATGAGGAAAAACGAGATGAGCATGGCTTGTTGTTGTGTTTGTGCGTACGTGGAAATTAACAAACCCAACCCCAACACGCCCAAGAGATAAACCGCAGCGAAAATATAAATGGTAGACAGGTTGCCCACCGGAACAATGCCATAAAAAATCCATTCTAACGTCAAGCCGATGCTGAGCGTGGTTAAACCCAGCACCCAAAAGGGTATGAGTTTGCCGAGAATAAATTGATACTTGTGAATGGGCGTCACGTTGATTTGCTCAATGGTGCCCACTTCTTTTTCTTTGACGATGTTGAGTGCGGTAAGAAACGAGCCGACCATGGTAACGAGCACCACTAATATACCCGGCACCATAAATATTTTATAATTCATCAGCGGATTGAACCAATTGATGGATGAAATCTGAAACGTGGGCTGTGGATTGACGCGCGGAAGTTGCACCCAATCGAGGCGAACCTCGCGATTAAAATCATTGATGATGCTGCGCAAGTAGGCACCTCCTAAATTTGCTTTCACTCCATTGATCGCATTGAGTGCCATGAACAAAGTGGCTTTGTCTTCGCGCACCAAATCTTTTTCGAAGGAAACCGGAATTTGCAAGACGATATCTGCCTGATCGTGTTCTACGTATTCCAAAGATTTCTCAAACGACTCGTTGTAATCGACCAGATTGAAATAGCCGGATGCTTTTATTTTGTTGACAAGTTGGATGGAGTAGCTGGAGTGATCTAAATCCACCACCGCCACATTTACATTTTTGATTTCATAGTCTGCTGCCATGGGTAACACGAGCAACTGAATCATGGGCATCATGAAAATAATACGCAGGATGGCAGGGTCTCTGAATATTTGCCGAAATTCTTTCTCGAGTAAAATCCGCAGTATTCTCATACAGACCAATTGTTTTGTGAAACACCCACGGCAAGGGATAGCAGCGTAAATCTCGCGCCTCGCGGGATTGCAGCGAATAGCCCGGCCCGCAGGGTGCCGCCAAGGAATTTTTCAATGTCTATCATTCGAGACGTGTTTTAAATTTTTTAATGCTGATCAACATGAGCACCGTAGTCATGCCTGCTAAAATGAGTGTCTCTTTCCAAATGTTGAAGAAGCCAAGGCCTTTGATCATAACGGCTTTGACGATGTAATAAAACCACTTGGCAGGAACGATGTTCGAAATAACTTGCAACGGCAATGGCATATTCTCTACGGGAAACATAAAGCCGCTGAACATGATGGTGGGCAAAAACATACCCATGAGTGAGATGAGCATGGCGGTTTGCTGCGAGTTGGTAATGGACGAAATGAAAAGTCCGAGTGCTAATGACGTAACCGTAAACAGAAAACATTCAAACACCAACAAGAATAAGCTACCTCGAATGGGCACGTCGAGTGCATAGACGCTGAGCACTAAAATGCTGCCGATGTTGATCATGGAAAGCAGCAAATACGGAACCATTTTGGCAATGACAACGCGCAGTGGCACCATGGGCGAAACGAGAATTACTTCCATGGTTCCGATTTCTTTTTCGCGCACAATGGAAATGGACGTCATCATGGCACACACGAGCATGAGCACCATCGCCATCACACCGGGCACAAAATTGTACGAGCCTTTCATTTGCGGATTGTAGAGCATCCGCATTTCGGTTTGAATGGTGTACGGAAAATCCTGATTGCCGCGAATGTTGTTTTGATAATCCATAATGATGGCCGATGCGTAATTTGTAAGCGTGTTGGCTACGTTTGGATCTGTCGCATCAGCAATGAGTTGAATCGGAGCGGAGTTGGTATGTAAAAGGGTGGTTTGAAATTGCGCAGGGAAAACAACCACGAGTTTGATTTTTCCTTCGCGGAATGCCGGTTCAATGTCGGCTTCGCTTTGCAGATTTTTTTCAATATCAAAATATTGGCTGGCTTCTAATTGTTGGGTGATGGAAGTGGTTACTTCATCTTTCGACTGATCGAGAATAGCGATGCGCGAATTTTTTACTTCGTTGGTGAGCGCAAAGCCGAAGATCACAATCTGCACCACGGGCATGCCAAACAAAATGAAGAGCGTGCGCTTGTCGCGGAGCAAGTGATAAAATTCTTTTTGTATGAAAAATAAAAATTGTTTCATTCGGCTCTTTTTGCTTTTCGGGCCAGTTGCACAAATACTTCTTCCATGCTGGGGGCATTGAACTTTCGTTTCAACTCCAGCGGTGTGTCGAGCGCATCGATTCGACCATCAACCATGATGGAAACGCGGTCGCAGTACTCGGCTTCGTCCATATAGTGGGTAGTAACAAACACGGTTGTGCCCTTGCTGGCGGCTTCATAAATTAATGTCCAGAATTCGCGCCTCGTCACGGGGTCAACGCCTCCGGTGGGCTCATCCAGAAAAACAATTTTGGGTTGATGAATCATCGCTACCGAAAATGAAAGTTTTTGTTTCCAGCCAAGTGGCAATGATTTCACCAGTTTATTCAATTGCTCTTCCAAATGAAGTTGATGAACCAATGTTTCGGTTTTTGTCTTGATTTCGTGATCGCCCAATCCATAAATGCCTCCGTAGAACCGGATGTTCTCTCGAATGGTTAAGTCTTCGTACAATGAAAACTTCTGGCTCATGTAGCCGATGCTCTTTTTAATTTTTTCAGCATCCTGATACAAATCGTAGCCTGCCACCATAGCCTGTCCGCTGGTCGGAAAAGAAAGTCCGCACAACATGCGCATGGCCGTAGTTTTGCCGGCACCATTCGCACCTAAAAATCCAAAGATTTCACCTTGCTTTACATCAAACGTAATCGCATTCACAGCCGTGAAGTCGTTGAAACGTTTGGTTAGCTCGCGCACCGATATGGCAAAGTTCTCTTTCATTGGCGCATCAGTTCCATAAAACAATCTTCAATCGTGGCCGGAATTTTTCTCACTTCAACCACGGCGGCAATTTTTGCCAACTCACCGGCTACTTGCGAATCGGGAATTGCATGAGTAAAGGTGACGTGATGATATTGACCGAACGGGTAACAACTGTCAATGACCTCACTTGCCTGCAGCGTCTGCATCAATTGATACATGTTTTCTCCGCGCACGGCCCACAATGGTTTTTTAAAATTCTCAGTAATTCCTTTCGGGGAATTGATCTCCATGATTTTTCCGTTTTGCATCAGCGCCACGCGATCGCACAAACTGGCATCGTCCATGTAGGGCGTTGACACGATGATGGTGATTTGATGCTTTTGCAAATCGCGGAGCAGTTCCCAAAACTCTTTTCGTGATACCGCATCTACTCCCGTGGTGGGTTCATCTAAAAACAAAACACTGGGGCGGTGGATGAGCGCACAACTCAACGCCAGCTTTTGTTTCATGCCTCCGGAGAGTGCACCGGCTCTTCGCTTTTTGAAAGGCTCGATTTGCTGGTAGATCGCTTTTACCAAGTCGTAGTTTTCTTCCAGCGATGTGTTAAAAAGTGTGGCGAAGAAAGAAAGATTTTCCTCCACGGTTAAATCCTGATACAACGAAAAGCGACCGGGCATGTAGCCAACGCGTTTGCGAATTTCTTTGTAGTCGCGAACAACATCAAATCCATCCACACTGGCAGTGCCTTCATCTGCCAACATGAGTGTAGTTAAAATCCGAAACAGCGTTGTCTTTCCTGCACCATCAGGGCCAATCAAACCAAACAGTTCACCCTTGCTTACATCAAAATTGATTTGCTGCAAGGCAGTGACCACCGACTTCTTGGCTTTAAAGGTTTTTTTTACGCTATCGACTTTAACTGCAATCATGCAATGTTCACTGGTTGTACCAACATTAAAAAGCTACTTCGCCAAACATGCCAATTTTTAAGAAGCCATCGTTTTTCACTTTTAGCTTGATGGCGTAAACCAGATTGGCGCGCTCGTCTTTCGTTTGAATCGTCTTAGGTGTAAACTCTGCCCGATCCGATACCCACTCGAGTGTGGCTTCGTATGTTTTGGTTCCTCCGTTCACGTCATCTACCAATACCTTCACTTTTTGTCCGAGTTTTACAGCGGCTAATTGATCGCCGGTAATGTAGGCACGGAATAAAATGGTAGAGAGGTTGGCAATCTTGTAAATCGCTTTGCCAGCGCCAATGATTTCATCTTTTTGCGCATACTTGGTCAGTACAGTTCCATCGAGCGGATTGATAATCACCGATCTTTTAATCTGGTCATCGAGTTGTTCGATTTGTGCTTTAAGCGGAAGTGTTTCTGTTTTGAGTGAGCGATCCGTTATCGCCAATGAAGATTGCAAGGAGCGGTATTGCTTTTTCAGCAAATCGACTTGCGCATTCAAATCATCCAATTGTTTTTTAGTTGCGGCATCATCTTTCAATAAGTTTTCGATACGCTTCTTTTCAAACTCAGCCGTTTCAATTTGTTTTTGGATGGTGGCCAGTTGGCTGGCGGCATCGGGTTGTTTGGCCATGAGTGCACGAATGGAATAAACCAATTGTTTTTTGCGCAAACTCAATTGTGTGCTATCGATATAACCAATAACATCACCCGCCTTCAGTGTTTGACCTTCTTGTAAATTGAGTTGTAAAATTTTTCCGCTGGCTTCAGCCGATACAATTACTTCATCCGCTTCAAAGTTGCCGGAAGCATCGTATGCGTTTTTCCCTTTTCCACAGGCTGCGAGTGCCAGAAATAGAACGAAGATTAGTTTGTGGTTCATAGTATTAATTTCCAATGGTAGTTTGGTAGTTGTATTGAGCTAAGAGCAATTGAATTTCGTGCAGCAACAGATTTTGTTTGGCGGTATCTTCTGCGTTGATTTCGCGGAGCAGATCGTTGGTTGAGATGACGCCATTCTCATGTTGCGATTGCGCGGTGGTTTTTATCTTTGAGCGCAGCGCGATGATTTGGTCGTCTACCTGCATGAGCGCCTGCAGCTTTTGAACTTCCTTGTTTTGCTGGCGTACAGAGAGTTCGGTGTTGAACAGAAAAGTTTCTTTTTGGGTGTTGACGGACTGGGTGTTGATTTCGAGCAGTTGCTTGTCGCGCTTTGAATTGTAGAATCCGGAAAGCGACCAATTCAGGCGCAAGCCGCCGATGTAGAAAAAGTCGAATTCATTTTTCAACGCGTTCAATGCAGGGCGCCCATAACCACCTTGTATGAAGGCACCCAGCTTGGGGGTATTGCGGGTGGTGGTTGAACGGTATTGTGCTCCCAACAAATCATTTTGAAATTGATAGAGTGTAAGTTCTGGTCGCTTGATAGTTGTTTCAGCTGGCGCGGTGATAGAAGCCGGGCGTCCGAGTTCCGTATTCTCATTCAACGGTTCGCGAATAAAGTAGCCAAGCATATCTACATAAGCAGCGCGGGCCGCATTCATTTCAATGGTTCGCTGGTCGGCTTTCAACAACTCTGCCTGCAATACATCGGCATTGGATTTGAAAGCAATGCCATTTCGAATAGCTGATTCTGTTTTGGTGAGGGACGTTTGCAAATCTTTTTTGAGTAATTCGATTTGTTTCAGCTGCGCATCCATCAGCAAAATGCCAAAGAAAAGTTGGTTGATTCGGTCCTTGATTTTGTATAAATCGATCTCGAGTTTCTGCTGTTCAATTTGTGCGTTGGCTTCTTGAATTTTGATTTGCGATTTCACGGCACCTCCATCGTAGATGGTTTGATTGGCTTCGGCTGTAATTTTGTATTGATCTTTTGAAAGCGGTTTGATATCAACACCAGGAAATGCAATGGGTATTTGCGTTACATCGGACTGGTACGTGGCCTGCGCACTGAGTGTAAATTGCGGCAAGTGCGCCGACTGTGCATTGGCAATCGTATACTCTGTGCTTTTGCTGATTAATTCTTTCTGCTTGATCAGCGGATAATTTTGTTTTGCTTTTTGGTAGCAATCTTCCAGTCGCAGTTTGCTCTGTGCAAATGCAGACGGAGTAGCCGCAGCGAGTGAGAAGAGTAAAATGAAGGATGTAAATTTTGGATACATATTTATTTACGGCTTTAAGGCATGGATGATAAAGTCGGTTATTTCTTTCTTGCGTTGACGCATCACGTTTTCAAAACCCGCATCGTCTTTTTCTAAAATAATTTTCAGCACAGGTCGAGCCACAAACGGATAAATGGCCATTCCCATGATGCTCATAAATAGTTGAGCCGGATCCGTCTCGCGCATAGTGCCTGCTTTTATTTCGGCCTTGACCTCCGAAGAAAACTTTTTTAACAATAAGCTGGGATGCGCTCCGGCATTTTCTGCAATGGCCAGCATGCGCTGCGGATTTTGATTCAGTTCCTGCAAAACAAAAATGGGCAAGTAGGGGTGCGCCAGCAGCACGGTGATTTCATGTTCTACGATGGCTCGAATTTTTTCGAGCAAGGGTTTTTCGGAATGCATAATCTGGCCCAAACCAGAAAAGAAGATGCTCACGCGTTGTTGAAAAATGAGTTCGAACATTTTGTCTTTGCTGCGGAAGTAATAGTGCAGTAAAGCGCGGTTGATGCCGGCCTCTTGGGCGATGTCTTCCATGCGGGCTGCGGCAAAGCCTTTTTGAATAAAAACCTTATCGGCGGCCTCTAAAATGGCTTTTTCGGTCTGATTATCGTCTTTTTTATTAACCACTTTATTTAACTAAATTGTTAAACTAAAACGCTAAACAAGTAAAAAAGTTTGGATTTTGAAAATTTTTGTTGTTAAGCTGAGTTTTTGTGAAGAATCTGACTATTTGCAATTGCCCATTCTATTTCGTTGCTTGAACAATGGGCGAACCAAAAAAAATCGGCATCTGGACGAGCACTTCGTTGGTCATGGGCAACATGATTGCCTCCGCCATGTTTATGTTGCCGGCCACGCTTTCTTCGTACGGCAGCATCAGTTTAATTGGCTGGGTACTTTCTGGTTTTGGTGCTATTTGTTTGGCTTTAGTCTTTAGTTGGCTGAGCCAATTGATGCCCTTGGCGAATGGTGGTCCTTATGCCTACACACGCGAGGGCTTAGGTGACTTTGCAGCGTTTCTGGTCGCCTGGGGATATTGGATTTCGGTTTGGAGTACGAATGCTGCGATTGCCGTAGCGTTTATCAGTTACCTATCTGTATTCATCCCTGCGTTGGAGCACAATTCGTTGCTGGCAATTGGTATCGGTTTATCTGCCATTTGGCTTTTGACGTGGATCAACACGAGAGGAATTCGCGATGCTGGTATCGTTCAAGTAATTACTACCATTTTAAAAATCGCTCCACTCGCACTGGTAACGATCGGTGGTTTGTTTTTTATTCATGCCGAAAATTATTTTCCTTTTAATAGCAGCGGCTCGTCTAACCTCAGTGCGATCACCTCCACCGCCACACTTACTCTCTTTGCATTTTTAGGTTTGGAGTGCGCCACAATTCCTTCTGGTCAAGTTGAAAACCCGGAGAAGACTATTTCACGAGCGACACTTTACGGAACGTTAGCAGTAACTGCGCTTTACATTTTAGGAACGGTTGTCATTATGGGAGTGCTTCCTCCTTCCGTGCTCAAATCATCGCAAGCTCCCTTTGCCGATGCAGCAGCGAGTATGTGGGGTGACTGGGCGCGTTATTTGGTTGCAGGCGGTGCTGTGATGTCAACATTTGGCGCATTGAATGGATGGATTCTGATGCAAGGACAAATTCCGGCTGCGGCTGCCGCAGATAAACTCTTTCCTTCCATTTTCAAAAGAGAAAATAAATTCGGATCACCATTTATTAGCATTCTCTTATCGAGCGTGTTTGTATCGGCTCTCATGCTGATGAATTTTAATCATAGCCTAGCCAACACGTATCAATTTATAATTCTGCTTTCTACCATGACCGTTTTGGTGCCTTACTTATTCTCGGCGGTGTCGTATGTGATCATCGCGATAAAATCAAAAGATCTGAAATGGAGCAGTGGTATTAAGTTGACAATTGCTATGATTGCATTTATCTATTCCATTTGGGCATTGGCCGGTTCGGGTCAAGAGTCTGTTTATTGGGGCTTTCTATTGCTGATGATTGGCGTGCCGCTGTATGGGTGGAGTAAGGTGAAGGCGAATCGGGAGTGATTTAGGAGTTAATTCTATTGATCTAATAATTGAGATTAAATTTTTTAAGAAATGAACCTCACCTGTCAATCAGAATACGGCACACTGCAAAGTGTGTTTATCAAAAAAGCAGCAGATGCTTTTGTTGATGCCTCCACCATTCGCCAGCAATGGCAAGCGCTCAACTTCCTAAGCGAACCTGATTTTCAGCAAGCGCAAAATGAATACCATCACTTCGAAAAATTGTTGCGCACGACTAATCCTGACATTCAGCATTTTGAGACCGATGTTTCCGTAACGATGGACAGCCTGTATTGTCGCGATGCCAGCATTGCCACCGACAAAGGAATCATCCTTTGCCGAATGGGAAAAGCCGGACGCATGAACGAACCCTCGGCGGCATTAAAAGTCTACGAAAAAGCCGACATCCCTATCTTGGGAAAAATAGAATCACCCGGCACAGTAGAAGGTGGCGATGTGGCTTGGCTAGACCAAAATACTTTGGCCATCGGAAGAACGTATCGCACCAACGCTGAGGGCATTCGCCAAATGCGAGCCTTGCTTGCGCCGTGTGGCGTAAGCGTGGTGGAAGTTCAGCTGCCGCACTACAAAGGTCCGTCCGATGTTTTTCATCTCATGTCCATCTTCAGTCCGGTAGATAAAAATTTAGCGGTGGTTTACTCTCCGCTCATGCCGATTGTGTTTCGGGAAGAGTTGATCCAACGTGGCTATGAATTAATTGAAGTGCCCGATGCCGAGTTTGAATCAATGGGCTGCAATGTGTTGGCCATCGCCCCGCGACACTGCATGATGGTGAAGGGAAATGAGGTTACGAAAGAACGGCTCCAACAAGCTGGCTGCACGGTACTGGAATATGATGGAATTGAGATCAGTTACAAAGGAGGCGGAGGCCCTACCTGCCTGACACGACCTTTGTGGAGGAAGGTGGACTAAAATAGTGTTGTCTTTGATCCTTTTGACGATCAATTCTTGGCATTTTGTGTTGATTCAAAATTCTTAGTTAGGTCAAAAAAATTGAAAATTTCTTAACATTTTCTTAATTGCAGTCTCAACCTCACCTAAACCGGTTGACGCAACTGCAAATGTTCCGTTGGTTCCTTCTATTCTTTTCAATTAGTGTCTGCTCGTTCGGTCAGCAAATGATTGAAGGCACCATCATTGACAAAGAAACCGAAAAGCCTGTTCCCTTCGCATCCATCGGTATTGTGGGAACTTCCAAAGGTACCAGCTCGAATACGGAAGGTCAGTTTTCAATTTCCGTTTCAGAGCCCTTCTCACTCAAAATTACCTGCATTGGCTACGAAACACTGATTATCAGCTCCATCTCAGAAACAACGCATATCGAGCTAAAGCCCATTATCACAGAATTAACAGCTATTGTCATACTTGACAAAACAGTGAATGCGCGGCGTGTGATGCGAAAAGCATTTGCCAACATTCCGAAAAATTACAGCATTGAACCTTTTTTACAAAAATTCTTTTATCGCCATTACTGCAAAGATGATAAAGCCTATGGTCGATTGATCGAAGCCGCAGTAGACGTATGGAAAAACGATGGCTATCGATCGGTACAGCAAGCAGCAGGCGAAAAAGAATCTATTCGTATTTCCCAACTCCGCAGAAGCCTGGATAAAACAGAAATGGCTCAAGGCCATGAACCCATTTCCGTAGCGAATATTTTACAAGCCGATCTGGTCGGCTATCAATCTCCTACAAAAAGCGAGTACCTGTCATTTTATGGTGAAGTAAGTAATCTCCGCACCGACTTCGACAATTATAATTTCAGTTGCAGTGGCATTACGTACTACGATGGATTGGAAGTTTACGAAATTGATTACGAGCACAAAAAAGATTCTGTGATCACCACAGCCGGAAACTACCTGCAGCGCCCACAAGCGCACGGCACGCTTTACATCACTACCGATACTTTTGCGTTCATCAAAACAGAAGACATTCGTACCTACGGAGAAAACAGTACTCGTACCACCAGCTATTATCGCAAGTATGACAATCGCTACTATCCGTATCATTTCATTCGCGAAGGCGTAAGCCAGACGGAAGAAAACAAAGGTCATTCATTCCACATCGAATTAATGTCCGTAGAAGTGAAGCATGACGCTTCGGAAAAATTTACCGGCAAAATTCCCGGGCGCGAAGATCTTCTCCAAATTCCCTACGACTCCGTTTACTGGAAAAGCAGCACTATCTTAAAAACGACACCACTGGAAGATGCCATCATCAGCGACCTGGGTGGTGGTGCTTCACTGAGCAAACAATTCAATCGCTATTACCAATATGAAATGAACTTGCGCGATGGCGGCGTAAACGGAGAAGCTAAATTCAATTGGTTGAAAGAAGACAGCAAAGGCAACCGCATTTTATATTTGATTTTCTGGTCTACCAATTTTCAATCGTATCTGGTGGATATGGAGTTGGCCAAGCGATTGCACAAACAATACCGCAATAAGGTTACGTTTGTTTTACTTGCGTTGGATGATGACGAAGTAAAGTGGAAACAAACATTAGAAAAATTTAATTTGTATACCGACGGAATCATCAACTACCGCATTGGCACACATTCCAAGTTAGCCGAAACCTATCAGGTAAAAGATACTCCTCGTTTTATTCTACTCACACGCAGTGGTGAAACATTCGACTTAAATGCCAAGCGCCCTAGCAACCCGCTTCTTGAAAAGGACTTTCAACTTTTGATGGGCAAGGCCGATTAATCGGAATGGCAATTCTTCGCGCCATAGTGGCAAAAAATACTTTCAATTAGAGATTACGACTTTGATTAAAATAGCGCATTGAACATTTTAAAATGCTTTGCGTATATTATCTGCAATTACGAACAATATGATGTTACCATCCAAAACTTCGCCACAACAATATGCACGTGTTGGTGGTGCCGCCTATCTGATCATTATCATTGCCGGAGCATGTGGCGAGCTACTCGTTCGAAATCCGATTATCGTTTCGGGCGATGCTATTGCAACACATACAAATTTAGCTGCATCGCAAGGCCTTTGGCGAGTTGGCATAGCAGGCGATTTGTTAATGCACTTAATGGATTTAGTTGTATTGATGGCATATTATTATCTGCTTCGTCCGATTAACAAGAATCTGGCTCAACTTGCCGTTTTCTTTGGGCTCATTCAAACAGCTGTTTTGGTAGCTAACAAAATGAACTTAGTGGTTCCGCTTTTCTTTGTTGAAGACTCCGCTTTTCTCCAAGCATTTACGAAAGAACAAGTAGCGGCACTCTCTTATTTGTCTATCAAAGCACACAACTATGGTTTTGGTGTTGGTCTTTTATTCTTTGGTGGCGAATGTCTCATTGATGGATATTTGATCTATCGATCCGGGTATCTTCCTCGCACACTAGGTGTAATGATTGCATTTGCCGGAGTCGCTTATCTAGTCAATAGTTTCACGCTGATACTCGCACCATCATTCACTGAGTATACATTCCCAATTTTGATGGGGCCTATTTTAATTGCTGAAACATCGATGGCTCTTTGGCTATTGATCAAAGGTGTAAATAGGAACGAATGGAACAAGGTGCAAGAAGCAGCTAGTTGATGACCTCCGCACAAAAAGTATAAAAGGCAAATACACAATCGTACTTAGCTCCTTCCTATTTCATTCATAAACTGCACCTTCTGCCACATTACTCCAATTGTCAATATCTTGTTGCACCTGACTTAGTTTCGATGAAATCGTTGCTAACGCTACTTTTCCCAATGGCAGTCGCAGAGGAGGATTGGAATGATTGACCACACTTATAATGGCAAGTGCTGCTTTATGCGGATCGCCTTCTTGCTTTCCGTCCACTGACTTTATTCTTTCACGAAATAGTCCGGCTGTAGATTGATAATCTTCGATCTCTCGATTTGCTAATCGAAATCCTGATCCCGCAAAGGAGGTACGGAACGGCCCCGGTTCGACAATAGTAAGTCGAATTCCTAAAGGTTGAAGTTCCCCTGCCAATGCTTCGCTCATTCCTTCCAGTGCAAACTTGCTTGCGTTGTAAATTCCGAATCCCGCCGTCGCTTTAAAACCTCCATGAGAAGAAATCTGAATGATATGTCCATAGTGTTGCTTTCGCAACATGGGCAAAACACTTTGTATCACATGCAAGGCACCAAAAAAATTTGCTTCCATCACCGCTCGTGTCTCTTCTATGGTAGCCTCCTCAATTGCTCCAGCAAATCCAAAACCTGCGTTGTTCACCACCACATCCAGTCGGTCAATTTTCGTTTGCATCTCTTCAATTACGCTCATCACTTCTTCGCGGTTGGTCACATCCATTTTCACGCCGAGTGCCTTGCCAGCATAGGTGCGATTAAATTCATTTACTTGATTTTGGTTCCGGAATGTTCCGATTACAAAATCACCCGCGTCAATCGCGGCTTTTGCCAACGCGTGTCCAAGTCCGCTGGATATTCCAGTAATCAACCAAGTTTTTGCAGCCATTAGTTTTTAATTAATTCGAATATTGATCGATACAAAGGTGTCATGTTCATGCTTCTCCTTGTGTGGACGAAACCTATCTTCTTCGGTAGGATTCGGAGATCAGTGATTTAAACTCGAGTGGTGTCTGGCCTGTTTCAGCTTTGAAGATCTTGGCGAAGTAGGATGAGTCAAAATAGCCGAGCTCTGCGGCAATCTCGGAAATGGAATAATCTGTGAAGGAGATAAGTCGTTTGGCTTCTAAGATGAGTCGAGCCCGAATTACTTCGGTAGCGGTTTTGCCCGTAACTTCTTTCACCACAAAATTGAGATGATGAGACGTGATCGCCAGCGTGGAAGCATAATCTCTCACCGAAAGGTTCTTGGAAAAGTTTAGATCAATAAGTTGTTTGAATTTTTTGAATAGCACGATGTACTTTTTTGAAATCGCCACCTTCGCTTGGGCATCTACTGATCGTTGTATCTGCAAAAGCAAAACCTGCAAAAGTGCTTGTGCCATGGCCGCTTGGTAATCCTTCCTCTTTTTTTCTGCTTCGAGTTGACGAATGGTTTGTTTGATTTCTTCAAATGCCTTCTTATCAGGTTGCAATACGGGGTGGCTATAAAAATTATCTAAAAAACTCAGTTCGAATAGTCGGTCTTTATCTTGGTGATGGAGCAACAAAAAGTCTTCGGTGAACAGAATGCTTCCACCGAGAATTGGTTTCCACTCTTCAAACTCGTGCAACTGACCCGGTGAAATGAAAAACAAAGAGCCGGGTTTAATTTCATATTCCGTGGAATCAATCACCTGTTTACTCTTTCCTTTCTCGATCCAGATGATTTCATAAAATGTGTGTTTGTGCACATCATCTACTTCGGGTTCTTCAATTTCATCAAAACGCATGACCTCAAACTCAGTCGGGTTGTTGGGTTGATTGATGAAATGACCGATGGAATAGAAGGGAAACACTTTTTTCATGGCTTCGAAGTTAATCAAAGAACAGAAGTTGATTTTGTCCCGAGGCTAACAAATGATGTCTTTATTCATCACGCCCCGTTCACGATTAGGCGCTTGTTGCAGTATCAAACATTTTTTACATTGACAGAAAATATGTGGATATGACTCTTTATGGTATCAAAAATTGCAATACAGTAAAGTTAGCGGTAGAATGGCTGAATCAACATCAGATTGCATTTGATTTCCACGATTACAAAAAGGCGGGCATTACTGCTGCAAAATTAAGCGAGTGGAGCCAACAAGTAGGATGGGAGAGTCTCGTCAACAAACGCGGCACCACCTGGCGCCAGCTAGATGAGGCCGAAAAGGCAAAAGTTACCAATGAAAAAGCCGCTATCGCATTGATGCTAGAAAAAACCAGTGTGATCAAACGACCCTTGATCGAAGAGAAAGGTAAAGTGATTTTGCTTGGGTTTGAGGAAGAAGGTTACCAGAAGCATTTCGCTTAAATATTTTTGATTTCTTATAAACACAATTCTGCCTTTGCCAAATCGGCTATGGCCTGATGCCATGAATGATACTCCTTCCAAACAGATTTACACCATTCTGTGATCAATATATCTCGTGGTTCACCCGGGCTCGCCTTCAACACATCCACAACAGTTATTTCGCCTCGTTGAATAGGCAATGGAAGTGATGGCCACGGCTTTTTATTCTGCGACATTTTTACATGCGCTCGTTGCACTTCCTTACCGGTAAATCCTTTTTCCAAAAACAAGTAGAGGCCAATTAATGCGAAAGTGATTTTTATTGGCTTTGTGGTTTCATCTGCTGTTTGCGCAGCAATTGCGTCTACGGCATGCTGGTGAATGAAGTAACCCGGATTGGAGTGTGCTAAGGTGTAAAAGGTAAGTTCGTGGAATTGGTCTTGTGATTTTTCCATAGTCTTTACTTTTTCTTGAAACCCGCAGGCGTCAACACACCTCCACGGGGGTCAGACGCCTTACTCATACTGAATTCATTTAAAGCGAAATTATTTACCAAAAACTTATCTATCATTAAAGAAATCTTACCTCTTCATGAAACTCTATGGCATCAAGACACCTCCAAGGTGTCAGACGCCTTAACAACTCATAAAATTTTAGTCATTGCTTCTTGCTGTATCACCGAATACGACTCTTCTAGTAAGCTTTCCCAATTCAATAAAATATGCTCCTGAGCAACCCTTGAATTACACATATTTGAATTTGTTTTCTTTAGGTACTCGGGTAATGAAGACCACTTCCAATCTTCCATTTTAGTCACGAGTCCTGCTGTCATCGGATTTTGATGAATATAGTGGAACGCAGTAGTTGTATAGTCATCCACCATCTTAAACTTTGTCTTTTGCTGAAAGAGGTTTCCGACCATCGACTCTTGCTTTTGAATTGCTTTAGTATAAGAACTTAGCAATAAACGAATTGCCTCCGTAAGTGCATTTATAGGTATTGGCTTTTCTTTGACAAGAGAAATAGAATGAGCGTTTGCCCGGATCCAAAAATGAAAGTGATTAGGCATCAAGCACCATGCTATCAAATCTGATTGAGGCAAAATATACTTCTCCACTTTTTGTAGAAAGAAATCATAATTGCGCTCTTGGAAAAAAATAGGTTGCTTATCGTTACCTCGATTATAGATATGATAGAAAGATCCTTCTGCGAACTGCATAAACATTTTCAATTTATAAAAGTTTAAGGAATTTTAAAGGCGTCTGACACCTTAGAGGTGTCTTGACGCCAGAGTCAGTAAACAAAAAACCCGCAATCTCTCGCGGGTTTTTTAATAGAAGTTTTTCTAATTACAACTTAATAAAACTCTGAAATAGGCGTCTGACACCTTGGAGGTGTCTTGACGCCAGAGTCAGTAAACAAAAAACCCGCAATCACTCGCGGGTTTTTTTATCGTAGGCCAAGCCACTCTCCTGTGGAGTGGGGTAAGGTTAAAACGGATACTCTCCTTTTCCAATCGCATAGTTGGCAACTTTGCGTCTGGCTTCTTTTAAGTTGAATGGATCAATCTTGGTAAAGCGCTTCAAGCCGAGCAACATCAATCGTTGCTCATCGCCTTCTGCGAAAGCGTAAATCGCTTGCTTGCCTGCTCCTGCTGCTTTCTCAATCGCATAGTGCAAATAAATCATCGCCATCGCGATTTCAATCTCACACGCTTTCTCGCCACGTACACCAATCAATTTTTCGACACGTAATAAAACTGATTCAGCCACATATCCTTCAATCAACATATCCGCCAGATTCATCAACACTTCTTGCTCGTCAGATAACTTCATCATAAACTTCTGCACAGCCGCACCGCTTACCATCAAGCCTGCTTTCTTCAAATTCGCCAATGCCTTTTTCTCTTTCGCGAAAATGGCGGTGTCATCGCTTGCGCCAAAATCAGGAATGGAAGTCAACTCTTTTTGCACCGCCATGGCAGGTGTCATCAAATCCAATGTGCCTTTCATCGCACGCTTCAACAACATATCGATCGTCAGCAGTCGGTTGATTTCATTTGTTCCTTCGAAGATGCGGTTGATACGTGCATCACGATACGCGCGATCCATCGGACCTTCGGCAGAGAATCCCATACCTCCGTAAATCTGTACTCCCTCATCCACTGAAAAATCCAACACTTCACTTCCGTGTACTTTTAAGATCGCGCACTCAATCGCAAATTCTTCCAGCGACTTCAAACGTGCCTGGCCTTTCTCCATTCCACCGGCAACAAAGGCATCATACGCATCGTCAATGTTTTGCGAAGCGCGGTAGTGTGCTGATTCAGAAGCAAAAATTTTCGTTACCACTTCGGCAATCTTGTGCTTGATGGCACCGAACGTAGAAATCGAAACACCAAACTGCTTGCGCTCGTTCGCATATTTGATTGCCTGACTGATGGTAGCTTTCGATCCGCCCAACGCACCGACACCTAGTTTAATGCGGCCGATGTTCAGGATATTCACGGCAATCTTAAATCCGTTTTCGCGCTCGCTCAACATATTTTCCACCGGCACCTTACAATCGTTGAAGAAAATCTGACGGGTAGAAGATCCTTTGATACCCATTTTCTTTTCCTCTTCATTCATGGTAATGCCACCGAATGTTTTCTCTACAATAAATGCGGTGAGGTTTTTGTCGTTGTCGATTTTTGCGAACACAATAAAGATGTCTGCAAAGCCACCGTTAGTGATCCACATCTTCTGACCGGTGATCAGATAGTGTTTTCCGTCAGCCGAAAGTTTTGCTTTGGTCTTACCGCTGTTGGCATCAGAACCTGAATCCGGCTCTGTCAAACAGTAGCTTGCCTTCCACTCGCCCGAAGCCAATTTCGGAATGTATTTTTTCTTTTGCTCTTCATTTCCGTAATAGAGAATCGGCAATGTGCCAATGCCCGTGTGTGCAGAGATGGCCACAGCAAATGAGTAACCGGCACCTACTGCTTCCGCCACTAACATAGTTGTATTGAAATCCATGCCGAAGCCTCCGAGCTCTTGCGGAACGGATGTTCCCAATAATCCCAGTGCTCCTGCTTTATCCAACAGGGATGGCATGAGCTTGGGATCTTTTTGTGAGTCAATTAAATCCAGATGCGGATAAACTTCTTGCTTCAAAAAGTCTTTACACGTCTGAGCAATCATTTTTTGCTCTTCGCTAAATTCCTCGGGAATAAAGATTTCGTGTGCCTGCGTTTCGCGGATGAGGAACTCTCCTCCCTTGATTGCTTTTTTAGTTTCTGTCGTTGTGTTCATCTTCTTATGTATTTAGTGCTTTCTTATAACAAGTTGACAATTGACAAATGGGCAGTTGACAACAGTTTATAAATATTCATGGGTTTTGTTTTTGTAAAAACATTTTATTCAAAATTGACAATTGATTTTCTTTATCCCTCGCCATTGTCAATTGCTGATTTGTCAACTGTCAATTTAATAATTCATAGATCCCAGCCACGCCCTGTCCTCCACCAACACAAGCGGTCACCATTCCATACTTTTTATTCTGTCTGCGCAGTTCATTGAACAACTGAACGGACAAGCGCGCACCGGATGAACCGAGTGGATGACCTACGGCTATCGCACCTCCATTTACATTGAGCTTCGAGCGGTCGATACCCAACTCCTTCACTACCGCCAGCGACTGTGCTGCGAATGCTTCATTCAATTCGATCAAGTCGATGTCTTGCAAATTCAATCCGGCAATTTTCAATGCTTTGGGAATGGCAGCGACCGGACCAATACCCATGATACGCGGATCAACACCTGCGGTAGCATAGCTGACCATGCGTGCGATGGGCTTCAGATTCAGTTGCTTCACCATCTTCTCGCTCATTACAGCCACAAAAGCTGCTCCGTCGGATGTTTGTGATGAGTTTCCTGCCGTAACCGTTCCACCTGCGGCAAACACCGGCTTTAGTTTTGATAAACCTTCGAACGTAGTATCTGCACGAATACCTTCGTCTTTTTCTACGATATACTCGCGGGTTTTCTTTTTCATGTTTTCATCCACATACACTTCCTTCACCGTGATAGGTACCACTTCATCTTTGAATTTCCCTGCATGCCATGCTGCTGCTGCTTTCGCGTGCGACTCTACTGAAAACTGATCTTGCTCTTCGCGCGAAACTTTATATTGTTTTGAAACTTCCTCGGCTGTTAAACCCATGCTTGTATAGTAGGTTGGATGATCTTTGGCAATGGCATAATTCAATGCTGTCTTGAAACCCATCACCGGCACCAACGACATTGATTCTGTACCACCGGCTATAATCACATCGGCCTGACCCGCTTGTATGCGATGGCTCGCAATGGCGATTGCCTCCACACCTGATCCGCAATAGCGATTGATTACCATGCCTGGCGCATCGAGGCCAAGTGCCAAGAGCGAAATCATGCGTCCCATTTGCATGCCTTGTTCTGCCTCCGGCACTGCATTTCCTACGATCAGGTCATCGACCATTTTATTTTCTAGACCCGGAATGGATTTAACCAAATGCTTGATTACATCCGAGGCAAGATCATCGGGGCGTACAAAACGAAACCCTCCTTTTTTTGCCTTACCCACTGCTGTCCGGAAGCCTCCTACTATATATGCATCCATATTCTTTGTTGTTTAGTGCTACACGATTAATTTAAAAGTTGACAATTGACAAATCGGCAATTGACAACAACGGTCAATTATTTTTTACTTCTCCTATCGTACTTTTCAGGATTCTCGATCATGTGATTCAGCAGTTTACCAACCTCTTCTGCCTTCAATTCAAGATCTTTCCATTTCTCATTAGTTATATAGTTACAAGCAAGTGCAAAATCAAACCAAACCCTTGTTTCTGTATTTTCCATATCTGCATCTGTTGGCTTGCTCACAAAGTGTGCCTTGTAATTTCGTTTAGGATACGCTTCACCAATACAACTACAAACTGCTCTCGAAGACCGTCTCACCTGATCTGTAAGTGAATACTTTTCTTCGGTTGGAAAACTCTTCGAGACTTTAAATACCTCCATTGCTAATTCGAATCCCTTTTTATAAACAGTCAAGTCTCTGAAACTTCCGGCAGCCATTTCTATTCTATTGTTCGAATATTCTAATTAACAACATTTTGTCAATTGCCCATTTGTCAACTGTCAATTTCTTAGCGGTTTTCCTCCCGTTAAAATAGCTTGGATTCTTTCCAAGGTTTTCTTCTCTCCGGTCAGCGACAAGAAAGCTTCGCGTTCCAAATCCAAGAGATATTGTTCGCTTACTTCTTGTGGTGATGTTAAGTCTCCTCCACACATGATGTTGGCAATCCACTTGGCTACTTTCGCATCATGATCGGAAATGTAATTGCCCATGCGCATGCCTTGTAAGCCGGCTAAGAATAAAGCTTGTCCGGTGCGGCCTTGCACTTTGATGTTGCGCGCTTGTGGCTGCATGGTGTATCCTGCTTCTACCAAATCCAACACCGCTTGCTTCGCGTCTGCAATCTGACGATCTCTGTTCATCGATACACGATCCAATTTTTTCAAGATGCCATACTCACGCGCTTCTTCTGCTGAGGTAGCCACCTTGGCTGTCGCGATGGTCATAAATGCATTTTGCAGTGCATTCAATTCCACATCGCCTTCTTCCATCGCATCGCTCACTCGTTTTGTAAATTCTTTCGTTCCACCTCCACCAGGGATAAGGCCTACGCCTACTTCCACCAAACCGATATATGTTTCAGCGGCCGCTTGCGCAATGTCTGCGTGCATCGTCATCTCACAACCTCCACCCAAAGTGCGGCCTTGCGGACAAACCGCTACGGGCACCGATGAATAGCGAATGCGCATTACGGAATTTTGGAATGCCTTGATCATGAAATCAATCTCATCATAATCTTGCTCAATGGCATACATGAACACCAGACCCAAATTCGCGCCAAGCGAAAAGTCTGCGCCCTGATGGCCAATCACCAAGCCTTTGTAATCTTTCTCTGCAAGGTCAATCGCCTTGTTCATTCCTTCAATCACTGCGCTGCCAAGTGTGAAGCTCTTGCTGTGCCAGCCAAAGTTGAGTACACCATCGCCCAGGTCGATGATTTTTGAATCGGCATTTTTCCAAACAACGCTTTCACTCTTGTTTTCAAGAATGATGAAACTCTCTCTTCCGGAAATGGATTTGTATGTTTTGGTAGGGATGTCATAATATTTTTTCTGACCTCCTTCTGCTTTGTAGAATGATTTGTGACCGGCCGCTAACATATCATACACCCACTGTGCTGGTTTGTATCCGGCAGCTTCCATATGTGGAATGGACTTCTCTACGCCCACAGCATCCCATGTTTCAAACGGACCGAGATCCCAGCCGAAGCCACCACTCACCGCATCATCGATGCGGAAAAGCTCATCGCTGATTTCAGGAATACGGTTGGTTACGTATTGAAACAAGCCATAGAAACAGTCGCGGTAAAAATCACCGGCTTTGTCTTTGCCTGCCAGCAATACTTTAAAGCGATCTTTCAGGTTGTCGATTGTCTTAGTGGTTTCAAGCGTGGCAAACTTTGCTTTCGCCTTTGGCTTGTATTCGAGTGTTTTAAGATCGAGTGTTAATATCTCCGTTTCTCCTTTTGCGTTTTTCGATTTCTTGTAAAAGCCCTGACCGGTTTTGTCGCCAAGCCATTTGTTCTGCTCCAGCTTGGTAACTACTTCGGGTAACTTAAACATCTCACGGCCTTCATCATTCACCAAGCCAGCATAGAGGTTGTTCGACACTTTTACTAATGTATCCAGACCGACTACATCGGAAGTACGGAACGTGGCCGACTTAGGTCTCCCTATCACCGGACCGGTTAGTTTATCGACTTCATCCACATTCAAATCAAATTTGCGCATGGAGTCGATCACTTTCAGTAAACCAAAAATTCCCACACGATTACCAATGAATGCTGGCGTGTCTTTGCACAACACAGTTGTCTTTCCAAGGAAAAGATCACCATAGTGCATTAAAAACTTCGTAACGGCAGGATCAGTTTTACCTGTTGGGATGATCTCCAATAATTTTAAATAGCGCGGAGGGTTGAAGAAGTGCGTGCCGGCAAAGTGCTTTTGAAAATCTTCGCTGCGGCCTTCAGCCATCAGATGAATAGGAATACCCGATGTATTGGAAGTGATGAGTGTTCCCGGTGTGCGGTGCTTTTCAACTTCTTCATACACCTTCTTTTTAATATCCAGATTCTCCACTACTACCTCAATCGTCCAGTCTACGTTTTTGATTTTAGACATGTCATCGGCAAAATTGCCCAGCTTGATACGCGAAGCAAATTTTTTGCTGAAGAGCGAAGCCGGGTTGGCTTTGAGGGTAGCTTCGAATGCGCCGTTTACAATTCGATTCTTAACAGCCGGATGTTCGAGTGTTAAGTTTTTCTTTTTCTCGTCTTCGGTCAATTCTTTCGGAGCGATGTCGAGCAGTAGCACTTCGCATCCAATGTTAGCGAAGTGGCAAGCGATGCGCGAGCCCATGATTCCGGAACCTAATACGGCAACTTTGCGAATGTTTCTGTTCATGACGTTTTACTTTTTTTAATTATGGTCACAGGCCTTCATAATCCGTTGGAATCGGTTTATCACCGGCATGCTATTTTTATACGGTTGCTTTCTCGTAAATAGTGTTCTTCTCGATAATCTGGTTGATGGTTTGAACTACCTCAAAAAACACTTTCAATTTTTCTGGGGAAATTTCTTCCCGAACTGCTTCATTAAATCGCAGCACCGTGTCGCGCGATTTCTCTTTCATCTTCTTCCCCTCCTTCGTTAATAATACTTTTACAGAACGTTTATCATTTTGATCTACCTGACGAAAGATCAATCCTTTCTCCTCCATCGATTGTAATAGCCTGGTTAGGCTTCTTGGCTCTAGTCCCATCAATGGACCAATCTTCATGGCGGGAGTTCCATCTTCCGAAGAAATATTTAGCAAAGCATAACCTATCGACATGGTGCCATCATATTTCATGGCCTGCTGATTGTACATACGTGCAATGGCATGCCAGGCAGTTTTGATGTGATAATCTATGGTTTCTTCTCTTTTCAATCGGTTACGAAGATATAGAAAAATTATTCTGCATGCCGAGTATTTTAAAATAAATTTTTTCCACTAAGTCAATGGGCTCCAATTATATGACTTATGTCAGCTTCTGAAATGGCTAAAAATCATAGTAGTAGCTGGTGTATAATCATTACTCGGGCAAACCGAAGAGGCCACCTTTGACACAACAAAACCAAGCTGTTATGAACAAAACCAAAACCCAAAAATTTCTAATTATTATCCTTTTCTGTGGCAGCTCGCTATGGTCTGTAGGGCAGGTCAATTACAAGCAAGCAGCTGATTCGTATGTCACCATTGCAGGTACATCTACACTTCATGATTGGACGATGACCTCATTGGAGTTGAACGTGCAGGCATCGCTGGAAGCATCCTCCACGGGCATCACCCAACTCAAATCCCTCGTGCTGAACATACCCGTCACCAGCCTGAAGAGCGCGCACAAAGCGATGGATAAAAATGCCTACACCGCTTTGAAGACAGACAAGTTCAAGAGCATACAGTTCAACATCTTGTCCACCACCATTCAAAAAAATGTGGTTCAAGCTTCCGGTAACCTTACCATCGCAGGAGTTACAAAACCGGTTCAGATTGAAGCCACCTGCACGAATAACAATGGCACACTCATTTGCACCGGCAGCAAAAAAATCAAGATGAGTGATTTTCAGGTAGAGGCTCCGGTGTTCATGTTTGGCACCGTCAAAACCGGAGATGAAATCACCATCAGCTTCAGCCTACCATTAGCCGCAGTTAAAATCTAACTATTACAAAATCTTACTATCAACCTTAAAACCCAATTTTTTTATGAAAACTAAATTTTCAATTCTCAAACTACTTTTTGGTCTCTTGCTGTTGACTTCAGCATCGATGGCTCAGGTTCAACCTAAAATTCAATATTTACGCGCCTATGATAAGACAGGCATAAATGTTTTTGAAACAACAAAGGCGGATACTATTCCTTATGAAGGACTAAAAATTCGATTTGGAGCAGGCTTTACTCAAGGATATCAAAGTCTTAGCCACAGCAATGGGTTGCCCGTAAGTAGCCCTACGAAGTTATATGAAATGGGTGGTGGCTTTCCCCTTGCTCAAGCTAACTTTAATATAGATGTGCAATTATACGACGGTGTAAGTTTAAATCTGGTGTCATACATGTCATCTCACCACCACAACGAGTTTTGGGTAAAAGGTGGCTACCTGCAAATTGACAAAGTTGGATTCTTGAAAAGTGAATTCTTTGATAAACTTTGGAAAAACCTCACACTGAAAGTAGGCCACATGGAAGTGAACTATGGCGATGCTCACTTTCGCAGAAGTGATGGAGGTCACACCCTATGGAATCCATGGATCGAAAACAACATTATGGATGAGTTTACCACCGAAATTGGTGCAGAGTTATACTGGAAAAAAGATGGCTTGCTGTTAATGGGTGGATATACCGATGGTGAAATACAAGGTAATGTTGCTTCTCCATCAACACCCATTGGCGGAAAGCGCGCTCCTTCGCTGTATGCTAAAGTTGGAATAGACAAACAAGTAAAGGAAAACCTACGCGTTCGGCTTACTGCATCGGCTGTAACTACCGAATCCTCTATCAGCAATACGTTGTTTGGTGGCGACCGTACCGGATCAAACTACCAATATGTGATGGAAAATGCTCCTGTTACTTTAACAGGCAATGCTTTCTCTGGTCGCTTCAATCCGGGCTTCCGCGACAATTTAACATCATTCGTAATCAATCCCTTTGTGAAATTCAACGGTCTTGAAGTGTTCGGCACATTCGAATGGGCAAAAGGTAATAGTTCTTTTGAAAATGGTGAAGGCACCAGTTATGCAAAACAAGACGATCGTAAAGCTCAACAAACTGCTATAGAAGCTTTGTATCGCTTTGGTAAGAGTGACCAATTTTACTTCGGAGGCCGCTATATCGCTGTAAATGCTACCATCGGAGAAGGCTATACTGCTACTGCTGCCGGAACACGCTACGACATTACAATTGATCGCACTTCGATCGGTGGTGGCTGGTTCATTACTCACAACATTTTGTTGAAAGGTGAATATGTTACTCAGAATTACGGTGGATTTAAAGATACCGGCACAAACAATCGCTTCTATAATGGTAAGTTTGATGGATTTGTAATTCAAGGTGCAATTAGTTTTTGATTGGTAGGTTTTGTTACAAGAATATTCCGGCTGGTGATTTCATCGGCCGGAATTTCTTTTTTTGTGTTAATTTGAACGTGTGAAAAATCGGCTACTCTTTCTCCTCTTTGTTGTATCGCTATCCGGCTTCCGCCCGGATAATGTGCTCGTGCATCGGCTGATTGTATTGCCGGATAGCCGATTGATCATTGAAGGTAAAACCAATGTAAATTCGTACAGTTGTGCCATTCCCAAGTATATTGGAAAAGATACGCTGGTGCTGCACGAGGGTGGTCGCAATGTGAGGCCTGTATTTGTGAAAGGCGAAGTGTCGCTCGATGCGCGCAGCTTTGATTGTGGCATTGCACCTATGACAGCCGATTTCCGAAAAACCATCAACAGCAAAACGCACCCAGTTATTCTGATTGACTTTATTTCTTTTGAGCGCACTCCTTCTTACAAATCAGGAGAAGAAAAATTTAAAAGTGTCGTCCGCATTTCATTAGCCGGAGTGAGCAAGTTGTTTGAAATGGATTGTTCGATTGCTACTACTCCAACCGGGTTGATTCATTTAAAAGGTGGCCGACAATTTCTGTTTGCCGATTTTAACTTAGAGGCGCCCAAACACATGCTGGGTTTGGTGAAAGTAGATCAGGTGTTGCACGTAGGGTTTCACCTGGTGCTAAAGCTGGATGCCGATCGCTAGATCTTATTTTTTTTCAGAAGTACTCAATGCCGCCTTTTCTTTGCGTACCAGTCTCCGTTCGCCAATGGCTTGCAGAATAAAAATCAAAATGAATAAGTAGCGAGCTGAAAGGGGTTCCACAAAAACCCAAATTCCGGAGAGGAGCCAAACAGATGGCGCAAGGATCGCGCGAAAGCGCAAACGGGCTGCCACAATCGGAGTAAGTGTTTCGCTGTATCCCTCCTTTTTGATAATGTAGTTGACCATGACAAAGTTGAATACACCGATCATCACCAAATTGACGCAGTAAACGACAAAGGGACCATTGTATCCAAAAAACTTTGAATAAAAAGCCGTAGAGAAAGGTAGCAACACCACCGACATTAACAGCCATACAGTCAACCAAAGTAATCGGTTATCATAGGTTTTTACAAACTGAGCTAAGATCAAATGGGCACGCCAATAGAGTGCTGTTACCAAAAAACTAATAAAGAAGCCTACAAAACTGGGGATAAGCCTGAGCAATACACCGGATGTTCCATGGCTCGTTAAATCTGCTGCGGTGGGAATTTTTATTTCCAAAATCAACAAAGTCATGGCGATAGCAAATACAGCATCGCAAAAATTATTGACACGGTCGTTGGGGAATCGATTCAGCATGTCGAAAGATAACAAGTCGTTTCAAAAAAACGGCTTATACAGTGCCGCCTTTCTTTATTTCTTTACCTCATTTACGTTTGAATCCCGTAAAGTCATTGAGGGTAAAGCCGATTAAATAGGGTTTCCTTTTCTGGAAATTTGTAGATTTGTTAAAGAACGATAATGAAAAAATGATGGTTGCAGAAAAAGATATTGGTTTGGAGCGACTTCTCAACAAACATGACTCCCTCATCACGGTTGCTGGCAGCTTAGATGAATTTTATGCTTTGGAAGAAACCAAAGCTGATTTTGTTAATGGATATATTCATATACAAATGGGAGCAAGCGTTATTCATGAACGGATTTTTGTTGAGTTGATCACTCAATTAAATGTTTTTGTAAAAAAAGATCAATTAGGCAAAGTTTTTGGATCTCGACTATCTGTAGGCTTATCGAGTAGCTACCATCCTGAGCCAGACATTTTCTTCGTAGGAAAAGATAACGGGGGAAAATATGCCAATGATCGATTCAACGGTACGCCTGATCTTGTAATTGAAATTATCTCGCCCTCCACGCGTAAATTAGATTTGGAAGAAAAGCGTCCACTCTACCAAAATAGTCTGGTTCCCGAAATCTATTTTATCGACTTTGATAATAAGGTGGTCATTATTGATTTGCTCGAAGATGGCAAGTATGTTTCATTTACCCTACACAGCGGAAACTTTGCGAGTAGAGTATTGAAAGGACTTGAATGGGAGGTTGAAAAAATGTACTTGCCTTAGGTCAAAAAACAGTCAATCTATTTTCGGTGTCGGGCAAGTGCCGCAGCCTGACCAATCCAATTATCTCTGCCAATTCTATCAGGAAAGAACTTAATTGATGTTGTTACAAAATCAATTGTTTCAGGTGTGAATTCGCTGATCTGTTTAAAGGTGTAAATACCAATTGCATTTAGTTTGCTCTCAATCACCGGTCCAATGCCGGAAATTAATTTAAGATCATCTCTATTTTTTTCGGATACTTTTTCAATTAGCGCTTCCATCGGCTTCCGCTTAGGAGTGTGCGACTTCTCTAACTCCTGTTTCAAGCCATCGGTAATCATTTTCTCATTTGCCAATTGCATTTCCAGTTGTTTGATTTGCATGGCATAACGGCCTAACTCAACATCGGCCAATTGAATCTTCGGGCGAATGCTTTGCAATTCATCTTTCAAAAGAGCTACCGTTTCATCTTTTTCTTTCAGTGCGGCCTTCAGGCGATGACTCTCATCAGCGAGTCGCTGGTTCTCTTCTTTTAAAACAGCTTCGGTGCGAATCAAATTCAACTCCATTTCACGCACGCTGCGCATGGCTGCTGTTTTCATTTCGTCCAGTTGCTGCTTTTCATTTTGCAACGCATGCGTAGACGTTTTTTTTGTTTGATCAATTGTGCTTTGTTGCTGATACCACGCAATGGCAAATCCAATAAAAACAGCAACCACCAGCATCACCACTATTTCAAAAATCGCTGTAGTCGCTGCCTGAGAATCGAACTGAGCAGGATCGGTGGAAAGTCCTTTTACACCAATGATGTACCATTGCGATGCAACGAGGCACCAAACAAAAAAGGCTCCTATGAACGAATAGGTGAGTTTCATCTCCGAGGGTATTAATGTGGCACGAAGCTACTAAAAATTCGGTAAACACGTGATTCTACGAATGTTTTGCAAAAATTGAGTTTAACAAAACTTATCGGATTGTGCCAATTCTCGCGTCTTTTCGATACTCTAAATTGAATTTTCCGGTGGATGGATTAGTGGTTACTTTTGCAACTCAAACTTTGTTAAAACTATATGGGTCTTGTAGAACAATTTAATTCCTATCGCAGCCAGATGAATGAAAAAATTCTGGAAGCAGATAATCTGATTATAAAACGAATTTTCAATCTCGATACCAACGCTTATCAAGACGGTGCACTTGATGTGAAGTCGAAAGAGTTGATTGGATTGACCTGCTCACTCGTGCTTCGTTGCGATGACTGTGTAAAATATCATTTAGGAAAGTGCAAGGAATTGGGTTTCTCAACAGCCGAAGTACATGAGGCGATGGGCGTTGCCACACTCGTGGGCGGCACCATCGTTATTCCGCATCTGCGTAGAGCGTTTGAATATTGGGAAGAACTGAACAAGTAAATTTATGTTTAAGCGTGATCTGGACTTGGAGCGGCAGTGGAATTACCTGTTGACGGAAATTGATAAACAAATTCAAAAGAAGCCCAAAGATTTGAATGAAGTTCTGTTTTTAATTGGCGTTCAAGAGTTGGGCCGGGGCGCGCAACGTTTTGAAAAAGAAGAGAAACAAGATCTGATGCACATTGCGATTTGTAAAGTCCTGAGTCTTGCCGGTTATTATGAGTTAGAGGGCCTCGATAAGGATGGCTGGCCGCATTGGAAACTCATCAAAAAGCTTCCGCATTTCGACTTGCTGGAGCAAGAAAAACTATTGAAGATGCACGTGATTGAATATTTTGAAAAAGAATATGAGTGGGTTATTTTTCAGGCACAACCCCGCGACTCTCTCTCGAATTAACAAATTGTAATCATTGACGGTTCCTATCAATTTCCACATTGGCCATTTTGAGATATCCTCTCATCTTGTCTTTGAAACACTTTCATTTTTTATTGGCTATAGATACTACGCTTTCCTACGATCGAGGCAGAAAGATTTAATTGTAGATGAAAACCGTGTTTGGATTATCATTGGTGCGGCCGCCGGTGCATTCCTCTTTTCGCGTTTCATTGGTTTTATGGAGAATCCTCTTCTGGTGAAGGAAAACTGGTTGCTGGCTCTCGGAAATAAAACTATTATCGGAGGATTGTTAGGTGGGCTGATAGGTGTTGAATTGGTAAAGAAGTGGATTGGCGAACATCGCTCCTCGGGCGACTTATTCACATTGCCCTTGATAGTAGCCATTGGCATCGGGCGGATCGGTTGCTTTTTAGCTGGATTATCGGATAATACGTACGGAGTCGAAACCTCCCTACCCTGGGGAATAGACTTAGGCGATGGTATTCGCCGACACCCTACCAATTTGTATGAAATATGTTTTCTTGTTCTCCTGTTTTATTCATTGAAAAAGATCGCTTCAGAAAAATTGAAATCAGGATCGCTATTCAAATTGTTTATGGTGAGTTATCTCTCCATGCGTTTCTTAATCGAATTTATTAAGCCAAATCAGTTTTCAATTTTATCCTTATCCGTCATTCAACTTGCATGTTTAGGTGGACTGATTTACTATTGGAAAGTAATTATATTTCCGAAACGATCTTTATATGCCTGAAAGACCCTACACCTATTACGATTTTACGCTCAGCATCTGTTCGGTTTGTTTGAAAAGAGTGGATGCGAAAATTGTCTTTCAGGACGGAAAAGTGTTTATGCTCAAAAACTGCCAAGAGCATGGCCGTGAAAAAGTGCTGATAGCTGACGATATTGAGTACTACAAGAAATGTCGTCAATACATGAAGCCCAGTGAAATGCCTTTGAAATTCAATAAGGCCACTCACTACGGTTGTCCTTATGATTGCGGTTTGTGTGTAGATCATGAGCAGCACTCATGCCTTACAGTAGTAGAAGTAACCGACCGGTGCAATCTTACCTGCCCTACATGCTATGCAGAGTCTTCGCCTCACTTTGGAAGACATCGCACTCTGGAAGAGATCGAAGCAATGCTGGATGCCATTGTTGAAAATGAGGGTCAGCCCGATGTTGTGCAAATCAGTGGTGGTGAACCTACCGTTCATCCTGATTTTTTCAAAATATTGGATATTGCTAAGAAAAAGCCCATTCGGCATTTGATGCTTAACACGAATGGTATACGCATTGCAAAAGACGAGGCATTCGTTCAAAAGCTTTCAAGTTACACGCCTGACTTTGAAGTGTATTTACAATTCGATTCGCTGCAGCCACATGTGTTAGAAAAACTACGTGGCGAAAACTTAGTAGAGGTAAGGCGTAAGGCCATTGAAAATCTGAATAAATTTAATTTATCAACCACCCTTGTGGTCACTTTGCAAAAAGGATTGAATGATGGAGAAATCGGTTCGTTAATCGAGTTTGCCTTACAACAAAAATGCGTGAGAGGAATTACCTTTCAGCCGACTCAAGTGGCAGGCCGATTAGAGAATTACGATCCGCAATTAAATCGGATCACTCTCACCGAGGTACGCAAAGAAATCCTAAAACAAAGTTCTATTTTCAATGAAGACGATCTTTTGCCTGTGCCCTGCAATCCGGATGCTTTGGTAATGGGCTATGCGTTAAAGTTAGACGATCAGGTTTTTCCGCTTACACGCTATATCAATCCCGATGACTTATTGAACAATTCAAAGAACACCATCGTCTACGAGCAAGATGAGCGATTGAAGAGTCACATGATTCAACTGTTCAGCACCGGCAATTCTGTTGAAAGAGCGTCTGAAGAATTAAAATCCATTTTGTGTTGCTTGCCCAGCATTGATGCCCCGCAATTAGGTTACGATAATTTGTTTCGCATTATCATCATGCATTTTATGGATGCACATAATTTTGATGTAAGAGCCGTAAAAAAATCATGCGTGCATATTGTGAATAAAGATTTGAATATTATTCCGTTTGAAACAATGAACTTGTTTTATCGCGATGACAAGGCGAAAAGGTTAAATGAAATTTTGGTAGAGCAAACAAATCCTAGAGTATGAAAAATAAAATTGTTGGCGTCAATCTGATCATCTTACTGGCGTATACTATTCTCATTATTGCATTTAGCAGTGGATCTGAAAAAGGACTGGGTATTTTAATTGGATTGGCTTTTTGCATAGCAATACACTCCGCGTTAAATTTTATTGTTGCTATCATTTACTTTATCCAGAAGCTTAACGAAGAAGGGAAGAGTTTTCTATTATCCGCATTTCTTATCGTGTTGATTGGCTTTCCTTCTTGTTGGATAGGTGCTCAAGTTTAATACCTGATTTTTACTTTAAATGAAATACTTTTTACTCATTTTCATTTTGGTTGCATGTCAATCCAAACCCCAAAACATCAAACAAGAAATTGTGGAAGCAGAAGCTGCTTTTGAAAAAATGGCGGCAGAGAAAAGCATTGCTCAGGCGTTTTATGAATTTGCTGATAAAAATGCCACGATCAATCGTGGGGAGTTAATCCATGGTCGCGAAGCAATTTTAGATTTTTATAGGAAGGCAAGTTTAGACAGCGCTCAACTCCAATGGGCACCCGACTCTGTTTTTGTTAGTGAATCCGGAGATATGGCGTACACCTATGGAAAATATAAAATTAGTCTGCCCGATAGCTCCGGTGAAATCACTACCAAAACCGGAATTTTTCACACTGTTTGGAAGCGCCAGTCGGATGGCAGCTGGAAATACGTGTGGGATTAATTCTTCTTCCTGCCGGCCCTTCCCAGATACTTAAAAGAATCTACTAATAAAACGGTACCTACGGCCCCAGTGGCTCCACCTGCTACTAACAAAACCTGGCCGAGTTGGTCGTTTGACCGACCTAGTAAAAGTCCACCGGTGATGGTGACCGTATAACCAATGGTGGCCACCAAAATGCCGCGCTTAAATTTCTTTTCTGATGTAACCAAGTTCAACTGAATGTTGTCTACATCTTGTTGCATTTGCAATACTTGCGCTTTCAGGTCTTCAACAGTGGTGGGTGCTTGCTGGCTATAGCCTACTACTGTCATCATCCACAGCGTGAAAAATAAAATGGGCCTTATCATAGATTCTGTAAATTTTCAGGTTCTTATTTGTCCAACCATTTTTTAAAGTCAGCAGTTCGCTCACGGCTCACTGTCAAATCATGGTGGCATGGTTGGTTTAATTTTACTTCTAATCGGGTAGTCATGGTGCCTTTCACTTCGGCAATGGCATCTGCCCGTACAATAAACTTTCGGCTTATTCTGAAAAAATCGCTGGGGTGTAGCATCTCTTCCAATTCCTCCAGAGTGTACGCAACTAAATGTTTTCTGTTTTCTTTCTGCGTAACGAGGTACGCCTCTTTGCCGTCTGCATAAAAATACGCGGCGTCAGATGCTTGTTTAAAGGTGATTTTGTTACCGGCCTTTACCACAATGCGTTGCTTGTAGAATGGAATTTTATGTTCCATCAATTCGCGCAACGATTGCAACGTCTGCGGATCAATGTGTGTTTTGCTGTTTAAGCGATTGTATTTATCCAACGCTCGAGTGAGGTCTTCCTGCTGAATGGGCTTTAGTAAATAGTCGATGCTATGATGCTGAAATGCCTTGAGGGCATATTGATCATAAGCGGTGGTAAATACGATGGGAATATCCGTGCTCACCGAATCGAAAACTTCAAAGCTCTTACCGTCCGCCAGCTGTATATCTAAAAACAACAAGTCTATTTTCTTGCCCGAAACAATGGCCTGCTTCACCTGCGAAACAGTATCCACCTGATCCAAAATAGAAATAGAAGCATCGTATTTTTGAATCATCGACACCAGGCGCTCGGCTGCGAGCCCTTCATCTTCCGCAATCAACACATTCATATCTCTGCCAATTGTAATAACGGTATCTGCACCCGAAATTCTGTTTCCGTTTTAGCAACAATCACGGGATCATCGCTCAATAGCTGATACCGGCTTTGTATATTTTGCAATCCTCGGTTGGTCGATTCTTCTTTCACTTGCTTCTCTTGCAAATTGTTGGTGACCACAATAGCATTGGGCATGCTAAAAATTTTGATCGTAAGCGGATTGGTTTTCGATACCACGTTGTGTTTGATGGCATTTTCAATCAACATCTGTAAAGCTGCGGGAGCAATGTAATGATCCGTGGGGCTGGTATTAATTTCTCTTTGAACAATCAGGTTTTCGCCATAACGGATTTGAAGCAGATACAGATACGATTCCATAAACGACAACTCGTCTTGCAACGAAACCACCTTTCGCTCCTGGCTATTTAACAAATACCGATACACATTTGAGATTTGCGTGATAAACTTGGCCGAGGCATCCGGATCTTTATAGACCAATGTGGAGAGCACATTGAAACAGTTAAACATAAAGTGCGGATTGATTTGGTTGCGCAGCGCTTCGAATTGCGCTTCCATGGTTATCTTTTTCAACTGCTCGGTTTCTAATTGCGCCTTCTTCAGTTTGTTCATAAAAAAGACAATCGCATTCACACAATGTAAAAACAGATTCACACGAAAGCCAAATGCCAACAACAGTTTGGTATTATCGTAATCAACAATTACCGGCACATGTAACAAAATATCCATTGCCACCAACGACACAGCAGAGGCAATTATCACATTGAGAAAGCTCGCCAGAAACAAGATGATCAGTGGGTGCGCTTTTCGAATGATGCCGATGCTGCTTTGAATTTTGTTGAGCAGCGACTCAGCGATTCGGTTCAGCTCCCAGAGAAAAAGCACCACAATCGCTAATGCCAAAAACAAATAGATTCCGCTGAACTGTTTGGTTAGCAAACTTTCGCCGACCGTCAATTGCAAATTGATATACGAATAGACGGTGAGAAAAAGAACGAACAGATATCGGTAGCGGATGCTGAACACGGAATGGTTGATAAAATGTGGAACTAAATTACGATGGAAACATCAAAACAAGAAGCTCTCCGCTGCGCTTTTGTAAAACACATACGGAGAACTTCTGTTACACTAATCCCCCCCTCTTATTATTTATGGTAGCAATACCTTGTCGATGGCATGAATGACTCCGTTTGTTCCCAAAACGTTGATCAAAGTGGGGGTTGTTGCTAAGATATTAGCTGTCACACCACCGCTTGCCACGGTCAGGTTGGTTGCATTGATCGCAATGTTACCATTTAATGTTGCCACATCGCCAGTTACCAAATCTCTGGAGAAAACTCGGCCGGTTGCGGTAGTCGGGCTTGAAATAATATGCTTTTGTAGCACCGCCACCAGTGTGGTTCCACTTACCGTTGTCAGATTAATTCCAGATGCCTCAAACGCAGCATCAGTAGGTGCAAACAGCGTAATGTTAGCGCTTGCATTGGATGCTGTAGCTAAGATGGCAGCAGCTTCGGTGCGGCTCAATGCCTGAAGAAGCTTAGTAAATTGAGGAGCGGTAGCTGTTGACAACGCAGTCGCAATTTGTGCGATGGTTTGTGAAGGAGGTGAAAGCGTGCGATCAATTACATGCACCACTCCATTGGTAGCAATAATGTCGGTTTGAGTTACCTTGGTGCGGCCATTGATAAACACACCGGTTGTGCCTCTGTTGCTCAAATAAAATTTGCCTAGTAGTGTAGTAATTTCTGAATTTACCGGAGCGGTGTTAGTAGGCAAGCCAGCTGCTCTCACTTCGCTGTTAAGCACGTGGTACTTCAAAATTTTATCCAACTCTGCCTGAGCTGGCAATGTAGTAATGCCCGCAGCGGTAAAGGCCGCATTGGTAGGAGCAAAGAGCGTTTTCTTTGATGAGCTCAACAACGTAGTTAATATATCTGGGCTGGCAGCATTTACAGCAGCAATCAGTGTGGTAAAATCCTTATTGAAATAAGCTGGTGCCACAATGGTTCCAACAATGGGTGCAATGCTGGGGTTTACTAAAACCGCATCCACTACATGCACCACGCCGTTGGAAGCTTGCACATTGGGTGTTGCTACATTCACTGTTGTGTTTAATTTCAATCCACCTGTCAGTGTGATGGTAATGTTTTCATTCGCCACTGTGTTACGGGTGCCTGCAACCAATTGGGTAGATTGAAGGGCCGCCGTGGATATCACGTGGTATTGCAAAATTTTCTTAAGCACGGCGTCAGGTACATTGTCCAGGCTGGTTTGGCCAATAGCAGTAAGCAAATTAGCGAAAGCCTGATTGGACGGAGCGAACACGGTAAATGTTCCGCTGCCACTCAATGTAGCAACCAAATCCGGGAAGCGGTTCAGTGCAGCTACTAGCGTAGTAAGTTGGGTGTTGCCTTGCGCCAGCGCTACAATGTTCTGGGTGGGTGCCGGAGTGGTCTTGTTGTCGTCGCAGCTAGTGGCCAAAAGGCAAAAGCAGGCCACTAATGCTGCAGCTACTGCGCGCAGTCGAATTTGATAGTGATGTTTAATTGTGTTTTCCATTGTTTATAAGGTTTGTTTAGCTCTAAAACTGCTTTCAGCGAAAATTGTGATACAGGTTTTGTGCCTGCCTCTTGAATGGAAGAGTGAATGGTCAGATAAAGAGAGTGAACCGCTCAGCACAGAGCCTTTGAAATATCTGTTTGGTGTACCTATCTTGGAAGATTAAAAACTAATACATCCATTGCTTCGTTCTAGAATTACATGATAGAGGGGATTCAAGATATTCATCAGAAAGTAACTGCCTTCCGGCGTAAGTATTATCTCAATCTGTTTATTAAAGGGGCCGTGCTCACCATCACACTGGTGTTGGCATATCTGGCTTTGGCGAGCGTGATCGAATACAATTTATGGTTGGGCAAAGGGGTTCGCTTTTTACTGTTCGCCACATTCTTTGCTCTGGTAGCTGTTTGCATTTTCCTTTTTCTACGGGCACCCCTGGCATGGTGGATTTATAAACGCGGATTAGGCGAAGAACAAAGTGCGCGCATGATTGGTCTTCACTTTCCTGGCATCGGCGATCGCTTGTTGAACGTTCTTCAGTTGTCCGCCTCTTCTTCTGGTTCGTTGGCAGAAGCTGGCATTCAACAAAAATCAAATGCCTTTAGAAATATCGCATTCGAAGAGGCCATCAACTTCCGCGACAACATCAAATACCTGAAATACTTCGGCGCGGCCATCGCTTTCATTCTTTTGTTGATGGTGATCGACCGATCCATTTTCACACAAAGCACCCGGCGCATTATTCAGTTCAATCAAGAGTTTTCGCCTCAAGCGCCGTTCACATTTCAGGTAGGCAACCCTTCTTTATCAGGATTCTTCAACGAAGATTTCACCCTGCAGCTTTCGCTGAAAGGAAGCTCCATACCTGAAAGTGCCTACATCGTGATTGGCAACCAACGCTGGAAGATGGAGTCGCTCGGGCAGGGTCAGTTCTCATACTTGTTTGAAAAATTGCAAAACGAAGTCGATCTGCAAATAGAGGCGGCCGGGTTTTACTCCGATCGTTACAAGATTGAAATCATCAATCGTCCCGAAGTAACGAAAATCAATGTGCAACTCACCTTTCCGTCTTACCTGAGCAGAAAAGCAGAGCGCATGACTAATGTGGGTAATCTGGAAATTCCGGAAGGAACCAAGGTAACCTGGCAGGTGGGCACCGCCAATGCAACCCGCGCAAAAATTACATTCAGCTCAGGCCTGGGAGAAAACGAGATGCCCATGATTGATGAGCAGCTCTTTAACTTCAGCAAAAACATCAAGGACCCCGATCAATATTCGATTCTGCTGGAAAATGACAAGAGTAAAAACAAAGAGCAAATCAGCTACTCTATTGCCGTGGTCAAAGATCAGTTTCCACAAATTGTGGTGGACAACCTGCAGGATTCTATTCTCTTTAAAAATATTCTTTTGGGCGGATCGCTCACCGATGATTATGGTGTGACAGAGTTAAGGCTGCACTACCAGATCATCAAAGGAAACAAAGAAGCTCCTTTGAAAAGCACCACCATTCCACTCAACTCCAACCGCAACCAGCAAAACTTCTTTTACGAATGGAAGATTGATTCGCTGCGGTTGCAACCCGGCGATAAAGTGAATTACTACCTGCAGGTGTGGGACAATGACGGAGTGAATGGTCGCAAGTCCACACGCTCGGCCGGCTATCTATTTGCCCTTCCGGGCGATGAGGAGTTAAAAGCAGATATTGCCCAATCGCAACGAAGTGCCGAAAACAAAATCGATCAAAGCATTCAAAAAGCAAAAGACCTCAAACAATCTATTGATGAAGCGCAAGAGCGACTCAAGGGAAAACAAAGTTTGGATTGGCAGGACAAAAAAATGCTGGAAGAGCTTGTTCAACAAAAACAAAAGTTAGATCAAGCCATTCAGCAACTGCAAAAAGAAAACAGTCTGCTTGAGCAAAAGAAGGAAAGCTTTACGGAAGAGAGCGAGCGCATCCGTGAGAAATCGGAGCAGATTCAAAAAATCATGAACGAGTTGCTAGACGAAGAAACGAAAAAACTTTTTCAGGAATTAGAAAAGCTGTTGAAAGAAAACGCCGATCCATCGCAGATGCAAAAGTTGCTCGACAAAATGGATCGCAAAGAAATCAACATGGAAAAAGAGTTGGAGCGCACGCTCGAGCTTTTCAAACAATTGCAATACGATTACAAACTGGAACAGGCCATTGCTGAAATAAAAGAGCAAAAAGAAAAGCAAGAAAACCTACTTCAAAAAACGCAAGAGCTGGCCGGAGAAAAACCCGAACCTAAAGAGAGTAAGGATGCCAAAGACGGAAAAGAAAACAAAGACGGAAAACAGAACGAAAATAATCCGGACAAGTCCAAAGACAACAACGGAAAAGAAAATGATGGCAAAAAGGATGACGGCAACAAAAATGACGAAAGCCAAAACAACGAAAAGCCAAGCGCCGAAAAACTGGCCGAAGAGCAGGAACAATTGAAGAAAGAAAATGAGCGCTTCAAAGAAACGGTGAAGGAGTTGGAGAAGATGGGCGAGGAGTTAGACGAAGCACAAGACACCCCCAGCGAGCAACAGATGCAGGAGCTGGATCAGTCGCAGGAAAACAGCAAAGAAGAGTTGAAAAATGGCAAGCCCAAAAAGGCATCGGAGCAACAGAAGAAGGCGGTGGAGCAGATGAAGAAAATGCAACAAAAGCTGGAGGGTATGCAAAACTCGATGGAGATGGAAATGGACATGGCCAACCTGGAAAGCCTCCGTCAGATTCTTCATGGTCTCATCAAGCTATCTTTCGATCAGGAAAATCTGATGAAAGAATTCAATCAAGTGCAGCAGACCGATCCTCGTTATGTGACGCTGAGTCAACAACAGCTGAAGGTAAAAGATGATGCTAAAGTGCTGGAAGACAGCTTGTTAGCTCTTTCAAAGAAAGATGCTTTCCTAGGTTCTGTAGTGACAAAAGAGGTGGGAGATCTAAATGACCACCTGGACAAAGCTGCGTTGAATGTAAAGGAGCGCAGAAAAGGCAACGCCAGTTCCGAGATGCAATTCTCCATGACGAGCATCAACAATCTGGCTTTGTTGCTGAATGATCATTTCGACATGATGATGGATATGATGGCCAACGCCAAGCCCGGCAAAGGAAAGAAGAAGAGCAAACAACAAATGCCCAACCTCGGCCAGATGCAGCAGCAGTTGAATCAGCAGATGGAGCAACTGAAGAAAGGCGGCAAGTCAGGCCGACAACTGTCTGAAGAGTTTGCCCGCATGGCTGCGGAACAAGAACGCATTCGAAGAGCACTGCAAGAAATGCAGGAGAAGCTGAAGCAAGAAGGGGGCAAAGTGCCAGGTGGAGATTTACCAGGCAAAATGGAACAAACTGAAATGGATTTGGTTAACAAGCAGATCACCGAGCAAACCATACGCAGGCAAAACGAAATCATCACCCGACTGCTGGAAGCAGAGAAATCCATGCGAGAGCAAAACCAAGATCAGGAGCGAAAAGGAGAGACCGCCCAAGATTATACGCAGGAAGTTCCGCGCGCTTTTGAAGAGTATTTAAGATTAAAAGAAAAAGAAGTAGAATTGTTGAAAACAGTACCTCCTCGGTTGTTTCCCTATTACAAAAAGGAGGTGAATGAATATTTTAAACGAATTGGTACCAAAGAGTAAAACAGAACCGCATCAGGCATGAAGAAGATTAGTATTGAGATTCCTTCCTTAACCGAGAACATCCGGATGATTGAAAGCTTTATTGATAATGCGAAGGAGAAATACCATCTCAATGACGATATCTATGGCAACATCATGATCGCTGTTACCGAAGCAGTGAACAACGCGATCAAGCACGGCAATCAAAACAACTCTGCCAAGAACGTTGCCCTTTCTCTTTCCTTTGACGACAATCTGATCAAATTCAAGGTTGAAGATGAGGGCAATGGTTTTGAATACGAAAACCTTCCAGACCCTACGGCTCCTGAAAATTTAGAAAAGCCGGGTGGCCGAGGTATCTTCCTCATGAAACATCTGGCTGATGAAGTGGCTTTCTCCGACAAAGGCAAAGTGGTAGAGCTTAGCTTCTACATGAACTAATGGCGGCTATCAATTTTTTTTCAGAAGACATTTCATTCACGCTCGCCAAACCCCGCAAGACTAGCAACTGGATTAAGTTTATCGCCAAGAAGGAAAAGCGAGAAGTGGTGGATGTTTCCTACATCTTCTGTTCCGATGCCCACCTGCTTCAACTCAATCAGCAATACCTCAATCACAATACCCTAACAGACATCATCACCTTCGATTACTCAGAAGGGGCAAAGCAACTTGAAGGAGAGATTTACATAAGCATCGACAGGGTGAATGAAAACGCACAGAAGTTTAAGGTCTCATTTCAGGATGAGCTAGATCGCGTAATGATTCATGGTGTTTTGCATCTGATCGGATACAAGGACAAGAAACCCGCCGACAAATCCTTGATGCGCAAAAAAGAGGAAGCTTCTCTATCTTTGCGCAAATAGTTCCACGTGGAACCTTATTTCGAAAGAGCAAGAGTCCCGGTTTCAATCCTTAAGTCTGTTCTGAATCAAAAAAAGGTTTCACGTGAAACATGGCTCTGTGCGAAAACGCTTTTCGCTTTAAATAGAATCAATAAACAATGTTCAACGAATATGATGTAATTGTAGTAGGGGCGGGCCATGCCGGATGCGAAGCAGCAGCCGCGGCTGCGAACATGGGGTCAAAGGTTCTGCTCGTAACCATGAACATGAATACCATTGCCCAGATGTCATGCAACCCAGCTATGGGCGGTGTAGCCAAAGGGCAAATTGTGAGGGAGATCGATGCGTTGGGTGGCTACTCAGGAATTGTATCCGACAAATCAATGATTCAGTTTCGAATGCTGAATCTTTCCAAAGGTCCCGCCATGTGGAGCCCACGCACCCAAAACGACCGGATGTTGTTTGCAGAGGAGTGGAGACTGGCACTGGAATCAATGCCCAATGTAGATTTCTGGCAAGAGATGGTGAGCGGACTACTCGTAAAGGATAAGCGGGTAGTAGGCGTGCGCACATCACTAGGTATTGAGGTAAAAGCTAAAGCGGTAGTATTAACGAATGGAACATTCCTTAACGGAAAGATTCATATCGGTGAAAAGAACTTCGGTGGAGGCCGCACTGCTGAAAAAGCTGCTACCGGAATAACTGAGCAACTGATTGAATTAGGCTTTGAGGCAGGTCGAATGAAAACCGGAACACCTCCGCGTATTGACGGCCGGTCGCTGAACTATAGCGTGATGGAAGAACAGAAAGGGGATGAGAACCCCGGAAAGTTTTCTTACACCGATACCAAGCCCTTAGCCAATCAGCGCAGCTGCTGGATCACCTATACCAACGAAGCTGTTCATAAAGAACTGGAAAAAGGTTTCGACCGATCGCCCATGTTTCAGGGAAGGATCAAAGGCCTTGGCCCAAGGTACTGCCCCTCCATTGAAGATAAGATCAACCGTTTTGCAGAGAGAGACCGCCACCAAATATTTGTAGAACCGGAAGGATGGAAGACGATCGAAATCTATGTGAATGGATTTTCTACTTCACTACCCGAAGACATTCAATACAGCGCCATAACGAAGATACCCGGCTTTGAAAATGCCAAGATGTTTAGGCCGGGGTACGCCATTGAGTACGATTATTTTCCTCCCACCCAACTCAAGATGAGTTTGGAGACTCAACTAATTGACAATCTGTATTTTGCAGGCCAAATCAACGGCACAACCGGGTATGAAGAGGCGGCTTGTCAGGGATTGATGGCGGGAATCAACGCGCACAACAAAGTACATGAAAAAGAGCCTTTGATTCTGAAAAGATCGGAAGCGTACATTGGAGTATTGATCGATGACCTCGTTAACAAGGGCACGCAAGAGCCTTATCGTATGTTTACCTCTCGTGCTGAGTATCGAATCTTATTACGACAAGACAATGCCGATCTGCGATTGACTGAAATAGGACACAAGCTTGGACTTGCCACGGACGAGCGTATGCAGAAGTTACTTCAGAAAAAAGAAGCGATCGCACAACTTACCAAAGAACTGAAAGCACTTCGGGTAGAACCGGAAGTAGTAAACAACTCACTTATCGAACTAGGAACCGCCACCATTAGCGAAAAGATTCCAGCTGAAAATCTCTTGAAGAGACCTCACATCGGTATGACCGAATTGAAAAATATTGATGCGCAAGTAGGGAAGGTGCTCGAAAAGCATGAAGAAGAAATTCTTCAGCAGGTAGAGATCATCACCAAGTATGAAAGCTACATCGAACGCGAGCAAAAGCTGGCAACCAAAATAGAAGGATTGGAAGACTATAAGATTCGACCTGACTTTGACTACGATCGGGTAAAGGCACTGTCTTCGGAAGCACGGGAGAAACTGAAGAAAATAAAACCGGAAACGATTGGTCAATTGTCACGAATCAGCGGAGTGTCTCCGGCAGATGTATCTGTACTTACCGTCTACATGGGAAAATAATGAACCTCGAAAATATCTCTCACTGCCCGCTCTGCAACTCATCTGAATTTACAAATGTGTTAGTGGCCACAGACTATACTACGACACAAGAAACTTTTCAGATACAAAAGTGTAGTACTTGTGCATTTGTTTTTACGAATCCCCAACCAGCTGCAGAATCCATCGGAAAATATTACCAATCGGAAACCTACATCTCACACACCGACGGAGGCAAAGGAATTCTCGATCAAGTATATCTGATCGCACGAAACTTTACACTCAAGTGGAAAGAAAGATTGATCACCCATCAAATAAGAACAGGTGATTTGCTAGACGTTGGTTGTGGCACCGGCGAATTTATCCACCACATGAAAAGTGCCGGTTGGCAGGTGACTGGAATGGAGCCGACTAACAGCGCCAGAGAAAAAGCGTCAAACAAAATTCAACAGACGATTTACGTAGATCTTTACAGTGTCAAACAGTCATTTGATGTGATCACGCTGTGGCACGTGTTAGAGCACGTTCATCTGTTGAACGAAACCGTTGAAAAAGTTAAATCACTTCTGAAGGAAGATGGCACAATTTTTATTGCAGTACCTAATCATGAGTCACCCGATGCGAATCTATATAAATCGCACTGGGCCGCTTACGATGTGCCCAGACATTTGTGGCACTTTTCAAAAAACACTATGCAACAGTTGATGACGAAACATGGCTTGAGGATTACGGGAATTGTACCCATGAAACTAGATGCTTATTATGTCAGTCTCCTGAGTGAGAAGTATCAAAACCCCCAACAGTCCGGCTTGTTAAATATGATCAAAGCAACAATCCAAGGATTTCTCTCAAACCGGAAAGCATCCAAAGAAATCAATCAATCCAGTCTTATTTATATAATTAAAAAATGAAGTACTTCTGGGCCGTTGTCATCTTAATACTGTTTGCTGAGTGTGCAAATCAAACAGCTCCTAACGGTGGTCCTCAAGACAAGAAACCACCGGAGCTTGTCTCATCAAATCCGGCAAACAACCAAAAGAAGTTTTCAGGCAAGACAATTGAACTTGTATTTGATGAATATGTAAAATTAAAAAACCCGGAGGAGGAAGTATTGATCAGCCCTGCTATAGGAAAGGGTGTAAAGTACACAGCGAAAAAATATAAGGTTATTGTGAGTACGAAAGGGAACTGGAAAGAAAACACCACTTACAGCATCGCCTTTCGCGAATCAATTCAAGACATTACCGAGAGCAACCCTGCAACAAATCTGCGACTAGCTTTTAGCACCGGTGAGACCATAGATTCATTACAGATAAACGGAAACATTGCCGAACTATTTAAGGAAGAAATTCCAGACAAAATAACGGTGGCACTTTACGCATCAGATACATTTAACATCTTCAAGCACACACCAACCTATTTCACGAAGGCCAACAAAAGGGGAAAATTTTCAATTCAGAACTTAAAAGCCGGAGGTTACTATATTTATGCGTTTGATGACAAAAACAAAAATCTAATAGTTGAAAGCAAATCCGAAAGGTTCGGATTTAAGAGAGACAAGATTGAAATTCCTGGAAAGGATACCATTCATGTCGATCTATTTAAGGTAGACGCCAGACCGATGAAAGTGACTAGCTTTCGCTCAACAGACAAAATAGCTACACTCCGCATCAACAAACCCGTATCAGCCATTAAAGTACAGCCGTACACACAAGAAGAATTTATCTACTACTATGGGAAGACACACGATGAAATAATCTTTCGAAGCTTGAGAGAAGAACGAACCAGAGACTCAACACTTCTGGAAATCACTCTTACAGATAGTTTACAGGTCAGAAAAGACACCGCCGTCTATCTTAAATACAGCAATTCGAAAATGATGAAAGAAAGATTCTCATCTAGTTTCAGCTTTCTGGAATACGATGCAGAGAAAAAGTCTATCCATCAAAAGATACAATTCAACAAACTTCTAAAGAGTATAAACTATGATAGTCTTTTTATACAACACGATACTGTTACGTTCCAACCCATTAATAATCAGAATGTTATATTCGATACACTTAATCTTACGCTCCATTTAAACACAAAACTCGAGAAAGAAATTAGCATGACTACGCCAATCCTAGTCTACGGAATGGGAGCATTTGTCTCGATTGATCAAGACTCATCTAAGGCTAAAACAGAGACTATCAGAATACTTAAAGCTGAACAAACCGGATCTCTTGCGATTACAGTTGAAACCAAAGAACCCTATTACTTTATCGAACTGATTGATCGATCGGATCGAATAGTTAAAAAAGTGAGCAACATAAAAGAGCAAAACTTTAAGAATCTTGAACCTGGAGACTACAAAATCCGCATCACAATCGATCCGAATAACAATCACATTTGGGATATCGGAAACTACCTCTTACGTAGTGAGCCTGAAAAAATAATCTTACTCAAAACGTTTGATGGTAAAACATCGACCCCTGTTAGAGCTAATTGGGAAGTAGGACCGTTGGTGATAAAGTTCTGAAATCTCTATTTAACTTGTTGATAACTTTAAAACTATTCACAAGTCGAAATAGAATAGTAAAACTTTAAAGTGCATTGTTGATAAAGACACAGATAACCACAAACTAACTGCACAATGTATGCTGTGTAATTAGTTATCCACAATTCACAAAATAAAGTTACCTTTTCGTCATTAAGCCCTAAAAGAAAGGTTTAGTAAGCAAGTTGTCCAGAAGTTATATACATAGATCCCATCGATAGGAGTTATCCACAAATGAACACGACTAACTACTACCAATTATATTTTAAAAAAATCTTTTGTAATACAATACTGATATTCATTTGTGCACATCTTTTTGCGCAGAATCAAATGGAGATTCAGATTGCGAATGAATATTTAAGCAAAGGCGAAAAAGCCAAAGCACTGGCGGCTTTTCAGACGCTGGCCAAAGATTATCAGAACGTACCCGTTATCCACAATAATTACCTCAACCTGATGCTGGACATGAGCCAGTTTAAACAGGCCGAAGACTACGTGGAAAAAATTATCAAAAAAGACGACCGAATTACCTATCGCCTTGACCTCGGAGTGGTGTATGTGCGGGCCGGCGATTTGGCTAAAGCCGACAAGTACCTGAAAGGCATCATAAAAATCCAAATGGAGGATGTGTACAAAGCGAAAATTATCGCGGACTATCTGGCCTCAAAAAATTTAGTGGACTACGCCGTTTATAGTTTACAACAGGCGCGAAGCGTTACCAGCAGCCCGGCCCTATTTGCACTAGAGCTCGCTAACCTATACCGAATTCAAGGCAAGCGCACCGAAATGGTAAACGAGTATCTAGACTATGTAACTCAAACCCCGGCGAACAGCGCCTACATTAAAAACCTGATGCAGCTGTTGATTACCAAACCGGAAGAGCTGCAGAGCTTGGAACAAATTCTGTTGGAACGTGTGCAGCAATATCAACAGTCAGAAATTTATGCCGACCTAATCATTTGGGTAAATCTGCAGCAAAAAAATTTCTACGGTGCATTCATCCAAGCGCGAGCCTACGACAAGCGATTCCGAAAAGAAAGTTCGAAAACATTAGAAATTGCCCAAATCGCGCTGAACAATAAAGACTACCCCAATGCCGACAAAGCATTTTCATATGTGATCAAAGAATTTGCCAACACCGAAAATTACCTGCCGGCCCAACTCGGGCTCATCCGCACACGCGAAGCCAAAGTGAAAAAGTCATTTCCGGTAAACAAAGATTCCGTGCGCTACCTGATAGCCGAGTATGACAAATTTTGTTTACGCTATCCTGAAAATTCGAATGCCCACGAAGCGCGCCTGAACCAATCGCTGCTCAAAGGATATTATTTAAACGAACTTGACTCAGCCGTAAAAGATATCTCCAAATTAATTGCCAACCCGAAAGTATCACTCGCGTTGCGCAACCAGGCCAAGATGGAGTTAGGCGATGTATACTTGTTGAAAGAAGAACCCTGGGAAGCAACCCTGCTCTATTCACAGGTAGAAAAATCGCAACGCGAAACGCCACTGGGGTATGATGCCAAATTGCGCAACGCCAAACTTTCGTATTACAAAGGCGATTTCAAATTAGCACAAGAGCATTTGGATATTTTGAAGCAGGCCACCACCCGCGAGATCGCCAACGATGCCATGGACTTGAGCATGCGCATAAAAGAAAATACCACCTTCGATACCACCGGACTTTCCTTGCGACAATTTGCCCACATTGAATTGTTGATCTATCAAAACAAAATGGACATTGCCCAAAAGCAGCTACAAAATTTTGAAAACGGAAAAGTATTGATGAAACAGGCCGAGGCATTTTTGTATGGACTGATCGATGTGAACACTTTGGTGGAAACCGAAGGCGAATATATTTGGGTGAAACTACCGGCCGACAGAATCAATAAAGAAATAATGGACGACTATTTTTGGTTGCAAGCCAACCTGAACATGAAGCAGGGAAAATTTAAAGAGTCCATTTCCTTTTTGGAAAAGATTATTGCACAGTTTCCGGATGATGTGTATGCCGATGATGCCTTTTTTTTGCAAGGCGACATTTATGAAACCCAGTTGGGAGATAAAGTAAAAGCTCAGGAAATTTTCCGCGAGTTCCTCAACAAGTTTCCCGGCAGCGTGTATGCAGCTGAAGCCCGCAAGCGCTTCCGTGCTTTGCGTGGCGATTTTGCCGAAGAAAAAATTGTGAATTGATAAGAGCTGAGCCAAAGAGGCAATGCTCTGATTGATATAATATGATTCTGGCTCTTACTATTTCATTAAACCATCATCTCTATGAAACCAAAAGATTTATTCTTGATTTTGGCTATTGTCGCGACCTCTGTTTGTCATTCCATCGCTCAAATGACGCTGCCACCTAATGGCAACAACCAGAAAAGTGAAGTCACACAATACTTGGGCCTTGTAAAAGTTTCTATTGAGTATAGCAGTCCCGATGTAAATGGACGTGAAATATGGGGCAAAGTAGTTCCTTATGGTTTGAGCAATTTGAACTTTGGAAAAAGCTCTGACCAAAATCCATCTCCATGGCGCGCTGGTGCCAATGAGAATACGACAATCACCTTTTCACATTCGGTAGAAATAGAAGGGAAGTCGATTAAAGCGGGCACCTATGGTTTACACATGATACCAGGCGAACAAGAATGGACGATCATTTTTTCAAACAGCAACGGGGCATGGGGCAGTTTTTCGTACCTGCCCAATGAAGATGCATTGCGGGTGGTAGTAAAACCAATCGCTTGCGAGTTTAATGAATGGCTCACTTACGAGTTTACTGACCGCCAACAAAATAGTGCTACTGCCAAATTGAAATGGGATAAATTGGCGGTGCCATTTAAGATAGTTGTACCGAACGGAGATGAACTGTATGTACAGAAATTGCGAGAAGAATTCACCGGAATTAAAGCGTTTTTTAATTGGCAGAATGGTGTGACAGGAATAAACTATTGCGCGAGTAAAAAATTAAATCTCGAGGAAGCGCTCGGGTGGGCGCAAAATTACATCGACCGGAGTATAAAATACTTTCCCATTTACCAGGCAAAGGCAAATGTTTTGACAGCCATGAACAAAATAGCAGATGCCGATGCGGTGATGAAAGAAGCAATCAATTTGCCGGATGCGAATGCCAGTCAAATTACGGGTTATGGCAGAACCCTCATCAGTCAGAATAAAGCAAAAGAAGCAATGCCTGTTTTCGAAACAGCCTACAAGCGATTCCCTACCGCAGTGGCTGCACTCACCGGAATGGCGAGAGGCTTTTCAGCCAATGGCGATGCAAAAAAAGCACTGAAATTTGCCCAAGAAGCTTGGAAGACAGAGACGAACCCTTCTGTAAAATCTAGCATAGAGGCGATGATAAAAAAGTTGGAAAAAGGCGAAGCGATAAACTAGATTTTTTTCTTGGTGGATTTAAGTAGACAAGACGACCGTAGAGATTTTTTCAATATCTCATTATCGGACAATTTTATCCGCTACCGATCATTGCATACTTGGCAAGCAGCGGAATCATTTCAATAATCATCGATATTTTCTTTGGTACTGTAATTGCGTAGCCTGTTGGTTGACCCATTCAAAAACGACCGACCATGATTAAAAGCTACTTGCTTGTTGCCTTGCGGACTTTGCGCCGAAACAAATTGCATGCATCCATCAATATCATTGGCCTCGCCATAGGAATGGCGTGCTGCATTCTCATTACCTTGTTTGTGCAGTTTGAATTGAGCTACGATCGACAAAATAAAAATGCCGATCAAATTTATAGAATGGCTCTCAATCTGGAAGCCAACAACTGGGCAATTTCTGCGTTTCCCATCGGTAGCTTGTTGAAAGATAAATTTCCGGAAGTCCAAAATTTTACACGTATCAAACCGTCAGAAATCTTTGTATTGAATGCAGCCAACGAAATCAAGAACAAAGAGCGCGTATTTTTTGCGGACTCATCCGTATTTGATGTGCTCGATATTCAACTCGAGAAAGGAAACCCATTAACCGCGCTGGCCGAAATCAATTCGATGGTGATTACTTCCGACAAAGCGAAAGCTTATTTTGGAGATGAAGACCCGATTGGCAAAACACTCACGCTTCTGAATGACAAAGTGGAATATCGGATTACAGGAGTTTTCAAACCACTTCCGTCCGCATCGCATGTGCACATGGACATGATGGTGTCGTCTGATAATTTTGGACCGATGGAACCCAACTCCCCACAAGGATGGAATTACCTTACAAATCATTACACGTATTTGGTATTACCGGTCGGTATTGATCATGTGGCTTTCGGAAAAAAGATTTCCGAGTTTATGGACAAGTATCAGGAGCTGACACCCGAGCAGCCACGCAATCAAATCTTGTTACAGCCCATTACCTCCATTCACCTTTACTCTAACCGTGGCTTAGAAGTGGAGGCCAATGGAAATGTGAATACCGTTTACATTATGTCGGCCGTGGCATTTTTTATTTTGATAATAGCTTGTATCAACTTTATGAACCTCACGACTGCACAGTCGTTGAAACGCGCGCGCGAAGTGGGCATCCGCAAAGTGGTGGGTAGCCGCAAAGCGCAGTTGGTGTTTCAGTTTTTAAGCGAATCGGTGGTGATCAGTTTTATTGCGTTGCTGCTCTCTGCGGCTGTGTTGATTTTGATATTACCTCAATTTAATACCCTTAGCGGGAAAAACTTGGTTATTAATCCGCTTGAAAATGGTTTAGTGATTTTAATTTTTGTGGCGATCACTTTTTTTGTCGGAGTGGTGGCCGGTACTTATCCAGCCTTTTTCCTTTCCGCGTTTAGACCGACCGATGTGCTCAAAGGAAACTTTGTAAGCAATCTCAAAGGCCAACTGCTCCGTAAAGGATTAGTGGTATTTCAATTTGCCATTGCCTTTGTGATTATGGTGGGCACCTACATTATTTATGCGCAACTCGATTTCATGTTAAATAAAAATATGGGCTTCGATCGTGAACAAACCGTGGTACTGACAATGCCTCGCGATAGCGTTGGCGATGAATCTGTAAAAAATGAAATGAAACGCCTGGCCGGAGTGGAGGGTGTAACCCGTTTTGGCGAAATACCCGGTAAGATGGTGCGCACCAGCGGCTTCTGGTTTGAAGGAGCCAAAGACAACAAGGCAGAAAACATGTATCACTTCAGTGGCGATGTAGATTTGCTGCAAACATTAAATATGAAAATGAAAACGGGCGAATACTTTCGGCCGGACACGAAGCAGTTCTATAAAGAATTTGTATTAAACGAAACAGCCGTGAAACATTTGGGCTGGACGAATGAAAATGCCATTGGTAAGCTGATCAACTTTGGCGAGCGTGGTACCGATCCCGGTAAGGTAATTGGTGTGATAGAAGATTTTCACTTTAAGCATTTGCATGATAAGATCGATCCACTCGTGATGTTTTCGGAACCACAATACGAAGGTCAGTTTATGGCAGTGAAGGTGAAGTCGAATAATATCAAAGAAATGATAGCGCAGATTGAGCAAACGTGGAAAAAAATTTTGCCGCAGTATGAATTTGAATATCAATTTCTCGATGAAACATTCGACAAACTTTTTGATCAGGAAAAACGACTCGGTCAGTTGTTTGGTATCTTTTCCGGCTTAGCCATTTTCGTTTCTTGTCTCGGATTATTTGGTTTGGCCTCATTCACCATGGAGCAAAACAAGAAATCGGTGGCGGTGCGAAAAGTGATGGGCGCCACGGTGAGCAACATTGTGGTAATGATGTCGAAAGATTTTTTGCGGTTGGTGATAATAGGTTTGGTTATTGCAGCACCGGTGGCTTACTATTTTATGGATAAATGGCTGAATGGTTTTGCATACAATGTGGGCTTTCGCTGGATTGTGTATGTGTATGCTGCGCTGGCCGGACTGGCCGTAGCGTTTGCAACGGTAAGCTATCACTCCTTAAAAGCAGCCACATCCAATCCTGTCAATGCATTGAAGGATCAATAATTCTCTGAGTGTGATAAATTAACATACAAGTAATGTATCGACTATAACTTTGTTCGTTTCGAGCAAGTTCAATCGGTATGATAAAGAATCTCAGGATACGGGCAAAATTGTTACTTGCATTTGGTTCGCTACTAGCCATTTCTGCTTTGCTAGTAGTCTTCACATTTCGAACATTAGATAGAATTCAATCTTACAAAGAATTAACGGAGAAGACAGACTCTTTGTTCATTACAATGCAAACCATGGAAATTTCTATGGCTGAATTTGTCAGCGAGGAATTTAAGACTACCACATTCTTAAAGGAAGGAAAAAGCAAAGCTCAAGAGACGTTTAAGGCGAATTATAATCTTGCTATTGGATTAGTTAATTACATTGATAAGTCCTTGCCTTGGAGTGAGGAGAGATCGAAGGTGACTGAACTCCGACTAGGGCTTACTAAAACCGCAGAAGTATTCTCACGACTTACTGGAAAACTAACCCAACGAGGGTTTAAAGATTTTGGGTTGGAAGGCGCTTTGAGAAAATCGATTCATGAAGTAGAGAAGGCGGATTTCAAGTATGATAAGGCTGATTTATTAACACTTCGTAGGCATGAAAAAGATTTTTTTCTACGAAAGGATCTCAAATACCAAACAGAATTTAACAAAACTTTGATTGAATTTCGCGAGAAGGTTGCTAAAACAACAGAGCCATCCATATTGGATTTAATCACGAATTACCAAAAACAGTTTGCTGAGATTGTGGACACGGAAACACAAATTGGCTTAACTGCCAATGATGGACTGCGGGGAGAATTGCGATCCGTTATCAATCAAGTAAAACCTCAAATTGAACAATTAAACCGTTACGTAGATACACAAAGCAAAAAGGCAATCGGTCAATCCATTTGGTTTTTGATTTTGATTGTTGTGTTCCAGATAATTTCAGGAGTTGTTCTCGCAATCTATTATTCTAATCAGATTTCTAAACCGATTAAACAGATCAAGTCGGCTGTTTTGTCGCTGGCTTCTGGAAATTATCCCGATCCGTTAGTAGTAGATTCAACAGAAGAAATAGGACAGACCAAAGACGGATTCAATCAATTTGTGAAAAGACTGCAAGTCGCTACCAATTTTGCCGAGACTATGGGTAAGGGCAATTTGCAGTTGAATTATGATGATCAATTTCGTAATGATGTATTGGCTCGGGCTTTGATCAATATGCAAACGAAATTGAAGGAAGCAGATGAGCAAAAGGCAAAAATCAATTGGGTCAATAAAGGAGCAGCCAATTTCAATGATATTTTAAAAGAAGACAATGCCAGTATCGAAAAGTTGGGTGACAGTATTTTAAAATTCTTAGTCAATTATGTAGAGGCAAATCAGGCAGCATTGTTTATTCGAGAAAGCAAAGAAAGAGACCTGCTTATTCGGATTGCTTCTTACGCGTATGGAAAGAAAAAATTTATAGACCAAGAAATTGAAGTGGGCCAAGGTGTGATCGGGCAAGCCGTTTTAGAAGGAGAAACTATTTATTTAACCGATGTTCCGAAAAATTATGTTTCGATTACTTCTGGATTAGGTGAAGGCACACCAAAAGCTGTTTTGATAGTTCCTTTGAAAGTACGAGATCAGATTATGGGAATACTTGAAATCGCGACCTTCTCAATTTTTGAGAAACATAAAATTGAATTTATCGAGCAAATCTCAGAAAACATTGCAACGATGCTATCGAGTCGCAAAAGCATAGAGCTCACCAATCAATTGCTTGCCGAGGCGCGCGAGAAAACAGAAATGTTAACACAACAAGAAGAAGAGATGCGGCAGAACTCAGAAGAGCTACTTGCCACACAAGAAGAAATGACTCGTCAACGTCAGGAGCTGGAAGCAGAGTTGTTGGAACTGAGAGAACGAATCCAGATACAGTAAAAGTAAACGTATCACTGTTCGGGTCCTTCAATATTTTGAAAGAAACTCTTTTTGTAGGTAGCCCCAATCGGCAATGATTCACCACCTATGGTCACCTCTTCTTTGCTGATAGATTGAATGGCATCGATGCGCACAATAAAAGAATGATGGATACGCACGAAATCGGTTGGGAGATCTTCTTCCAGATCTTTGAGCGAAAGTAAACTCATCACCCTTGTGTTTTCGCTTACAAACGTTACATACTCCCGCGATCCTTTGATGTACAGTACCGATTTCAAATCGACCTTCACCAGCTTATAGCCGTCTTTCACAAAAAGGAAATCGCGCTCGGAAGCGCTGTCTTTTTCAGGTCGGTTGACGGCTGAAGGCATACGTTCCGAAATTTTATTCACTGCTTTTAAAAAACGATTAAAGTCGAAGGGCTTGAGCAAGTAATCTACCGCATCCAATTCAAAACCTTCCAGTGCATATTCCGCGAAGGCGGTGGTAAAAATTACCAAGGGGCGGTTCGTGGTGCTTTTCAAAAAGTCGATGCCAGTTAAATCAGGCATTTGAATATCCAAAAAAAGAACATCCACTTTTTGTTTGCTTAAAATGCTACGAGCAGCCAGCGCATCAGCTGCCACGCCGACCAAGCTAAGCTCCGGAAGTTTTAGAATGAACTCCTCCAACAGCTTGCGCGCATAAGGCTCGTCATCAACAATCAGGCAGTGGATCATGAACGGTCTAACGTAAGTTGAACGGTGTAGATGTGAGCATCGGATAAAATTTCTAACCGATGCCGATCGGGATAGCTGAGCTCTAACCGCTTGCGTAGATTGTCAAGCCCAAAGCCTGAGCGCAGTTTGGTCGGATCTGCTACCAAAATTTGATTCGACACTTCGTAGTAAATTGTTTGAGCTTCCACCCGAAGTTTCATTTTGATCCAACTGTTTTTATCCTTATCGCGCACACCGTGTTTAAAAGCATTTTCCAAAAGCGTGATCAACAACAGCGGAGCAATTTCCACGTGGTGGTAATCACCTTGTTTGTCGAACTGAAGATCAAAGTTATGCGTCAGTCGAATGGACTCCAGATGAATGTAGTCGTGTAAATAATCCAACTCTTTCGTAAGCGACACACTCACTTTGCTTGCATCGTAAATCATGTAACGCATAATGTTGGAAAGTTTGATGATCACTTCCGTAGCATTATCGGATTTGGCAAACACCAGATAGTTGAGATTGTGCAGCGTGTTGAACAGAAAATGAGGATTGATTTGTGCTTTGAGAAAGTTAAGCTCAGCAGCTAACTTTTCATTTTGCAATTGCTTTTGTTTGCTCTCCAGGTCAAATCGATCAACGGTGAACCGGATCATACCGGTAAAAAGCATAAACCCAAGTGCATCCCAAACGGTGCTGATCACGCGGCTCAACTTCACTGTTTTGAAGTAATCTACATTTTTAGAAAAGGTGGGGTAAATCTGATTTTCAACAAGTATACGAATAGTCGAAATAATACCGATCAGAATCAATGTCAAGAAAAGATATTGCCACACTTGCTTTCGCGAAAGCCACACCGGTAACAGCAAAAAATAATGAGTATAACTGGCGATTAAATTAAAAAACAAGGGAATGCCTACATAGGCGATTCCTAACTGCCACCCGGTAAACTCGGAAATATCATAAAAACGATAGCTGGTATACAGCACCCAAAAAGAGAGGTGCAGCAGAAGCGTTCGATGTTTCCCGACGAAAGAATTCATCTTGTAAAGTAGGATAAAGATAATTCATTGCTATTAAGATTCATCCAATTGAGTAATTGGCTCAACAAATCACATCAAATGATCACCCTATTGATTCGTTGACAGATTTCCTGAATCCGCTGATTTCATTCCTGCATTGGTTGAATACTTTCTTCAGCCTAATTAAAACATCGTTGTTTCACGGACCAATAAAAAAAACGAAGATGATAAACCTCTCTCGAATCAGTTTGATCGTGTGCCTGATTGTTTCCATGCAAGGGCAGGCACAAGTAGACACGCTCAGAGCCATTCCCGAAAAATGGATTACGCAGTCGCTGCGACCGGAAACAGCGCAATATTTGGTGTTCTTTCAAAACAAGAAAAAGCCAAAGCAAGCCGGAGCATTTATTTGGAGTCGCCAGTTGCGTGTAAAAAACAACACCATCGAAGTTGAGCAAAAGTGGTATAGCTCCGATTCAACCGGCTACCGTTATGTTTATTCGCTGGTAGATAGAAAAACATTTTTGCCGATTTATCACAAAGTGATCATGCAACGCAGCGGCACAGAAGCGTTTGACTTTAGCGATCAGAAAATCAAAGGCTCTGACTCGGTGCCCAATAATGCAAAAGCCACTTTTGAATTGGTCGCTCCGAATGCGCTCAACTGGGAACTGGATTTGGAAACATTTACCCTGCTCGATTTAAAACCGGGAAAGAGTTACGTGATCAACTTCTATCACCCAGGTGGTAGAATAGCGCCTACATTTTACGAATACAAAGTAACCGGCGATGAGAAAGTGAAAACCTACGAAGACAAAGTGATTGACTGCTGGAAGCTGCGCATCAACTATAACGAGAAGTACTATGCTCTTTTTTATATCAGCAAAAAAAGCAAAGAGGTCATTAAGATGGAGGAAGACTTTGGTGCAGGCGTGCGGTATAAAGTAAAATTACCATCGTCAATTACCGTTCGCTGAATATGAAAAAGTTTTTAATAATACTAGCCTTTGGATATGCCTTGAAAATGCAAGGTCAAGATCCGATGCAAATGGTGAAACAATGTGTGGAGGCGTATGGTGGTGCTGTTTGGGATCATACACGATTTGTGAAGATGCACTATTTTTCACACACCCATTGGTTGGAGCAATCCGAACGGCCAGAAGGACCTTACCTTACTACGTATGAAGATGTGGACGAGACCCACGCGACGGATCAGCCAAAACTGTATCAAAAGAAAGAGTACAAACATTTTCAAATGGTGCGACCGGGTATAGCTGAAACCATTGTTAATGGAAAATATGGGATGGTTCGCTATGGCACGATGGCTATGCCTTTTCCCGCTACCTCTGGCTTCATGGATCGATCGGTTTCATGGCTCGATGCTGCTCCCGAGCGATTGTTGAAAAAAGTTTTGCAAGCTCAGTTGTCTGCGCGAAAAGCAGTTTCACTCAATGGCATTTCACATCAGGTAATTGAATTTACATCTCCCTCCCTTTCCGGTGAATTATTTATTCATCCAGATACACATCTGGTCACGGAGGCACGCATCAAAACAAATTGGCCGCACGAGTACTATTTTTCCATCTGGGGCAAATTTGAAACACGCATTCAATATTCACTTTATGCCATGTACAAAGGCAATCGATTCTATCCCCAACAGTGGGACATTGCGCAGAATGGCCAGCCGTGGCAACAAATCACAATTAACCGAATTGAATTTTTGGAATCAACCGATGAAAGTTTGTTTGCTATACCTGAAGACATTCAAGCGAAGCAAGAGCGCCCCATCAAAGCAAACAACCTGAAAGCACCTGTTGATAACATCAAAGAAATTGCACCTGGGATTAAGTTGATTGAAGAATCGTGGAATGCCGGTTGGGTAGAACAAAGCGATGGCATTGTTATACTCGAAGCACCCATCAGTTCGGGTTATAGCAAAAGCATTTTGGAAGAAGTGAGAAAACAATTTCCGTCTAAGCCAATCAAAGGCGTAATTGTTACTTCAGATGCTTGGCCACATTTGGGTGGTGCTCGCGAATACATGGCGGCACAAGTGCCCATTTACTCCAGTTTTCTTAATGAAGCAATCTTAACCAAACTGGCGAAAGCGGATTTTTCGGCGGACCCGGATACCCACCACATGTCCAACAAAAAACCACGCTTTACTTGGGTGAAGGCATCCCAAACCATCCCGGATGCAGAGCGAACACTTACGATTTACCCGGTGAATGGTGAAGGAGGTGAGCGAATGGTGGTGGTATATTTTCCAAAGCAAAAGCTACTGTATGCCTCTGATTTAATTCAATATGGCGACCCACAACATAAATCTTTTTTCTTTCCGGAATACCTTTTCGAAGTTCAACAGGTAATCAAAAGAAATCAGCTAGAGGTAGAGACCGTCTACGCCATGCACTTGGAGCCAACGCCTTGGAAAAAAGTAGAAGAGTATTTGAGTCAATTGAAATAGAGGCAACCCTTTTAAGAAACGCTCCGTCATGAGATCATCTGCAAGGATGGTCTTTTTTTATTATATCGAAAAAGGCATACTTTGTTGACTCCTAAACCTAATCTCTATGCTAAGACTTAAACATCTTGTCCTTATCACTCTATTATTCTCGGCATTAACCGGTCATTCACAAAAGTATACGGCCACCAAGGGTGAAATCACCTTTACCTCCAATGCTGTGCTCGAACTGATCAAAGCAACATCTTCCAAAGTGCAAGGGGTGCTGGATACCTCCACTGAGCAATTTGCCTTTTTGGTAAAAATGCAATCTTTTGAAGGGTTCAACAGCAATTTGCAGCGCGAACACTTCAATGAAAAATACATGGAATCGGATAAATTTTACGATGCCACATTTACCGGAAAACTGCAGGAAGATATTGACTTTACGAAAGACGGAACCTACGATGTAACCGCCAAAGGAACACTGGTGGTACATGGTAAGAAACAGCCACGAACCATTCCCGGAAAAATCACCATTGAGAAAGGCAAAGTAAATATCAATGCTGAATTTAAGGTGTTGTTGGCCGACCATGACATCAAAATTCCCACCATTATTTCAGAGAAAGTAGCCACCGAAATTTACATCAAGCTGGTGATTTGGATGGTGCCCAAGTAGCAACGAATCGCAGAACATGGGTCGATGCACCACTTTTTCTTTTCTTATTGCAAATCCCGTGATAACTTGTACGGTTTATTTAAAAGAAAAGAATGACAAAAGCGATCAAACCACTGGTTCAACAAACCGATGTAGTACTAATGGGAGCAGGCATCATGAGTGCTACCCTCGGCATCATTTTAAAAGAACTAGACCCCAACATTACCATTCAAATTTTTGAACGTGCAGACGAAGCGGGAACAGAAAGCTCGGATGCATGGAACAACGCCGGCACCGGCCATGCCGCCTATTGCGAACTAAATTATACGCCTCAAAAAGCCGATGGGTCTATCGATATTTCGAAGGCAGTTAAGATTGCCGAATCGTACGAGGTTTCTAAAGAATTCTGGTCGTATCTCGTTGAGAAAAAATACTTGCCACAGCCTGCTGAATTTATAACCGCGATTCCGCATGTAAGCTTAGTGTGGGGTGATACCAATGTGGACTATCTGCGCAAGCGTTATTCTCTATTGAAAGACAATCCCATGTTTAGGGAGATGACCTACACGGAAGACCGTGATTTAATGAAGCAATGGGCGCCGATTGTCATGGAAGGTCGTGATCAAAAGCAACCGCTGTCGGCTACGAAAATGGATTTAGGCACGGACGTGAATTTTGGAACGCTTACACGATCGATGATCAATCAACTCAGCAAAATGCCTGGCGTAACCGTTCACTACAACATCGAAGCACTCGACCTCGATCCGGATGGCAAAGGTGGCTGGGATGTGTTTGTTCGCAACTTGCTCAACAACGAGAAAGATCAGGTAAACACCAAGTTTGTTTTCATCGGCGCGGGTGGAGCCACCTTGCATTTGTTGAAGCGTGCAGAAATAAATGAACGTAAAGGATACGGAGGGTTTCCGGTGAGTGGTTTGTGGCTGAAATGCCTCAATGAAAAAATCATTCAACAACACCACGCCAAAGTATATGGCAAAGCCACGGTAGGCTCACCGCCCATGTCAGTGCCACACGTAGACACCCGAATCATCAATGGCAAGAAAGAATTACTATTTGGTCCGTTTGCCGGATTTACCACCAAGTTTTTAAAGAATGGTTCGTTAATGGATTTGCCGAAATCCATTCGCTTTGACAATGCCATCCCGATGATTTTTGCAGGTATGCGCAACATGCCGCTCACCAAATATTTGATTGAACAAGTTCGTCAGACACCTGAGCAGCGACTGGAAGCATTGAAAGAATATGTGCCCATGGCTGAGTTGAAAGATTGGGAACTGAAAGAAGCCGGTCAGCGTGTGCAAGTGATTAAGAAAGATAAAAAAGAAGGAGGCGTATTGGAATTTGGAACCGAGGTGGTGGTAGCCGAAGATGGAACGGTGGCTGCACTGCTCGGTGCATCGCCGGGTGCATCCACAGCAGCGGCTGTCATGATGGGCTTGCTTTCAAAATGTTTTAAGAAACAATTCCAAACCGATGCGTGGCAAAACAAGTTGCGGGAGATGGCGCCTTCGTTGAATGTAGCTCTGTCTAAAAATGAAGAACAATTGCAGGCTACCCGCAAACGAACCGCTCAAATTCTCAACTTAGGGAATAAATGACCTACACGGTAAGGCCATATACAGAAGAAGACACGAAGAAAATCATTGCGTTAATTCTTCCTATTCAGCAACAGGAGTTTGGAGTGCCAATTACAATTAATGATCAACCCGATCTTCAAGCTATTTCCATTTTTTATTTACAGAATGGAGGAAACTTTTGGGTGGCAGTGTATGGAGATCAAATAGTAGGAACAATTGGGTTATTAAATATTGGTAACGGACAAGGCGTAATCCGCAAAATGTTTGTACACTCCAATCACCGCGGTGCATCATTGGGTGTGGCCCAGCAGTTGTTGAACACATTGATTGCGTGGTGTGAGACGAAACAAATCGATGAGATTTTTCTGGGCACTATAGATACGATGACAGCGGCACATCGCTTTTATGAGAAGAATGGTTTTCACGCGATACAAAAAGAAAATCTGCAGCCTACATTTCCATTGATGAAAGTAGACAATCGGTTTTACCAGAAAGTGCTTCGACTCCCCCACCGTATTTTTCACATCACCCCCACCGCGTATTGGAAAGACTATGCAGATCAGTCGGACTATTCAGTATCGACATTGACAGCAGAAGGATTTATTCATTGCTCAACACATGATCAGATCGCAGGCACACTTCAACGATTTTTTGCCGGCCAGAAAAATCTGGTGTTGCTGCATATTGAGCCCACGCGTTTACAACATCCACTAAAATATGAGGAGTCAGACGGAAAAATGTTTCCGCATGTTTATGGAGCCATCAATCGTGAGGCCATTGTGAAAGTGGAGGCGTTGCAGTTTCAATAGCATGACCCAACGCAATGAGTAACTCAATTTTCTCCATTAGCTCGGGAAAAACTTTTTTGCGCACCGAGGCGAGCAATGAGCAGCGATCCTGAAAGTCTTGCTCTTCTATCGTCATAGCAAAATCTTTCAAAAGCCGCATCACTTCTGGAGTGGCGCTATAATCATACAGCAGCAGAATTTTTTCCATCACATCTTTCTCTACAATTGTGCATTGATTCAACGCTAGTGCAGCACTTTCGCGGTACGCGTGAATCAGTCCACTCACACCCAACTTAGTGCCACCAAAGTAGCGCACCACTACCACCATTGTGTTTGTTAAGTTTCTGCTGCGCAGTTGCCCCAAAATAGGATCACCCGCAGAGTGATTGGGCTCGCCATCATCATTCGCCCGAAATTTAGTACCATCGGCACCCAACACATACGCATAGCAATGATGGGTTGCATCAAAATATTTCTTGCGAAGAGTTACCAGGTGATATTTCACTTCTTCTTCATCCTGCACGGGAAAGGCAAATGAAAAAAACTTACTGCCACTGTCTTTAAAAAAACTTTCGGCAGAGTCTGTAATTGTCAGAAATGAAAATGGGAAAGCCACTTGTTACAAAGGTCATAAAAAAGAAAGACTCCCGAAGGAGTCTTTCTAAAACAAAACTTGAGTGACTGTTACTTTTGAACAATCAGCTTCAGTATGGTTAGCTTTTGATTGAGTATAATTTTTACAAAATAAATTCCGCCGGTAAGGTTTTGCGTATTTACCACGATCTTCTCAGCCTCGAGTGTGAAATTAGCGGCTACGTCTTGTCCAATGCTATTTGAAACAGAAAAACCGCCAAAGGTAGCGCCATTTAAATCCACATAGGCAGAACCAGTTGAATTGGGGTTGGGGTAAATGCGTGCTGTATTTTGATTGCCGGTGCTTTCTACTGAACAGAACTCAGAGTAGGTAACGGTGCCATCAAAATCGACTTGCTTCAACCGATAGTACATATAGCCCACCGATGAAAACTTATCTTGGAAAGAATAGTTTGTTTCCAAATTAGTCGTACCTGCTGATTTTACCTGGCCTATCGTTCTGAATGGTTTTGTGCCGTCAGATCGTTGCACTTCAAAGTAATCGCTGTTCTTTTCAGAAGCAGTAGTCCAGGTGAGAGAAACAAAGCCCTCATTGGTAAGTGAGCAGTTGAAACGTGTTAACTCTACGGGTAAGGCGTTTGTATAAGCGCCTGTGCTGCTCAACGTAAATGGTCCGAAAATAGAACTTGGGGCAGAATTGATAATCGTACCTGAAGTGAAGTTTCCGGTAGTTCCGCCGTTGCCCTGATCAGTCCATTGAGAGCCGTTCCAGGCAGCCACGCGGAGTGAGCTAAAATCATCTACTACACCGCTTCCGCTACCCCAACTGAGAGTTACATTCACATTGGAAGTACCTACGGTTCGGTTAAGCATCCAATATTCCGCACCACTCACGTGATCTAGGGTAACCGCACGCGAAGCATTCGGATACGTTCCGTTCGGGTTTACCTTAAAATATTCTGCTGTGTACGTGTCTGTGGCTGAAGCAGGGGCAGAAATTGAAATCGGACGATAGAAGGTTGATTTTCCAACAGGAAATGTGAAAGCGGCATTTCCCACTTTTGTTACAACGCCATTTACGAAGCTCGCATTGCTCGCACCAGAAACACTTCCTCCGTTCAATATGCGTAATGTGGAACTCTGTGTTACGATTCCATTAGTGAAAGTCATGGCACCACCTACTTGATGCGTTCCGGAAGAGAGCGTTACACCATTGGCTTTGTTGATTACGAGGTTATTGAAAGATTGAGTTCCATTGGTTGTAATGGTGCTATTGCTTCCGGCACCAACGAAGCTAACGGTACCGGCATTGGCCGTAAATGTTCCATTGTTCGTCCAATTGCCATTTACATCAAGGTTGAATGTATTGCTGGTAAGACTAGCTGCAGCGATGGCGGGGCTGGTAACTGTTCCGGTCACAGCGGCAATAGCAGGGCTGATTGTTAAGTTTCTGGTAACAGCACCTGCGTTGTTAATCACTGGCATATTCTGTGGTCCTGCTGCCGGTATTAAGGCATCAGTTGTTGCAGTAGGAATTCCATTGCACCAATTGCTTGCAGTAAACCAATCATTGCTGGTTCCTCCAAGCCAAAGCGTGGTTCCAACTGGCTGTGTAATCAATGTAAATCCAATCGCTAAGTATGAACCACCAGTACCTTGTTGCATTTGCAATTCTACGGTTGAAGCAGCGTTTAAAACACCGGTCCAAACGGCAGTGTGGGCATCGCAGCAGCCTACGTGCCGTGCTACCTCTACCCCATTAATTAGTAAGTAGAAACTGTCGTCGTGAGCCGGAATATCAATTTGATACATTCCGCATGCAAAACCAGTTCTTTTGGCAGACATGCTTATGTTGGTGGCATTCATACTACAACCAAGCCACGCATTTCCATTTGTCGCATTTGCTGTAGAGGGTGCCGTACCGCTCGACCAGCGTGTTGTTGAATTAAAACTATAACCCGTTGCACCACTTCCGTTTTCGGTATAGTAGCCTTGGTAGTTTGTTCCAATAGTCTGCGAGTTAAAACCATACACATTCCAAGTGCCCGTAGGGAATGTAGTGAAGGCAGGTACGGGAGTAACCGTAATGGTAGATGTTGCGGTATTTACGGAGCAGTTATTACTTCCTACAACCGTATAGGTGGTGGTAGTGGTGGGTGTAGCTATTACAGAAAAGCCGGTGGTAGCACTTAAGCCGGTGGAAGGGCTCCACGTATAATTTGCAGCACCACTCGCAATTAGTGTTATGCCAGCAGATGGGCATGAGGTGGTAACTGCGGTAGGAGAAACACTGGTGTTTGGCAAAGGATCTACAGTAAGCGTAAAACTTTTATTGACAGAACATCCGGTAACGGCAGCATCTGTTAATGTATTCGTTATGGTGTAAGTGGGTCCTACAGTACCTGATGTGGTTTGTATAAACGGATTTGAAGTATTGGAGCCGGGTACAAAGGTTACGGTTGGATCAGCAGGGCTTACAGACCACGAATAAGTAGCTCCGGTAACGGACGATGTAGCTGATAATGCGGCGTTGGTGCCGGCACAAATCGTAATGTCTGAGTTAATCGTTTGTGGTCGGTTTGCTATGATGACTGAAGGAGCAATCGTGACCGATAAACTTCCGGGTCCTGTATTGTTGACCAACTGAAATTCAACGCGTGAGGAGGGACCAAGAAACCCAGTCCATACATTAGATTGAAGGGTATTTGTGAAGGCATTCCTCTGGAAAACCTGAACGCCATCAATTAACAGCGTTAAATAATCATCTTGATTTCCAATATCAATCTGATAATATCCGCATGTAAAATTGGTACGCTTAAAACTTATCGAGTGGTTCGTACTACCAAAAGAACAACCTTGGTAACCGGTAGCTACCGATGGCCCACTGCCAGCAGCCCATTTAGTGGTTGTATTGAAACTTAAGGCACTCTCTGTGTAATATCCATAATAGTTGCTCAAAGTTGTGTTGTTATGACAATAAGCGTTCCATACCCCATTACCAAAATCCGTAGCGGGCACAGGTGTAGCCGGCACGTTCTGAACGGTTACTGTGGTATTGATATTGGCCGTTTGACAGCCAGTAGTTCCTGTAATCGTATAAGTTGTAGTGGATGCCGGATTAGCAATAGCAATCGAACGCTCAGGGTTTTGAAATGTGAGTCCGGTTGCTGGCGACCAGGTGTAGGTATTTGCACCCGAAACGGTGATAGTAGAAGTTGAAATTCCGGAGCAAATGGGTGAAGAAACATTTGTAACAGAAAGAGTAGGCACGGTAGCAGGAGCAACAACTGTAACAGGCACTGTTTTGGTTACGGTGCATCCGGTAGTCGCGTCAGTTCCTGTAACAGTGTAAGTGGTAGTAGATGCGGGTGCGGCCACCACGCTTGCACCTAACCCGTCAGCGGGTGTCAAACCTGTCGTTGGTGTCCAGGCATAGCTGAACGTGAGCGGCGAAGACACATTCAGAGTCGTACTGGATGAAGAGCATATAGTAACCGGATTAGTTACTGTTAGCGGGTTGGGTAAAGCTGTAAAGGTGGCATTCAAATTTGCGCCGCCAGCAAATTGGATAACTTGAAACTCTACCGTAGAAGCAGGCCCTAAAAATCCGGTCCACAAGTTAGTATGTGCATCGCAGCATCCGTTAGTATGTCCAAATACCAAAGCACCATCTATGAAAACGCGAAGATAATCATCATGTGTTGGCACATCGATTTGATAATATCCACATGTAAAGTTGGTTCGCTTAAAGCTGATAGAAAAGTTCGTTCCGCCGATGGGGCAGCCAGCATACGCTAAACCGGTGGATGTATTTGCAGTGGTGGGTGAGTTGCCACTTGTCCATCGCGAAGTCGTATTAAAACTTAAACTCGATTCGGTGTAAAAACCTAAATAGGTATTATTGGTAATAGGGAAAGCAATGCCTGAATAAATATAATTGATCCACTCATTATTTCCGAATACGCTTGGGTTACCAGAAGAGGCGTTGATTGTGAGATCAGTGCCGTTATTCGCACTTACGATGGCTCCATTCGAACTAACTACCTGAATTCGGTAACCGGTGCCCGCAGGGGCATTGCCGATGTTGGCACTGATGGCACCCGAGTTGTTGGCGGTAACGGAGCCCAAATTGGTTGGAGATGCAAAGCTACCGACCGCATCTGATAGCTGGACGGTGAAAATATTATTCGATGGTGTGTTTGGAAAAGCACAGCTATTTTGAACGGTGTAGTTTACGGTAAAAGCCTGCCCCTGACAAAAAGAAGTAGTACCCCCGGTAATTGTCGGAGCATTAATGCCTAGAGCATTGATGGTCAAGGCCGAAGTGTTGATCGGGCTGATAACACCTGCCGGATTCGAAGAAACAACGCGAATACGATAACCTGAACCCGTTGCTGTTGATGTTGGAATGGTTACGCTGAAATTACCAGATCCGGTTGCCACACTCGATGTACCAATGCTAACAGGACTTGCAAAGGAGCCGGACGCATTGGATAGTTGTGCGGTAAATACGTTACCCGTAGAAAAGGCACAGCTGTTGGTGATGGTATAATTCAACGTAAAGGTTGTTCCTGCACAAAATGTGGTTCCTGTGAAAGTAGGTGCGTTTAGGCCGAGCGCGTTAATTGTTAAGTTTGTGCCATTATTGCCACCCGTTACCGCTGGCGATGTACTTATAACACGAATTCGATAGCCGGTGCCAGATGCTTGGGTGGCGGGTATCGTTGCTGTGATTGTTCCTGCAGTGGTAGAGCTGAGAGGAGCACTAATCGTGATCGGGCTGCCAAAACCGCCACTTGCATCTGAAAGTTCGGCCGTAAATAGATTGCCGCTATTATAACTTCCTGTAAGGGTATAAGGAACGCTTACGGTTGCCCCCGCACAAAATGGCGATCCGGAGATGGCAGAAGTACTAATCGTTTGTGAGAATGAGCTTAATGAAAATAGTAAACACACGAAGGCGAAGAGTGGGGATCGTAACATAAAAAACGCTGGGGATTAATCTATAAAGATAGGGGCATAAATAGATACCTTTACTAGAGTCTATCGAAAAAATGACGAATCAATTTGATATAAAGTATAATGGGGACGTTTTTTTTGTTAATCATTTATTAGCAATGCTCTCATAAATTTTAAACAAATTATTAATGAAAATATGGACAGATCGTTACCAACCATCCAATGAACGAATGAATGAAATCTTAGATATAGTTATCATAGGAGCTGGTCCTATCGGTTTGGCTTGCGGCATTGAAGCCAAAAAGGCAGACTTAACCTATTGCATTATTGACAAGGGGGTATTAGTAAATTCGCTCTACCATTATCCCAACAACATGACCTTCTTCTCCACTTCTGAAAAGTTGGAGATTGGTGAGGTGCCATTTATTTCAAACAATGCCAAGCCCACCCGATCAGAAGCATTGGAATACTACCGCCGCGTTTGTACCAGTTGGAAGTTGAATGTGCAACTCTACGAAAAAGTAGAAAGCATACAGAAAGAGGACACCACATTTACAATTGTTACCTCTAAGAAGCAGTACCACGCTCGGAAAGTCATTCTGGCTTTAGGATTTTATGATCTTCCCTTTTTGCTAAATGTGCCGGGCGAAGATCTCCCGAAAGTAAAGCACTACTACGATGAACCGCATCCCTACTTTGCACAAAAGATTGTTGTAATCGGATCAGCTAACTCGGCCGTAGATGTAGCCCTGGAAACCTGGCGCAAAGGTGCGGACGTGACGATGGTAATTCGTGAGCCTTCCATTGGAGAAAATGTAAAGTATTGGGCGCGCCCCGATATTGAAAACAGAATCAAAGAAGGTTCAATTAAGGCATACTTCATTTCGGAGGTAGTGCGTATCCTTCCCACGCAAGTGGAAATAAAAACACCCACCGGAAATGTAGTTATTGAAAATGATTTTGTGTTGGCGATGACAGGCTATCAGCCGCCGTTTGATTTTATGAAAGCCGCAGGTGTACAATTTGCAGATGATGAACACCACACACCCATCTACAACGAACAAACGATGGAGTGCAATGTGGCAGGTTTGTATTTAGCGGGTGTTGTTTGTGGAGGACTTAAAACCAACAAATGGTTTATTGAAAATTCACGCGTTCATGCGGAGATGATCATCCGAGATATTATAGAGCAAGACTCAAAGAGAAAAAGATAACCCAACGAAATAATTGCGCCTCGCAGCGGCATTGTAAAACCGATTTCCGGCTGCGTTCAAATCATTTCCTAAACTGTAGTTTTGGTCGAGCAAATTATCGCCACCTACCCAAATGTTGATGCGTTGTTTACCGGGAATGCGAGGTGCATAGTTGAGCTTCGCGCCAAGCAACAAATAGTCGGAATCATAATTCGCATTGGAATCATTGAGCGGAATACGATCGGTGTAATGAAGTGTGCTGTGGAAAGTGAAAGATTTTCTGATTCCCAAATCAACCCCTCCTGTGAAAATAGTGGGCGGAACTCCAGTCAACTGCTTTGCGGAAAAATCAACACCGTTTTTGTTGTAACGCCCAAACCGATATTGATTCCATGTGAAACTACACCACCATTTCATCGAACGAACCATTGATTGTCGATTCGTAAACGGAGTCCAGGCGAGTGTAACCTCAGCTCCCTTTTGATCTGTGTTGCCGGAGTTGATAAAATAATCAGCATTGTTGAGACGCTGCACAACAATGGTTTGATCTAAGGCAAAATAGTAGAGCGCCACTTCGTATGAAAGACGACCGGAAGATCCTTTGACGCCCACTTCATAATTCAAACCGGTTTCCGCTTGTAGCGAATCATTGAAACTGCTGGTGGAGGGTCGTACCTCTGCCGCAGTAGGAGGTGAGAACCCTTTGCTAAGTGAGCCATAAACCGACAAATCATTTTTCAACTTTTTTAGAATTGCCACACGCGGTGAAAAGGCTGGATTAAACCCCCGCTGTTGCCGAATGCTTGGTTGAGTTGATAGTCGATTGAATTTGTAATCGATAAAACTGTAGCTCGAACCGAAAGTAACGGAGTAATTTTTGGGAAGTTCTATTTCCACTTGACCAAACCCAACCATCAACCGCGAGTCGATTTCATCTTCGGCTTGTAAGTTGCCGGTGATGCCTTGCACATTGTCATAGTTGCGAATGGGCGAGTGAAAAAATTGTGCCTCACCGCCAAACGTCCATTTACCTTTGATGGAGCCAGTGTTGAAATTGTAATGAGCATCGACACGCCCGCCGGCATTTTCTTCTTTTCGTAATTCGTAAGTGAGAAAAGTCGGATTAACAAAATCGGTGACTGATCCATAGGCTCCTAGTTGAATCGACCACTGATCATTCCATTGGTGATCGTAAGAGATGCCACCAAAAAAAGTTTTGTTGTGGACCGATGCTTTTTTACTTGCAGCATCGGATCGGGCTTGTGCAGGGTTGGCTTCGTATTGCGCTTGTGTAAGGCCGCCCGGTGTTTGATAAAACAGATCAGTATAAAACAAACTGGACGAAAGCACTCCGCGATTTCCGATAGCATGTTGTAATTGCAAAGAAAATGCATCACGGTTGGTGCTGCTGTTTTGCCGATAGCCTTCGCTTTGCTGGTGCGCATAGGTGAAAGCTATTTTGGTTTTGTCGATAGAGCCTTGTGCCACCGCCTGAAAGTTGAACAATCCATAACTTCCACTAGTCGAACGTACCGAAATTTGATTTCCTTTTCCCGACCATCCATTCAACAAGATCACACCACCGGTGCCGGCTCCATACAAACTGCCGGATGGCCCTTTGAGAATTTCAATTTTTTCGATGGAAGTATTGTCCAATAAATTGAGATACGTGTTGCCGCCTCCATCGGTAAGGGGCAAACCATTCCAATAAAATTTTACATTTCGAATGCCGAAGGGCGCACGCAGTGAGCTTCCGCGAATAGCAATTCGATAACTTCCGGGAGAGCGTTCTTCCATTCGCACACCGGCAATGGTATTGAAAGCATTCACCAATGATTGGTTGTTGAAACGTTGCAATTGAATACTGTCCACTACGGCTATGGAAGCGGGCACCCGAATGACAGACTTATTAGCTGCATAACTTTTAACGATCACTTCCGAAAGAATCCGTGTGGAATCAGACGATTGAGAGAATGCAGTCCATCCGCTAAGCGTGAAACAAAATAAACCCAGCCAGCGCATTAGTATTCTGCCAATACTTCGTCCAGACTTTTTGCCTGATCAAAATAACTCACCAGTTTCAACATCACCTGATCCACCAATGTATCGGGGCATGAGGCTCCGCTGGTAAGAATAATTTTTACCGGAGACTTTTCAGGTAGGAATTGGTACGAGGTTAGAAGTTCTTTACGTGTGTAATTGAAATGTTGAATTTCTTCCCGCGATTTTATTTCGTCAGCCGAATGAATGAAATAGGTTTTGAATTGTCGTTCACACAATTCCACAATATGCGATGTGTTTGAACTATTGTAGCCCCCTACAACAATGGCCAGATCAGCATCGGTCTTCAACAATTCATACGTGGCATCCTGATTGTCGTTGGTAGCGTAGCAGAGCGTATCACGTGTATCGGCAAAGCGATTTTTGATCTCACTTTCGCCATAGCGGGTAATCATAATTTGTTTGAAGAAGTCGGCGATGGCTTGTGTTTCGGTTGCCAGCATGGTGGTTTGGTTCACTACCCCAATTCGCTGCAGATGAGCAGCAGGATCAAATCCATCCGAAAACTTTCCATTGAACTCTTCAAAAAACTCATCGTGTGTTTTGCTGCCGGTAACGTAATTGCTAAGGCGGATGGCATCTTCCATATCGCGCACAATAACCGAGTGACCTTGCCCGGCACTGTGCGAAAACGTGGCGCGCGTTTCTTCGTGCTTGGGTTTGCCGTGAATAATTACCGTATAATTTTCCTGACCTAACTTTTCAGCCCGATTCCACACCTTCTCTACAAAGGGACAGGTAGTGTTGTACTTCTGCACATCCACTCCTTTATCGATGAGCAGCTTTTCAATTTCTAGCGTAGTGCCAAAAGCGGGGATTATAACCACATCCCCTGCATGCACATCGTTCCAGGGAATAAAGTGCGAACCATCAGTATCCATGATAAAACGAATGCCACGACTTTGCAGGTCGCGGTTTACTTCCTGATTGTGGATCATCTGACTAAGCAGATACACATTCTTGTCTGTATTTTCTTCCAGTGCCCGATAGCTTATTTCGATAGCATTTTCAACACCATAGCAAAATCCAAAATGCCGAGCGATAAAAAATTGTACTGGGCCAAAATCCAACACGGCGGGAGAGAAATCCTGCTTACGCAGATCTTTTTTTCTGCGCGCTTCTTTTACCCTTCCGGTGATGGAAGATCGGTAGTAGGCGGGTATGTCGAACTTTTTGATAACCGTTTAGCTTTAAAACAACATTCAAAAGTAGTTTGTTTGGATGGGTGTTCATAAAAAAGCCCCGCATTTCTGCGAGGCTCTTTTTTTTATGCTGCTTTACTCAGCTTGTCTTCTTTGATCTTGGCCGTTCGCACCTCTTTCGATTCGAGGTCATAGGATTTCACTTGAATCCAATTGTTTTTGATGTACTTCAGTACCTCCATCACTTTCCCGTCAATCTTGCTACGAACTCGTTCGCCTTTCTTAAATAACCTTCTCATAATTAAGCTGGTTTAGTTTACATTCTCAATGCATATATATACTCTCGCGGATAGTCAGGGTAAACACCTTCAAAAGTGATCAAATCACCTGACTTTTTCTTTTTCAAGATAGCATTCACATCGTTCACCGATTTTACCTCTACGTTATCAATTCGTGTAATAATAAATCCTTCGCGCATGTCGGTGTACTTTTCCACTTTGCCATTCTCCAGTGCTTTTACCTTTACGCCGTTTTGTAAATCCAAACGGCTTAATACCTTACTGTCAATATCTTCCAATTGCAATCCCAACGTTGCCACCCCTTCTCTCTCTTCTCGCTTAACGGTTCCTACTTTGCCTTCTCTGTTTTTCAGTACCACTGGCACAACTACAGTTTTGCCTTTACGATCGATGGTCATTGAAATTTTATCGCCTGGTCTCTTGCGACCAATGTATTCAATCAGCGCAGCGCTTGACTTAATGGGCGTTTCATCGATTTTCACCACCACATCGCCTTCTTTCACTCCGGCATCTTTAGCGGCACTCTTGCCACCTTCGGCAAAACCAGAGATGTAAGCACCTTCATTCACCGAAAGGTCAAATTCTTTTTTAAGATCGCTGCTTACATTGCCCACTTGCACACCTAACCATCCTCGTTGCACGGTGCCGAACGCAAGCAGGTCTTCAACAATTTTACTGACAATGTTGGAGGGTACAGCAAAACCATAGCCCGCATAGGAACCAGTGGTGCTTGCAATGGCAGTATTAATTCCTAATAGACCACCATCCAAATTTACTAATGCGCCACCGCTGTTTCCAGGATTAATAGCTGCATCCGTTTGAATGAAAGACTCAATGGCGCTGCTGGGTTGTTGTCCGTTCCTTACTTCAGGATTATTAGAATTGATGATATTAATATTTCTTCCCTTTGCACTAATGATACCAGCTGTGACAGTACTGTTGAGGTTGAAAGGATTACCTACGGCCAGCACCCACTCACCTACGCGCGATTTATCCGAATCAACAAATGAAAGAAAAGGTAAATCCTTTTGGTTTACTTTAATGACGGCCAGATCGGTGTCAGGATCAGTACCAATTACTTCAGCTTTGAAAGAGCGATTGTCGCTGAGTGTTACCTCTACCACATCGGCATCTTTTACCACGTGATTGTTCGTTACGATGTAACCGTCGGCATTGATGATTACGCCGGAGCCGGTACTTTGTGACGGGCCTCTTTCCGTGGGGCCATTAGGGCCGAAGAAAAATCGGAAGGGATCATCGGCATCACGCTCTCGTGCAATGGCATTGCCAGTCTGCGATGACTTGATGTGCACCACAGCTTGTGTTACTTTTTCGGCTGTGCCCGCAAAGTCTAAGGCAACCGCTTCTCCTTTTTCATTGATGCGGTAAGCGACCTGACTGGTGGGTACACCGCTAATTTGTTCGATTTTTACATTTTGGCCGGAGCGATTGCCCAGCCAGTAGTTGGCTGCCAAGGTAATAAAGCTTCCCAATACAGCAGCCAGTAGTAATGAACTGAATCGTTTCATAAGTACTGTAGATTTTAGATTGAAAATTTTTCCGCGAAGAGAGATGTTCTTCTCAAATAAAAAGTTGAATGAATTTCAAGTTTTTTCACATTGCCGAAAGCTCCTTTCTTTACAGATGGACATAGAACGTGCGCAGCTTTAAAAAAGTTTAGTGCCTACTTTTTTACGAGTTCACCATTGCGATATTCGTATTCAATGGAAAGTTTTCCTTCCTGATCATACCATCGGGAGATGCCATCGCGAACACCGTTTTTATAATTTCCTTCTTCCATTACCTTCAGGTTATCGTAATAGATTTTTACAGTGCCTTCAATTTTGCCATAGCGATAGATGCGCTCTTCTCTCAAATTCGAATAATTGTATTCTTTATAATCGCCATGGCGCTGCCCTTTGTGATAGTAAAAGCGCTTCGTCATTTGACCGCTGTTGTTCAACTCCATATAAAGGCCTTCCTTCTCTCCGTTTACATACGATGTAACTGTTTTCAGGAGACCGTTGGTGTAATACTCTGCCCACACACCTTCCCGCTTGCCGTTTACATACGTTCCATCAGCTGACTTAGAACCTCCGTCCACCGACAGTATAACACGGGTCATTCCTTTAGCATCTTGAAATTCTTCTTTCACCGCATCGGCCGGAATACCTTCCGATTCACCTGTAGTTGCAACTGCGGTTTCAGCTGCGGTTTCTTTGGTTTCGGTACTACATGCAAAAACAATAAGTGCAAAAGCAATCCATCGAATCATAGGTAAAAATTTTGAGGCCAAATATATTAACTAACTTTACTTTTCGTCAAGAGGCTACTGCAAAGAAAAAATGGAAATTAGGGGAGTTATCACATTAAAACAAGGAAGAGATCATTCGATCAGGCGTTATCATCCCTGGATATTTTCAGGCGCGATTCAATTAACGGAAGGAACTCCACAAGATGGCGACTGGGTGGAGGTGCGCGATGCTGCTAAAAAGACGCTGGCCTTTGGCCATTACCAGAAGGGAACCATAACAGTTCGTGCCATTACCTTTGCGGGAAGCAAACCCAGCGATCATATTTTTCATGAAAAGCTCAACAGCGCATTTCAACAGCGCGTGGCAACACAAGTTATCTCAGACAATACAAACTCCTATCGATTGGTGCATGGCGAAGGCGATGGCTTGCCCGGTTTGATCATTGATATCTACCAATCGGTTGCCGTCATGCAGGCACACTCGGCCGGGATGCATGCAGATCGTGCACGCATTGCGCAGGCTCTGGTGGAGGTAATGAATGGTGCGATCAAAGCCGTTTACTATAAAAGCCAAGGTACGCTTCCGATCAAAACAGAAAATGAATATTTGTATGGGATGGCAGCTACTCCGCATGTAGCGCTCGAACACGGCAATAAATTTTTGGTAGACTGGGAAGAGGGACAGAAGACTGGTTTCTTTTTGGATCAGCGAGAAAACCGAAAATTAGTAGGCGAGTTGGCAAAAGGGAAGAAAGTGCTGAACACATTCTGCTATACCGGTGGTTTCTCGATTTATGCATTAGCCGGAGGCGCTGAGTTAGTCCACTCGGTTGACTCATCAGAGCGGGCGGTGCAAATGACGCGCAAGAATATTGAACTCAATGGCTTTGATGCACAACAACATGAGAGCTTTGCCAGCGACACATTTGATTTCCTTAAAGACAAAAAAGACACCTACGATTTTATCATACTCGATCCGCCAGCTTTTGCCAAGCATAAAGAGGCCAAGCACCAGGCAATGAAAGGCTATCAACGACTGAATGCGGAAGCCATGAAGATGATACAACCAGGCGGAATTATTTTTACCTTCTCGTGCTCGCAGGTAGTGGACCGGCAATTGTTTTACGACACCGTAGTTTCAGCCGCCATCCAGGCCGGCAGAACCATCAAAGTTTTGCACCATCTTTCGCAGCCGGCCGATCATCCGGTTTCTATCTTTCATCCGGAAGGAGAGTATCTAAAAGGGTTGGTGTTGTTTGTAGAGTGATTTAGGGAACCCAACGAAATCGATTCACAAAGAAGAAATGGGTTAGTATCTTTCTTCACGATTTGAATTAATCCGCAAATGCTTCAGAAAGAGATGTTCTAGTCTTTCTAAACTTACTTGATCAAAGTCGCCTGCAGGCTCATAAGGCAAACCATCGTCCTCTTTATTTAAGTTTTCCAACGACACATAGAATTCATGTTGATCCTTTTCATAAACAGAAAAATAGATCAAACATTTTTCAGAGGTATCTGCGAGCCCAATTGACAATAAATCTGCCACCCAGTAATCTTTTATTACGAATTTGTCCTCACCGTACTTATCCGCAAGGTGTTTAATCGTCAACTTAACTTTATCATCTTTGGTTAACTCGAAATGGCTCATTTAAACAATATTTAAACGAAGTCTATGACGGTGTAATAATCGTAAAATATATTCATCTCTTTTCTTACTTTCGGGTTCAACCGAATCTATTTAACCTATGACAAAGAATTTCTGGAGATGCACAAACATGCTTGTGCTTATCGCCATGGTGATGACTACATTTAGTCAGGCACAAACAAACCCAAAAGTAATCGCGAAGCTGAATCAGCAAGCCAATGAGATCGAGAAAAAGGTAATTGAATGGAGAAGACATTTCCATCAATTTCCGGAGCTTTCCAATCGTGAGTTTAAAACAGGAGCCAAGATTGCCGAACATTTAAAGGCACTTGGATTAGAAGTAAAATACCCCGTAGCAAAAACCGGAGCCGTTGCAATTCTGCGTACCGGCAAGCCGGGACCAACCATCGCCCTTCGTGCGGACATTGACGGATTACCTGTGGTGGAGCGAAACAGTTTGCCATTTGCATCCAAAGAGAAAAGCGAATACCTGGGTCAATCGGTAGGCGTCATGCACGCCTGTGGTCACGATACACACATTGCCATCCTGATGGGCACAGCAGAAATCTTAACGAAGATGAAGGCCGACCTGAAAGGAACGATTGTGTTTTTATTTCAGCCAGCCGAAGAGGGTGCACCCGCCGGTGAAGAAGGTGGTGCGGCATTGATGATCAAAGAAGGTGCGCTGGACAATCCGAAAGTAGATGCAGTGTTTGGTTTGCACATCAGTTCACTTACACCGGTGGGCACACTTACATACCGCCCGGAAGGAATGATGGCGGCAGTGGATCAGCTCAACATTAAAGTAACCGGAAGACAAACACACGGCGCGGCCCCCTGGAATGGCGTTGACCCCATTGTGGTGTCGGCACAAATTATAAACTCATTGCAAACCATTGTCAGCCGTCAACTGGACTTGACAAATGCGGCGGCTGTAGTTACTATCGGAAAAATTACAGGCGGTGTGCGCAACAACATCATTCCGGAAACAGTAGAGATGGCCGGTACCATTCGTACACTCGACAACAAAATGCAAGAGCAAGTACATGAAAAGATTAAAAGCATTGCAGAGAACACGGCAAAAGGCATGGGTGCCAAAGCAGACGTAGAAATTATTCGCGGTTATCCGGTAACGTATAATGATGTGCCCCTTACGTCATGGGCTGTGCCAACATTAGAGCGTGTGGCAGGCAAAGATCATGTGAAGCTTATCCCAGCAGTAACGGGAGCTGAAGACTTTTCATTCTTTGCCCAAAAGGTGCCCGGATTTTTCTTTTTCGTAGGCGGTATGCCGTTGGATGCCGACCCCGCGAAAACCTCGGCACATCATACCCCTGATTTTTACATTGACGAAAGTGGTATGTTGACGGGCTTGAAGACAATGCTCAACCTGACAGTTGACTATTTGAATAAGAAATAATTCTCAACCCCGATACAAAAAACAAAGAGGTCGCTCACCGGCGACCTCTTTTATTTTATTGCTCGGAAGAAGTTAAACGCTTCTCCATTTGATACCACAGCCAATGGCTTTTGTCTTAGAAGTAGTCACTTTTTTTCCGGCTAGTAATTCATCCACTGCTGTTTCGACATATCTCTTTGTTACGGCTTCTGCTTTGCGGGCGTTGTCATCAATGGCTCCGATATAGGCCACTTTCAAATCTTTTGTAAGCACGAACACATGCGGAGTATTGGTGGCGCCAAACGCTTTGGCTACGGCTTGCGATTCGTCAACCAAGTAAGGGAAGTCATAACCCTTTTCTTTGGCTACACGCACCATTTCTTCGTATGAATCGCCCGAAGATTTTGAAGCATCGTTGGCATTGATGGCAACCACCGGATAGCCAACAGAAGCGTATTTTTTGTTCAACGCGATGATGCGCTCATTGTATGCTTTTGAATAAGGGCATGTGTTGCAATCGAAAATAACGATGAACCCTTTAGCGTTTTTGAAATCAGCCAGAGACACCATTTTGCCATCCACATTTTTGAGTTTGAAATCAGCGGCTGTGTCGCCCACCTCATACCCTTCTTTAATAGGTGCACTGGCACACAACAACGCCATCATCAACGATAGAAACAGAGCTTTCATAAGTATTAAAATTTAGTTGTTTACTTTTTTGATTAATTCTTCCAGTTGGCCTTCGGCAAGTTCGCCTTGAACCAATTCACGTTTTTTTGTTTTCGTGTTGACGACCAATGTAGCGGGAAGCGCCCCCGACCACCGCTTGTCAATCTTGTCGATCCACGCATTCGGATCACTTTCCGTTAAAAAAAGAATTTTCGCTTTCAATTTTTTGCGACTCTGAAAACGAACCACCTTCGCAATGTCCGGATCAAGATCATAATCCATACTGACTAGCAAAATCTCAACACCGGAATTTTCTGCATGAAGTTTTTCGAGCAAGGGCAACTCTTTGATGCAAGGTGCGCACCAAGTAGCCCAAAAGTTAACGATCAAGACTTTATCATTAGGTGCCTGAAGCACTTTCTGCAAATCACCCAGTTTAACCGATTCTATAGGTTGCGCAGCAACTTTAAACGATAACAAGCAGACTAGAAGGATAAAAGGTTTCGTCATAATATTGCTTCAAAAGTAAATCACAAAACGCATACGTATCGTGTATGTTTTATAAATGCTGCTATTACATTTAGATCGGTAATAAATCCAAGGAATGTGGTGAAAAAAGTAGTCCACAAAATTGATTAGTTATCCACATTACCCTTATATTAACACATAAAGCTATGATTAACAGCTTATTATATCACTTTTGATTAATCACTTCTTTGTGGACAACTAGAGCCGGAAAAAATAAGTCTACTCGTAAACCGATGATTTTCAGCAGCATAGAAGCATGCCAAAAATAGAAGGAATGATGTACTTTTTGCGAAATTGGGATAGTACGGCAAAAGCCAGATTAAAAAAGCCGACGCTACTTAAAAGATAGGTGTGCCAAAGGCTATGCGGTTCTGAGCAGAACTTGCTCAGCAGCTTCCAGGCTTTCTACCGAGAGCACCTTTGAGCGATCATGACCCAGCCAATCGAGGTAATCGCGATAGAGTATGCAGTCGTTCATCAGAGCATCTGCCTTTAAAATTTTTATGATTTTTTCGCGATCAAAGGAACTCCAGATAGCAGATTTTTGATCGTCTGGAAGTGAGGAGATACGCACAAACTCAATTCCTTTGTAAACTTCTGATGTTGCTCTCATAGGGGGTATGTGGTCTTGGATAGTCTTTAGACTATCTTGGTAACCCTTCGTTTAGTGCAAAGTTAAATAAAGAGTAAGTTTGTTTTGCTGTGGACCATTATCAAATCGTTATGCAAAGACTGCTTTCGTTTATCATTATTTTCTTTTTGACGCTTACACATTCATCTTGTCAGAAGAAACAACCAATCATCACCGCAAAGGGTAGCTTCACCGAAACGGATTTATTTAAGAAGTATTGGTACAGCGGTCTCGCCGAAATAAATTCTTACCGTCTCTCACAATCGCGTTATGGGGAAACACGCGAAGGCAACGCAGTACTTATTTTTGTGTCAGAAGATTTCTCGGCAAAAAAACAAGTGAAGTTAGATGACCAACCAGAAGCCGGTGATACGAAAATCTCTGTATTGAAAATGAACTTTACCAAAAATTTTATTACGGGTATCTATCCCTATTCCATGATGCTTTCTGCATTCACTCCCATCAGCAATAGCCAACATCCGGCCACACTCAAACTCACCATGTCATCGCAAGAGTGGTGCGGACAGGTTTTTACACAAGTAAACCTGAAGAATAAAAACTACCGCATTCAGTCCAACTCTTATTTTGAAAAGGAAGGAGATGAACAAAAATCGGTACCTCTCACTTTAGTGGAAGATGAATTATGGAATCGTATTCGACTGGGCCCTGATGCATTGCCTATCGGAAAAATAACTTTACTGCCTGGATTGTTTTATTCGCGCCTGCTCCATACCGAATTGATTCCTAAGGAAGTGACCATCACCAAAGAACTGCTTTCTGATAATGTTATCTACACGATCCAATTCCATGAGGCAAAAAGAAGTCTGGCAATTTCGTTTGAAAAAGAATTTCCACACAAAATTTTGGGATGGGAGGAACACTTTGTGGAGCGAGGAAAGGAAGTAGTTACCAAAGCTGTATTAGATAAAACAATTCGCCTGGATTATTGGACAAAAAATAAAAACGAATTTAATTTTTTACGAGATTCACTTCACTTGCAACACTAGGATATGCTAGCAAATCAGCGCGCCAAGTTTTCATTGCCCACTACTGGCACTTATCTGAACGGAGCTTACATGAGCCCCTTATTGAAATCGGTAGAAAAAGCAGGCATTCGGGGATTGTTGCGTAAGCGAAATCCATTTTCAATTACGCCAACCGATTTTTTTACGGAGACTGAATTACTGCGACAAGAGTATGCCAAACTAATTCGTGCGAAAGAAAGCAATCGGGTGGTCATCATTCCGTCCGTATCGTATGGCATGGCTACAATAGCCAAAAATCTTAGCCTTTCCGCCGGTGAAAATGTGATTGTAGCAGCCGAACAATTTCCAAGCAATTATTATTCATGGAGTGATTTGACGCGGGAAAGAGGTGCAGAGCTAAAAGTGGTTTCGTCAGTACAGGGTGCCGGTCGCGGAAAAATTTGGAATGAGCGCATATTAGAAAGCATCAACACCAAAACTCGCCTGGTGGCTTTAGGCCATGTGCATTGGGCAGATGGAACATTATTTCAATTGACTGATATTCGAAAGAGAACCCGTGATGTAGGTGCATTGCTTGTAATTGATGGAACACAGTCGGTTGGGGCTTTGCCGTTTGATGTTCAAAAGATTCAACCCGATGCATTGATTTGTGCCGGCTACAAATGGTTGATGGGGCCTTACTCCATTGGGCTTGCTTACTATGGCGAATATTTTAATCACGGCAAACCGCTGGAGGAAAATTGGATCAACCGAAAGGACAGTGAAAACTTTGCTGCATTGGTAAATTATCAAAGCGATTATCAACCTGCGGCTTTGCGCTACGAGGTGGGAGAGCATAGTAATTTTATTGCTGTGCCGATGATGTTGGCGGCTATCAGGCAGATCAACCAATGGAAGCCTGCCAACATACAGGCGTATTGCGAGAAGATTTCGAAAAAGGCATTATCTCAATTGGAGGAGGCAGGCTTTTGGATTGAAGATCCAAAATATCGGGCGCATCATTTGTTTGGCATACGGCTGCCGCAACACATCAATCGCGACAAAGTAGTGGAGGCGTTGAAGAAAAATAAGATTGCTGTTTCCTTTCGCGGAGATGCTATTCGTGTAGCACCTCATGTTTACAATTCGGAAGCTGAAATGAATAAACTGGCAACGGTGTTGAAGAAGGTATAATTACCAACTTCCTGAACTTCCACCACCACCAAAACTTCCGCCGCCTCCTGAAAAACTGCTACCGGAAGAACTGGAAGAAGAACTTGACCAGCCACTACCACCGGAAGACCAACTGCTACCACCGCTTGAACCACCACCACCGCTTGGAGATTCCCACTTCAATAATTTTTTGCCGCTTTTAACAATCCACAAGCGTAGCAAAGGATAAACAATCAGATAAGCGCCAAAAATCCACCAGGAAAAAAGGAGGCCCTGAAACACGGCATAGAAAGGAGTGAGAAATGCGTACAACACCCAGGTCATAGCGCCTTCGGAAAATAAACCAACACCGGCAAATATTGCCAAGAACAAGAAGATTACACCTGCAATAATCCATTTGGTTGCGGGGTCCATAGTATCAAAGTCATTGGAGGCATCCTCTGCGGTATACTCTCCGCTAATGGCTGCTTTGATAGAAGTGATGGCAGCTAAAACACCCCCATCATAATCACCACGTCTGAATGCAGGCGCCATTTCATTTCGAATGATGCGATTGCTCATGGCATCGGTAAGTGCACCCTCCAATCCTTCGCCTACTTCAATTCTCATTTTGTGGTCGCCTACGACAATTAAAAGGAGAACACCATTATCGTTTTTCTTCGAACCAAGTTTCCATTTTTCCACCACGCGCATAGAGTAGTCTTCCAACACATCTTCATCCAGCGATTGAACGATGAGGATCGCAATTTGATTGGAGGTAGAATCTTCGTTGTGCTCTAAATTTTTTTCCAGCAGATCGACTGTTTCTGCTTTCAGCACATGTGCTTCATCGTGCACGCGCTGTCCCCATAACTCCGGCACTTCCTTTTGCCCGAAAGAAGCAAGTGAGCAGAGGATAATAGAAATGAATACTAAGAAAGATTTCGGTAAAGAAACAACGGATGTTTGCACCTATCTGATTGTTAAAAATGAATACGAATTTACCATGAGTCGCTGGAGCCACCTCCGCCAAAACTACCTCCTCCTCCATAGTCTGAACCACCGCCGTCGGAGCTGCCGCCAAAGCCACCTCCTCCTAATAATGAACCGGCTGCCCAATAACCACCAACACCGCCTCCGCGGCTCCGCGACATGATGATGATAATAATAATGATAATGATGATCGTGGTTAATGGCGATTTGCCACCACGCTTACTCCGCCTTGCAGGCCCATCGCCTTTATAGGTTCCTTTGATGGCCTGAATAATCGCCATCGTTCCGGCTGCCACTCCGGCATCGTAATTTCCCTGACGAAATTGAGGTGCTACTTCATTGCGATTGATGCGACTGGAGATTGCATCCGTTAACACACCTTCCAGACCTTGACCGACTTCAATGCGCATTTTACGCTCTTGAATGGCAATGATAAAAATAACACCATTGTCATTTTCTTTTGTGCCTGCTTTCCAGGCATCGGCGACACGAATGCCAAATCCGTCAATATCTTCGCCTTCCAAACTAGGCACGATTAAAATCGCAATCTGATTAGACGTAGAATCTCTTTCGGCTTTGAGTACTTGTTCGAGTTGAGCCACGGTAGAGGGTGAAAGCACATTCGCTTCATCATGCACCCATCGGCCACCGTGCGGAGGCACCGCTATCTGACCTAGGGCAGATACGCTCAAAACCAATAATAGAGATGTAAAGTATGTTTTTAAGAAAAGACGCATGCAAACTTTATTGAAAGGGTTGAACCGATACTACACTATTCTATTCGCAAATCGTCGCGCAACTCATTCACGTCATCAACAGTTTTCAAAAAGCCTTTTTCAAAAAGAATTTCGCCACAGCGTAAAATGGCAGCCTCTATACCATCGGTTACTTTGCCCATACGAATGTTTTCAGTAATGCCCCGCACCATTTTGTCCCACTCTTTTTGGTCAACTACTTTGCTGATGCCGCGGTCGGCCATCACAATTACTTCGCGCTCAAAAAACGAAACAAAAATCATAATGCCGGTGCGATGGCGTGTGTTAAATACTTCCTCTTCTAAGAATGCGTTTTCGGCGCGCTTGCGGGTGGCCTGATCGAGCAGGCGCTGGCTCACTAAAAATCGCTTGACAGGGTTAATGAAATGAGCCGCCAACGATCCGATCAACCCAACCATGGTTACAGTCAAAAAGATAAAGAGCGGATCATAAATGGCGAAGGAAGGAGGCATGTATCGATCCAGAACAATGATCACTAAAAAGCTGATGCCGGCCAATGCTAAAAATCCGCGGTAAGCGGCCAATGAATAATGCCCGCTTTTTTCAACAAATACAGGCACAATCTCGCCTGAAATTTTGCTTTCTGCCTGATGCACTGCGGTTTTGATCCGATCGAGGTCGGCTTTGCTGAATCTTTGTTGGATGGACATAAAAAATGAAATTAAAAGACAGACTACACTATCTGATCAGTAAAGTTAATCAAATAGGTGTAGCCTGCGACGAAGATTGTTCATTTGTTTGCGCATGCCAAATGCATTCAGGGCAAGGGAATAGAAGCAGCTAAACTATATGTAGCTGAGAAAAACGTATGCGTGACTGTCGATTTATGTTTTGGAATTGAATACGAGTTTTCGGTTTTCGACTTTTTCAATTTTTTGATAGAACTCTTTGAAAGACTCATAGAGATTTTTTGTGTAGACGCCTTTGTAGAAGGTCATCTTGCGAATAATTTTTAGCTGCTTGCCATCAAAGGTGGTGGTAAGTTCGTAACTACCAAATTCAGAATCAATTTGACTCTTTTCCGGTAGGTTGTAAATCCACTGATCATTGGGCAAATCTACCCTAATTTCATCCAGCACCGTTACCCCGCGTTTGATCGAATAAAACTTTAGAAAATCATCTTTTGAAATGTATTTCGAAAATGGAATGGTAGGCACAATTGGAAATACGCGCTTGGTGCCTGCCTGCTTGGCCAACCCATTTACCTGAAGCGTGTACTTCGCACTCATTTTTGGTGTGTCTTTGTTGGGCTGATTAAACTCAAAGTTTTTAATGGTAAAGTCGCTGTAGTTGAATTTATCCTGATTGTGTTTTTTTACATAATCAGAAGGCGCCAGTTTAAAGAGCATGATCTCGTCGAAAAGCACACCTTCATTTTGCATTTCCATTTGAATGGTTGCGTTGCCGGCATCATCTACCTGAATGGTGGAGGTATTGGTTTGAATATTGTTTTTATGACTGTAGATGCGCGATCGGATAATTGAACTTTTATCCCAATCAATCCAGAGCACGTTTCTGTCATCGGTAAATGTGCCCAGATAATTGGATGGAGAAATTTGGCTGGTACACTCCAGATACAAAGTGTCTTTCACTCGGGGAATTCCAAGAAACACGTGATTAAATTGATTGGATGGAAAATCGGCAATTACATCGGGCACATCGTTGCCGGCTCTTACTAACACATAATTTGATTTTACTTTTGCATAACTAAGCATGTTTTTCATATAGGTAGTGAGTGCCTTGCAATCACCATAACCAGTTTTTTCTACTTCTTCTGTTGGAATAGATTTAAATCCGCCAATTCCCAGTTGGATGGAAACGTATCGAGTTTTGTTTTGCATATACTCGTAAATCTTTTCGACCAGCTTATTTGGATCATTTTGCTTTAAGCTATCAATGAACGCTTTTGATTGATTGGTCAAATTAAAGTTTGTGCCATTCAAAAACAAAAACCAATTTCCAAACTCTGCCCACGTGTTGGTGCTTCCTTGTGCATCGTTCAGTTTAAATCGCTTAGGGCTGATAAGCACTTTGGGTTGATCGTCATAGAATTCCTGAAAACGAATTTTCTTTTCTATATGTGGAAGATTCGACACCTCATATTCGTAGATCACCTGATTGCCTTCGGTAGTAGAAACACGCTTTAGACCTTGGTCGCGAAACTTGATAGGGAAATCGCCGGGGCTCACTACGGTGAGCTTCGAGTGATCAACCGCAATGTTAAAGTACGGTCTCGGTAACCACGCAGGAAACGAGATGAAGCCATCTAATTTTATTTTGGAATTAATTTCCACGGTGTATGGATATTGTTTGTATTCAGGTTCGATGACTACAATTTTGCTGTCGGTCGTTTCATAGGATGCATTGAATCCATACTCCATTCCATCTACACGCCTTAAACGCTTTACTTTTTTTCCATCCTTATCAAATATATCCACAGTTACGCTGGTGATTTTTCGGAATTGATCAACGTAATCTTGATACACGCCAAAGCGTTCTGCTTTTTCATCTTTGATGGTAATTTTAAGAGACTCTTCTATCTCCGCTTTTTCATCGCTGAAGATGACATATTTGATGGAATGGTCTACAATTCGCGCTTGCTCTTGGGCGAATGTAGCACATGAGATGAGTATGCAAGCAATGGTGAGTTTCATTTTCTACGACTTAATTAATGGAATCTGTAAGTTGATTGTTTTGATCACTTGCGTGAAAAATTGACGCAGTTCTAAATATTCATCTTCCGTAAAAATGTGCTTGTTGATTTTTAAGATCAATTTGAATTGCAAGCCATTTCCAGAGCTGCTGGCAAAGTAGGTAAACGTGGCGCTGTTATCGGGTGTGTGAAAGTTAACTGATTCTGGAATTTCTTTTGCCTTCATACCTGCAGGAAGCTGAACAATGATCGTTACATTCGTTTCTTTACGATAGGCCATATCCACCGGACAATTTCGAACCTCTGACTTGAATGGATTTTTTGTGTAATCAAATAAAATGTGCGGATTGAAAAGAATTTCATCGCCGGCATCGATCAGTTGATTTGCCAGATCCACTTCGATTGTTTCAGATGCAGTAATTGTGGCCTTGTCATTTTTCTTCACATCATAGGAAAGAATTTTTACATCCGGATAGGTTTCTTGCAAACGAGTCATTCGAATCTCTTTGCTGTTGTTTTGATTTTGCTCTTCTGACCATTCCAAATACCCATGGCCAATGATCTGTTGTGTTACTGTGGCCGTGGCTGTCGCGTCTGGGTTTACTTTTATGGTGATAAATTGTTTACGTACATCGGCAAACTCTTTTCGATTTAGTGTGAACCACTGTTCGTTGTCACGCTTTACCAAGAGACCTTGTCCGTTTAAGCAGCGGGTGGGCAAAACACCCGGTGGGCAAAACTCAGAGGTTGCATCTAAAAACATTTCAACGCCCTCGTGTTGCACATAGCAGATTACATAATTCAATGTATTGGAGGAGGGAAAATGGGAAACAATCAAACCATTATCGCGTGTGCTCAAAATCATCGGGTAGGCAGTAACACCCACTTTGTTTAGCAACGTAACTAACGACAAATTGATTTCACCGCTATTGCCCGTGTGTGTTGTAAGAAAATTAGAACGCAATCCGTCCGTAGCAAACATGGATTCTATTTTATTCCACTTTAAGTTTTTTTGAATGTACCGATAGCTTGAATCAATTTTTTGTTGCGTAGTTAGCGTTTGGCTTTTGATGGATTTGGCATACTCATTTAAAAAGTTGCACCCGGTTAATACTCCACCAAATCGGGAATAGTCGAGCAGGCTACCCACAATACTTTTCCATGATGTGCTGATTGCTTGGTAATAACGTGTTTGCGGAATGCTAAACGAGTTTACCTGGATCACGAATTTGGAAACGTAGTTTCCGTAGTAATTAATGAAAGGTTCAATCTTAAATGCTGGCATGTCTTCAGCGCTCCACTCGTTGGCACTAATCGTTTCGATGGGTTCTAGCCCGAAAAACAACTTCGAATAGGTAATGTATTCCGATTCCTCAAGTGTCAATTTACTGTACTTGATGGGAATGCGCTCTTGAAAACGCCACTCAAATGGCACGCCTGTAAACGTGTACGAAATGTCTATCACACTACCCACTTTTACACCGGGTGCAAAAACTTTGTATATGGTGAAGTCGCGGATAACTTCTTCTTCGTAAATAGACGAATTGTCTAATTTATCTTTCACCACTTCATTATTTACGAGGTTAAATACGGCTACTTTAAAAAAACCTTTTGTTGGTGTATTAAAAACCCAGTTACCCCAGTTTAGACCGGATTTGTTTAGAATCTTAACCCGAATATGGCGGGTGAAGCTTAATTCATTTCCATTTAGCCGTCCTATATCGAAAAGAATAACGGCACCTGCTGTCGAATCTTTTTCATAGACCTTCATTTTCAATTCTTCCATCGACACTTTTCCGAACGTAAAGTCTTTCTGTGCTAGCGAATGGTTGAAAAAACTACACAGGCAAATGATGATGAGCAATTTGTGCATGTAGTGTGGAATAGTTGTAAAAATAATAAAGGCAACACCTGATTACAACGCCTTACGCGCATTCTTAACATTGGCAAAATACAGGGGTCACGAAAAAGCGAGGAGTGCTTTTTTTATTTTATATATTTTCTCGTAGCACAGTTAGTGTGCCACGAGACTTAGGCTTCCTTTTTCTTTGGCTTCCAACCCACTAGTGCCCATGAGATATTGATCTACCGCTCGTGCAGCCTCACGACCTTCGCTGATGGCCCACACTACCAGAGATTGTCCTCTGCGAGTATCACCCGCTGCAAAAATGGATTCAACGGAAGTTTGATAACGATTACATTTTACATTGCCGCGTTCGTCATAATCTACGCCAAGTTGATCGAGCAGCCCCGTGTGTTGCGGATGGAGGAATCCCATGGCGAGCAATGC